>Ga0315275_10005904_pt1 | contig 11650 bp, 13 predicted proteins | sample YL17G03_0_MG_FD_205557 | JGI IMG/M metagenome (GOLD analysis project Ga0315275, IMG submission 205557) | Sediment microbial communities from Yellowstone Lake, YNP, Wyoming, USA - YL17G03_0 | ecosystem: Environmental > Aquatic > Freshwater > Lake > Sediment | place: USA: Wyoming | collected... | reverse complement strand
ATCTGCTCTTCGAGATCGACCACGGCCTCCTCGCACCCGCCGCAGGAGGCGCACCAGTAGAAGGCGACTTTCGGTTTGTCTGCCATCGTCAGCTCCTTGCGTGGTGCCAGGGGCCCAGCGTGCGCAGCTGGGTGGTCATCTCGTTGATCACGTGCTGGACCCGGTCACCCTCGCTCGCCGAGATCCACTCCAGGCGCACGCGCTGGTCGTCGACGCCGAACTGCGCGAGCACGCGCTTGAGCAGGCGGAACCGGCGCAGCGTCTTGTAGTTGCCTTCCTGGTAATGGCAGTCGCCCGGGTGGCACCCGCCGATCAGGACGCCGTCGGCGCCCTCCTCGAGCGCCTTCAGGACGAACTGCGGATCGACGCGGCCCGAGCACATCACGCGGATGACCGGCGCGTTGGGCTCGTAGGCCATGCGGGCGGTGCCGGCCAGGTCCGAGGCCGTGTAGGTGCACCAGTTGCAGAAGAACGCGACGATACGGGGCTCATGTACGGCAGTCGCCATTACTGCACTCCCTAGTCCGGAATCTCCAATCCCGAATCCCCAATCCCGAATTCCGAATCCCGCCCCTCGACCTACACCAGCACACCCTCGATCTCAGCCATGATCTGGGCGTCGGTAAAGTGATGCTGCTGCGCGGCGTGCGATGGGCAGGCCGCGACACAGGTGCCGCAGCCCTTGCACAACGCCTCGTTGAGTTGCGACACTTTCTTCTCTTTGTTGAACTCGATGGCGCTGAACGGGCAGAGCGGCACGCAGATCTGACAGCCCGAGCAGCGCTCCTCCGTAATCCATGCCGTGTAGGCCTCCAGTTCGACGATGCCCTTGTCGATCAGGGCCATCGTCTCGGCGGCGGCTGCCCCGGCCTGCGCCACCGTGTCGGGGATGTCCTTCGGGCCCTGGGCGCAGCCGGCGATGAAGACGCCGTCGGTAAAGGTCGACACGGGCGCGAGTTTGGGGTGCCGCTCGAGGAAGAACCCCTCGCTCGAGCAGGACATGTTGAACATCCGCCGGACGTGGTCGGCGTCGGCGCGCGCCTCGAGGCCGGTCGAGAGGACGACCATATCGACGGGGATGCGGCGGACCAGGCCGGCCAGCGTGTCCTCCACGCGGATGACCAGCTTGCCCTGCTCCATGGGCGTGACGGCCCAGTCGGACACTTCGGCGACCCGGCCGCGGATGAACTCGCAGCCCTCTTCGAGGAGGTGGTTGTAGAACTCCTCGTAGCCCTTTCCGGCGGCGCGCATGTCGATGTAGAAGTTGTACACCTTGGCGTCGCTGCGCTCGTGGATCAGGTGCGCCAGCTTGAGGGAGTACATGCAGCACACGCGCGAGCAGTACTCGTGGGTTTTCTTGTCGCGTGAGCCGACGCAGTGGATGATGCCCACGGCCTTCGGCGTCCCGCCGTCCTTCAGCACCACCTGGCCGCTGGTCGGACCCGAGGCGTTCACCATGTGCTCGATCTGGAGCGCGGTGAACACGTTCGGGTAACGGCCGTAGCCGTACTGCGGGACCTTCGCGGCATCCACCGGCTGGAACCCGGTGGAGACGATGATCGAGCCGACCTGGATCTCCTCGTGCCGGTCCTGCTGGCCGTGATCGATGGCCTTCGCCTCGCACACGGTCGCGCACACGCGGCAGCCGTCCGTCTTGAAGTGGATGCACGAGTCGAAGTCGATCACCGGCTGGTGCGGGACGGCCTGCATCGTCGGGATGTAGATCGGCGTCATCGGGCCCAAGGGCAGTTCGCCGCGGATCTGCTCCTGCTCGTCGTCCACCGTGATGCAGCCGGTGGGGCAGACCTGGGCACAGGCGGTGCAGGCGATGCACGCGTCCGACGGCTCGTCGAAGGGCGTGCCGACGTAGCGCGTCGTGCCGCGGCTGAAGAACCCGAGGACGCTTGCGCCAACCACGTCCGAGCAGACCCGCACGCACAGCCCGCAGAGGATGCAGTCGTCGTCGCCGCGGCCGAACCGGGGTTGGGTGACGCCGTACTCCTCGGCGAGGCGGTTCAGCACGGGCACGTCGCCGCAGCGGGCGAGCATCCATTCGATGATGAGCGCGCGGGCGCGGCGGACGCGGTCGGTCTGCGTGAAGATCTCGATGCCCTCGGTGACGGGGTAGTTGCAGGCCGTCACCATCCGCACCCGGCCCCGCATGTGCACCTCGACGGTGCAGATGCGGCAGACGCCGTACGGCTCGAGGAGCGGGTGGTGGCACAGGGTGGGGATCTTCACCCCGGCCTTCTCCGCGACCTGGATGAGCGGCGTCCGGTCCTCCGCTTCCGTCTTGATGCCGTCTATCGTGACCTTCACCAGTGTCATCTCGGCCTCCAGCACTCCCGTGTCTCGATCGTCAGGCGCGCAGGACGGCGTCCCGCTTGCACGCGTCCAGGCATGCTCCGCACTTGATGCAGAGGCCCTGGTTCAGCAGGTGGGGATACTTCACCTGGCCGGTGATGGCGCCGTTGGGGCAGGCCGTCACGCAGGCGTGGCAGCCGTCGCAGGTCGCCTGGTCGATGCTGTACGTGATGAGCGCCTTGCACACCCCTGCCGGGCAGGTGTGGTTCTTGATGTGGGCGACGTACTCGTCGCGGAAGTAGCGCACCGTCGAGACGACCGGGTTGGGTGCCGACGTGCCGAGGGCGCACAGGCAGGTGTCCTGCATGACGCCGCCCATCTCGTCGAGCAGTGCGAGATCCGCCTCGTCGCCCTTGCCCTCGGTGATGCGCGTCAGGACGTCGAGCGAGCAGCGCAGCCCCTCGCGGCAGGGCGTGCACTTGCCGCACGATTCCTCCGTGAGGAAGCTGATGAAGTAGCGCGCGACATCGACCATGCAGGTCTGGTCGTCCATCACGATCATCCCGCCCGAGCCCATCATCGAGCCCGCGGCGGTCAGGCTGTCGAAGTCCACCGGCATGTCGAGGTGCATCTCCGGCAGGCAGCCGCCCGACGGGCCGCCGGTCTGGACGGCCTTGAACGTCCGGTTATTCGGGATGCCGCCGCCGATGTCGAAGATGATCTCGCGCAGCGTGATGCCCATCGGGACCTCGATGAGCCCGGTGTTGTTCACCTTGCCGACCAGCGAGAACACCTTCGTGCCCGAGCTGCCGTTCCACGGGTTGTCGCTCACGTCTCCCGTGCCCATCGACGTGAACCAGGCCGCGCCGCGGTTGATGATGAGCGGGACGTTGGCCCAGGTCTCGACGTTGTTCAGGTTGGTCGGCTGGTTCTTGTAGCCGTATTCGACCGTGTGGATGTACTTGGCCCGCGGCTCGCCGATCTTGCCTTCGAGCGACGCCATCAGCGCCGTGGACTCGCCGCACACGAACGCGCCCGCGCCCTGGACGACGCCGATGTCGAAGTCGAACGCCGTGCCGAGGATGCCGGTGCCCAGCAGGCCGTAGTCGCGCGCCTGGTCCAGCGCCTTCGAGAGCCGTTCGCGGGCGATCGGGTACTCGTGGCGGATGTAGACGAAGCCCTGCTTGGCCCCGATGGCCCGTGCGCCGATGATCATGCCCTCGATGACGGCATGCGGGTCGCTCTCGATGATGCTGCGATCCATGAACGCGCCCGGGTCGCCTTCGTCCGCGTTGCAGACGATGACCGGGTCGACGCCCCGGTGGACCGCCGCCTGGCGGCACGTGGCCCACTTGATGCCGGCGGGGAAGCCGCCGCCCCCGCGGCCCCGCAGGCCGGAGCGCTTGATCTCCTGGATGATCTGATCGGCCGTCATCTCGGAGAGCGCCTTGGCCAGCGCCAGGTAGCCGTCGCGCGCGATGTAGTCGCTGATCTGCTCGGGGTCGATCAGCCCGCGGTTGCGCAGGACGACGAGCCGCTGCTTCGCGAAGAACGGGATCTGGCTGAGCGTCGGGATCGGCGCGTGCGTCGCCCCGGGCTTGTACATCAGCTTCGCGACGGGCCGCCCTTTCAACAGGTGCTCCTCGACCAGCATCGGCACGTCCGATTTCTTCAGGCCGCAGTAGAACACCTCGTCGGGCTGCACGATCAGGACCGGACCGGCGGCGCAGAAGCCCTGGCACCCGGTGCGCAGGACCTGCACCTCTGTGGCCAGCCCCTTTTTCGCGATCTCCTGCTCGATCGCCGTGCCCAGCTCGAACGACCCGCAGGAGACGCACCCCGTCCCGGCGCACACGAGAACATGAGAACGGAACGCCATGACCGTCTGCCTCCTCGCGGCCTCAGCCGGTGGTCTCACAGCCGGCGGCCAGCGCGATGTCCATCACCGCGATCCCGTCGACGATGTGCTGTCGAACGACCTGCGCCATCTTGTCCGGCGTCAGGTTTACGTACTTGACCGGGGCCTCCGACCGCACTTCCACGGTGGCCATCGGCTCGCGGCTGCACAGGCCGGCGCACCCGGACGTAGTCACCAGGACGTCGGTGAGGTGCTGCTGCTCGATCTCGGCCAGCAGCGCGGCCATCACGTCGCGCGCGCCGGCGGCGATGCCGCAGGTGCCCATGTGGACGGTCACCTTGGCGCGCGACACGCCGGCCCGCAGCGCCAGCGAGCTTGCGGTGCGGTCGCGCATCTGCTTCAAGTCGTCAATCGTCAGTCTCGGCATGGTGACTGCTCCATCCCCCTACTGCGTCTTGGCCTTGTAGTCCTTCACGTACTTGCGCAGCAGCCGTGGAATGCCGGTCTGCTTCAGCTTGCCGTGCACGTCGGTGCCGACGGTAATCACCGGCGCCAGGCCGCAGCACCCGAGGCAGTTCACCGTCTCGAGGCTGAACGCCATGTCCGGCGTGGTCTCGCCCCGGCAGATGCCGAGTTCGCGGCCGATCGCGTCGAGCAGCCGCGGCGCGCCCTGCACGTGGCACGCCGTGCCCATGCACACGTGAATCCGATGGCGGCCCACCGGCTTCAGGCTGAACCCGCGGTAGAAGGTCGCGATGCCCAGGACCTGGCTCACCGGGGCGCGCACGCGGGCGGCGACCTCTTCAATCACGTCCCGCGGCAGGTAGCAGTACTCCTCCTGGCACGCCAGCAGGATCGCGATCAGGTTGTCGCGCGTCCGTCCATGGCGGTCCACGATGCGTTCGACGGCGGTGACGTCAATCATCGGAGGTCCTCCAACGCGCCAGTCGGTCCAACCGGCGCTGCCAGTGCCGTTTCACCCTGCCGCACCGCTCGCCGGGCGAGCGCAATCCCGACCGGCGACGCGAGCGGGGCCCCGTCCAGGGCCGCCCGCAGATCGGAGGTCGCCAGCGTGTACTCGTGGCCCGCGCGACGGTGCGTCCACTCGACGTCGAGATCCGGATGCGAGGCGAGCAGCACGAGCACGGTCGTCTCGAGATCGCCCATCGGGGCGCGGTCGATGTGCGCGAGCTGAAAGGTGGCCGTGACCGTCGTGCCCGCTCCGGCCTGCGACGCCACGGTCACGCCGCCCCCGGCGGCCTCTGCGGCCTGACGCAGCAGGGCCAGGCCCAAACCGACCCGCCGCGTCGTGCGCGTCGTGTAGAACGGGTCGGTCGCGCCCCGCGCCGTGTCGGCATCCATGCCGCGCCCGTTGTCGCCGATCACGATCGAGAGGCGGTTTGCCACAGGGTCCTCGTCGACCCGGACGTCGACGCGCGTCGCGCCGGCTTCTGCGGCGTTCTGCGCGATGTCGAGCACGTGCAGCGCCAGGTCTTCCATCGGCCGTCCTCCGCCCAGCACCGACCGTCCGGCGTCGGCCAGGATCGCGCGGCCGACATCGGCCGCGTCCGCCGCCCCCAGATGCAGGAACGTCACCGCGCGCCCGACCTGCGACGGGGCGTGCGCGTCGGACCCGGTCACGGCCGGGAGCGCCAGCGGGTCGGCGTAGCGGCGCCGGCCGCGGTCGAACGGCGTGTTCGCCGACACCTCGACCGCGTCCAGCCGCAGGCCCGGCGGAACCAGGCCGAGCTGCCCGATCACCCCGAAGCGTTCCCGGTCGATGTGGGCGGCGATCGCGATGCCGCCCGCGCGGTGAATCTCCTCGACCGCCCGCTCGATCGGCCACGTCGTGGCGCCGGAGAGGCGGGACGGATTGAACCCCAGCACCTCCGCGCACTCGTTGGCGACCACCTGCATCCCGAGCACGTCGGGGACGTTCTGACCAGGCAGCGCGGCGGCCACGCGCGCGTGGAGCACGCCTGCCGCCGCCTCGTCGGGCAGCAGCGCCACCAGGTGCACTTCCTCTTCGGTCGTGATCTCCAGGCCCGGCACGGCCACGCACCCGGCCGCCCGCGCGGCACGCCCCGCGGCCGCCACGTTGTCGGCCGCGTTGTGGTCGCACAGGACGAACCCGTCCAGCCCGGCCCCGACCGCCGCCTGCACGATGGCGGCCGGGTGCATGTCGAGCTCGGCGCACGGCGAAAGGCACGAATGTACGTGCATGTCGAACCTGTACACTCTCAGGACACCGTTCTCCCGCGCAGGCCGAGCTGGTAGAGCCGGCCTGCCACATCAAATGCCGACAGCGGCGTGACGACGAGCGCCACGCCGTGCTCGAGGGCCCGCGCCCGCGTCTCTGCATCGGGCTCGCGCCCGTTCACGATCACGACGGCCGCGAGGTTCTTCAACTGCGCCACCGCGACGATATTCACGTGCTTCTGGATCGTGACCCAGGCGTCGCCGTCCTGCGCGTGGGCCATCACGTCGGACAGCAGGTCGGACGCGTACCCGCCGCGCACCTCCGGCGCCCCCTGGGGCGGCGCCACGGCGACGACGCCGCTGATGCGCGCGGCCACGTCGGCAACGGTCATGGCTGCACCTCCGAAGTTTCCGGGGCGCCGTCGGTCAGGCGTGCGCCCGGGCCCGTGATCCGCGCCAGATGGTCCACCAGATGCCGCTCGTGCACGAACACGCACTGCGCCTCCTCGGCGTCGCCGATGACGACGTCCTCGGCGAAGGTCGCGCAGGTGGGCGACCCGCAGGCGCCGCAGTCGATCCCGGCGAGCGTGGCCGCGATCCGGTCGCGTTCTTTCATCTTCGTGATCGCGCCGACGATGTCGCGCCCGAGCGGGTGCGGGGGCCGTGCCAGGAAGGGCGCCGTCGTGCAAAAATCCCCGCGGTCGTGCCGGACGCGCATGACGGCGGGATCGATCAGGTCGCGCTTCGGCAGTGACTGCTGCAGGCGCAGCGCCCGCGCCCGCGCCACGTACGGGTTCTCGACCGTCAGCGCGCCGCTCACGCAGCCTTCGAAACAGGCGTGGCACTCGATGAACGTGTATTGCTGCAGACGGCCCTTGTCGATGCCGTCGAGGATGCGCAGCACGTTGGGCAGGCCCCACACCGACAGCGTGTCTTCGGCCGGCAGCGAGCTCGGCAGGTTGATCGAAAACGCCCACCCGAGGCCCGCCGCGGTTTCCGTCTCCGGCACCTTGACCCCTGAGGTCAGCACGTCGCGAATCACCGGCGCCAGCAGCGGGAAGATGTCGCTGATGCCCACCGCCGAGTCGATGTAGGACGCGTCCATGCCGGGGTGGTCGACAATCGACACCATCTTGGCGGGGCAGGGGGTGATGTAGACGGCGCGGATGCGCTCGACCGGCAGCCCCGTCGCCGCCGACAGGGTCCGCTTCGCCTCGCGCGCCGCGATCTCCCGTGGCGACAGGATCGGGAGCAGCTGATCCACCAGTCCCGGGTACTTCACCTGGACGAGCCGCACGACGCTCGGGCAGAACGACGAGATGAGGGGCTTCGGCCCGCCGTAGGACAGCAGAAAGAGCTCGATCGCCCGCGTCGCGGCGCCGCACGACCACGACAGCGTCGCGGCATCGTCGAACCCGCTCTGGCGCAGCGCCTGCAGGATCGTGCCCGGGGTGACCCCGCCGTCGAACTGCGTGTAGAGCGCGGGCGACGGGATGGCGACCGTGCTCTCGTACTGGCCCAGGGCGGCGGCCGACTCCGTCAAGGGCACGATGGCGGACCTGGCGCAGACCTTGATGCACTCGCCGCAGTCGATGCAGCGGTCCTCGAGCATGGCGGCGTGCCCGCGCCGGACCCGGATCGCCTGGGTCGGGCAGACCCGCATGCACGCCATGCAGCCGTGGCAGGCGCTGGCGTCGAAGCGGATCGAGTGGTAGTGCGCGTCTCCCATGCCGTCAGCTCACGTGCACCCGCATCATCAGGTGCGTGCCCCGCTGGACTTCCGACGAGATCTCCAGCACATCCGTGTTCCGCTTGATGTTCGGCAGCCCCATGCCGGCGCCGAATCCCATCTCCTGCATTTCGGGTGTGGCGGTCGTGTACCCCTCCTGCATCGCGAGCGTGATGTCCGGAATGCCCGGGCCTTCGTCCTGCACGTCAATGGTCACGTCGCCCGGCGTGACCGTCAGCGTCATCGTGCCCCGCCGCGCGTGCATGACGAGGTTCATCTCCGCCTCGTAAGCGGCAATCGCCACGCGCCGGACCAGCGTGGAGGCGAGGCCCATGTTCTTCAGCGTCTCCTTGATGCTGGTCGACGCCCGACCGGCGTTGGTGAAGTCGGCCCCCACCACGTCGTACGCGCGCACGAACTCGGCGTCCGTCATGCCGGCGGCCGCCCCTCCGCATTCCCCGCACGCCCGCTCAGCATCGGATACAGGCGGCCCGCCGTTTCGAACAGCGAGCGCTGGCACCGGAAGAGCGGCAGGTGCGACTCCCTCGCCAATTCGAGCACCGCGGGCGGGATCACCTTGCCCCGCGCGAAGACCACGGCGGCCAGATCGGCAATCGCCGCCGTCCGCACCACCTGGACATTGGCCAGCCCCGTCACCAGCACGAACCCCGGCCGCGCGTCGACCAGCACGTCGCTCATCAGGTCCGCCGCGACCACGCCGTAGACCGGCGTCGTCAGATCCGGGCACCAGATGATGTCCGCCTCCAGTGCGGCGCGGATGTCGCCCAGCGTGGCGACGACCGGTGCGGGGCTGCCGGCGCCTGTGACGGGGGCGGGGCTGGCGTGCGTCTGACTGATCATGTGTGCGCAACCATGGGGGCCTGTACGTGTGCCGGTGCCGACGTGGAGGGACGCGCCTCGGCCGGCTTGGTCCGCCCGATCTCCTGCTTGCCCTTGCGGATGACGCGCGTCGACGGAATGCGTCGGGCCGGGCAGTGCTCCCAGCAGGTGCCGCAGCCCGTGCACTTGTCCGTATCCACGTAGCTCGCCTTCCGGCGGACTTTGACGGTGAAGTTGCCGATGAAGCCGCTGACCTGCTCGACCTCGCTGTAGGCCATCAGGTGGATGTTCTTGTGCTTGCCCACCTGGGTCATCTTCGGCGTCAGGATGCAGGCCGCGCAGTCCAGCGTCGGGAACGTCTTGTCGAAGTGGGCCATGTGGCCGCCGATGCTCGGCTCGCGCTCGACCAGGTACACCTGCTTGCCGGCATCGGCCAGGGTGAGCGCCGCCGCGATGCCCGCGATGCCCGCGCCCACGATCAGCACGTTCGGGTTCACCGGCACGCTCGACCGTTGCAGCGCGTCGTGCAGCGCCACGCGGCGGACGGCGGCGGTGACCAGCAGTTTCGCCTTCTGGGTGGCGCGCGCCAGGTCCTTGGTGACCCACGACACCTGCTCCCGGATGTTGACCATCTGGTAGAGGTACGGGTTCACGCCGGCCTCCTGCAACACGCTGCGGAAAGTCGGCTCGTGCATCAGCGGCGAGCACGAGGCGACGACCAGGTGCGTGATGCCGTGCTTCCCGAGGTCCTCCTTGATGAGCTGCTGCCCCGGGTCGGAGCACATGAACTTGTAGGTCTTCGCGAGGACGACCTTCGGCAGCGTCGCGGCGTATTGCTCGAGGGCCTGGACGTCCACCTTGCTCGCGATGTTCAAGCCGCAGTGACAGATGTAGACGCCGATGCGGCAGCTGTCGTTCGCGCTCATGGTTCCCCCTACACCATCGCCGGGAGCGGCTCGGACACGACGAAGTTGCGCTGCAGGCCGAGGGCCTTCGGCTGGAGGCCGAAGGCGAGGCCCAGCAGCTGCGTGAAGTAGACGATCGGCATGTGCACGTCCTCGTGGAAGGTGCGGCGCATCTTGTCCTGGTACGCCTCGAGGTTGTACTGACAGAGCGGGCAGACGGTGGCCAGGACGTTCGCCGTGCGGACCTTGGCTTCCTTCAGCAGCAGAAAGTTCAGCCGGACGCCGATCTCCTCCATGGTGCCCATCAGCGAGCCGCCGCAGCAGTGCGCCTTGAGCGGGTAGTCGACCACCGTGGCCCCGAGCGCCGCCATGAGGCGATCCAGCGTCTGCGGGCGCAGCGGGTCGTCGAAGCTGCCGTAGGGCCGCACAATCTGGCACCCGTAGTACGGCGCGATACGATAGCCGGTCAGCGGCTGCGTGACCTTGGCCCGGATGGCGTCGAGGCCGACGTCGTTGACCAGGATGTCGAGCGGGTGCCGGACGACGGCCCGCCCCTGATAGACGAGGCCGGCGGCCTGGAGTCCCTTATGCACCTTCGCGGCCAGGGCCGGGTACTCGCCCATCATGTGCTGCGCCTTGGTCAGCACCAGGTAGCACGCCGCGCACGGCGCCACCACCTCGGCGCGCATCTGTTCGGCCAGCGCGAGGTTGCGCGCCGCCAGGGCGACGGCCTTCTCCTCGCTGACCGACATGTACGAGGTCGCCCCGCAGCAGTTCCAGTCGGGAATCTCCTCGAGACCCAGGCCCAGATGGCGGAACACGGCGCGCAGCGACTCGTCGTACGGCTTGCCGAGGCCGCTGAGCGAACACCCGGGGTAATAGGCGTAGGCGGGCATGTCAGGACTCCTCCATCGCGTCGAGGATCTTTCGCAACTGCTTCGGGTCCTTGATGTGGTCCTGCCCGAAGACCATGCGGCCGGTCCTCAGCAGCTTGAGGCCCACCGGCGACATCTTGAGCAGGCTGAGCGGATTGGTGCGCAACGCAAGTTCGACCACCAGGCGCGACTCCGAGTTGCGGCCGTGCGTCGCGACCATGTGGTAGAAGGCTCTCGCGAGCACCGGGATGGGGAACCGCTTCGGATAGAGGCCCTTTTCGATCGCCCGCCGCTTCAACGCGTACATCACGTCGGTGACTTTGATGCCGCGCGGGCACCGGACCTGGCACTCGTAACAGGACGCGCACAGCCACGGCGTGGCCGATTCCAGCACGTCGCGTTCGAGGCCGGCGCGGGTGAGGGCGATGACGCGCCGGGGCGTCAGGTCCATGTGGACCGACATCGGGCAGGCGCCGCTGCAGGTGCCGCACTGGATGCAGTCGCGCAGCGCCTCGCCGCCCGGCTTGGCCATGATCTCCACCGGAAACGCCGGATTCACATCTTCGGCGTACCGGCAGTGTGTCGTCCCGTTCTTCACGGCCGCACCTCCCTGAAACTGCGGGTCAGGCAGACGTCAGATTCGCGGGGACCAGGGGCGGAAACTGCCGCATACGTCTCGCACGCGCATGTGTGAGGTACGCAGCGTTGGGGGACTCGCGGGGGAGCAGGGCTACGGACAATAGCCGGGGTGGGCCAGAGCAATGCTGAGGGTAGGAGTGTTCGCCGGAGGAGTCAAGCAAAGACCCCGATTGAAACGCTCAGGGATGCGGACGGCCGCCGAAACGCCCGCGGACACATAGTCCCTCGCGCCCTCTTCTACCGACGTCCTGATGGGGTCAGACTCGATCACCGTAGGGTCAGACTCGATCATGATGGGGTC
>Ga0315275_10005903_pt1 | contig 11651 bp, 8 predicted proteins | sample YL17G03_0_MG_FD_205557 | JGI IMG/M metagenome (GOLD analysis project Ga0315275, IMG submission 205557) | Sediment microbial communities from Yellowstone Lake, YNP, Wyoming, USA - YL17G03_0 | ecosystem: Environmental > Aquatic > Freshwater > Lake > Sediment | place: USA: Wyoming | collected... | reverse complement strand
GAGAGCGCAGGTTTTCATTCAGCGATTTCCTCGTGCAATCGTTCCAGGTTTTCCGCATCATGTAACGGGTCTGGGAGACCGGGGAAACGGCTCGTGAGACTCCGTTTTCCCATTCCCCTCGTATGCGAAACCTCGGGGCGTATAGTAGAATGCCCGGCAAGTTGCCGGAGCGAATATGAAGAAACGATTCCGAACTCGTGTTCGAGTCATGGTGGCTATTGGCCTATCCCTCTGCTTCGGGTCTTGGGCCAAGGCACAAGAACCATCCGCAGTTCCAAAACCAACCCAAGAGGGGACGACCATGACAAGCCGTGCAAGCGGTGTCTTCGATGTAAAGCTGGCCCCTCAACCGGCGGATGACAAAGTCGGGGATCCGACGGTGGGGCGGATGGCCTTGGACAAGCAATACCACGGTGATCTCGAAGCCACCGGCAAGGGCCAGATGCTGGCCACCATGACGGAGGTCAAGGGCTCGGCGGGTTACGTCGCCATGGAGCGGGTTAGCGGAACGCTGAAGGGCCGCACCGGTTCCTTCTCCCTGCAGCACAGCGGCACCATGAACCGAGGCGTCCCGGAATTGATCATCACCGTCGTGCCCGACTCCGGCACGGGCCAGCTGGTGGGGATCAGCGGAAAATTGAAGATCAACATCGTCGAGGGGAAGCACTTCTACGAGTTTGATTACACGCTACCGGAGGCCCCTTAGAAAAACCGGGGACGTCCGAGCTGTTTCCCTGGTTTTCCACCCCCGTTACATAATGCGGAAAACCCGGAACGATTGAACGACGAAATTGCGGCATAAAAACCTCCTTGGAAAACCAGGGAAACAGCTCGGACGTCCCCGGTTTTTCCGGTTTTCTGGTGAGAACCATTGTCCTCATGATTGTCATCGCAAGCGCTCTGCATGCGCAGGAGACCCGCATGGAGATAGTCAACGCGGCCCCCGCGCCGGTAGATGATGCGAAGCCCAACAGCGACAAGGTGCCTGATGTCTATGCCGTCAGCGGGCGATTCGATCGCGTCGTGACCCTGCGCTTCAAATTCGACACCGACCTGCTCGCCGGCATGGAAAAGATGGTGAAGCAGGAAAAAATCCGCACTGCGGTGATTCTGCAGGGGCGGGATCGGTTCGGGGATACCATGTCCATCAGGTTTCCAACCGGACATTCCCCTCGAAGAATATTTTCGTGAAAGATCCGATCGCGCCGGCCGACCTGATCAGCCTCATGCAAATCATCAGCTTCATCGAGGACCCGCCCGTCATCAGGAAAATCCTGCTTCATCTCCATCTCTGGGAAGTTCCCAAACGTTCGCCACCTTCGACTACGCCTCCGCGCGATTTCGTCTATGATCCCCACTTCCTTGCGGGGCTGACGGGCTGACAAGCTTTGGTCCGCCGCGGCCGAGGCTATCCTGGCCACGGGAAGGCGCGTGGTCATTATCGGGGGCGGCGACACCGGGGCCGACTGCCTGGGCACCGCCCATCGGCAAAAAGCGCTCTCCGTGCATCAGTTCGAGATCATGCCGCTGCCGCCCGCGGAACGCTCCCCGCAAACGCCGTGGCCGCTCTGGCCGCTGATGCTGCGTGTGGAAAGCTCCCACGAGGAGGGAGGAATCCGCGAGTGGGCGGTCTCCACAACCGGCTTCGCGGGAGATGAAAACGGCCGGGTGGCCAGGCTCCACGCCGTGCGGGTGGGGCCGCCGCCGAAATTCGAGCCGGTGCCACACAGCGACTTCACCATCGATGCCGATCTGGTGCTGCTGGCAATGGGATTTACCGGCCCTGTGCGCGGCGGCATGGTGGAACAATTGGGCCTGCGCCTCGACCTGCGCGGCAACATCGCGACCAACGACAACCACATGACCTCGGCGCCCGGGGTTTTTGCCGCGGGGGATATGCGACGTGGGCAGTCGCTTGTAGTCTGGGCCATCGCGGACGGGCGCAAAGCCGCCCGCGCGGTCGACAAATACCTCATGGGCAGGACACGCCTGCCTTAATAACGGTGGCCGACCAATTTTATGGCCGGGAAGTGTCCGGCCCCAGCGCACGAAAAGTCAACCGTTTCAACGCGGCCGAGGTTTTGGCCGGGCACAGGCTACCGGCGGGTCCAGACGAGGCTGTGAGGAATACTCGCGGCTTGTTCCTCCTTGTCAGCTGAATTTGCTGCCGCAAAGAGTTCTGCCGGCAGACGAGGGTCATTCTTGCCGACCGGCAAAGCATACTTGGACCTTTTGGATTATTAGCTGCCATTTTGTGGCATTCGGGCGCAGAATAGCGGTAAAGACTCAGCGGCGCGGCGGAAGAAGCTCTCCGCGAACCTCCGCAGCGGGAAGATGGTTTTCTGCGATGGCGAAGGGATTGTCCGGGTAGCGATGCCGCCGCAATGAGCACCAGAAACAAGGAGAACACCATGCCTCGAAAGAAGAACCCCTTCGACACTCTCAAGACCCCCGACGGTCTCGGAGCAAGAGAACGACTTGGCCCGAACGAGAGGAAGTTCCTCTTGGGTTTGATCGTCCCTTTTGCGGGTAACGACCTGTTCTGCAACAAAGAAACGGCGCAACGGTTCACCCTGGCGTTGGACATGGCCGACAAGATCAACCGATTGCTCCTGAAGCCCGGCGATGCGATCGATTTCGTCTTTCGACCGTTCGAGGAGACGGAGGAGGGTATCAAGGCGCGCCCCGACTCTTTCAGCGTGAGGCTAGTGCGCGTGGACGAGACGCCTGGCCCCGCGGCCAAGCCGGCGGCGGCAAACGATCCGTGCTGCATGTGGAAATGGGACCCTAGACTGAATAGGTGGGTCTGCGTCGCCATGTGCTGACCGGCAAGCCGGCCATTATCCGACGGTCCTGGTCCGTGAAAAAGGCCGGACTCCGCCTCGGCGCCAGGCCCCGCGGTGCAAAGAAGGATGGTGCGCCGTCTGCATGGGAGGGGACGACAATGTTCGGAAGTCGCCTGCTCGGATGGGGGCTGGCCGGAGTTCTCGCGGCTGCGGGGCTCGGGCTTTTCACACTGCCGGCACAGTCACCCGACGCCTCGCTCCGCGGTCTGGTGATGGATACGGAAGGCAAAACCGTTGCCGGCTCCACGGTCACGGCTGCCCAGCCGGAAACGGGATTCACCCGGAAGACCAGGACCGACTCGGATGGTCGATTCAACCTGGAGTTACTGCCCCGGGGTCTTTACGAGATCCGCGTCGAAGCCGCGGGATTTCGCGGCGTGGAGCTTCGCGGCATTGTATTGGAAGTCGGGGCGAGACGCGAAGAGAACCTGGTCCTCAGCCCGATGACCGGCGCGGCCGCAGCCGGATCGGAGATGCGCGCCGTGCTGAAAAGCCTTCCCCCGCCTTCGGGACTCGCCGTCGACACGATTGCCTCGTCCGTGTCCGTGGTGGTCGACGAGAGCAAAATCCTTCAATTGCCCCTCTCCAGCCGCAACATCTATTCCCTGTTTCTGCTGCAACCCGGCGTGACGTCCGAGGGCGGGATCGTGCGGCGAGGCCTCTCGTTCTCGGTCCACGGTCAGCGCGTTTCCGGCAGCAATTACCGGCTCGACGGCGTGGACAACAACGACATCATCCTTACCGGCCCGACCAGCGCCACCTCAGCCGAGTCGGTCCAGGAATTCCGGATGGTGAACAGCAGCTTCTCGGCCGAGAATGGGCGGGCGACGGCCTTCGTCGCACAGGTCGTCACCCGCTCCGGAAGCAACCAGTTCCGGGGCAGTGCTTTCGAGTATCTGGGCCATGACAAACTCAACGCGAACACATTTCAAAACAATGCGGAAAACCGGAGCCGGCCTGCCTTGCGCCGGAATCAATTCGGTTTCTCCTTGACAGGTCCGTTGCGCCGAAACCGGACCTTCTTTTCGGGCGCGATCGAGTCGTCCAGGCTGCGCTCCGGCACGCCGATGGCCGTGGACCTGCCGTCGCCCGGATTTATTGCGGGACTTCCGCGGGATTCCGTCTCGCGACGCCTGCTCACGAAGACTCCCCCGGCACAGGTAGTGCCGAGCGAGAATGACCCCAATGTCGGCACGCTGATTCAGGATGTCCGCGACCGGATCGATGCGCTCTTCGCAACCGTTCGTCTCGACCATCAGGCGGCGGAGGGCCGGGACCGTTTTGTGCTGCGATACACCCCCAGCCGCACGGAAGAGCAGCGCGCGCGTGAATTCTTTGGCTACCCGGATATGTGGCCTGTCGACGAATACAGTTCGCACAGCGCACTGTTCGCGTGGACGCACGCGTTTCGGGGCGGACCGACGAACGATCTGCGGATTGGCTGGAGCCGCGCGCGGTCGTGGCTCCAGCGCCCGTATGCGGAGGTGCCGGTTCTTCAGGGATTGTCTTCAACGGTCGAGCTGCCGGGCAACCGAAGACAATCGGCCGAACGCGACAACAGCAACGTGCTGCAGGTGTCGGACACCTTCGCCATGCGGCGCGGCCGGTCGGCTCTGGTCGCGGGGTTCGAGTTCCGCAGGAACTACTCCGACGGCCTCTCGATGGGACTCCAGAGCAATGCGCTCGGCGCGGCAGGCCTGTTTCCGGACGGCTTCCATGCTTTCGAGGACCTTGCGGCGTTCGGCCGCGACGAGCCGTTTGCCTTCGCCATGGGCGTGGACCGTTTCTCTTCGGGCAACCTGAGGAGGGCAGACCTCGGGCGCAAGTACCGCTCCAACGATTTCGCTTTCTTTCTCCAGGATGAACTGAAATTGACGCGCCGGTTCTCGCTCACGGCCGGTCTGCGCTACGAATATTTCGGCGTGCCTCACAACGCCGGTCCGGCGCCCGACTACAACTATTATTTCGGGTCCGGCTCGACGAGCGAGGAGCGCGTGGCGAACGGCATGCTTCGCTCGACGCGTGAAAACCCAGGGCAACTCGAGGGTTTACTGTATAACCGCGACTGGCTGAACCTGGCTCCCTCCCTGGGTTTTGCCTGGGACTTTCTGGGAAAAGGGCGGACTGTTTTGCGTGCCGGGTACTCACTGGCGCTGGACAGGGTGTTCGACACTCTGAGGGACCTGCGCACCAACGTATTGCAGGTGGCCTACTGCTTTCCGTTTCCCCCCAATTCGTGTTCTCCGGGGCTCTTGATCCCGGGTGAGGACATGCTCCCCCTCCTGAACCAGGATCTCAGCCTGCAGCCGCCGGGGGATGTGGTCCAGTTGGATGAGAATCTGCGGACGCCGTACGCTCAGAACTGGTTCGTGGGAGTGCAGCACTCCGTCACTCCCGACATGTTGCTGGAAATCGGGCATGCCGCTTCCGTTGGGAGGCGGCTGATCAGCCGCGACCTTACCAACCGGGCGACAGGGACTGCACCGGTTAATCCCCTGATTGGCCTTGATACGTTTCTCACCAACGCAGGGAATTCAAACTACCTTGGCCTGGAGACCAGTCTGCGTCGGAGGTTCGCCAAGGGCCTGCAGTTTCAGGTTTCATACACTTACAGCCACGCGATCGACAACCAGAGCGACCCATTCGAAGGGGTTCGCACCGGAGCTCGCCCCGGATCTTTCGCCCTGGCGGGTTTCACCCGCCAGTTCGACGCGCGGGTGGACCGTGGTAACGCGAACTTCGATCAGCGTCACAACTTGATCATGAATGCGATCTGGAACCTCCCATCCCCGAGGCTCCAAACGAAATGGCTCGAGTGGATCCTCGGGGGTTGGACGACCAGCGTGATTGGAGGGCACCGCAGCGGATTCCCGGTCACAGTCATCAGCGCCAGCGGCCTGGACGAATCGCTGTTGAACAACAACCGCCCCGACCTCGTGGGCGGCGGCGGCAAGACGTCGCGAAATGCCGTACGCGGGGGCGTGCAGTGGCTGAATCCTGCTGATTATGTGCCGGTAGAGGGCCGCGTGGGCAGCCTGGGACGCGGATCACTGCCGGGGCCCGGTTTCTGGGGTTACGACTTCGCGCTCCAGAAGAGTTTCGTGCTCGCGGGAGAAGACATTCGGATGCAACTGCGGGCGGAGTTCTACAACGTGTTGAACCACGCCAACCTCTCTCGTCCGGTCTCGAAGATACTGGTCGATCCTTTTGCCAATCAGGTAGACCCCGACTTTGGGAAGGCGTTCTACGGGTACAATCGCACCTACTCCCGGTTCGGGGACTCGCCGCTGGAGAATCCGTCGCGCGCCATCCAACTGGCGATTCGAATCGAGTTCTAACCGCGGCCGGTGTCGAGCGGCGAATAACAGGCTAATCAGCGGAGAGGGCCGGAATGGCGCCATGGCGACCATCAATCCAGTGATCCCGGATGCAGGGATACGAACGGCGGGCCGGGGGAAACTGGCGTTCGCCCCTGCCCTGGCACTCTTACTCTCGATGATTCCCGCCAATCCCGTCCCGGCGCAGCGCGCCGAGCAGCGGGTAATCCTGATCGTCGAAAGCCACGCCTCCATTCATCAGCAGGCCGCACTCGGTTTCGAGCAGGGGTTTGGCGGGGCCGGGCAGATAGAGAGAGCGTACCTGGGCGGCTCCCGGCACGAACTCGACGGCATGCGATCCGAATCGATTGCGCTCCTGGTGGCCGTCGGGACCCAGGCGGCTCGCGCCGCGCAGGGACGTTTCCCTGGAATTCCCTTGCTGTACTGTCTCGCGCTCCGGCCGGTTGAGAACGATCTGGTCGGGGGCAATGTCGGGGGCGTCACCCTCGACATCGACGTGCCCCGCCAGCTGGCGAGCATCCAGGAGGCTTTCCCCCAGGTGCGCCGCATCGGTGTGGTGTACGACGACATGACCAGCGGCGCAATCGTCGAGCAGGGCCGGCACTACCTCCGGCCGGGCGTCGAACTCGTCCCCCGCGTCGCCAGGAATCCGCAAGATGCAGCCCGGTCGATGGAAAACCTGCTGGGCAGTGTGCTGAACAGGACCGATGTGTTCTGGATGCTCTGGGACCCCGTCGTTGCGAACCCCGCCAACTTCAGGAGGCTGGTGCAGCTCAGCTGGAACTACAAGATACCCGTGGTGGCCCCGGCAAGGCCTTTCGTCGAAGCCGGTGCGCTGATGAGCATTGGCCCGGACTACCACAAGGCCGGAGAGCAGGCAGCCGGTATGGCACGGCAGGTGTTGAACCACGAGGTTCAACTGGCCGAATTGAGAGCCATCCAGCCGCGCGACGTGAAAATCACCGTGAACGGGGAAGTCGCTCGCCGTCTTGGCATCGACTTCCCACGGAATCTGCCACGAGAGGTCCTGTCGCCGCCCTAGCGGTGGGCGATCCGGAAGCGCCATGAGGAATGTGGGCATCAAAGCCAAACTGGTTTGTGGCGCCGCCTGTATCGTAATCGGGCTGGGCGGGGCGGCGACCGTCCACTCGGTCCTGCAGCTGCGCCAGTTGCTCCGGCAGGAAATGATGGAGCGCGTGGAGGCGCAGGCCCTGAACTGGATCGAGGCTAACTATGCCGCGGTGTTCACCACCGGTGACCGCATCACGCTCGACCGAGCCCTGGATGAACTGCGAAAGAAATCGGGCATAGCGTATGTGAGTCTGGCCGGCACGGACGGCAGGCTGCGGGCGGCGGTGGGCCTGCCGGAGGGTTTGCCGCCGCCTGGAATCGCTCAAAACGGTCCCCCCGCCCGCCAGTGGAGTCAGCTGGAGGATGCCGACAATCTGCGGTACTTCGACTTGATTATGCGCATACCGGCAACCGGAACCGAAATGAGCGGGGATCTGGGAGCCATGTTCAGCGTCGCCACGGACGGAGCGCGGGCTGCCGGCAGTTCCTCGCTTGGCCTTCTGCGCGTCGGGGTCGACCGGAAGCAGATCGACAACAAGCTGTATGTCCTGGTCCTCCGGAATGTTGCGCTGGCGGGGTTGCTGGTGCTGCTGGCCGTGATGGCGAGCTGGATTCTGGCAAAGCGCATCGTCGATCCCATTACCGAAATGGGGGAGGCCGCGGAGAAGATCTCGGCGGGGGACCTTTCCCAGCGGGTCATGCGGGGCATCGGATTGCGAGACGAGCTGGGCGAGCTGGTGCGTAATTTCAACGCCATGGCGGAACGTCTCAAGCAGAACCGCGCCGAGATGGACCTTCTTTATGCCGGCCTGGAAGAAAAGGTGCGCGAAAGGACCCTCGAGTTGGAAAAAGCCAACCGCAAGCTCGAAGAGCTGGACAGGCGGAAGTCGGAATCTCTTTCGACAGCCTCGCACGAGCTGCGCACGCCCCTGACCTCGATCAAAGCTCACGCGGAACTTCTGCTCGATGCCGTCAATCCATCGCCCGGGGAAGTCCACCAGAGCCTGGAAATCATCAACGAATCAGCCGACCGCCTGACGCGCCTCATTTCCGACATCCTGGATCTCCGGCGAATCGAAGACGGTGTGGAAAGCTGGAGGATGGGTGAAGCGGATCTGCGGGCTGTCGTGCTCGAAGCCGGCCGGCTGCTGAACCCGCACGCCGACGAACGGGGAGTCGAGCTCCAGCTCGCCGACGTGCCGCACCAGCGTATCTGGATGGACAGCGATCACATCCAGCGAGTGGTCACCAACCTGATGGGGAACGCGATCAAGTTCTCTCCCAGCGGAGCGACAGTGCGGGTCGGCTTCGGGCGCAGCGCACTCAGCGGCCCCCGGCGCGCGGAGCCGGGCGAATTCGTGCGGGTTTGGGTGGCTGACGACGGCCCGGGGATCCCGCCGGAGGAGCACGAGAGCATTTTCCTGCCTTTTTATCGCGCAGAACGCGCCCAGGCCGGAGTGCCGGGCGCCGGGCTTGGACTCGCCATCAGCCGTGGGATCGTTTTCCATCATCAGGGCGAAATCTGGGTCGAGTCCGCGGTGGGTGCCGGCAGCACCTTTTACTTCACTATACCCCTGACGAATCCGCAAGAGGCGACCCGGAGAAAAGCCGCGGGCGCTCTTGGCTGAGAGGAGGAGAGATGGCGAACAAGATACTTGCCTGCGACGACGAGCCCTTCATCCTGGCCGCAATCAGCCGCCTGGTTCAGGGCGAGGGTTTCAGCCTGATCACGGCTCGGGACGGAGAAGAGGCGTTGCGCCTGGCAAAAGCGGAGCATCCCGATGTTGTCCTGCTGGACATCCGAATGCCGCGAAAGGATGGTTTCCAGGTGTGCCGGGAGCTGAAGGCCGCCCAGGAAACCAGGGACATTTATATCATCATGCTCACGGCCATGGGACAGGAAAGGGACATGGAGCAGGGCTATGGCTGCGGCGCGGATGAATTCCTCACCAAGCCATTCAGCCCGCGCGCCCTCAAAGCGCGCCTCCACGAGTTGCTGGATTCGTCCGGCCGACAGGTGGACGTGGAATCGTTGCCCCAGTCCACGCAGAGCCTCACCGAGGAATTGCTGGTCGTCTACGAAGAACTCTCGCTGCTCTACTCGCTGAGCGCCCAGCTGGGACGACTCACCTCCGAGGACGAGATTGCCGCCGTTGCGCTGCGTGAGGCAAAGGAAGTTCTGAACGCAGACTGCGGATGGGCCGTTGTGTTCGAAAAGGATGCCCTGCGCATCCCGGAAGGGTGCCTTTCCGGAATCGAGGCCGGCAGCGCCGTCGAAATCAGTTCGGCTGCGCTGGGAAACCTCCTCCGCGAAGGGAAACACCATCTGATCCTCCACTCGCTGGACGAAAGCACCGCCGGGGCAACGGCCGACACGCCCGCTCGACTCCTTGCTTCGGCGGTCGAGGTGGTGGGCACACCGCACGGATACTTATGCCTCGGCAGGAAAGGAACCGGCCCCATCTTCACCTCCGCCGACCTGAAGCTCATCGACGCCGTAACTTCCCTCACGGCGGTCGAACTGGAGAATGTCACGCTTCGCCGTTCGGAGCTGGACAAGCAACGCATGGTTCACGAACTGGAGATGGCCCGGAAGATCCAGCAGTTGCTTCTCCCTGAAGATTTCTGCCGATCCGGAGTCATGGACGCCGCCGGCCTGAGCGAACCGTGCTTCGAAATTGGCGGTGACTACTACGACCTGTTTCCGATCGACGGAGAGAGCTGCCTCATGGTCATCGCCGACGTGACGGGCAAAGGAGCCCCCGCCTCCCTGCAGGCCGCGCTGATTCAGGGAATCGTGCATGGCAGTTCCAGGCACACCACCGACCTCTCTTTACTGATGACGACGCTCAATCGGGCACTGATTGCCCGGGCGGTCGAAGGCAAGTTCCCGACTGCCTTCCTGGCGATCATCGATCGGGAAGGGCGACTCACCTACGCAAACGCGGGCCACAACTCGCCGATCTGGATTCGCCGGAGTGGAGGAATTGCAGAGCTGAAAGAAGGTGGGCTGCTGCTTGGATTGCGGCCGGACGCCACATATCCAGTGGGCTCGGTTCATCTGGAGCCCGGAGACCTGGTGGTCCTCTATACCGATGGGGTAACCGACTGCGAAAATGCGCGCGGCGAACTCTTTGGCTCCGACCGTCTCCTGGAATGGGCCAGTCGGCAGGCGGGCTGCGGCCCACTGCAAGTCCGCGAGAGCCTGCTCAGCACGCTGAAGGCATACTGCGGCGGCTGCCGCCAGACTGACGATCTCACCGCACTCATCATTCGGAGGACGTCCGATCTCCAGTCCTGATCGCGTTAGGTAAAGAAACTCGGACGACCCGCTGCTACGCCACACATGGTCGATTGGAACCGGGAAACGGCAGGAATCTCGGCCGAAATCGAGGGAGTGGAAACCCGAGCACATTCGGCAGCTGGGCCCGACGCCCGGTTCTCCAGGTGGAGAGGACGTGAATTATCACCTGTACTCATCGCATGCGCTGACGCGGCAGGGGGCCCGGCGTCAAGAGACAAAGCAGGTCAGGCCGCCTTGCGGTAGTAGTACCGCAGCATGCCGCCCAGTCGCTCCCGGCACGCGACCTCATCGGTGGTGTGTCCGACTTCCTCACCCGGCTCAATCAGTCTGTTGTCCAGCCCTTGATGGTTTCTCTCTTCGTGATAATGGCCCAGGAAAGCAACTACTGCGGTCTGCACCGCTCTCTCCCCGAAAAAGATCATCCGATGGAGGCATTCGTCCTTCACGGAACGCATGAAACGTTCGATGTGGGGTGTCAAATTGGGCGAGCGGGGCGGCAACCGCACGGCTTTCACGCCTGCTTGCTCCAGCGTGACCCGGAACGCCTCCGAGAACTTCGTGTCGCGATCCATGAGCAGGTACTTCTTGTCGCGCAGGAACCCATCTTCAGCATCGCTCAAATTCCTTGAAACCTGGAGCATCCACGGTTCGTCGGGATTAGCAGCGCTACCGGCGAAGTGCAAACGCCGTGTCGCCAACTCCATGACAAAGAGCCGGTAGACGGTGACCAACCCGTCCCGGGTCCAGACTTCGATTGTCGTGAAGTCGACCGAGGCCAGGACATTCCAATGAGCCTGGAGGAAGCTTTTCCAGGTCGACTGTCGCTTTCGATCCGGAGCCGGATCGATGCCATGGGCCTTCAGGATGCTGCCGACCCGGGTGTTGGAGATCAGGTGGCCAAGGTTGGCCAGCGCGCCCTGGATGCGATCGTAACCCCAGCCCGGGTTTTCGCGGGCCATGCGCAGGACGAGTTCGACAACCTCAGCCGAGGCGGGAGGACGCCCGATCTTCTTGCGGCGCCCGCTGTAATCCCACTTAGCAGCCACCAATTCCCGGTGCCAGCGCAGAATCGTATCCGGAGTCACGATGGTG
>Ga0315275_10005901_pt1 | contig 11653 bp, 12 predicted proteins | sample YL17G03_0_MG_FD_205557 | JGI IMG/M metagenome (GOLD analysis project Ga0315275, IMG submission 205557) | Sediment microbial communities from Yellowstone Lake, YNP, Wyoming, USA - YL17G03_0 | ecosystem: Environmental > Aquatic > Freshwater > Lake > Sediment | place: USA: Wyoming | collected... | reverse complement strand
GATGGGAGCGAAAGGACGGCACAGCGCAGCACGCTCTCTGTTGGGTGGTGTGACCGAGGCCGTGGTGCATCTCACAAAGATGCATGTTCTGGTAGTCAGGTAGACGTAAACAACAATAATTCAAGGCAATGGAAACGGGTAAAAACGATATTGACCTGGTAAAAGAGGCAGAAGAGGAGATGATAACGATGGTGCAGAACGCACGGTCGGCTGCTGAACAGACTCTTCATGCTGCACGGGAAGAAGGCGAACGCCAGGTCCTCAGAAAAAAAGAGAGTGCCCGGGAGTATGTTGAAAATACAGTAAAAAAAGCAAAAAAATTCGCACTTTCTGATGCTGAGGAGATCCACAGGCAGGGAATCCTTGAGGCAGAAAGGATCAAAAACCGTGGAAAAGAGAAAGTTCCGGTTGCCGTCAGGTATATTGTGAGGGTGGTAAAGGGAGGTTCCGATGTTCTATCCGGCACATATGAATAAGGTGACGATCGGTGTCCACAAAGCGTACCTTTCCCCCGTCGTGAATATACTCCATGAGCAGGGCAATCTCGAGTTGTCTGACCTGCGGGAAGGTGAAAACTGCAAAATTCCGGGTCTGAAACCCTTCAGGTGGGAATCACGCGCTGAACGGTGTTCAGAATATCTGCTGAAGATTGACCGCATCCTGGAGGCGACCGGTTCTGCGATCCCGGAAAACCGGCGAATATTGAAAGAACTTTTATATCCTGATGTTCTCCAGCGTGTCCCGGTATCAAAAAAGAGTCTCGATGAGTTGTTCCATGAAATCGACGCGGTGAATCAAAAAGCTGGTGCCGCACTCCAGCTGAAACCGGAACTGAGGGCAGTAGATGAGCGAATCCGGCATCATACCGCTGACATCGCGCTGCTGGAATATCTTACATCCTTTGATTTTGACCTGCACTATCTGGGAGACTCCGCATATCTGTCCATTGTTGCAGGAATAACCGATACCGAAAGGGCTTATGCTGTAACTGAAGAACTGCTGTCGCTGAGTCCTGAAGAGACCATCGTAACTTCTTCCCGGTCCATTGACGGATCCCATTCCGTGATAGTTGTTGCAACCCTGAAAGATAACAGGGATGCCGTCGTTGAACAGATGAGAAACCTGCAGGTGACCCGCATCGAACCCGAATGGCGGGGTGGAACGCCTTCACAGGGTATCATTGAGTTAAAAAAAATTATATCACAGCTTGAGAACCGGCGTGGGGAAATTATTGCAGGTCTCCTAGACATTGACCGAAAATTCCGACGGCACCTCACGGTCCTGAAAGAGGAACTGGAAATCGAGAAAGAGCAGCTCACAGCAACCGAATGTTTTGGGAGCACAAGGGAAACGGTAGTCATCGAAGGTTGGGCGCCGGAACATGAATGCGGAAAAATTAAAGCAGCCGGTAACACAGCAGCCGAGGGTCATATCTTTTTTGCATCAAAACCTGCTGCCCGGGGGGATACGGATGTTCCGGTCAGATATGACAATCCTTCGTGGCTCCGCCCCTTTGAGGTCCTTACGACTATGTTTGCCCGGCCGCAGTACGGCGAGATTGATCCGACGCCGTTTATTGCTCCGGTATTTTTGTTGTTTTTCGGACTCATGCTTGGGGATGCTGCCTACGGGATCTGCATCACGCTCGCCGGCTACCTCCTCTACCGCGGTGCAGGGAAAGTGTCCGAAACCATGCATGACATGAGTATCCTGTTGATCGGGTGCGGGGTGTCTGCCATCATCTTCGGGACCCTGCAGGGGGGATGGTTGGGAGATTTCTTTCCCCGGTTCCTCGGGATCACCCCCCCTCTGATCCTCCTTGAGCCCTTAAAAGAGCCAATCGCGTTCTTTCAGATCGCTCTCATACTCGGCGTTGCCCATATCAATCTCGGCCTGTGCCTAGGACTTTACCAGCACATCCGCAGGCGGGAGTACCGGGCAGGTTTTTTCGAACAGGGAGTATGGTTTATCATTCAGCCAGCTGCCGGCATCCTCCTCTTCGACTTCTTTGGCTGGGGTGTTGTGCCACCCCTGGTAAAAAATGCCGGTTATATCGGAATGGCGTTAGGTCTCTGTCTGATCTTCTTCAGCCGTGGACCTATGGGGTTCTTCGCCCTGACGGGCTTTCTCGGGGACTGGCTGTCGTATGTCAGGATCCTCGCTCTCGCACTTGCCACAGGCGGGATTGCCATGACAGTCAATATCCTTGCCCAGATTGTAGGCGGGATTCATCCGCTGATGTTCATCCCGGCCATCATCATCTTTGTCGGAGGACAGACGTTTAACCTGGTCATACAGACCCTGGGGGGAGTTATCCACGCCGTGCGTCTCCAGTATATTGAATTCTTCGGGAAGTTCTATGTCGGGGAAGGCAGGGAATTTTTACCCTTCAGGGCACGGAGGATCTCCACAATTTCCGTAACGGGAACTGACGGAGGAAACAGTACATGACCATCGGCATTGGAACAGCACTGATGGCAATAGGCGCCGGTCTTGCCGTTGGCTTCTCGGCAATCGGTGCCGGCATCGGGGTGGGGATCACCGGCGCTGCAGCAGCCGGAGTGACCGCAGAAAAACCTGAAAAATTCGGGGTAGCGCTGATCTTTTCAGCAATACCCCAGACACAGGCGATCTACGGTCTCCTGGTGGCAGTGCTGATCCTCCTTTCTGGAGGCTTTTTGGGGGGGACCGCTGGTGATATCCCGGTCCCGGTCGGGCTTGCTGCGGTTGGTGCCGGTCTTGCCGTTGGCATTGCAGGATTATCGTCTATCGGACAGGGGATTGCTTCCGCCTCGGGTATTGCAGTTACGGCAGAGAAGCCCGAGATGTTCGGGAAAGGCGTGGTGTTTGCCGCCATCTGCGAGACGCAGGCAATTTATGGTCTCCTTGTCGCGATCCTCATCATGGCATTCTCCGGGATCCTGTCGGGACAATTTACCGCGACACCTGCCACCGGGCTTGCCGCCATCGGCTGTGGACTTGCGATAGGCCTTGCCGGGCTTTCAGCAATCGGGCAGGGCATTGCAGCCGCTGCCGGCATTGGTGCCACTGCAGAGAAGCCCGAGATGTTCGGGAAAGGCGTGGTGTTTGCCGCCATCTGCGAGACGCAGGCAATTTATGGTCTTCTCGTTGCGATCCTCATCATGGCATTCACCGGTTTATTCACCGGCAACCTGATTACAACCCTGGGGATCGGCATCGTCGCGATTGGGTGCGGTCTTGCAGTGGGTTTTGCCGGGTTTTCGGCAATTGGGCAGGGGATTGCAGCCGCTGCCGGCATTGGCGCCACTGCAGAGAAGCCCGAGATGTTCGGGAAAGGCGTGGTGTTTGCCGCCATCTGCGAGACGCAGGCGATCTACGGGCTTCTCGTGGCGGTGCTCCTCATGGCATTTACCGGCATGATCACACGGGATCTCACAACAACCGCGGCAGTCGGCCTTGCCGCAGTCGGCGGGGGTCTGGCGGTCGGTCTTGCCGGCCTGTCCGCGATCGGCCAGGGTATCGCTGCCGCGTCGGGAATTGCAGCGACCGCAGAAAAATCAGAGATGTTCGGGAAAGGGGTGGTATTTGCCGCCATCTGCGAGACACAGGCGATCTATGGTCTTCTCGTGGCGGTGCTCCTGATGGCATTTACCGGCATGATCAGCCACAACTTTATCACGACACTGGCAGTCGGTTTTGCAGCAATAGGAGCTGGCCTGGCAGTCGGGCTGGCAGGATTCTCCGCGATCGGCCAGGGAATCACCTGTGCATCCGGCATCGCTGCCACGGCAAAACGTTCTGAAGCAATGGGAAGAAGTCTCGTCTTTGCCGCAATGTCTGAGACGTTTGCCATCTTCGGTCTCCTTGTGGCCATCCTCATCATGTTTGGGTTGGGGATTTTCAGTTTTATCTGATGGGATGTTTGCATGGGCGTTGAAACAATCATAGAACGGATCCGGAATGATGCAAACGCAGAGCGGCAGCAGATCGAGGCAGAATCCCGCTCCCGTGTTGATCGAATCCTCATGGAGGCACAGACCAGCGCTGAACACGCATCTCAGGAGATCATCAGACAGGGCAACAGGGAAGCGGCTAAGGCAAGCGGGCGCATCATATCGGAAGCACGGATTAAAGCCAGGCAGAACGTCAGGACAGTAAAGGACGAACTCATCAATCAGTGTTTTGTGGAGGCATCCGGACAACTGGAGAAGCTGGCCTCCTTGCCGGAATACCGGCAGATCCTGAAGGCATTGATACAGGAAGGTGCACGGGAACTGGCGGAATCAGATGTTCTTATCATCGTCAATCACCGTGATCGGATGCTTATAGGGGACATTGCCGGAGAGTTAGCGGATCTGGGAATAACCATCACCCTCAGTGAGGAGACTGCTGATACTGTCGGGGGAGTGATCGTATGCACCCGTTCAGGAGGCATCCTGGTGAATAATACCTTTGAAGCAAGGCTCAGGCGGTTAAAGAAAGAACTGCTGGTCGATGTATCCGGCATTCTCGAATTTGCCTGACTGAAGGGAGGAGTAATGGACGATTTCACTGCCATCATCGATCAGCTGGGAGGTTCGCTCGGACTATCAGCAATGGAGCTGGTACTCGCAGCGGTTGCCGTTACATTTGTTATTATAATTATTCTTGGATTATTGATCGGATACTGGAACGTGCTATCCCTTATTGCATATTTTGCCTATCCGGTAGCACGGGTAAAGGCGATCGGAAATCCCCTTGTTGATCCGCAGAAGGTTGGGCAACTGGTTGAATCAAAAAATCTGTATGACCTTGCCACAAAGCTGAAAAATTTCGGACATCCTGTCGATCTGCATGGTGAAGAGCCCCGGATGGTTGAGGGGCTCCTCATGGCGTTCTATTACGCGGATTACCTGAAACTGGAAGATTCAGTCCCTGATAGCATAAAACCATTTATCAAAGCATACCGGTGTATCCTGGAATCAGAACAGCTAAAAGCAGCCATACGAATGAAGTATGCCGGCATCCCTCTGGATGTAATAAGGCAGGAGCTTACCGCGATAGGCATCATGACTCCCGCACTTATTGAAAAGATGTCCGGTGCCCCGACCCTTGATGAGATGATTCTCTCTCTCCGACAGACGGAATATGGAAAACCTCTCTCTGAAGCACTTGCAGCGTATAAAGAGAACCATACCCCACTCCCCCTCGAACGTGCACTGGATACCTATGTCTTCCAGAACCTCAATGCATCACGGCTCAGGATTGGCAGTAGTATCTCTGGACCGGTGAACCGGTTTATCGGTGCCTATATCGATATCGCAAATATCAAAACACTCATCAGGGCAAAAAATGACGGTCTCACAACGGACCAGGTGGCACGATACCTTATTTCCGGTGGCTACCGGTTCCCGGAATGGAGACTCCGCCAGATCTATGAATATCCCAACGTGCCGGAAATGCTAAGCCAATTCTCCGGAAGCGAATATTATACCTCAATCAGTAAGGCTATGCCCCTCTATGAAGAGAACGGGAGTATAGTTCCCTTCGAGCTTGAGCTCGACCGGCAGCTCCTCTCGATTGCCAGCACGCTGGCGCAGGTCTATCACTTATCCGGGGGACCATTGATAAAATTCATGGTAGCGCGGATGTTTGAGATGAGGAATGCCCGATTGGTCTTTCATGGAATTCTCCGCGGTATTCCCGGAGATGACCTGAAAACCTATGCAATCTGCGAGGGGACAATGCAATGAAGGTGGCAGTTGTTGGCGACCGTCTGACTGTGCTGGGATTTTCTCTTGCCGGGGTCAGGTTAAACCATATAGTACAGAATGCACAGCAGGCAGAAAAAGCGATACATGAACTTCTTGCGGATAACAATGTAGGTGTCATTCTGGTTTCTGATCGTTTCGGAAAGGAAATGGTACCATTCCTGGCAGAGTTCAGGAGGCATAAACGAGTATATCCGGTCATCATTGAGATTCCAGGACCGGATGGTCCTCACAACAAGGGGGATTTCTTTGACCGAAGTCTCATTCCTGCGGTGAGCACAAGCAAAGGAGGGGGATAAGCAGCATGAGTGATAACGGGATTATTACAAGAATTATCGGTCCGGTTGTCCAGGCAGAAAAGATGCAGGGCTCACGGATGTATGAACTCGTCCGTGTGGGAAACGAGGGACTGATGGGGGAGATCATAGCCCTGGAAACTGATACCGCAACAATCCAGGTATATGAGGAGACCGCAGGTCTCATCCCCGGGGAACCGGTCAGGGGCCTGGGAATTCCACTCTCTGTCGAACTGGGCCCGGGCCTCCTTGGTAATATTTATGACGGTATCCAGCGCCCGCTCGAGCAGATGAGGGACAGTATCGGGGATTTTATCATACGTGGTACAGATATTCCTGCTCTTGACAGGACAAAGTCGTGGGATTTCATTCCTTTGGTAAAACCCGGGGATATAGTTCAGTCGGGAGATGTTCTCGGAACCGTCAATGAGGGTAAAACGATCGTGCACCGTATTATGGTGCCTCCTGGTACAGGGGGCTCTGTACTGAGCATTGCAGGAACGGGCGCATACCCTATAGAAGAAACTATTGCTGAAATTAAAACAGTTGCCGGTACTCAAAAGGTCCGGATGCTCCAGCGCTGGCCTGTACGCACTGCCCGCCCGGTGCACAAGAAGCTCGAACCCGTTGACCCTCTTATCACAGGACAAAGAATTATCGATACACTCTTCCCTATCGCAAAAGGGGGAACAGCAGCAGTCCCCGGGCCTTTTGGGTCCGGTAAAACGGTTGTCCAGCACCAGCTTGCAAAGTGGGCGGATGCGGATATCATCATCTATGTCGGATGTGGTGAACGGGGGAATGAGATGGCTGACATACTGCGCCAGTTTCCTGCGCTGGCAGACCCCCGGACCGGTGAACCACTGATGAACCGGATGATCCTTATCGCAAACACGAGCAATATGCCGGTTGCCGCCCGCGAAGCTTCGATTTACACGGGGATAACAATCGCTGAGTATTATCGCGACATGGGGTATGATGTAGCCCTGATGGCAGATTCCACGTCCCGGTGGGCTGAAGCATTGCGGGAGATTTCGGGCAGGCTTGAAGAGATGCCGGGGGAGGAGGGGTATCCGGCGTATCTCGGTTCACGGCTTGCCGATTTCTATGAGCGGGCAGGCCGTGTGGTGACCTGTGGAAGGACCGGGAATCAGGGGTCAATATCGGTCATCGGGGCTGTTTCACCACAGGGTGGAGATTTTTCCGAACCGGTCACCCAGAACACCCTTCGTATTGTGAAGGTATTCTGGGCGCTCGACTCAGACCTTGCTTATAAACGTCATTTCCCTGCGATTAACTGGCTCATGTCATATTCCCTTTACAGCAGCCTGGTGAATGCATGGTGGCACCGCGAAGTTGCTCCCGATTGGGAGATATTGAAGACAGAAATGATGCGTATCCTCCAGAAGGAGAGTGAACTTGAGGAGGTCGTAAAACTTGTTGGCCCCGAAGTACTGCCTCCTGCGGACAAGTTCGTCCTGTTGCAAGCGGAGATCCTGCGGGATGCATTTTTGATGCAGTACGCGTTCCATCCCGTAGACACGTATTCGACGCCAAAGCGACAATACAGGATGCTCCACCTGATCTTTAGCTATTTTGCGCTGGGAACCCGTGCCGTCGGGGAAGGGGTGGCTGTTGAATCGTTACGGGTAATGCCCGTCATCAGCCGGCTCGCCCGCATGGGGATAATACCCCATCAGGATGAAACCAGGGTGTTCAGTGAGATTGAGTCTGAAATTGCGGCGCAGTTTGAGAACATCAGGAAGGTGTGACGTATGCGCTCACGGTCCAGGGAATATGTAACAGTTTCGAAAGTCGAGGGCCCGCTTATCGTTGTCGACCATGTGGAAGGGGTTGCATTTGGTGAAGTGGTCGAGATTACCTCACCATCTGGAGGAACACGCCTGGGGCAGGTGCTCGAGACACAGACGACCAGAGCTATTGTCCAGGTTTTCGGGGGGACGTGGGACCTCGATACTGAACGGACCTCTGTCCGCTTCACCGGGGAGATCATGAAAATACCGGTATCCGCTGAGATGCTCGGCAGGATTTTTGACGGCAGTTCCAATCCCATCGATGGGGGCGGGCCGGTAATACCCGAGGAAGTCCGGGATATCTACGGGTATTCCATCAACCCATATGCACGTGAGCACCCAAGAGACTCCATCCAGACCGGGATATCGACGATAGACGGTATGAATACCCTCGTGCGGGGTCAGAAACTCCCGATTTTTTCCGGTGCCGGGCTCCCCCATAATCTCTTGGCAGCTCAGATCACCCGTCAGGCAAAGGTACGCGGGCAGGAGGAGGAGTTTGCCGTGGTATTTGCGGCAATGGGCATTACCTATGAAGAGGCTACGTTCTTCCGCAAGGATTTCGAATCAACCGGAGCCTTAGAACGTGCCGTGTTGTTCCTTAACCTGGCAGATGATCCCGCAATCGAACGGATTATTACCCCCAGGCTCGCGCTCACGACAGCAGAATATCTTGCATTCGAAAAAGATATGCATGTGCTGGTAATCCTCACCGATCTAACAAATTATTGCGAATCCCTGCGTGAAATTGCCGCGGCGCGGGAGGAGGTCCCGGGCCGCAGAGGATATCCCGGATACATGTATACTGATCTGGCAAGCATATTCGAACGGACCGGACGGATCAAGGGAAGGAAAGGATCCATCACCCAGATCCCCATCCTGACGATGCCGGATGATGACATTACCCACCCCGTACCTGATCTCACGGGATATATTACTGAGGGCCAAATCGTCCTTTCACGAGACATCCATCGCAAGGGAATCTATCCCCCTGTTGATGTTCTTCCCTGCCTCTCGCGCTTAATGCAGGGGGGGATCGGTATCGGCAGGACGCGGGAGGACCATGCGGCGGTGAGCAGCCAGCTGTATTCAGCCTATGCACAGAGTATAAAACTCAAGAGCCTGGTAGCGGTCATCGGTGATGAAGAACTTTCCGATACTGACCAAAAATACCTGGAATTTTACGACAAGTTCGAACAGGAATTCGTCCAGCAGCGCCTTGATGAAGATCGATCCTTTGAAGAAACCCTTGACCTTGCATGGAAGCTCCTCGCGCTTCTTCCGATGTCGGAGTTAAAAAGGATGGACGAGGCGACTATTAATAAATATCATCCTGCCATGAGGTCTGCCTCGCATGGATAAAAAGGCAAAAAGCGGGATCAAACCCACGAGAATTGAGTTATTAAAACTTCGAAAACGAGAGATCCTGGCGCAGAAAGGCCATGATCTCCTGAAAGAGAAGCTTGACGCGATGGTAATGGAGTTTGCGCGGCTGGTAGATGACTACCGTAATTCCCGTGCGAATGTTGATCGCGAGCTGGAAAAAGCCTATACATCCCTTATACGTGCCGAGCTCATCAGCGGACTGCGGAATCTCGAGCTGGCGGCATATGGCATTCCGGAAAAAAGTGACATCATGATGGGTACAAGGTCAGTGATGGCGGTGAAAGTCCCGCAGATCAGGGTTCCGCCGTCGCTGGAGGTCCGGCATGAACGGAGCTATAGCTTTGCAGGCACGTCATCAGCATTGGATGAAACCACGACCAGGTTTGAAGCCGCCCTCCGCTCCGTGCTTATCCTTGCGGAGCAGGAGGGGACACTAAGAAGGCTTGACCAGGAGATAAAGATCACCCGGCGCCGGGTAAACGCGCTTGAGAGTATCCTTATCCCCAGTCTGCAGGCAACCCAGAAGTATATCTCGATGCATCTGGAAGAACGCGAACGTGAAGACCTTTTCCGAAGAAAACGCACAAAACAATTGCTAAAAAAAGGTGAGACAGAAAACTAGACTTCCTGAAGGCCGATTCGGTTCATCGTACCGGGCCAAAATCATAAGAATAACATAACAATATGAATTCAACGCCACGTCTGCAAAGGGGAACGAGTGTTTATGATTGAAATATTCCGGTGAACGATGAAAGATCCGTGGCTTGAAAACCTGATGAAAGATCCTGACGTGAGGGCAAAGATCTCCCTTTTTCTCTCTTTCCTGCAGATAATCATTCTAATCATGCTCATAGCAGGACTGATCGTGTTTGTTGTTTTGCTAGTGCTGTGATGCATGTAATGCCACAGACCGCGTGACCAGCCTGAAATTTCAGGCTTAAAATCCCCATTATACCGGCGCTCGGATAATGATTACCGGCTGTTTTGAGGTTAGTGTCACTTCATGCGCTGTACTACCGAGCAGGAGGTCACGGAACCAGCCTTTTCCATAAGAGTTCATCCAGATAACCGATACGTCCTCCTCATCGGCAATCTTTGTGATCTCGTGAGCCGGGCTCCCTGTCCTCACGATTGCCCTGGCCTTGATGCCCTGTGCAGCAAGACCGTCTCGGATTGCCCCGATCCGGATCTTTGCTATTTTGACAGCCTCCTCAATCTCGCGCTCCGTCTCTTCTTTGGATATGACGTGGAGGAGGATGACCTCACCTATCACTTTCATCGTGCTTGCAAGGATTATCGCTTTGTCGGAATATTCGGAGAAATCTGTCGGGCAGAGAACCTTCGAGAGGATCCCCCTGCAGAACTTTTGATGAGTCTTTTCATTCAAATCTTCGATGATTTTATGTCGCATGATCAGGACATTTTTCCTGCTCCTGCGGACAACTGCTCTTGATACACTGCCCAGAAGTATTCCTTCAACGCGGCTCTTTCCACGTGCTCCGATGACAATCAGGGTAACCTCCTCTCTCTCTGCTGTTTCAAGAATTGTCCTGGAAATATCGGATGACGTCTTTACCACCGGTACCACCGTGATGTTCGGGCTGATTGTTTCAAGGTGGTGCTTTTCTTCCTGTAGGGAATTCCGGGCAGCCCGTACCAGTATGTCTCCTATTTGTCCCCCCTTGAGAGGCCGGGTCTCATCCATTACATGGAGCAGGATAATGGTGCGGATATCCGGAAGACTGCCAATACAGTCAAGCGCACTCTTTGCATACTCTGAAAAATCTGTTGAAAACAGTACTTTTTCAAACATGGTTCACCTCCTGAAGAACCATTCTAGCTCCATCAGCAGAGAGCATGAAACGGAAGATAACCTCCATCAAACAGTACATGCTGGTTGCGATATAAAATGATATCCTGATATACTGCACCCGCTCTTCCCGATAGTTTTCATTGAAGAAAATACCGAAGAAATCCCACCAGAAATAGAGCGGCTTGTCAGGACCGGTGTGGAAACGGGAGCCGCACTCTCCGGGACTTTGCAGACCGCCAATATCGGCATCGAGAAAATTATCTGCAATATCGTCGCAAACCCAAACATCCGATATCTCATTCTTGGAGGTCCTGAGTCCGAGGGGCACAAGACCGGCGATGCAATCAAGGCGCTCTTCAAAAATGGGGTGGACGAGACGAAACACATCATCGGGACCTCGGGACTGTCAGCTGTTCTCTATAATGTCCCGGTTGAGTTCATCCAGAGGTTCAGGGAACAACTGACGCTCATCGACTGCCAGTTCCAGGATGAATCTGTGATATGTAAAGCTGTAAGGTCCTGTTTCCAGGAAAAACCGGTAGATTTCCGGGGGCAGTCGCTCTTTGATCCCGGAGCCTTCCCGGAACCTCCTTTGAGTGGGAAACTTACCTG
>Ga0315275_10005900_pt1 | contig 11655 bp, 7 predicted proteins | sample YL17G03_0_MG_FD_205557 | JGI IMG/M metagenome (GOLD analysis project Ga0315275, IMG submission 205557) | Sediment microbial communities from Yellowstone Lake, YNP, Wyoming, USA - YL17G03_0 | ecosystem: Environmental > Aquatic > Freshwater > Lake > Sediment | place: USA: Wyoming | collected... | reverse complement strand
AGCACCAGGATCACCTGATTCAATCTGCCGCTATACCAATGTCACTATTCCCATTGTGATTACCAATGCTTCAACCGATGTGGAGAAGACTAATGCGACGCTCTGGGGATATCTCCAAAGTAACGGAGGGGAGAATTGCACCGTCCGATTTGAATATGGGACATCTACGAATTACGGCACTAACACAACAAATCAAACGAAAACAACGGGTCGGACATTCTCTGCGGATATCACGAGCCTTACAAAAGGTCAGCTCTATTACTATCGAGCGTTTGCGAATAACACTCTGAAGTCTGATTACGGTGATAATGTGACGTTCCTCACCAAACCTGATCCACCCAACACCCTAAACGCACAACCAAACAGCAGCAGCATGATATATCTCACATGGAACACAGGAATGGGTGCTAATAACACTTACATCGAACGAAACGCAAGTGGACAAACCATCTGGACACGAGGACAAGGGGAATTTGTTTACAACGGCAGCGCAATAAAATACGAAGACAGCGGACGCAAGCCTGGAACCACCTACTACTATCAAGCATGGAGTTTCACTACCTGGACATACAATCCTACGCTCTCTCAATACAGTGATGACAACGACAGTACCAGTGCCCTAACTGAAGTAGATATATCGATTGGCGTTATCCCATTGGCATGGGATCAGGGGACAATACTTATCGGGAGTTCTAATGCGACCACTGGGTTTTATTTCAACCTTACCAACCAAGGAAACGTCCCAATAATCGTACAAATCAAAGCAACTAACGCGACCAACGATACGACCGGTGCCAAATGGAATCTTACGGGGTCTTCAGGACTCGATAATTTCTCGCTCCAATACAAAAAAAGCGGTGATATAAGCTGGACGACTATAAACCTCACCTACGATACTTTTATGCTTAATCTCCCTGCAACGGGGATCGATTGGCTGACGTTTGACTTAAATCTGATTATGGCAACGACGAGCTCGTCGACTGGAGATCCACTGTCTCTTACAATTACCTTTAAATCAGTCGCAGTATAAACAATCAATAGTGTTTCTTTTCTGGACACCATTTTATAGGGTGTTATAGCATTTTTCAACGAGCGTATCGTTTTTTGCTGATGGTGTTCTCGTTGCGTTTCTTTGAGGATTTTTTTGTCATTTTGTCATTTTGACTTTTTTATGGTGTATATTTAAATATGATAAATGACAAACTGTGTCGTGCTATATATTAACATAATTTGGAATGGAAACGAAAAAAAACCTCGGAACGCACGGAAGGAAAAGGAAATGAACAGAACGATTCCTGTATGTTTGCTCTTCATTCTTTTCATTGTCTCTTCTGTACAACTCGTATTCGCGGATGAACAAATCTCGGTCAGTTTTAATCCTGATCCTATTCGACCACCACACGATGAGCCACCATCACCACCCATAAACATTCCGCCGGTAGCAAACATCACTGGCCCAAGGATAGGATATGTGAACCAGTCCTTGATCTTCTCTGCTCATTATAGTTATGATCCTGATGGGATACTCATTGAATACCGCTGGGATTTCGAAAACGACGGTCTCTTTGATACCGAATGGACCAAAGAGATCCTCATCACTCACTCGTATTTCAATCCTGGAAATTACACGATAAAACTCCAAGTAAAAGATGATAATCAAGCAACGGGAGTAACACAGCTTATTATTACTATTATCCAACTCACTCCCCCTCTGCAACTCCCCATAGCACAAGCAAACGGACCGTACCAAGCATATGCAAACCAAACAATCACCTTCCACAGTAACGATAGTTACGATCCCGATGGGATTATCGTGAATTACACCTGGGATTTTGGTGATAAAACACTATCCTATGAACAAAACCCAGTGCATAGATATACACAACCTGGGAATTACATTGCGATCCTAACCGTTAGAGATAATGACAACCTTAGTAATATCGCTCTTGCCTCGGTATATATCCGTGAACATGAAGAGTATGTAGCACCGGATAATTCTCAATCGGTTCCCCCACTAATCCCTTTTATTATTCTACTATGTATATTTTTGATAATCCTGTTTGCCAACCTTTTCAATCGCTTAATAACTCCTACAAAAGATCATATCCTTTCCTTCAAACAACAAAAACGCTCTATCATGAAAAATAGAAGCGATGAGAAATTTGGAAATAAACCTACAGAAATGAAGGAAAAAACCGGAATTACTACACAAAAATCCGTTATAGAAATGTCAAAGCAGAAACGCGATATCAGCAAACCAATAGGAAAATCAGTTTTTCTCAATACAGACGATGAAAAACTAGGAGATATAATTGAAATAATTCATGATCAAAACAACCAGATTATTGGATATAAAGTAAAAGAAGACAAATCGGAAAAAGAACTCCATTTATTCGCAGAGCATTGCAGACAACAGAAACACAACTACATCTACAAGCCAAACTGTTTTACAATTCCATCGACAGTTATTGAAGAATTCGAAGCCTGTGATAACATCAACCCAGATATCATCTTGTTGTTAAAAGACAATATTGTATCAAAAGATGAATGGGAAAAGATTTACATCCAGCAGGATGACGAGGTAAGGAAAAATATTAACCATCCATATGCTCTTGATAAAACGATTCAGAGCAGTCTGCATATTCTGAAAAAACAATATATTCTCGTAGAAGATAAGCTAAAAGAATTACAGAAAAAGAAAGTAGAAAATATGATTAGTCAGAAACAATATCTACAAATGACACGTCCGTACCATCAGATGTTAGAAGATATTAATCAGAACATTAAAAAGTACCAGAACTTAACCAAACGACTTACAAATATTTCATCAAAGAAAATCAATAAACACTATAAATAATTTTTATCCTTTTTTTCATTATCTAAAAAAATGTAATATGATTCCAGAAATTTCAGGTGTTTTGGTTAAAAAAAATTCAGGATTGATACGGCATTTTTTCTGATATAAGCCTGGGAAAATAATCAGAACATTTTCGTTACATTGAAACAATAACTTATAAATATTAAGACTTAATTACATAGCCATTGTCCAATTCTATTTGATTGGATACTAAGGGATGATGAGAAATGGGATGCAGAAAGAACAAATATAATGTAGCATGTGCAAGTGATATAAAGAAAATATTGTTTGCCTGGCTTGTCTCAATGCTCTGGTTGAGTGTACTGACACCAATGGTTTTAGCAGATGAAACCTCTATCAGCGTCACTTTCAATCCGGAAGGTGTGATCGATATTGATGTGACACCAAAAACCTATGATTTTGGCTCTGTACAAGCAGGGGCATGGAAAAATACAACTCAGAGCTACTTCACCATCTACAACAACGGCACCTCACCTATGGATACGCAATTTAAAACCAACGCAACCACAGATACTACATCGCTGACCCTTGACGACAATGGAGCCCCTGGGAATAACGCATACTCTTTTCGAACTAGTGGACTCGACAACGATGGGTACATCACTGCTGCATACGCTGTTGAACAAGACACTGGAATCGCCGCTCATACCAACAAGGTGTGTGGCCTTTGTTTGAACATGGGGAGCAGTATGTCTCAGAACTGGACCGCACAGCGGACAACCATCTATCTACAAGGCAGCATATCCTAAAGACTGAGAGAGTGAATAGAACTCCTCCGTTTTCCTTCCTTTTTTCTATGTACAATTAATAAATAATAGTATAGATATTAGGTATTGGCGAGAGGGAACGTGAAGAAGATACTATGGTTCGTTATTCTACTTGTTTTTCTACTCCAGCTACTCACCACTCAGGCACAGGCAAGCTTGCAGATCTGGCCTGGAAAACTTACCATCTCCATGCCAGAGGGCTACCCAACTGAGAGAATTTCGTATCTCATTGAAGTAACAAACCCCTATACGTACTCGGTGAACGCATCCGCGCGAGTAGAAAACCCAGACATGCAACAGCTTACTACTAACTATTCGAACATCCCGGATCTCTCTTGGATAACCGTCGAACCAGAGACGTTGTATCTCCCTGCAAATACCTCAAGCACTTTTAAGGTCTTTCTTGATGTCCCTAAAAGCGAACGATCCAACTATTATAATACAAGTTGGGAGACCTGGGTCGTCATTTCCTCTGATAAACCAGCAGGTGATACTGGAGGACTCGTTTTCCAGGTAGAACTCGCAGTAAAACTGTTTATTCACACCCCATCACAACAAAATGTACCAACTGCGGGAATCTTCTTCATTCTCATTGGAGTAATTATCACAAGCGGAGTATTTTACGTTCTATTGAAAAATGTAAGAAAAAACATCCCAAGAAAATAAGAAATCACCATACAAGGATGCGTCTAACCATTGCTTTTTAATAATTTTTTTAAGTGCGGAAAAAGAGTGTTTGATTTCTTTTTTTATAACAAAAGAAATGCAGTGATAGCTGTCCTTCTGAGAAGGTGCTGGTAGTGTAAGTTCATAATGCATATTGTAAAAATCGAGTATGCTTCTGTTATTGATGGGTCGTGTGTTTGTATTTTTTAATATGCTTTATTTTCAAAATAGTATAAATCAGGAATTCTTTTTTAGATGGTTCGTATCGTTTTTCTGATCATTCTTTCGTGGATAAGGTATATTGTATGTATTTTATTTATTTGATTTTTTTCTCCTTTAAGTGATTCACATATGAATCATATATGAATCACATATGAATCATATATGAATCGCAATATTTATAAATAGGAGACTCATATGTGAGTCAACCATGGGGAAAAATCCTAGATTTCCTGTCGGTTTTCCACCCGTCGTACGAGAATGCATCAAAGAACATGTCGGTGAACTCGGTAATTCTGAAGCAGAAGTAGTCAAAAACATCGTCCTCATCTATTTCACAGAAAGGGGACAATTCAAATCCCGAAAGAAAAAGGAGGGAGGACAACGATGACCAGAAAACCTACTCTCCAACGTCTCCTATCCATCACAACCTTCCTCCTCGTTCTCAGTATGTCTCTATACACCGCACGAAGCATAAACCCAATACCACAACAAATCATCACCGTAGACCCCAGCGGAAACGGTAACTACACCAGCATCCAAGACGCCATCACCCATGCATCACCAACCGACATCATCCAGATACAACCAGGAACCTACCATGAATACGCTATCACTATCGACAAAAAAATAGACCTTATCGGAACCGATACCAACACGTGCATCATCAACTGCAATGAAAACCAAGGCTTCATCATACAAAGCTCTTTCGTCACGATATCACATCTCCAGATAATCAACACCAAAGAATCAGCGATATCGATCCAACCAGGATGCAACGGATGCAACATATCTTACTGCGATATAAGCAGCATAAACAGTGGGAACGGCATCGATACCCTTTCCTCATACAATACAATCTCACACTGCAACATTGAAGGAGTCACACAAACAGGACAAGCACTAAAGATACAAGGAAACTACAACACGATCGACGACTGCACACTTCAACACTTCAGCAATGGGATTCTGTTAATTGACCAGGCTACAAACAACAATATCATGAATTGCAACATCTTTGACAACGAAAATGCCATCGACATACGCATGAACTCAAACAAAAACGTTATTACAAATTGCAACATCTACTCAAACCTCCAAGGTATTAAAATCTGGCAGAACTCAAACAACAACACAGTCTATCTCAACAACATGTTCAAAAACGATAACAACACGATCGACGAGGCCGTTAACCAATGGGACAATGGATCACAAGGCAACTTCTGGGACATCTATCAAGGCATCGATGCTAACCAAGATGGCATAGGAGATACCCCCTTTATTATCTCAGATCAAAGTGCAGACCGCTTCCCCTATATGATCATGCTTCTAGCTGACGTCGTCATCGCCCCCACCGACATTAAACAGATAACAAGTTCAGCTGATCCAACACCAATATTCACCTGGAATTCTGTAATTTACAGCAAAGGTATCACCGGATACGCTATCAAAATCGATAACGGCCAAGAAATCATCATAAAGACTTCAACCTGGACGTCACCTACCAACCTGACGAACGGTGTCCACATCTTCGTTATACGCGCTATAGGCACAGATGGACAAAGCAGCGTCTCACGATCTCTGAAATTCACGATTGACACCAACTTCAACGACCTTGACCATGATGGATGGAGTGATGAAGAGGAAATACGCTATGGATCTGACCCTGACAACCCAGAGAACTATCCATTTGACACCGACGGGGACCACTTGCCAGATAGCATCGATACCGATGATGATAACGATGGCTACAGCGACGTGTTAGAACTCTCGTATGGCACCAACCTAAAAGATAAAAATAGTTATCCTAAAGATACTGATGGTGACAAAGTACCAGATGAAAACTCTCCTGATGGAAAATACCAGGGAGATATCGATAGGGACGATGATGGCCTTCTCGATACCATTGAAATCCAGCTAGGATCCAATCCTACGAACAGCACTGATACCCGAAAGATTTACCTCGGAGGAAATCCTGCCTTCCTCGTTGACGTATCGCAAGATGGAATCTATGATATCCTCTACGATCCTGCAAGTGAAACTATCCACGCAGTGGAATATGCTGATGGCACCTACCGAATCGATGCGAATGGAGACGGCTCATGGGACTACCTCTACCACACCACCGACGACTCAGTAACATCCTATCAAGAATCATATATTACGTTGCCGATGACCCTACTGTCGATTGGTATCATACTTGCTCTCCTCGCGGTCGGTATTTTCTCTTATATCAAAACCAGATCCAGCTATCCAAAGAAACTGAGGGAACAGTCCAAAAAACTTCTATCGAGCATTTCACCAATTGATAGTGGAACCCAAGACATGGTCACTGAGACACGTACTCTCCTCTACCACATCCAACACGATGTCAATACATACATAAAAATACTCAATCAAATCGAGAAACAAACTCCCATAGCATCATCAAAACTGGAGCACCAGCAACCCCCTGAAAAAGAAACAGAAGCACAGAAATTTAAAGACCACGATGAGCTACCACGTCCAGAACAACCGATGCCATCCTCTAAATCCAGATATGAAGATGTCGATGCCGAGATCGATAAACTCTTCGAAACACTCTGTCGAAAAAATACCTGAAAATACAAATGTAAGTAAATGCTTACGGCAAAGCGATCCCGATGAACAAAACATTCTGTGTCTTACTTCTCCTCTTTCTCTTATTTTTTACTATTTCTTGTCAAGCGAATGTCATTGTTGAACCAGCAGAATTAACAATAACGCTAACCGACAACTTCCTACAAGAAAACACCTCAACAAACATCACCATCCTGAATGATAACAACTACACCATCAACGTAACCTGGTATCTCGAACACCCCAATCCTCCTTCCTTACTTCGACCAAATCGAACCTTCATTGAGAACCTTTCATGGATTCATGTCACTCCATCCTGGCAGCTCGTAGATTCTTATGCGATAGCATCATTCTCCATTTCTCTGGTCATCCCACAACGAAGCGATCTCTTTGATCAGCACTGGGAAACATGGGTCACGTTTACACCCCATAGAGAGCATGGCAACGGTATCTTTTCTCAAGAATACGCGATCCGTGTCTACATTGATACACCTGTATCATCAGATCAATCAAGTATTTCTGATTCGAACGCTCATGGATACGATTTCTTCACATTTCTTTTCATCGCAGGAGGAATCACCACAGGAAGCCTCCTAACACTTATCTGGTTCTGGAAAAGGAAATCAACGTAGAACACTAACCACAGCATGAACAAAGCATAAGTTTTACTCTTTTGTACTCACCAATTCTTGTAAAAGAACAGTAATGTTCTCCTCGAACTCAGAAAGACTCCCTTCGTTTGACACTACCATATCAGCAGACGTAATCACTTCATCAAGACACTCAACCCTCTCCTGTCGATCTTACTTAATAATATCTGCTAGCTTCCTCTATCATCCACTCTCCCCCGGGTTAACACACGATGCCGTCGAATCTTATTAGAAGTTTGAATTGCGATCACAACAAAATCATCACCCAGCGTTTTTCTGAAGAAATCAACCTCCTCCCGATTCCGTACACATTCAATCACAATCGTCTGAATCGCTTTTTGCTGTTTCAGGTTCATGGGATGGTTGGATGCAGAATATCACGGATAGCGAGGAACCGTGGGACTGGAATTTTTCTTTCCCAAATGGGGCAGGGTACTATGAGTTCTACAATATCACCTATGATACTCTTTCAAAGAGAAAGTCTATACCAGATATTTCTGATGCTCGTAGTTACTTTTTAAACGCCTCAGGTACGGTAACAAGCAACAGTAATCAAGGAATTGGCCTTACCGAGATTTTTGCACAATGGAGTAGTATATTAATTCTCGTTCTAGGTTGTTTTTTTTATCGTTTATTTTGTTATTCGAAAAACTCTTATATCAAAGAAACCACGACGATAGAAACAACCTAATAGTGGTACTAAGATTTCGTGAAATATTATTCTTTGCATCTAATTTCTTATATTGTTTTCATAAAAAAATATTGAAAGACACATTTTTTCTTCTAGGGATTTACTATCATGAAGTTTTTCCTTTTATTGCTGTTATTTTACTTTGAGCCCACATTCCGCACTTAGCTTATGAATAATCCCAATTATCAATTCATTTTGCCGTTGTTCCCATTCAGCCGCTCTTCTCATTGCCCCGAGGCACTTAAACGTCTCGTAAATCTGTTTTTCCCTATTGATTATCACGTTCTATCCGATATTTGAGACACAGTACATCCGTTCATACTCTACTCCGAACAATGCAAGTACTTTCCGCGTTACCTCCCTCAGATTCATCACTTCAAGTTGTCCTCCACCATGTTCATCGTAGAGAACGGTGACCCCTTCAAAGATTTGAAAAATCCGTCGCATCGTCGGCGTCTTCGTTGGTTTACCTTTCTGATCCAGGAGGGTTTCATCCATCTTCTTTAACGCTTCTCGTAGTTTCCGCTCTGCGATCGCATAGACAAGCAATGCCAGCCCCATGATCATCACCATCGCCTGTATCCGCCGTTCCGTTTTCAAGAAAACCGCATGGGCAAAGAACAACGGGTCTTTCAGAAATCGGAATCCTCGTTCCACCTGTTGTTGATCCTTATATGCTTGCAGTGCATCTTCGTCAGTGAGTTTTTTAGGATCCAGTTCTTTGGTTGCTACGATGAACTGCCCGAGACTACGTTGATGATGGTGCACTTTTTTATCATCCTTTTCAGCTGTTGCCATTATCTGATAGATGGTTCTGGTGTCATCGGTTTTTGGTCTTCCTTTGCCACCGTGTTTCTTCCGTTGTTTCTCCAGGAGATGTATATCCTGGATGCGATGGTATTTCCATTTCTTTGATAGTTTGTTTAACGTTGAGAGTCCATCTTCTCGACATTGGAACTCTTGATGTGAGAGATGCCATAGCGCGGTCTCCATTTGCTCTTTCTCCCGCTGGATTTTCTTTTCCAATGTTTTCTTCTCCCGATCATATGCCTGCTTGGAGAAAACAACGATCCATCGTTGAGGTATCTCTGCATACATCATTGTGATGCTCTGCAGAGAATATCCCTTCATCGAAGTTGCTTTCATCATCTCCGGATTTGAATTCAAAAGGGTTTCTTGTGCTACAAGCAAAATCTCAGGAACCCGAGTCACCCACATAATGTCCGGGGGAAGCGCCTTAAGGTTCGTCTCCGTGTAAAATGCACTATCCCACACCCAGATCCGATCTTTACCCCAGGTCTGCATGAGCATCGTACCATATGTCTGGAACAGATCCCGGAAATGATCTTTATCTGAAGTGTTACCGCTGAGACCTTGGACAAACACAGGAAGACCTTGTGAAGTCACCATCGACACGACAAATTGCTTCAAATCAACACGATGATCTTTCGGATACCCATAAGTAATCTGTATCGGAACTATCTCATCATCATGCTCGTATTTGCCATGAACGCTCATGCTCGTGGTATCGCTATGAAAGAACCGATCGTTTTTGGTATACGTCTGAGCAATAGATGCTACGCACATGAAAATCTCTTCAAGACCATTAGCAGATAATTTATCTAACGTCCGACCAAGAACATCATCGTTGAAATCCTCTGCAACAAGCTCAGGGCTGATGAGCAGTTCGACAGGTTTGTTTTTCATGAACTCCGGGAACAGATATAACGGTTTATCAACAAAACCTAATGCGTTGAGAACCATGGCGACAACCGCCTGTCCGCAGGTTACTTTCTGTCGGAGATCCACTCCAACGATGCGGTCAATCTCTTCTGCAACTTTTATCTCCTTACAAATCACAGATACAATTCCTAAATGATCAAGATTTTTACTTATGTGCACCTTACATCCCTGATGATGGAGATAATTAGAGAAATAATAAAACTATGTGCGGGATGTAGGTTTAAGGGAGATATGAGAATTAGTATGGTCTCCCTCCACGATCTTTCACTTCCATTTGGTTTCTTAAAATACTGGATTGTTTACACTTTGTATCATAGTTCATTGTTTGTGCCAGAAACAGTATATATTAAGAGAGCATTGCACAATCGGGGGTAAAAAATGTTGAAAACAAAAGTAAAAATTATAGCTATTTGTATAATTGGGCTGATGATCTGTGGCTCAACAGGAATTGTAGCCGCAAATACACAAAAAAACGTTATCACCGCTGTCGACAATCAAACTACTTTGGTAAAACATCAACCGCTATCGGATAAAGGAGGAGTCCTTTTTTCATATATCAATGTAAAAGCCGAGAAAAACAAACTAATGAATACCGGTGGGTACTCGCTCTTTTATCTTCTGATTGCACAGGGCAACCATGATGTTGCTTGGAACGTCGATTATACTGTATGGTCTAGCTCAGGTACCCATAATCATGGAGCTCAAAATGGTGTTGGCAAAACAATGACATTAGGTAATTATCAAATCAGCTTCGGTCGCGCGAATAACAACTGGCAAGCATATACCTATGGAAGTTATAAAGCACTTCTTCTCGTTGATGGAAATGAATCAGATAATGATTCAGATCAGAATAATGGTTATAACGGAGAATTCGGAGTGGATGCAGGCGTTGATTACCATGGAGCCGTTGGAGAATCAATCCAGTTTACAGGAACTGTCATGGGTGGTAGTGAACCATATGTCTGGTCCTGGGATTTTGGTGATGGGAACACATCAACAGAACAAAACCCGATACACACTTACAACGCAGCAGGACAATACGAGGTAATTCTCACGGTAACCGATTCCGGTGCGACTGACCCGCAAGAAGCTGACGATAGCGCCATGGCAATAATCGTTTGAAGGGTGAATACAAAACCTTTAATCAGCAATTATTTCGTAGCGGCTTCCTCTCCTCTGTTACGAAATAATTTCTTATTAGTTGCGACTGGGGAATACTGCGTAAAAAGATATTCATTAATCATATGAAACGAGAAAAGATCAATATCTATCGATTGGCATTCTATATTCTTGGTATCTAATTGATCTGTGATGGTCTTGGATCGATAGTTGCCTACCAGAGGCAGTGCACGTATCCCCCTCCACCGTTACATGGCACTTAAAAAAAATGGAAGAAAATAACATTATAAAAAGCAGGAAGGACGGAAGAAAAACATTTTACAC
>Ga0315275_10005898_pt1 | contig 11655 bp, 12 predicted proteins | sample YL17G03_0_MG_FD_205557 | JGI IMG/M metagenome (GOLD analysis project Ga0315275, IMG submission 205557) | Sediment microbial communities from Yellowstone Lake, YNP, Wyoming, USA - YL17G03_0 | ecosystem: Environmental > Aquatic > Freshwater > Lake > Sediment | place: USA: Wyoming | collected... | reverse complement strand
CAGTGGAGGAGGCGAGGCAGATCCTCGAAGAGGACGAGATACTGAGCCAGCTGAAGAACTACAAGCTGAGATATCAGACCACTTTGATGTGATTGTCAGCTCGGACCTGGAGGATTGGGTGGAGGCATCTCTTCCAGTCGGGGCGGCTCATCCTGCCCGGGTGATAGTGTCTTGCTCCTTCCCAAGCGCTTTTCCCTGATCGAGAGAATGATATCCACTGCGATCGGAGAAATGATGATCAGTGCCAGTGCGATCCAGAGGTCCCTCACGCTATTGTCAGGCGCAGGGCTCGCGATGGAATGAGTGGACCAGAGTTTCAATAGGCCGAACCATGGGATCTCGCCCCTCGCCTTGCCCACGATCCACTTGAAATCGACAACGGGCCCTGGCCCCCAGGAGGTCTGGTCCGTTTGCTGGTTGTGGTCTCCTTTCGTTATGAACCCCGGCTTCGGGTCGATCCCCTGCGCCTCGAAGTAGCGTATCATGTTCCCGATGTCTATCTGTACCGTCACGTGGTTGTAGCTCACGTTCATCAGCACCAATGCTCCTGTGAGATGATCCCAGGTGTCGTTCGCGGGGTAGGTCGACCATGCGGACTTCGGCGCATCTCGGAGCGACGCGGACCTATAGCTCAGTCCATCCGCGTTGGGTTCGAGATATATCAGTGCACGGTGGATTATGGGTGTGAGAGTGTCTGAGCCCCCCTTCTTGTAGATGACCACGTCGCCATAGTCCCCGTAAGTCTTGTGGCCCGTGGAGAGGCCGTCCGCGTAGGTGGCGATGTCACTGGGGTGATCGACCTTCTTCACCAGTACAAGGTCCCCGGTGTCAATGGCACCGATGTGACTAGTGTTGTCATCTCCATGCATCATGCTGTTGGATTCCACGACGACGAGGGGTGGCCACAGGCCAGAATATGCGAACATCGCGAGAAGGATGAAGACCACGAACAACAACGCGACCCCCGCGTCCCGGAGGAAGAGCACCAACTGCCCGCGGGGCTTGCGTGGGGCGATGGACGTACCCTCTTGGCTATCCACGGCGCTAGGAGTGAGGGTCCGGTATAAAATGAATATGGTTTGTCCCATGTGTTGGTGTCAGGGCATCCAGATGTACCCGCCCCATCGACACCATGCACAGAAAGTTAGAAATGTCTCAAGCGGCTTGAGGCGGTTGAGGTTGTCCTTGGCCCGTCATAAGAACGAGAGGATATCGAAGGACCAATACTTCATGAACATCGCGATCGAGGTCGCACGCAGGAGCACGTGCACCCGGCGGCAGATAGGAGCGCTCATCGTGAGCGATGTTGGAGAGATCAAGAGCACGGGATACAACGGGAATCCCAGAGGGCTCCCTCACTGTCACGAGATTGGCTGCATCAGGGACAAGCTCGGGATAGCGTCCGGGACCCGTCTCGAGACTTGCACCGCCGTACACGCCGAGCAGAACGCACTCATCCAGGCGGGGACAAACTCCCGCGGTTCCACTCTATACTCGACCATTGTTCCATGCCCAATCTGCGCGCGCATGATATTGAACGCCCAGGTGGCACGCGTGGTATACATAGATGATTACTCGGACCTCGCGGGCGTTGAATTGCTGAAACAGGCGGGGACAAGGCTCACACGGCTAGATAAGAAGAACTTCGCTGAGAAGCTCGCTAGCCCGAAGTGACTCCGTCATCACCGTGCAAGGTTTCGTTCGATGTATTCTCGTGTTTCGGTTCTGGGTTTCGATTGTCGTTGAGTGTCGAGTTTGCATCCGAATTGGTCAAAAGAATCAGACCCCGTAGCATATTTATATCGAAACCCGTATCAGCAATCTGGACTGTGACTGAAGTGGAAAAGGCGGATATCCTTCAGCATATAAAGGACGCGGAGGAAAGGGTCCGCGCCGCGACCAAAGATGCAGAGGGGAAGAGGAAACAGCTTCAGGCCGAGGGCAAGAGACGCTCGCTTGAAAAAGTGGATGCTGCCGATGCCGCCCTCAGAAAGGCGATTGATTCTCGGATCGCCGAGGCGAAATCCCGTATCGAGAGCCGAAAGAAGGCTCTCCTCGACGAAGGCGCACGGAAAGCCGATGCACTGACATCAAGCGCTCGTCAGAGGGCCGGCAAGGCTCGAGAATTCGTCCTTGCGGAGTTTGAGAGGGCAGCTGATGCTTAAGCCTGAGGGGATGACCCGGGCGGTGGTCGTGGGATCGATTGAGAGCCTCGATCCGACCATCAAGTGTCTCTATGAGCTGGAGTTACTGCATCTGATAGACTTCACGAAACAAGATGAGGAATTCAAACTCGGCCAGCCTTTATCGGGAGCATCGGAGGACTCGCAGAGGTTGCTCAAGCTCAGGGCCATGATACGAGCACTGGAGATAGAGGGGCACAGACCGAAGGGCCTACTCCGGACAAAGGACATCGACGAGAGAATTGAACAGGCAATGGTCACGCTCGATCTGAACATATCCAGCAAATCAGATGCGAGACAGAAGATCCAGTCCCTCGTCCGTGAAATGGATGCTGAGGTCAAGGCGCTCGAGCCCGTCAGAACCTTCGGAATTCCGATTGAGAATTATGATGGATACGACAACATGGCTGTGTTCGTTGGGACTTGCAAGCTTGATCCGGAACACGCGTTCAAGGACAAGATCAAGGAATTCGAACTTTTCAAGAATCAGAGAAAGGCCGATCTTTCGGTCGCGGTGTTCGTGAAGAACGACGAGAGGATCGAGGCCTCAAGGATTTTGACAGACCACGGCTTCCAGGAGATCAAGCTTCCAAAGCTGGAGGGAGATCCAGGGAAGATTATGTCGAAGCTCGTCACTGATATGGTGGATCTTGAGAAGGACCTGCGAAGAGTCGAAGCCGACATCGAGTCGATTAGAAAACAGTTCGCGGACTTCATCATCGCATCCGAGGAACACTTGTCAATCGAGGTCCTGAAGGCTGAGACCCCACTCAAGATCGCCGCTTCTGCAAACTCGTTCGTCATTGATGGCTGGATACCGACAGCTAGGCTCTTCGAGATCCGGTCCGCGCTCGAATCGCTTTGCTGCGGGCTCTCCTTCGTCGAGACCGTGGAGAAGGACAAGGAGGAGGAGCCCCCCGTCAAGCTGAAGAACCCGAAACCTATCAAACCATTTGAGTTCTTCATAAACCTCGTGTCGACCCCGAAATACGAGGAGATAGACCCAACACTCGTGCTGTTCATCACGTTCCCGTTATTCTTTGGCTTCATGATCGGCGACCTCGGTTTCGGTGCCGGACTCATGGTGCTGGGAGCTGTCATAAGGTTCAAGCTCAAGAATTCGCCGGACCTCCAGAAGCTGGGAGCGATCATTCTGGCGGGAGGGCTGTTAGCCAGCATATTCGGCACCTTCGTTTTCGCAGAGGCCTTCGGAGTCCCGTTCCATGCGCCAGCTGGAAATGCTGGGGAGGCATCATGGGCGAATGTCGTCAACATCCCAATCCACCCGATGATGGAAAAGATGAGCGACGTGCTCGAGCTCCTGGCGCTCTCGTTTGTTGCCGGTTGGCTTCACCTCACGGTTGGGTTCATCTTCGGATTCTTCAACAACTTCCACCACAACGTCAAGCACGCATTGGCAAAGATCGCATGGTTGGTCATTTTGCTTGGGATCTTCACGGAGCTGATGGCTATGGGCGGCAACAGCACGGGAACGAGCAGTTTCATGAACTCCACCGTTCTTGCACCGTTGTTGCCGACCTGGACGGTTCAGCTCGCAGGCATCAAGACAGCGATCTCCGCCCTGGTGCTCATCGCGATCGGAATCCCCTGGCTTCTGGTCACGGAAGGTGGCCAGGCGCTAACGGAAATCATAGGACTTTTCACAAACTTGATTTCATACGCGAGGCTTGCGGCGCTCGCGGTAGGAAAGGGAGCGATGGCGTTTGCCTTCAATTCAATGCTCTTCCCGCTCATCTTCGAGGGCGGAAGTGGAATCGTGGGCGTCATCGTCGCGGCTTTGGGCGTGGTGACGCTTGTGGTCGTCCAGTTGTTCTTCGTGTTCTTCCTTGGGGCCCTGTCCGCAGGGATCCAAGCAATGAGGTTGAACTATGTCGAGTTCTTCCTCAAGTTCTTCGAGGGTGGAGGAACGGACTTCCAGCCCTTGAGCTATGAGAGGAAGTATTCCGTCGCAACGAAATGAGGAGGCAGAAAGAAATGGACCCAGGAACTGGATTTGCACTGATCGGTGCGGGTATCGCAATCGGTGCTGCAGGCATCGGTACGGGAATTGCGCAGTCGCAGATCGGTGCGGCAGCAGTGGGTGCAACGGCTGAAGACCCAAAGATGTTCGGTCGGGGAATCATATTGCTAGTGCTCCCCGAGACGATTGTCATCCTTGGCTTCGTCATCGCGATCCTGCTGTGGCTGAAGTCTTGAACAAGAGAAAGAACGGACCGGAAACGGAAGGAAGCCGAATCAGGCAGGGAGCTGAGGAGCTATGGGCATAGACAAGGTGGTCGAAGAAATACTCCACCGCGGCGAAGAGAAGAAGGTGGAGATCATCAGCCTTGGCGAGAAGGAGCGGGATGACCAGATCCGTCAGGTGGATAAGAGGATCGCTGACGACCGGATCAAGGCCGAAAAACGCGGCGAGGCCACCATCGCGCAGATGGAGCAGCAGGAGCTTTCGAGCGCCGAGCTAGAATCGAAGAAGGCCTTGCTCGTGGCTCAGCGCAAGGTGATGGACGATCTGAAGGAGCAGGTGCTGATCGAACTCAAGAGCTACCCCGCAGACAAGCGCAAGAGACTGTATTCAAAGCTGGTTTCCAAGGCGAAGAAGGAACTCGGAGAATGCTTCGTCTACACGAACTCGTCCGATAAGGCACTTCTACAGCTCCCTCCAGGGATAACCCATGCTGGTGCCGTAGAATGCGCCGGCGGGCTCGTCTTCGAGAGCAAGGACAAGAGCTTCCGGCTAGACTACCGGTTCGAGAGCATGCTGGACGATGTCTGGAACAAGAACCTGCAGAATATCTACGCGAAGCTGTTCGGGTGATCTGAGAGATGAGAATATTCGGAGGTGGCGGGAACTTCGCATATGCGTGCACTCGCGTCAAGGCCAAGAAGAGATTCTTGCTCTCTCGTGATATCTATTCGCGGATGCTCGTGATGGACGTCCATGAGATCGGGAGGTTCCTCGGTGAGACCCAGTACCGGGAAGAGGTGACCAGATACGCTTCCAAATACTCTGGCGCCAACCTTGTGGAAGTCGCGGTCACCAGAAACCTCGCCGACACGTACTCGAATGTGCTGGGGTTCACCACCGGTCACTTGAGGGACATGGTCGGGAATTATCTCAAGCGCTGGGACATGTTCAATGTAAAGACAATCATCAGGGGAAAGACGACCGATGTCAGAGACGAGGAGATACTTGACACGCTAGTGCCTGCAGGAGCCTTCTCGGAATCCTATCTGAGATCATTGGTCGCCATGGGTTCTGTCCAGGAGACGATGGACGCGCTCCTCCTGGAGCCATCGCTCGGAATAACCCCTGATCTCGTGCGCGAGGTGGTGGACTCAAAGCGGATAGCCAGGCTCGAAGATCACCTCGACAAGAACCTCTACTACGATCTTCTCAAAGTGGTCAGGGGGATGAACAGGGCCGATCATCTCTTCCGGGAATTTGTGAGGCGGGAGATCGATGTCGCAAACCTGAAGGTCCTGCTCAAGCTGAAAGCTGGAAGAATCCCAGAGGACAGGATTGCCAGGTATCTCATACCTGGCGGCAGGGAATACAGCATCGATAGACTTAGGTCCATGGCCCAGGCCGAGGGTTTGCAGGCTGTCATCGAGGAGATGGAGCGGTCCTCGATGTTCGAGGACATCAAGCCGGCCCTTGACCGATTCAAAGACGACCAGAAGCTCTCCGGGATTACTATCGCACTCGACAATGCGCTGACGTACACGAGCGAGAAGTTCGCCCACCTCTACCCGCTCTCTGTTCTGCCAGTCGTCAATTACATGATTCGCAAGAAGGTGGAAGTGGACAACATAAGGATAATCGCGAGAGGGAAGCAAAGCAACCTCTCCACGAAAGTAATCGAAGGACTGTTGGTGATGTGATTTGGAGATCGCAGTCGTGGGTTCCGAGGAGTTCGTGACCGGGTTTCGCCTCGCTGGAATTCGAAAGGTCTATGCGGTCACGCCAGAGAAGCTCCTTGACACCTTGGTCAGCGTCCTCGACGAGGAGAGCGTTGGCATTCTCGCGGTCCACACCAAGGACCTCGAGAGGCTGCCCGCGCAGCTGCGGGCAAAGATGATGGCAAGCGTCGACCCCGTCGTCATCCCTGTGGGTGAGGAAGAGGGCGACCTGAGGGACAAGGTTCGAAGGGCGATGGGGATCGACCTTTACAAATCGGTTTAGCGGGAGTGCGCTGAGTATGACAAAGCAGGAAGAAGGAAGAGTCAGCAGGATAGCAGGGCCAGTGGTCACCGCTGAGGGTATCGCGCCTCGGATGTATGACGTGGTGCTCGTCGGAGACCTCAAGTTGATGGGCGAAGTCATCAAGCTCGTCGGCAGGAAGACGGTCATCCAGGTGTACGAGGACACATCGGGCATGCGACCTGGGGAACCGGTCGTCGACACGGGAGCGCCCCTTCAGGTGGAGCTGGGGCCAGGCCTGCTCTCAAGCGTATATGACGGCGTGCAGAGGCCACTGCCGGTCCTCAGGGACAAGCAAGGGGACTTCGTTTCAAGAGGAGTAACCGCCTCGGGACTCGATCGGAAGAAGAAGTGGAAGTTCACGCCCACCGTCAAGAAGGGTGCGGACCTTGAGGGCGGGATGGCCTTGGGCGATGTGCCAGAAGGGAACATAGTTCACAAGGTTTTGCTGCCTCCGGGCGTCAAAGGCAAGCTCAAGAGCATTTCCGAGGGCGAATTCACAGTGGAGGATGCGATCGGTGAGCTCGAGTCTGGATACAAGGTTGCGATGCTACAGAGATGGCCTGTGAGGCACCCGCGACCATACGCCGACAAACTCCTCCCGGACATCCCTCTAGTGACGGGCCAACGTGTTCTCGACATGCTGTTTCCGCTCGCGAAAGGTGGGACGGCGGCAATCCCCGGAGGATTCGGCACTGGCAAGACTGTTACCTCCCAGCAGCTGTCCAAGTGGAGCGACGCGCAGATAGTCGTCTATGTCGGTTGCGGGGAACGTGGCAACGAGATGACAGAGGTCCTCACGACCTTCCCTGAACTGGAAGACCCCAAGACCGGCAAGCCATTGATGGGCCGGACTGTGCTCGTGGCGAACACATCTAACATGCCGGTTGCGGCCAGAGAGGCGTCCGTCTACACCGGTATCACGATTGCAGAGTACTACAGGGACATGGGCTACGACGTGTCGCTCATGGCCGACTCCACATCAAGATGGGCGGAAGCCATGAGGGAGATATCGTCGAGGCTCGAGGAGATGCCGGGCGAAGAAGGCTACCCCGCCTATCTCGCCTCAAGACTTTCGGAGTTCTACGAAAGATGCGGCCGCGTGAAGACCCTGGGCGGCCACACTGGCTCGATTTCAGTCATCGGCGCTGTGTCCCCGTCAGGCGGAGACTTCAGCGAGCCGGTAACTCAGAATACCCTCAGGATCGTCAAGGTGTTTTGGGCTCTGGACTCGAAGCTCAGGGAGAGGCGGCACTTCCCGGCTATCAACTGGCTCACCTCGTACAGCCTCTACAGCCCAATGCTTGAGGACTGGTACAGGAAGAATGTCGCGGAGGACTGGAACAAGATCAGGCTGTGGGCGATGGAGATCTTGCAGAAGGAGTCGGAGCTGCAGGACATCGTGCAGCTCGTCGGGTCGGATGCTCTTCCGGAGGAGCAGAGGCTGATTCTTGAGGTTGCAAGGATGATCAGGGAGTTCTTCCTGCAGCAGAGCGCCTATCACCCGGTGGATACCTACAGCCCTCTCAAGAGACAGTATGAATACATGAATGCCATCAGGAGCTTTTCCGAGCATGCCAAGAAGGCTCTGACGCTCGAGATACCCCTCGAGAGAATCGTTGCGCTTCCCTGCAGGGGCGATCTTGGCAAACTGAAGTTCGAGGAGTCAATTGACAGGGATCTCAAGGCCTCGGTCGCTTCGATGGACAAGCAGTTCGCGGACCTGGGGGTGTGACAAATGGCAAAGGAATACCACACAATCAGCCAGATCGCAGGCCCCCTCGTATTCGTGGAGAAGACCGAGCCAGTGGGATACGGCGAGCTAGTCCAGATCGCCCTCCCGGACGGATCGATCAAAAGAGGGCAGGTTCTCGACTCTTCCGATGAGGTCGTAGTAATCCAGGTCTTCGAGGGCACAGGCGGCATAGACAAAGCCTCGGGCGTGAAGTTCTTGGGGGAGACCGTCAAGATGCCAGTGTCGAGGGACATGCTCGGAAGGATCCTGTCCGGATCCGGAGATCCGCTTGACAAAGGTCCACCGATAATTCCCGAGAAGCGGCTCGAAATCATCGGCGCCGCCATCAACCCCTGGGCTAGAGACAACCCTAGGGAGTTCATCCAGACTGGCATCTCGTCCATCGATGGCATGAACACGCTCGTCAGAGGGCAGAAGCTGCCGATATTCTCCGGCTCGGGACTGCCACACAACGACATCGCGCTGCAGATTGCCAGGCAGTCAAAGGTGGTCGGCAAGAAGGAGGAGTTCGCCGTCGTGTTCGCGGCCATGGGCATCACCAGCGAGGAGGCCCAGTACTTCATGAACGACTTCGAGAGGACGGGCGCCCTCAAGCGCGCGGTCGTGTTCTTGAACCTCGCGGATGACCCCGCCATCGAACGGTTGTTGACCCCGAAGCTCGCTTTGACAACGGCTGAGTATCTCGCCTTCGACCTGAACATGCACGTGCTGGTCATTCTCACCGACATCACGAACTATTGCGAGGCGCTCCGACAGATAGGCGCGGCAAGGGAGGAGGTGCCTGCGAGGAGAGGCTATCCAGGGTACATGTACACCGACCTTGCGAACCTTTACGAACGAGCAGGCAGGATCAAGGACAAGACGGGTTCGATCACCCAGTTCCCGATCCTCTCCATGCCGGGAGATGACATCACGCACCCGATACCAGACTTGACCGGGTACATCACTGAGGGACAAATCGTTGCCTCACGGGACCTGCACAGAAAGGGCATATTCCCGCCGATAGCCGTCGAGAGATCTCTGTCGAGGTTGATGGGCCAGGGCATAGGGGCAGGACACACAAGAGACGATCATAGGGCGGTCTCCGACCAACTATACGCCGCTTACGCCGAGGGCCGTGACCTGAGGGGACTTGTCGCAATCGTGGGGAAGGAGGCGCTTTCGGAAAGGGACAGGAAGTTCTTGGACTTCGCTGACGCCTTCGAGGACAGATTCATCAGGCAGGGTAAGGACGAGGACCGCTCGATCGAGCAGACGCTGGATTTGGGCTGGGACCTCATATCAGCGCTGCCAATCGACTCGCTAACGAAGATCGACCGCAAGCTGATTGAGAAGTACCATCCACAGACGAAGAAGAAGTGATACTCAGATGCCAGTTCGCGAGATCCAACCAACCAGGTCAGAACTGCTCGAGGTCACGAAGAAGATCAAGCTGACCAAGAACGGCCATAAGATCCTGAAGCTCAAGAGGGACGGGCTCATACTCGAGTTCTTCAAGATCCTTAATCAGGCCAAGGACCTGAGGGTCGAGATAGCGAAGCGCTACAAGGAGGCCCAGGAGAGGATAGCGATCGCGAACGCTGTTGATGGTGCAATCGCCGTGCGCTCGGCGGCGTACGCTCTCTCCAGCCACCCAGAGATCAGTCTCCGCAGCAGGAACCTGATGGGGGTTGTCGTCCCAAACATCCAGTCCAGTAGGATCGTCGCGCCTCTGGATGAGCGTGGTTACGGAATCATCGGCACGTCACCCCGGATAGACGAGGCGACGGATGCATACGAGAAGCTGGTCGAGACCGTTGTCAAGGCCGCGGAGCTGGAGACGACGATAAAGAAGCTCCTTGATGAGATCGAGCGCACAAAACGGCGGGTCAACGCTCTCGAGTTCAGGGTGCTTCCAGATCTCGAGGAGATCGAGAGGTTCATTCGGTTCAGGCTTGAGGAGATGGAGCGGGACAACATATTCAGGCTGAAACGGATCAAGAAGAAGACACAGAAGGCATCTGGAGCGTGACCAGACGACCTGGGACGAACTGTTGCAGGATAGAGTATTCATGACGAAGATCATCCGGCTCGGGTTCATATCCAGCCTTGTGATCATGGGGTTCGGTCTGTTGATAATCATGAAGGACCTGATCGGCTGAGTCCCGGAGGCTCATCAGTCAACGAGGCCCTTCTTCTTCAGGTATTTGCCTCTGAGCGAGAGCGCGTGGAGTGAAGTGATGGCCCTCTCGGGCACCGACATGACGGGGATCCCTCTCGAATCGAGGAACTGCTCCGATTCGGGGTCATCTATTCCGGCGAAGCATGCGACAGTCGGCTTTCCGCTCAGCTTCGCGGTGATGGAGATCCATTTCGCGATTTCGTAGAGGTTCGTGGCGGCCTGCCTCGCGGCTATGACCATGATGCCTTTCACCTCAGGAGCCTGGCCCACGACCTTCAGGACATCGGCGTACCTCGTCGTGTCCGCATCTCCGATTATGTCGACCGGGTTGCCCCGGCTCCAGGTCGGGGGGACTGCCTTTCCGATCTGCTCCAGGGTCTCATCGGAGAGTTCTGACAGGACCAATCCCACGTCTTCTGCCGCGTCCGTCGCGATCACTCCCATACCGCCTGCGTTAGTGACGATTGCCACGCCATCTCCTGTCAGCGGCGGCTGGTTCGCGAGCGCCTGTGCGGCATCGAACAGTTCGAACATCGTCTTCGCTCGATAGACGCCAGTCTGTCTGAAGACCGCGTCGTAGGCGGAGTCCGACCCAGCGAGCGCTCCTGTGTGGGAACTCGCGGCCTTCGCACCCTTGACCGACCTCCCTGCCTTGAGTATCACGACCGGCTTCTTCCTGGACGCCCTATCGAGTGCCTGGAACAGTTCAGGGCCCTTTCTCGTTGATTCCATGTAAGCCGCGATGCAACTGGTCCTCTCGTCGTGGGCGAAGTACCTGACTAGGTCAGCATCGTCGATATCCGCCTTGTTTCCAGAGCTGACGAAGGCCGAGAATCCCAGTGTCTCCCCTAACGAGTACTCGATAGCGGCCGTGCAGAACGCGCCGCTCTGAGAGAAGAATGCGATGGACCCTTTGAGCGGGGAGGCTCTTGCGAACGAGGCGTTGAGCCTTGCGTGTGGGGAGATCACGCCCAGGGAGTTCGGGCCCACGATCCTCAGCTCGTGCCGGTGGGCGATCTCGAGGACCTGCCTCTCCCTTTCCTTGCCCTCCGCGTCTCCTTCGGAGAAACCTGCGGATATGATGGTAACGGCCTTGGTGCCCTTCTGACCCACCTGCTCGAGGACCTCGGGAACGAGCTTCGCCGGCACCACGATCACGGCCATGTCCACAGTCCCTGGACAGTCCAGGATCGACCGATAGCAGGGCATCCCGAGTATCTCCTTGTAGTTGGGGTTGACGAAGAAGATCTTTCCCCTGTAACCGTCGCTGAAAAGGTTCTCGATGAGGATGTTGCCGATCTTCCCAGCGGTCGGGGTCGCGCCAACAACTGCT
>Ga0315275_10005897_pt1 | contig 11656 bp, 10 predicted proteins | sample YL17G03_0_MG_FD_205557 | JGI IMG/M metagenome (GOLD analysis project Ga0315275, IMG submission 205557) | Sediment microbial communities from Yellowstone Lake, YNP, Wyoming, USA - YL17G03_0 | ecosystem: Environmental > Aquatic > Freshwater > Lake > Sediment | place: USA: Wyoming | collected... | reverse complement strand
GAAATCCGCCAGGCGCCGGCGGAGGCGGCGATAGTGGTTGGTCTGGCGGACGACCTCGCGCAGGCGATCCAGCGTGATCGTCTTTTTGTAGCGGCGCTCCAGGAAGCCCTTGAACTTCCTCAGCTCGGCCGTCCAGTGGGCCAGGGCGTCGGCGTCGTCGGGCTTCTGGGGCAGCTCCAGCACGTACACCGGCCGCGACCGGCCCATCAGCTCGTACATCTTTTTCTTGCCGTCGCAGGTGGTCTCGCCCACGACCAGGTCCGCCATCTCGAGAAACGGGTTCGCGCCCAACACGTGGTAGCCATAGGTGGACTTGATCAGCGGGCAAAGGTTGGACGGCAGCTCGCGCTCGGCGGCGGAAATGGTTTCCGCGGACCCGCCGCAGAGGCACACCGGGACCCCTCCCGCGGCCATGATGAGTTCCCGCGGCGTGTACTCGCAGAGGATTCCGACAATCGGGCGGCCGCGCTCCTTCGCCTCGGTGGCATAGTCGAGGCAACGGCCGATCATCCCCTCGAACCAGGCGAGCGCGCGCTCGGCCCCGGCCGCGCTGCTCGCCTGGCCGGCCTGCTGCTGTCCGCGTGGGCAGCAGCTCATGGCAGTGACGGCCCTTCGGCAAGCTCAGGGTCGCCCCTGCAAGGCGGTGAGCCACCCCGAGCGCAGTCGTCCCTCGGCGAGACTCGGGACGACCCTGAGGCACTCGAAGGGTCGAGGGGCGGCTGTGTCACGGGATTCCCGACTCGGCCTTGAGCTTCTGCCACTCCTCGTCGCTCACGCGACTCACATGGCCATCGAGGAACCCAACGCCGCGCGTGCCGTCATCCCGAGGGGTGGGCTGGTAAACGAGCACGGTCTTCGAGGGGTCCTGGATGGCCGACAGGCTCTTCCCCTGGAGCGATGCGTTGACCGCGTAGAGCTCACCCGTGTCGGGGTCCTGGAATACGTCATCGCTGGCGACATACTCCTCAAGGGCCTTCCGGAACGCCTCCGCGGTTTCGACCGGTGGGATCTTATCGTCGTAGTCGGCCATGAACATCTGGGCCGCCAGCGCGACGTTCTTCAGGTTCGAGAGCGAGGGGTCATTGCTCGCTTCCTCGCCCTGGCCACGCGAAGCGATCATCGCCTGAAGGCCGCTGTAGGCCTGCTGGAAGGCCGCGATCTCGGCCTGGAGGTCGAACGGCCGGATGTCGGTGAGACTGCCCATGGCTCGCACGTTCAGCAGCGATAGTGCGAACGGGGTGTCGGCAGTGACCTCCTCGACTGTGCCCTCGGTCCGCCCCATCATCATGTAGCCCATGGCGGCGTTGTTCGGCGGAGGCGAATAGGCGATGAGGTAAGTCTCACCCATGATGTTCGCGGTCTCGCCCTTCGTGTACTGGACTCCGATGGGGAGGCCGTACATGGCGGCATACGAGCTCGCCAAGTCCTGCGCGCCGGTGACCGTCACGCGCCGCCAACTACCGTCGAACTCACTCATCTTCATTGACAGCCGGATGGACGTTCCCGATAGCGCCGTCGGGAAGTCCATTGTCGGACTGGCCTGCGCAGCCCAGACAGAAACGGGTAGCAGAAGCAGGAACAGCATCGCCAAGGCAACGCCCCTCATCATCCCCGACTCCTTCCCCCGGCCGTGTGGTCGGCCGTGTGGAATCCGCGTGCTCGCGAACTAGGCAGCGGATTGTGGGCACATGATAGCACCGGAGAGCGGGATAGTGAAGGGCATGTAGCAGCCGGGGAGGTAGCGGGGCTGGCTCGCCAGCGTCTCCAGACGCTCTCGGCTGCGTTCATCAGTGTGTTCGGGGTACTGAAAGCGGCCCACCGGCGCGAGCGCATCCCGCAGGCTGACGTGCTGGGCAAGCGCGTCTACCTCGCGCAGGAGTGCGATCTCTGTCACGCCATCAACGGGGTCGGGGGCACTGCTGGGCCGGACCTCGATCACGTTGGCTCTAGACGAAGCCGCGACTGGCTGCATGAGTAGATCGTGGATCCGCAGGCACACAACCCTGACAGCGAGATGCCGGGCCACCAACTCTCCAAGAGGCAGCTTGATGCCCTGGTGGACTACCTGGCATCGCTGAAGTGGTGCACGCAGCAGCAGGCCTGAGCATGTTGTAGGGGCACAGCACGCTGTGCCCCTACCCTGGTGACGTGACCGTCGAACCGGATCTCGGTGTCAGAATGCGAAGTCGAGGCCGGCGAAGAGGGATTTCTCGGTAGCATCGCCGGCTTCGGTCGCGTTGTCCTGCCGGCGGTGCGAGTATTCGAGATGCGCGGCAAGCTGGTCGGCGAAGTAGTATCGCCCGCCCAGTACCCAGCGCCGGATGTCCTGGTTGATCTCGTCCGGCGTGCTCACCCAATCGTAGCGGCCAAACCCCACGAGCTTGGTCGAGGGGAGGTAGCTGCCTTCGACAAAGCCACCCGAGAAGTCGGCGTCCGAGCTCGTGCCCCAGAGAGAGCTGTCGTCACTGCCCCGCAGGAGCTGGACGGCGACGTTCCAGTGATCGAAGTTGAGGCTGCCGTCTATGCCTATGCGGTCGAACGACTCGCGGGAGCCGCCAGCCAGGGGCCGTGCCTTGCCGAAGTAGCCGACCATGCCGAGACGCTGCCCGGCGGTCTGCCCTTCGCCCGCGCCGAAGACCTTGGCGACTCTCAGGTAGAGGTCCTGCGGCGAGTCGTCCGAGCTGTTCGTACCCGAGCCGTTGATCCAGCCGGCCGCGTAGCTCATTCCTTTCCCGCCGCGATCGGCGAGTTCGATCCCATCCACCGTGTCGGAGAACGCTATCCCTCCCGGGAAGGTGAAGTCGTAGATCTCATAGGGTGAGAAGCTGAGCCGACGCTTCACACTGAAGGCATCATAGGCCGGTTCGAAGCGCCCGGCGCGGATGCTGCCCCGCCCTTTCGACAGCCTGCTGAAGATGACGCTGCCCATCTCCAGCGTGCCGGGCTGCGCGGCGATCCCCGACGACCCCTCGATCTTCGGAGGGAAGACGACGAGATAGCCGATGTTCGTAGCGAAGAGGCCGCCAGAGAGCAGGTCAACACTGGTGATGCGGAACTGCTTCAGGTTCTCCGCCCCTGGGGTGTTCTCGAACTTCTCGTAGTCATAGCCGCCGGTGATCCGGGCCGAGAAGGGTGTCGTCGTCTCGAGCACGGTCTTCTCATCGTTCTCCCGGCCGGGCAACTGGTAGCCGTTCTGGCGATAGCGCTGGCCGAAGTCGTTGAGGCGAGGGAAGTTGGAGTGGCACATCGTGCAGTTGAACCCGTACTTCCTTGCGAAGGACGGGATCGCATGCGCCGCCGGCAAGGAGGCGAACACCAGCCACACGCAGCCCGCGCAGACTCCGACGATCCGAGACAGTCTCATCTGCATCTTCCTTCCCTCCTATTCCGGCAGCTCTGGCGCCCTGATGTCCGGCATCGCGCCGGTGAGCGCCTCCATGAAGGCAACCAGGTCGGCCTTCTCCGTGGTGGTAAGGTTGAGCGGCAGCATCAGCGGATCCAGGTTCCGATTCGGTATGCCGCCCTTGTCGTAGAACGCGACCACGTCTGCCAGGGTCTTCTCTGACCCATCGTGGAGATACGGGTCGGTGAGCGCGATGTTGCGAAGGGCCGGCGTCTTGAACCGGCCCCAGTCAGCCGGATCGCTCGTTATCTTGGAGCGGCCCACATCGGGGGTGGGCTTGTCCATGCCCACGCCGATGTTGTGGAAGGACTGATCCGAGAACATGGGCCCGCTGTGGCAGGCCGTGCAGTGCGCCTTCCCGTTGAACAGATTCATCCCCCGCACCGCGGCCGGGCTCATCGCCTTCTTGTCTCCCATCAAGTACTTGTCGTAGGGCGAGGGGCCGGAGATAACAGCCCGCTCGAAGGCGGCGATCGCCTTGGCGATGCCGTCGGTGGTGACCCCTGTGCCGAACACCCGCTCGAACTGCCGGTGGTAGCCCGGGATGGCGTCGAGCTTCCGGACGACGTTGTCGAGGGTCTCGCCCATTTCGATTGGGTTGGCGATCGGCCCCAATGCCTGCTCCTCGAGCGAGCCCGCGCGGCCATCCCAGAACTGATAGCGCATGTAGGCCGAGTCCAGGATCGTCCCGGAGTTGCGTCCTCCCACCTGCCCCTTGACCCCGGTATCGGTGCGGTTGTGGTTAGCCCAGCCCGTTGCGGGATCGTGGCAGGTGGCGCAGCTAACCGTGTTGTCTATGGAAAGGCGAGTGTCGAAGTAGAGCTGCTGGCCGAGCCGCACCTTCTGGTCCGTCTGCGGGTTGTTGGGTGGAACCGGCGCCGGCCCCAGCAGCCCGTTCGCCAGGAACTGCTGAGCCCCGGCAGTCGTAAGACACGCGACCGCAACCAGCGCGGTGACCCCAACCAGAACACAGGCAATGCGCCGGCGGCGCATGCCTACCGCCCTGCGGGCGGTCGCCACAAGCAAACCTTGTGGCCCAGCTACGATCCTAGCCATTAGCAGGCCCTCCCGTGTCGCTCACGCCGGAATTGGCCTAGCGCCATCCGGCTGCCCGGCACGCCACTCCGCAGTGCCCGGACCATTGCCGCAAGCTGCCGCGGCTACCGACACGGAGGCAGGTTGTACCACTGCCTGCTGGTCCCTTGTTCACACTGACGACATTTCCCCCTTGACTTCCTGACAAGCCTGACCCTACGGCTCCGGGTCGCCAGGCCGAACTCCAGCCGCACGAGGATGGCACCCGACGGAGGGAGAAGGACATCCATCGGGTGTCGAAGCTGGCGCAGGGAGGACCGAAGGCATGATGATCTGGGCAAACCTACTGCAGTTGAGCACCAACATGTGGGGGGATCGTAAGCGGCCAAAGGGTGTGCCGGAGTCCGAAGGATCATACTTCCACGACACGCTTCAGTTCGACGACGACCTCTGGGATGAACTCCTCGGCCGGATGGTGGAGGCGGGCGTCAACATGGTCGTCATAGACCTGGGCGATGGCGTCAAGTACGCCAGCCATCCGGAGATCGCGGTCAAAGGAGCGTGGACTCGCGCGAAGCTTGGGCGAGAGCTCAGGAAGCTGCGGAAGCTGGGGCTGGAACCGATCCCGAAGCTGAACTTCTCCGCCTGTCACGACGCCTGGCTCGGCCGCTACTCGCGCATGGTCTCGACGACCGCCTACTATGAGGTCTGCAAGAACCTGATCGCCGAGGTCATCGAGTTGTTCGACAGGCCCAGGTTCTTCCACCTCGGCATGGACGAGGAGACGTTCGGTCACCAGCGGAGGCTCGAGTACGTCCTGGTCCGCCAGCACGACCTCTGGTGGCACGACATGCTGTTCTACTGCAATCAGGTCGAGCGCGGCGGCGTCCGGCCATGGGTCTGGTCCGATTACATCTGGGACCATGGCGATGAATTCCTCGGCCGGATGCCCAAGTCGGTGCTTCAGAGCAACTGGTACTACGATCTGTCGTTCAACCCGAAGGTCAAGTACGTGAAGCCGTATCTGGACCTCGAGGCCCATGGCTACGACCAGATCCCGACTGGCAGCAACTGGGCCGCCGCCGACAACTTCGAGCGGCTCGTATCGTTCTGCACCCGGCGCATCGCGCCCCAGCGCCTCCTCGGTTTCCTCCAGACTCCGTGGAAGCCGACAACGAAGCAGCACCGGCAGGTGCACCTGGAGGCCATTGACAAGGTGGCTCGGGCGCGAGCGCGCATGGCGCAGCGCGCCCGCTGATCGGGGGAGACCCTCGTTAGCGACCCGGCCGGCGGCGGTCGGGGCGGCATGTCGCGGCTCGCGAAGCGTGGCCCCAAAGCGACCAAGGACCGGTCTCTTTCGCTCCATCGCCGAACAAGCCTTCGGTCTCACGTCTGGTAGACTTCCTGTGTCGGGCGCGGCGCCGCAGGCGCATTGCCTGGAGGTGGTGATATGGCACGGGCGGACTACAGGTACGTCATAGTCGGCGGGGGACTGGCACGGCGCCTCGGCGATCGCGGGAATCCGAGAGGTGGATACAGATGGGCATATCCTGATCATCGGAGCAGAGAATCACCTCCCCTACGACCGGCCACCCCTGACAAAGAAACTGTGGTTTGGCAAGCAGAAGCTAGAGGACATCACACTCCACGATCGCGCCTGGTACGAGGGCAACGGGGTCGAGCTGCTCTTGGGCGTGCGCGTGAAGGAACTGGACGCCGCCAACAACCGCCTTCTCGACGACAGGGGAGACGAGCACAGTTACGAGAAGCTCCTCATCGCCACCGGAGGCTCACCCAGGTTGCTCGACATCCCTGGAGGAGACACAGAGGGAGTCTGCTACTACCGAACGGTGGACGACTACCTGGCCACCCGGGGGCGAGCGGAAGGAGGCAGGGCTGCGCTGGTGGTAGGCGGCGGCTTCATCGGCTCCGAGCTCGCGGCATGCCTCCATACGATCGGCGCCAAGGTGACGATGGTACTCAGAGGCACGCACCTCGTACCCCGGGTCTTCCCTGAAGGGCTGGGGAGTGCGCTTCAGGCCAACTACCAACAGCGCGGCATCACCATCCTTGCCGGGGACGACCCGACGTCGGTTGAGCGCGGGAACGGCAGTTTAGTGGCCCGGACGCGCAAAGGTCATTAACTGAAGGCCGATGTGCTCGTCGTCGGAATCGGCATCGGCCCGTCCACGGCACTGGCGCAGATGGCGGGCCTGACGGTCGAGGACGGCATCGTCGTCAGCCAGTACCTCGAGACCTCCCGCCCCGGCGTCTACGCGGCCGGCGACAATGCCAGCTTCCCCTATCAGGCATTGGGCAAGCGAATGCGGGTGGAGCACTGGGACAACGCGCTGAACCAGGGGAAGTACGCGGGCTGGAACATGGCGGGCAGGCGCCAACCCTATGACTACATGCCCTATTTCTTCTCCGACCTTTTCGAGTTCGGATACGAGGCCGTGGGCGACGTAGATCCGAGACTCGAGGTCATCCCCGACTGGCAGAAGGAGAACGAGAAAGGCGTGATCTACTTCCTCCGGGGCAGGCGCGTCCGGGTAGCGATGATGTGCAACGTCTGGAGAAGCAGAACTCCATGATGGTGACGTCGGCGGTGCTGGGCACCTTCCGCACATCAGCCAAGACGAGAGAGGAGTTCCTCACTCTGATCGGGCGCGAGCGGTATCCTTAGGAGACCGGTAGGGGCGAACAGCTGTGCGAACTGTATGACCGGTGGCAGGAGCAAGCTCCTGCCGAACGGGAGGCGCGACTAAGGCGCGGTGCATTGTGGTTGCGGTGCTGTTCTGCAGGAACCTCCGGGAGATGCCCTCGGCGCGGTCAATGAGCGGCCCGGGGAAAAGGCCGAAGAACACAAGCAGAACGCTCAGCACGACTAGGGCAACGCCGCTGGCGGGCCGAACTCGCGGCCATGGTTCACCGGCCCCCTCGTCCGGCGAGTAGAGGACCGTCAGCACTCGCAGGTAGTAGTAGGCGGCGATGCCGCTGTTGACCACGCCCACCACCAGCAGCAGCCAGAGCCCCGAGCGCGCGGCGGCGGTGAAGATGTAGAGCTTGGCCATGAAGCCCGCGGTGAGTGGTATACCGGCAAGCGAAAGCATCATCAGCCCAAGGGCGGCTCCTATCCACGGGCGGCGAAAGCCCAGCCCCCGGTAGTGCTCGAGTTCCGTTAGCTCCTCGCCCCCGCCGGCGAGGGCGGAGATCACACCGAAGGCGCCGATGGTGGCGATGAAGTAGCAGACGAAGTAGAACCAGATGGAGGGGCCGCCCAGCACTTGACCTGCCAGGAGCGGGATCAGCAGGTAGCCCATGTGGGCGACTGACGAATAGGCAAGCAAGCGCTTGAGGTTGCGCTGAAGCAGCGCCAGCAGATTGCCGCCGAACATGGTGATGATCGCCAGCAGCGTCAGCAGCAGAACCAGCGGGGGCCCGGCACGCATCAGCAATGAGGCGAACCGCACCAGCAGCGCGAACATCGCCGCCTTCGACCCAGTGGCCACCAGTGCGCTCACCGGCGCCGGCGCACCCTCGTACACGTCCGGCGCCCAACTGTGGAACGGCACGAGCGCCAGCTTGAAGCCGAACCCCACAAGTATCAGCCCCAGCCCGAGCAACACGAGATAGGGCGGGGCTTCGACTCCGCTCAGCCTCGCCCCATTCCGAGCGAGGTCGAGGGGCGAGTCCACCCCCGGCCCCAGCAGTTTCGCGATCGCCGCGAACTCCATCGTGCCAAACTGGAAGTAGATCAGCGCCATCCCAAGCAGCAGGAACGAGAGCGACACGCCCGCCAGCACCAGGTACTTGAGGCTGGCCTCAAGCGATTGAGGTCGGCGGAGGGTGAACCCGATCAGGCCGTAGAGCGACACGCTGAGGGTCTCCAGCCCGAGGAAGAAGGCGGCGAAGTGGCTGCTCGCGGCGAGCACGCCCATTCCGGCCACCGCCAACAAGAGCAGGCAGTAGAACCGCTCGCGGCCCCGCGCGATGGCCGACAGGTAGTCCCAGGAGAACGCCGTCAGCGCCGCCGCACCGAGAGCGAACAGAACCAGGTAGGCAAGAGCGAACACGTCCACTCGCACCAGCGGGGTCACCTGTCGAGGGGTCACGCCAAGCGCGAGCCAGCTCGTCAGCACGGAGGCGGCGAGGGCGGCAACGGTCAGCGCAACGATGCCGGCATGGCTCCGCCAGAAGGCGCCGACGAGCAGTACGATCAATGCGCCATAGCCAAGGCAGATGATCGGCAGCAGCGCAAGGAGATCGGTCGTGGTCACGGCCTGCCCTCGCGCTGCGCTTGCCCCGCCACGGCGTGGTTACCCAGCCCTCTCAGCGATGGGCCGGTGGCGCGGAACACCGGACCGGGGTAGAGCCCGAGCCAGAAGATCGCCGCCGCCAGTCCGCCCAGCATCACCATCTCCCGCGCGGTGAGATCCGGGACCGTCCGGTGGTGGAGGTTCGGTCCGTAGACGGACTGCTGCAGCAGCCGCATCGCGTACACCGCGGACAGGACGAACCCAACCGCGCCGATCGCCGCCAACGCGGGGTGCACCAGGTAGGCGCCCAAGAGAACGAGGAACTCCCCTATGAAGTTGCCCATGCCGGGCAGCCCGAGAGCAGCAAGCGCAAACAGAAGGGTGAAGCCGCCGAGGCGCGGCGCGGTTTCCCAGAGTCCGCCCAGCTGCTCGAGCTCGCGCGTATGACAGCGCTCCTGTATGCTGCCGGCGATGGCGAACAGCGCGCCCGTGCTCACGCCGTGCGCCAGCATCTGCATCACCGCGCCCTGGCGCGCGAGCTCGTTCCCAGCATAGCATCCCAGCAGCACGAACCCCATGTGGCTGATGCTGCTGTACGCCACCATCCGCTTGAGATCAGCCTGGGCGAAGGAGAGGGCGGCGCCGTAGAGGATGCCGGCCACGCCCAACGCGCAGGCAGCCGGCGCGAACGCGCTGGAGGCGCCTGGGAAGAGCGGGATGGCGAAACGCAGCAGACCGTAGGCTCCGGTCTTGAGGAGCAGGCCGGCGAGCACCACGCTGCCGCCGGTCGGAGCCTCCGTGTGAGCATCCGCCAGCCAGGTGTGCAGCGGAACCGCCGGCAACTTGACTGCAAATGCCAGGAAGAAACCGGCCATCAGCCAGCCCGCGGCCACTGGCGAGAGGGGGGTGCCGCGAAGAGACTCGGCGTCGAACGTGAGGACCGACGTCGCCCGATAGTGGAAGTAGACCAGCCCGAGTATCGCCGCGAGCATGAGCAGGCTGGGGATGAAGGTGAAGAGGAAGAACTTGATCGCCGCGAGGTTCCGCCTCTCGTGCCCCCAGACGGCGATGAGGAAGTACATCGGGACCAGCATCAGCTCCCAGAGGAAGTAGAACAGGAGCAGATCGCGGGCGAGGAAGACGCCGGTGACGCCGGCCAGGATCGCGAGAAGCACGCCATGGAAGGCCCCGACGCGGCTCTGCACCTCCCGCCATGAGCAAGCGACGGCGACCATCCCCAGCAGCCCGGTGAGGACAACGAGCAGCAGGCTCAGCCCGTCCATGGCGAGGTGATAGGTCACGCCCAGGGCAGCTATCCAGGGCGCCTGCTGCTCGAGGGGGGCGCCGTAGGGGAGGATCCTGCTTCCTGCCCAGAAGGCCAGCAGAAGCTGGAACGCGCAGGCCGCCAAGGCGATGCTGCGGGCCAGCGTCGGCCTCCGCCCGGCCAAGCAGGCGGCCACTCCGCCGATCAGCGGCGTCAGTATCAGCCACGTCAGGAGCATTGCTCGACTCCGGATCTCATCGGATCAGCAGCACCATTGCCACCAGCACCGCTCCCAGCAGAATCCCCGTGGCGTAGTTCCGCACGCGCCCTGACTGAGCAGCGGAGAGGAGCCGGCTTGCTCCCGCCGCCGCGCCTGCCAGGCCGGTGTAGATGCCCTCGACCACATCATCCCGGCCGAGGCGAGTCGCCGCGACATAGGGCCGTACGAACAGGTGGTCGTAGAGCGAGTCGAATCCCCAGCCGTGGAGGAAGAACCGGCTAGCGGCCAGGTGGGCCCGAGACGGCTGCCATGCAGATGCGCGTTGGCGCAGCCGGACGAACAGCAGGTACGCGAGCGCTATGCCTGCCAGGGAGACGGCGCTGGAAATGCCCAGGAATGCGGCCTCCCCGTGCCCTCCTTCACCCACAGCCGCCCCGTAGAGGCCGGCCAGAAGCCGCCCCAAGGGGTCGAAGCCGCCCAGCGATGGCGGCAACCACAAACCGCCGGCGAGAACAGCGAACGCGCACAGCACGATCACCGCCGCTATCATTAGGCCGCCAGGCCTACGCTCCACCTCCCGGGCGCGGTCGCCGAAGAAGACCAGGAAGAAGACGCGGAAGATGTAGACAGCGGTGAGCAGAGAGGCGGCGACAGCCGCCGCCCAGAGGACGGGCGATCCACGGGGCGACCACCAGGCGGCCCAGATGATCGCATCCTTGCTGTAGAAGCCAGCGGTCACCAGAGGCAACGCGGAAAGCGAACATGCCCCTATCAGGAAGGTCCAGCCCGCCACGGGCAGTCGGCGCCAGAGGCCGCCCATGCGGCGAATGTCGTGCTCCTCGTTCAGCGCCTGGATCACGATGCCCGCCGAGAGGAAGAGCAACGCTTTGAAGAAGGCGTGGGTCACCAAGTGGAAGATCGCTGCCCCCCACGCGCCCACGCCGAGCGCCAGGAACATGTAGCCTACCTGGCTGATGGTAGAGTAGGCTAGCACTCGCTTGATATCATACTGGGCGAGCGCGCTCGCCGCGGCATAGCAGGCGCTCGCCGCGCCGACCACCGCCACCACCATCATCGCGGTAGGAGATGCCTCGAACAGTGGCTGGGTGCGCGCGATCAGGTAGACTCCCGCGGTGACCATGGTGGCGGCGTGGATCAAGGCGCTCACCGGGGTCGGACCGGCCATCGCGTCGGGCAGCCACGTCTGCAGCGGCAGCTGCGCGGACTTGCCGACCGCTCCCCCAAGGACGAGCAGAGCCGCCGCCAGAGCCGCCCCCTGTCCCAGCCGGCCGACCGCGCCCATCGCCCCCTGGATGTCGAGCGTCTCCAGCCGGGCGAACAGCAGGAAGAGAGCGATCGCCAGCGCGGTGTCGCCCACACGCGTGACGATGAATGCCTTCTGCGCGGCTCTCCCGTTCGCCGGGTCGCGATACCAGAACCCGATCAGCAGGTAGGAGCAGATGCCCACCAGCTCC
>Ga0315275_10005896_pt1 | contig 11657 bp, 9 predicted proteins | sample YL17G03_0_MG_FD_205557 | JGI IMG/M metagenome (GOLD analysis project Ga0315275, IMG submission 205557) | Sediment microbial communities from Yellowstone Lake, YNP, Wyoming, USA - YL17G03_0 | ecosystem: Environmental > Aquatic > Freshwater > Lake > Sediment | place: USA: Wyoming | collected... | reverse complement strand
CATGACTGCTCTCGTGTAGGGTTCTCGCCCACGTCTCTAGAAAGCCAGTTGACAACCCCCTGTTTTGATGGTTTCAGGGGGATGAAGTCGGGTTCTTGATGAGCCGACGGAAGAAAGTGTGCTATAAGTGATCCTCGATCGACTTCCGAGGACCAACGCAAGGCTTAGGGTGAGCACAAAGAAAATAGACAGGCCGTTTTGCGTCTGAGAGGCCACCAGCGTCAGATTGGCCAATGCAGCTGCCATTGCAAACTGAAAGAGCACCTTGGAAGAACCGAAGTAGCGAGCATTGCGGACACCGAAGCGCATGAGCCTGGCGATACGGTGCTCGACTGCAACTCGTGTTCTGTAAATTGTGCGGAAGACGTCTGTTCTTTGAAAAGCCTTTGCCTCGGTGACGAGGCCTTCGTGCTCATGCACGAGCACCGATCGGTAAGGCGTGGTTTGTTTCAGGCACTGAGTCCGCAATGCGCAGGTGCCGCATTGTTTCGGTGCGAAGCGATAACTCCGATACGCGAACGTTCGCCCTGTGCGCTTCTTCTCCGTGCGTCGAGAGTAGGTCTGTGTTACCTCTCCGGCAGAACAGCGGACCTCTGAGTGCTCGATGTCAATGTGAAAGTCTTCCTTGGTGAAACGTCCCGTGCGAGGTAACTGAGCGACGGGTGCAACAAGCGTGTATGGTATCTCTGCTTCTTGGGCATCGAGTCGTGCTTCGATCGTGCCATAGGCGCCATCACCGATAACGGTTGTGACAGTCAAACCGGTCTTCTCGGCACTCTCGTCAATCAGTGCCTGGGCATCCTGACTGTCATGGGCATTGGCCGGGATGACATCGACAGCGGTGATGATCTGACTCGACGGTTCGACAGCCAAAGCGCCCTTGTAGCCGTTGAAGCATTGGCTTACACTTTTTCGGCCATGACGCATTTCGGTATCGTGCACACTGACGAGGCGGTCTTGGGCTACACCTTGTGTGATTTTCGCTGCACCAGTATTGGTCCGTTCTACATCTTGGGCGAGTAACCGCCGCAGGAGACTGCTGGCTTTAGCGATCTCGGCGGACTCGGGAGACTCTTGAGTCGAGTCTGTGAGTGCTTCCCGAGCAAGAAGAAGCGTCCGCTCACAGTCGGCGACCAGGCAATCCAGTACACTCTGGCGCTCGTCGGGATTGTCCCAGTTGATGGACTCAAAGCTACCCTTGAAGCTCTTGGCCACGACGTAGCGACCCAGGTCATGGCAAGTAGCAAACTCCTCGGCACTCTGCCGAGCAAATGCAGAGAGTGCACTGATCAGCAGGCGCAAAGCCTCTGCCAGCATGTTGTAGGTATCTTCAACTGCGCCACGTCCGAAGATCGGTGTCGTATCCAGAGCAATCTGGATATTGCGCGATTTGAAGAACCCTTGGGTCCGTGCATGCTTCAGTGAGAGATCGAAGAAACGTTTCTGTTCTTTGTGCAAGATGAGTTTGTTTCGGAACTCGCACAACACGCTCTTAACAAACGGCACGTCCATCAACTCAATGCCCAGCGCTACTTTCCATGACAGGTCAAGCTTCGCTCTGCGTGCAGCTTCTTCGTCCGAGACGCTCTCATACCACTGCAACAAAAGCGCCACGGCAAGCACACTCGGAGCGATGCTCGGCCGGCCGTTGTCGAGACAATATAAAGAGGCAAAGTCCTCGTCACAAAAAAGCTCGTGACGATGGTCTGCCAGGTACACATAGAAGCTCTCTGCTCCAACCAGATCGCGGAAACTCTGGTCACAAGCAAAGAGTGAACCTTGTGGTGAGCGTTTGCCAAGCATGTGTTCTTCTCAGAAAATCCAAAATGATGGTGTTTGCTCTATAGCTTGCAATATCCATGCCAAACAAGTCATGACTTTTCAACCGGATTTCTAGTGTCGTGTTGAAGACTCCATTGGTGACACGAGCGGGAACCGGTGGACTTATCCAGGCCGCGCTTGTACCGCGATACAAGGTAAACGTGAAGAGGGCATCGCCGCTGAATGGACTTCCATCTTTTTGAAGTACGCCTTGATATGAAATTGTTCGGGGTATCTGCGATTGGGATGTAAAAGGGGCGAGAAAAAGAAGCAGCGCAAAAGTAAGGAGACGATTCTTCATGCCGACCTCCAACTGAGAAAACGTGCGATCGTGCCCGGACCGTATTTGAGGGGCTTGAAATATCGAGAACGGATCAGATAAAGTCAAGCCGAATTCTTCGCCCGTGACGCTAGTCACAAGTGACGCGCGGCGTGGTGAGAAATGTCCAATGAAGACGTGCCTGATCCAATTGGACCGGGGCCCGGGCACATCGTGCCTGGATACGTATGGAGTGAACCGGGTCGATTTGCAGGACTATAATGTTGAGCGAGGGTCCCTTCTCATAATGGATGTTGGTTGGATAGGTTAATGTCCCAAGGTCGTTCCTCGTCAGGAATTTGCTGAATATCATGTATTCATTGAACAGAGATCATGGATTCACCGTCGCAGCCCCGACCCGTCCGCCGAGATTGCGACGACGGCAGAAGGGGTGGAGGCGGCCCCCCGCCGAAGATCCACGTCGCCCCCGCACAGACCTGATTGGAGTTTCGATCGATGTCGCCCCCCTTCGAGTTGCATGTTCTCTGCCAATCCATATTGGAATTGGTATTCGAGGGGGACACTGACCACGGCAGCGAATTCTTCGACGACATCATCGGGAGGCCTGGCGAGAGTCAGGCCGACCGAGTGCTTGATCTGGCCAACCTGCATCCGGGAAGGAAAGAACATCGTACCGTCTGTCAGCTTAAACATCTTGGCAGGCGAGACAGATAGGGCTGCGATCAGGAGGAGGGTCGACTATGGTAGGCGAGACAATTTCTCACTAGTGTCCTGTCTCTCAAGTTCCTTGAGTAAGTCCCGTGAGGGACGACCCGTTTATAGCTTCAAAATCTCACGAAATCCCTCAAGCTCCATCAGGAGCGGCCTGTGGATTAACTGAACGTATTTCCGAGACGCGGCACTACATGATTGTTGAAAAGCTCGGCGAAGGCGGGATATTACAATCGGGTGTTCTCTTGAAATAAGGACAGTTCAAACCGCTTCAGCATCTGGGTTCCGTGTCAACAATACCCCGGTCGAATTCTGGCCGGGGTTTTTTTGGTGATGTATCTGGTCCATTGGATGCAAGAGAGTATCAGCACTTCTGTCTCACTGTGAGCTCCCCGCAAAGAGTCCCCGCTCGAAATGCTTCTGCATCAGAACAAACACCGCAAACACGGGAAGTATGGAAAGAACCGCCCCCGCAGCAACGTAGCGGAAGTTATCAACGAACGTCCCCATCATGAAACTTAATCCCACCTGGAGTGTGTAGTTCTCAGGGGATTTCAAGACGACCAACGGCCACAGGAAGTCTCCCCATGCCGCAATGAACGTGAAGATCGTCAGTGTCGCAATGGTTGGCTTGGTCATCGGAACCATGATGCTCCACCACAACCGAAGCGGCGAGGCGCCGTCGACAAGCGCCGCGTCTTCGATTTCATCGGGAATGGCCATGAAAGCCTGGCGCATCATGAAGATCCCCAAGCCGTCCACCGCGAACGGGAGTGCCACACCGACCAGCGAATCGGCAAGATGCATTTTGAGAACGGTGGCATAGAGGGGGAGAATGATGACCTCTTTGGGTATGAGGATAGCCGCGATGACTCCGTAGAACAGCGCCGGGCGATATCTGAATTCCAGTCGCGCAAATGCAAATCCTGCGAGAGAAGAAACAAGAACGTTTACGAATACCGACATGAGGGTTACAACAACCGTATTGATGAAGTACGCTCCGAGCGGAATAGCACGCCAGAGTCCGATGTAGTTCTCCCAAACAAACGTCGAAGGAACGAACGTGGGAGGATAGGCGAAGAGCTCTTCCGCTCCTTTAAGGGAGGTACTGAGGAGCCAGAGAAACGGGACCACGGCAACGCCTGTCACACACAGGAGCCATATCGTGCGGGCGACCCTCATGCCTGTCGCTCCATGATCCGGATGTTGGCGTATGAGAATGCGAATGTCAGCCCGAAGATCACCATGGCCAGCGCCGAGCCGTATCCAAAATCAAACCGCTCAAACGCCTGGCGATAGAGATAGGCCACAAGTGTCTTGTTGTTCATAGGGACGCCGGGAATGAGTACGTAGACTTCCGTGAAGAGCTTGATCGCGGATGACGCAGAGACAACCGCCATGAAGAGCAGTGTCGGCTTCAAGTGCGGGACGATGATGTGAACGACCTGCTGAAACGGGTTTGCCCCATCCAGCAAGCTCGCCTCTTCGATTTCCTTCGGCAGAAGTGCGAGTCCAGCCAAAAAGATCATCATATAGTACCCGAATCCCCGCCAGAGTGTCAGAATCATGACGCTGAGGATGTTGGTCGGATAGTGCGTCAGCCATGGCACCTTCTGGACAGAGAAAAGCGAGAGGAAATAATTCATCAATCCCGTCTCTTCCGCAAACATCCATCTCCACATGATGCCAACCACGACAATGGGTGTAATGACCGGGAGAAAGAAGACAAGCCGCAAGGCTGCTGCTCTCCGGATGCTCTGGCGAACACTAAGGGCAAGGACGAGTGAAACAATCATCAGGACGGGCGTCACGAGGATGTAGAGCATCGAATTCAGAAACGTGCGCCAGAAATCGGAATCCGAAAGCAAGCGACCGTAGTTTGCAAGCCCGACAAATTCGTGTGGACCGAAGAATGAATAACGCAGGAAGCTGAAGGAGAGCACCTGCGCCATGGGGTACAAGACGAAGACCGACAAGAGAATCAATGCAGGAAAGAGAAACAGGTAGGGAACGATCTTGTTCATCACTGCACACTCTTCTGAAGAATGGCATTCCATTCCGAGGCAGCCCGGTCGAGCGCTTCTCGTGTGGAAAGTTTCCCCAGGCAAGCTTTCTGGATCGCTTCGTCGAACGAATCCCGCAGGACGTCGAAGTCTTGATGCAGCAAGTGGGATCTCAAACGGGTCGCCCGGGGCAACTGAGCAGCGCCCAGTGCTCGGGCGGTTGTCTCAAGCGTTCCGGTGCAGGAAGTAAAGAACGTATCCCTCAGCGCCTCAACGACGGAGGGATAGGTTGTCGTCAGCCTGCTGAAGGCAAGCTGATTCCTGGGGTTTGTCAGGAACAGTGTGAAATCCGTAGCTTCCCGTTTGTGCCTGCTCGTCATGAGAACGGAAACGGACATGGCAGCCAGCTCATGAGTTCCTGTGGAGCCGACAATTGCCGGCGCAATGCCGGTGTGCTCGTAGATGGAGGGGGCATTCGTCCTGATCCGATTGAGAAACACAGGTCCCGTCATGATCATCATGACTTGTCCCGATTGATACGATTCGACAATGGTAGAGCCGGGTTTAATGATGGATTCGCTCTGCAGATATCCCGTTCGGTAGAGTTCCACCCACTGGTCGACAAGCGCGATTCCCCGCTCCGTATTGAAGGTCGCCTTCGTCATCTGGCTGTCGGTCATTGCCACTCCTTCCGATCCGAGCATCATCGGAAGATAGCTATCCTTGCCGATATTCCAGAAGAGGGCAAATTTCCCCGTCCGGTCTTTGTATCGTTTGATGAAATCGGGGAGTTGAGTATACGTTGTCGTTAGATCGCGCTCCGTGAATCCGGCTTTGGCCAGGAGTTGTTTGTTGTAGAGGAGCACATAGGTATTCAGGTACCAGGGGGCCGCGACGATTTTCCCGTCAAATGTGCAAAGAGCGAGGGCGTTGGGAAGGAATGTGTAGCCGCACTGTGCAATGTCTCCGGTCAGGTCCGCCAAGGCGTTCATGCCGTTGAATTTGGAGAGAAAGTCGGCAGAGAGATTGACGACATCCGGGGCATTCCCGGCGACTGCGGAGGAAAGAAGCTTCTGTATCGCGGCGTCGTAGGGAACGTCGACCCAGCGAATTCTTGTTCCGGGATGCTGATGTTCGTACTCGGCAATGAGCGTGGAGAAATAGTCATTGAAGGTGGGGGAGAGCTGGAGTGTCCAGAACTCGATTGTCGCGGAATCGTCGTGCTGTCCGCAACCGATGAGGCAGCACACCAGGAACGGGATGAGTCGTTTCATACCATGCAGCCGTGCGAAGACCTGTTTGCTTGCGGAAGAGTGAGGCCACCGTTTCGAGGTCTATCGGACATCGGATGAAAACCAATTGATGTCGACATCGTCCAGCGTGATGTACCGAACGGAAATACCGGGGATTCGTTCGATGCGGGAAAGAAACTCGTCCGTCCATCGAAGTACAATTCCGTTCCGGAATGCCCCCCTTGTAAAATGGTCATGCAGGGCAAAGCCAAAGTAGTTGCCCCGTTGCGATGCTCGCGCGAAGTCGGCCTCAGCAGTTTTCATGCTTGTTTGGTACGTCGAGTCGCTGAGGTCCCAGGTGTACTCGCCAACATCGGGCGCACCGGAGAATTCATCGCGAATGGCGGGGAGTTGCACGAGACTGTCAGTCACCCATGTGAATCCCAGTTTCTTCAGGATTGTTTTTGTTTGCGGATTGAGTTGATCATCGGATCCCGGACTGACGTACGCCGTGACTTTCTTTCCTGTCGTTTTCTCAAGCAATTCCTTTCCCAGACGAAGGTCATCCAGCTCCTGCTGGTAAGGGATAAGCATGTTGCGGGTTGCACAGTCAAACTCGTGCCCTGTACTTCCGCAGACCGAGCACTGGTGATTGAATCCGTGCATAGAGACCATATGTCCCCGACCCACGAGTCTCTTGAGTGCTGCAGCCATCAGTCCGTCCTGGTTCTGTGGTTCAAGGAGCCGATGGGGAATGACGGCGAGCATGACTTTAGCGCCGTGTTTTTCGCACACATCGATGAATTGATCGATTTCCTGCGGCTTCAGCGGGCTTTCCCGCATGAAGATATCATCGACACGAATCGTTACGTAGATGGTCTTGTGCTGCTGCGCAACGGCGGCAAGCTGAGCGAACAAGAGCAGGAGAATCGTCGTCGCGAGTCGTTTCATGGTCTGGCTACGCGCAACGGGATGATTCCATGTTTTCCGGTGATCGACAAAGGTGGTTTCTGAATGCGTCCGCAGCAAAGGATACACAATATTCATAGTGTCGCCCGATCGGGCAAATTCGGGGTTTGTCATTGCTTCAAGTCAAATCTGTTTCACTTCGTTAGCCAACGATCGTTCGTCTCCAGTACGGATCGCGGACCATCGCCGTTGAGCCAGAGTCTGGCGGCCGGATTGTCTGCGAGCCATGCGTCCCAGAATGCTGTACTGATCGCGAGGATAGCGCGGTGGTGGTTCGGGTTTCTCTTTTCGGTATCTCCGGGGAGCGCTCGATCGGAGAATGCCGAATGTTCTGCCCGATCCAAAACCAACTCGTATTTGTCCCCCGGCGGAAGCGCAGGAAATACCTTCATTCGGGATTCTGGATCTCCGCCTCCGACCAGACCAAAATCCTTTGTGCCGGTCATGACCAGCCAGGGAATCCTCACTCCGCCGAAAGCTTCTTCTGCGCGGCCTCGTTTCGGACTTGTCGGACTCAGCGCGATTGCTGCTGTAATTCTTGAGTCGGTGAAGAGGGCAACGCCTTGTGGGGTCTTCTGTCCGCTTACTGCTTGAGTTGTCACGGCGCCGAACGAATGTCCGGACATACCTATCTTTTTCATATTCAGCCGTGCCGACAAAACGTGACGATCCGTCTTGGTCCATCGTTCGAGTTGATCAATCACCACTGGGACATCTTTCACACGTAGAAGAAGGTTCTCGGTGTTTGCCGCTTTCTGCATTGCTTTCATTCGTTCACCAATTGGCTTGTCCTGCCACACGGCCGCATCACTGCCATGATGTTGCATGAACACCGCGACATATCCCCGCGCAGCCCAATGATTCCCAAGATACGGGTTCCCTTCGCGCGAGCCCCCGAGTCCGTGACTGAAGATCACGACAGGGACCGGACTAGTACTCTCGCAAAAATAGATACGGATTGGAATCTCCCGTTTTCTAACCTCATCCTGGACAGTGAGGTCAAGTGTCTGAATCTTCGCCGAATCTTGCACCGTCATCGGGTCGTACGGTCGATCCTGGGGGGAGAGTCGGCTGACCGACATCACGACAATAAATATAAGCTTGCAGACTCTACGGCGATTCATCGTTGGCATGTGGTATCTCCAATCCTCACTTGATGAGAAGCATCTTGCGCGTTTCTCTGAAACCAGACCGTTCTGTGGGAGCATTGCCAGCAATCGGTAGGGCTTCCAAACGATAGAAGTAGACGCCGCTTGGGAATATGGAGCCGTCCCATGGTACTGTGTAGATCCCCGGCGGGCGCGCGTCGTTCACCACCGTGGCGACTTCACGCCCAAGCACATCGAACACCTTGAGTGAGACGAATCCGAATTCTGAAATTCGAAATCCGAAATGAGTCGTCGGATTGAACGGATTCGGATAATTCTGACTCAAGCCGAATTCCTTCGGGACTTTGCTCTCATCTTCCACTGCCAGGATTCCGACGTTTCTCCGCATCAATACTGAGAAGACCTCGGGCGTCACAACCTCAACATCAGCTCCAACAATCGGATCGGACTTGATAAGCTTGATAAGGCTGTCCAGACGGGAAAGGGTAAGATCCTCCGTTCCCATGGAGCCGACCGGAATATCGTCATTTCGAAAGCGCTGGTAGCCGGCAAGCAGAAAACCGGGCTTGGCAAGTTTCTTGACGTTGCCGACGATTCGAGTTGCAGCGCTGGACAAGTTGAAAACATCTCCGTAGAAACTCCCATCTCCTTTGTGATTGAGCAGAAGGGCATTACTGTAGATCGTCGGGTGCTGCGCTGTGGGAATGGAATTGAAGAGTATGGTCGAGGTTGCACCGATTGCTTGCTGGAACTGTGCATAGCGGTCAAGCTGAAAATCGTCTGTAATGAGCTTCCCGCGATAGTACTTCGAACCGCTTCCTTCATAGTGTTTGTAGCCGTACACATCAGTAACATTGAACTTCGCCATCAGAGCTTTTGAGGAATCAATCGCACCCTGCCAGACGTCGCTTGGCCAATAGTCGGGATACGAAAATCCCAGCGGCGTCAATACGCTCACAAATCCGTCGTTCGGAGTCGCGGTATCAAAGTAGTAGGCAGCAACAAATGGGCACTCATTCAGGAGACTCAGATTCCATCCCCACCCGACCGGCACGGTGCCCCGTTTGGGCGACAACCATGCGCCTGACTGGAAGGAAAAAACCCAGTTCGAGGCATCTCCTTCAGAACCGAGGAACAACAGATAGTATTTGTTCCGAACCTGGATTGTATCAGCCCGAACCATTGAGGGGCGCGTCAACGCTCGCGCAGGAACAGGAAAAGCCGAATGCCAAGAGAGGTTGCCTAGCAACGTTTCATGGAAGCTGGCCCCGAAATATGCGAACCATTGTGTGAGTGCTTCCGGGCGTATCCAGCCGTAGATATGAAAGATGCTGGAGGGATTCTTTGCATGAAGATAGGATACGATGCGTTCAAGAATATCGAACCGTGGCGGTGCCAACGAATCAATCTTGAGATCATCCGAACCCGCCAGGTTGACCTGGAACATTTTTTTCTGGATGGTGAAATCCGTGATCTCCCGTATATAGAATTTGGCGGGATTGCAGCGGGGGAGCAAGACACGGATTCCCCAATCGAGCATCGTCAGATATCTCTCTGCTTCTGAAGTCAGCGAAGCACTGTTCCAGGCGAGTGATGCAGTATCGAGCTTTGCTGGCACATAGACGGAAGGATCGCCGTCGAAGGAATCCGTGATCTGGACTGAATCATCGACTGGAAGCCGATACCGGGTCCACATGTTGAGCGTCAGGGGAAGCCTGTCTGTGAGTCCGCCGATGAGGGCCGCATACTCCCCCTGCCACATGAAGCTCTGGCCCGGGAAATTGCCGAAGGTTCTTGCATAATCGTAGCGAATGCCTCTACGAAGAAAGGACCGAAACCGATTCACGAGGACAGTATCCGATGTTATCGCATCAAACTGTACATTCCCGCGTGTGCGATACAATGCCGCCCATTGTTCGTCTGTCTGGCTGTAGCTCCACGTCTCATAGACATTTTGGAGATAGAGTCGGGCCGAATCGCGATTGACGATGCCCGCCAGGGTCTGTGCCATCAGTTTGACCCAGGGAGTCGCTGTGGTGCCGTCGAAAAGAACGGCCCTGGAGGGCGTCTGAGCCGAGAGGAATGAAGCGAAAACCGTAAGAAGAAAGAATAGCTTTCTCATAAGCGGGAAACCCTGCACCAGGTGCAATGAAGGTGTTCTAAGGTAGGAAGAACTCTATCTTCACGCAACAAGACGTTTCATACGGCTCACTCGCACGGAGCCGGGTGCACCTTTCGAAACGACCATGATGCGTTCTGTGGTTCTTGCCTTTGAAGATAGACAATGCTACTTTCTTGCACGGTCAGGATTCCTCCGCACGAACCTGGTTACTGCTCCCTTCATTTGACAAAGCTTGGGCGATCGTGACGACAGCCAATGAAACCATCGAACCGCGTCGAGCGCTTGCACTCGATGCCTTGAGAGGAATCGCCATCCTCCTGATGGTGTTTTCGGGGCGCATACCGTACGGCACACTGCCGGACTGGATGTATCACGCGCAGGTTCCCCCTCCGAATCATGTCTTCAATCCGAATCTCCCGGGTATCACCTGGGTGGACCTTGTGTTCCCATTCTTTCTCTTCGCCATGGGTGCTGCGATACCGCTGGCATTGTCACGACGGATTGAACGGAAAGAATCAATGGCGTCGATTGTCCTGTCGGTGTTCTTGCGAGGTCTTCTCCTTGCATCGTTCGCGCTCTATGTCATGCATATTCGACCATGGCTGTTTGGCGCCAGGCCATCGTCCGGAGCCTGGATGTTCTCTCTCGGAGGGTTTCTCCTGCTCTTTCCGATGTATGCGCAGCTTCCATCTCAATGGACTCGTTGGCTTCGTTGGACAGTGAGGGGAGGGGGTTGGATCTGCGCAATTGCGTTGATGGCGTTTATGAAGTTGCCGGATGGATCGGGATTCTTGGTCACGCGGAGCGATATCATAATCCTGGTCCTTTCAAATGTCGCGGTGGCCGGAGCTCTTCTTTGGCTTGTGACACGGGAGAACTGGATACTTCGGCTCGGCTTTCTTGGCATCCTGATTGCCGTCAGAGTCTCCGCTCCAGTCGATGGCTGGGTCCACTGGCTGTGGAATATTTCTCCGGCTCCCTGGCTTTTCCGGGTCTATTTCCTCCAATATCTTTTTCTGGTATTGCCGGGGACCATTGCAGGTGATATGCTGATAAAATGGATGAAGGCAGGCCGATCTTCCGAAACCAATCCGTCATGGACCGCATCAGCATCTGCGATGGCGGCGTTCCTTATGGTCATGATCACCGTCGTTGTCGTCGTTGGATTGAAAGCCCGCTGGGTGGTTGGCGCAGGCGTTGGGACAATCGTGCTTCTGACGGCCAGCTGGTACCTGGTCAGGAAGGCCGTGACGTCCACGGAGGTCTTGATCAGAACGCTGCTGCAGTGGGGGGCATTTTGGATTGTTCTCGGCCTGGTGTTCGAGCCATTCGAAGGAGGGATCAAGAAAGATCATCCGACGATGAGCTACTACTTTGTGACTGCCGGGCTATCCATTATTGTCCTGATCG
>Ga0315275_10005895_pt1 | contig 11658 bp, 11 predicted proteins | sample YL17G03_0_MG_FD_205557 | JGI IMG/M metagenome (GOLD analysis project Ga0315275, IMG submission 205557) | Sediment microbial communities from Yellowstone Lake, YNP, Wyoming, USA - YL17G03_0 | ecosystem: Environmental > Aquatic > Freshwater > Lake > Sediment | place: USA: Wyoming | collected... | reverse complement strand
GCACTGATAGACGCCGGGAAATATCTGAAAATGCTGAATATTGCGGGGATCCACCTCTACGGTAATTGTAGCAGCATCAGTGTCAATACTAATGTCCTCGACATTCTTTTTGCCGACCCACACCCCAATACGATACGTATCCGGCCTTAACAATATGTTTCGGAGCGTAAAACGAACAAACGCTTTCTGCCCCGGACTGAGAGTCAGGTAATCATCCTTGAGGGCAATGTTAGCATCAATGACGCGGTAGCCCGTCAGCTCACTTATAATAATTGCCACATTGACATCATTAATACGCTCAGTGGCTTCCAATTCCAATTCGATTTCCAGATCGCCACCCACCCGCAAGACCTCCGTGGGGGAACCGCTTTTATCCAGTGGGGTAAGCCTGATGCGTAAAAAGCGCGCCTTGTCCGTCTTGTGCTTTTCCGCGTGCAGAACTTCAAACGATTTATCCGATCGTTCCGTCAGTGTCTCCTGATAATATTCGACCACATCGTTCGCCGTGCCATCCCTCTCGATGCGCCCTTTGTCGAGCAGAATGGCCCGCTTGCAGAAGGCCACGATCATGGGCAAACTGTGGCTGACCAGTAGCACCGTACGACCATCCTTTGCCACCGAGTCTATGCGTCCAAGACATTTTTTCTGAAAAGCACCGTCACCCACCGCCAGCACTTCATCCAGCACCAGGATATCCGGATCGAGGTGGGCCGACACTGAAAAAGCCAGCCGCATATACATCCCGCTGGAATAGTGCTTGACCGGCATATCGATAAACTTACCCACTTCGGCGAATTCGACGATGGCATCAAAGCGATCAGCAACCTGGCGCCGGCTTAGCCCGAGGATAGAGGCATTGAGCATGATATTCTCACGCCCCGTAAGCTCAGGATGAAATCCTGTACCTACTTCCAACAGAGCACCAAGCCGCCCACGGAGCCTTACCTGACCCGCGGTCGGCCGTGTGATGCGCGAGAGAATCTTGAGCAACGTGCTCTTGCCAGCCCCGTTACGCCCTATGATTCCGACAGTTTCGCCGTGGGCGACATTGAAAGAAACGCCATCCAATGCCAGAAACTGGTTACCATTCTGGCCGGTGGGAATTGTGTGCTCCTTGCGGAATATCCGTTGCACCAAATGGCTCCGGAGTGACGCCACCCCATTAGCCGCCCCCATACAGTAGCTCTTGGATAAGCCATCCACTTCTATCGCGTATTGACTCATTATTCCTCAAATCAAATCGGAAGTTGCATCCTCGAGAACATGAAAGAAAATAAAGCCGCTCACTAGTATCAGCGAGATCATGGCAACCGATGCGGTCAATGCATAAACTGGTAGGTCACCCGTTCCCAACAAAGCCCAGCGTGCCGTCTGGACGATCCCGACCATAGGGTTCAAATCATAGAGCCAACGCCAATTGTCGGGAACAAGTGCTATCGGATAGATTACCGGCGTAATGTAAAGCACCGCCTGAAGCATCAAGGGTAAGGCATGCCCGATATCCCTGACATGAACCGTCAGCAGCGACAACCAGAGGCCCATACCCAATGCAAGCAGCACAACCAGCGCGATGGGCAGCACCAGGGCAAACCATGATAACGCGGGCCATGTGCCATAAAATGGGGCGGCGAGCAGCACCACAGCAAGCAGCACCAGCAGATCGATCAACCCCGCCAGCAGGGGCACGAGAACGATAATCAAGCGGGGGAAATATACTTTCGTTAACAGGTGTGCGTTTGCGCTCATGCTATTCGCGCTCCGCGTGACCACGTTATTGAAATACAGAAAAAACGGGTAAGCGGATAAAATCACCAGCGGGTAAGGAACCCCGCCGGTAGGCACGCGTACCAGTATCGCGAACACCAGCGTAAGCACCAATGCAGTTGCCAGCGGTTGCAGTAAAACCCAAAACAGGCCGATGCTCGTATTCGCATAGGCCATGTGGATATCCCGCACAGTCAGGTAACGCAATAAATCCCGGTGCCGCCAAACATCACCCAACTGTAATTCGACCGAACTTGTGGCGGGTGAAATCAGCAACTCTTCACTATTCAAAGCTATTCACCGAAAATAACAGATAATCAATAGGATAAGTTTTTATTTTTGCAGCCATGTTTGTAGTTTTCCTAAAAGGTTACTGGGCTCGTGGGCACGATCTAATTCAGCTCCCGCCACCCATTGTGTCTGCCTGGAGTATGCACCCTGTTGCGGGCACATATTCCCTGTAGTCGCTTCAGTCTTAGTTGCCACACTAACCGTTGCATAAAGCTTGTTATCAAGTTTGCCATAACTTACGCTATCAAAAAGGCCTGGCTCATAATCAGCAAAGAAGCAAGGCTCGACTTCCTGATTGGGGGTAAATTGCGCGATCTGGATTGACTCGACTTGCCATTTATTCACCGCAAACCAGTCAGCGAACAAGGTAGGCTGCAGCATGTAAAACCCATGATCGAAAAAATTGCCTGATGGAGCACTACATACCAGACGCCCCCCCACTTTCAGCATTTGGAACAGGCTATTGAGGGCATTGGGCAAATGGAAAACATGTTCCAACGTGCCGTGGTCGATAATCACATCGTACTGACCAACCAATTCTTTCGGCACTGCCGAATTATTTAAATCGAACAAAACATCTGCCCCCTCAAATCCGCTGTAATCAAGAACAGATATCTGAGAAAAACCGAGCATCCTGAAAACCGTTTCGCCATGCGGGTAACCCTTTTCAACGAAAAGAGGAATATGAGAGGGCTTTACCGGCACGGACTCATCCAGCACCACTCCTGCATGGGCCGCCAAACTTTTAAAGCGCGGCATATCAAAATAGATATCTCCCTGGCCGAGCAAAAGCAAACTTCCACTAAAGGGGCGTCGCTTACACTCTTTTAACAGGGGAATTATATTCCCTCGGACAAAACCCATTTGCTGGCCTTTCTATTGAAGTGCAAATATCACCGAACACATAGCACATGGCAGCCGACTGCTACCCCAATTGAAAACCGACAACATCATTCTTCCGAGGTTGTAACTTAAACCACGCCCGTATAAACCACAAATACGACGCGAACCTAGACAATCAAAGCGTCGGGCGTTTGGCTACGCAGAGAAGCCACAGAATCCGGGCCACAGTTAGCGATCAAATCAAGCACAGTGACCGCACCCTCGAATGGCCCCCAGAGTTGAGGATACGGTTGATAGTCATAAGACTTGTATTCCAGACTGATTCCATGCCGGCGAAACGCCTTCTTGTCTAGATAGGCGTCCGCACTGGGACCACTAAGGTAAGTGGTTGCATCCAATTTTTGCAGGAGATCAATCAGACGGTCAGTCTTGCTGCCGGTCAAAGACAATTCGCTCGATAGCATCATGGGGGTGGGAATATTCAGATATTTGCAAATACGCCTGATCAATTTTAGATTCAGTTGAGTAATCGTCAAATCCTGACACTCTCCAATATCAGCAAGTAATTCTAATACCTCGTTCAAATATGGAGCTTGCCGATAATGCTCCTGCCATTGTCGAATATGCTTCTGTTTCCATCGAGATGAATTATCTATTTCCGTCTCACAAATTAATTGGGAAACAGTTTTGTGATGAACAGGGACCGTGAGCCACTCAATCCCTTTGGGGGTCTTGATCTTGTTGCGGTTTCGCCAGTCGCCCTTGGTGTATTGCAGATCATCATGAAAAACGAATACATCAACGCTGGCAATAAAATCGAAATAGCCCCGCCACGGGATGAATGATGATTGAATTACACCAACCCTCACCAATCCACCTCAATAAAGCCCGTGGGATTGCTATGCCATGGAAATTTTACAATCCGTGGGCGTTTACCAAAACGGCGTTCAAAATACTCATCCACTGCCTTTGTTTCCCCGCCAAAAGTATCCACCGCATATTCGTCAACGACGATGATGCCACCACGAGCCATCTTCGGTATGAAATGCTCCAAGGCAACCCGTGTTGGCTCGTAAAGGTCGAGGTCGAGGTTCAGGAGGGCAACCCTCAGCCCATCGCCTTGATCGGTAACAAAGCGAGGAATGGTTTCGCAGACGTCGCCCTTGACGAACTGAATGCGGTCCTTGTGTCGCAAATGGCGATCATGATTCATTGCCTCCTGAGCCAATGCCATGTCAGCTTCGACAGAACTTCCTCCGAAATACCCCCCCGGAACAACATCCTGCATCGGGTTTTCCGGCCCATCCTCGACGCCAATTTTCGGGAAGCCAGCAAAGGTATCAAAACCTATGACCGTCTTACGGATGTCTGTTGGGCAAAAGATTTCGCACAGTTTGGCCCACGTAAAAGCTGACCCACCACGGAAGACCCCAAGATCAACGACCACTCCCGGAACCTCGATGATCTTCTTGAAAATCTCGTAATGCGCCAGGAAACGCGCCAGATTGAATCTGGGAGTAAATACAGGGAAATTCCGGAACATCTCGAACGTTGAAAGTTCGGTATTGTTGTAGAGATTTTCTAGAGCCGCCTTTTGGTTGCGTTCAGGCTCGTGGCGTTCTGCCATGTCACTCATATTTACAGCCCTCTGAAAAGTCAACGACGACGTGCAACGAAAAGTTTACGGTTCATCTGCTGGCAATATTCATATCTTCCACTTGCAAGTATGTGTGTTTCAATTGCACGGTCAACGCCCGAGTAACTTGAGAATGCGTCATCAAAGCAAATCCATCCGCCAGGGAGCAAAAAGCGTTCAACAAGCGCAATGTCGTTTGATACCGCTTCAAAGCTGTGATCGCCATCAATAAAAGCCAAACGCACCTGAAAACCCTCGGGAGCAACTTTTGAGAAGCTGGTCAAATCCCCTTTGATTGGAACAACCAAATCAGACAGGCCATTGTTCGACATTGATGTGGAAAATGCATCAAATATCCCCGCAAAGCGTTCATACACAGGGGAGATGTCGCGTTCATAGGGCTCCGCCCATACGGTTTGCTCTCCATATGCTCCAACCACTCGCCCATTGATATTCACAGCAAATGAATATGTTCCATCTTTGTTCCGAAACCAATCATTCTTTTCAGGAAAAAGGTCAACGCAATACACCTTCGTTTTACCGGAGAGCTTGGCGGCCATGCCCAAAGCAACAGCCGAGCGCCCACACCATGAACCAAGTTCAAGAATATCACCGGGAAGGTCAGCACTTGTGTAGGCGAGCGTGAAGAGTGTGAGTAACTGATCGAGAGGAGACCAGCCGGGAATATCTTTCGTAGCTTCTTCGATCAAGGTAGCAACAGGCGTTGTCTGGCTCACGATTAAGTATTTCCTTCTTTTATAAACTCTTCCACCATATCCGCGTAGCTGCGACCTTCATTTGGCCAACGTGTCGCTGCCCAGTCCGGACAATTCCCGCAAAAGCTGTGATTGTGATAGTTGTTAGTGAAATGCGCTCGGCGCAGTGCCCGATAAAACTCGCCCTGCCACTCCCCGTGAATAGTGGTATTGCGGTAGTCGGCAACAAAAGAACCATGTACCCAATCAGTAGGGCAGAACGCCAGATCGCCTCTAGCACTGATGACTATTCGCTCCCATGGATACAAACAGGGACGGCGCTTCGTTTCACTGAGATCTTTTCGACGCATATCCGCAAGCTCTTGAACCGCGCCAGAGCAAGAATGAAGACGACGAACAATCACATAATCCGCACCCTGGCCCTTCCAATAACTCTCGAAATCTGCCGCTTCATGGGCATTTTGCGGTTGCTCGACAAAACTAACGATCACTTTTGTTTTTGATTTGTACTCGCGCACCCATCGAAGGAGGCGAAGAACATTTTCCCTTGTCACCTCAAGGTCACCGTTGACGCGAATCTTAGCGTATGTCTCTGGTTTGAATGCATCGATACTGATGTCGATTAGATGCACACCCGATTCAAGCAATTGCTGGGTGCGTTTTTCGTTCATGATCTTACCGTTGGTGGTCAGGGTGACATAGACCCCGGAATGATCGACTGCAGACTGAATCAGGTCATACCCATTAGGATGCGCTAGTGGCTCTCCATTACTTGAATATCGGATGTACTGCGTCTTACCCTGCCCGTGTTGCCGCACTTCTTCAATCATTTTTTCGTTGAGTGCTGGATCGAGATGACGACCCGCATAATGCTCGGATTTGGCGAAAGCGGGGTGTGGGCAATGGATACAGGCCAAGTTACAGACCTCGGTAATATCCATGTTTATTTGCGAAGGGAAATCAGCCGTCAGGCGGCCACCAAAATCGTATTGCGCATCACTGTGCATTGCTGGAGTGCTCATATTCATGTTTCTTTCTTTTGAATCAATTCGGCCAAATGGTGAACGACATAATCCACGTCATCGAGCGTCATGCGCGCGCTGATTGGAAGCGTCATGATCTGTTCAGCCAGACTTTCCGTAACGGGCAAGGAAGGCTGGCCATCTTTGCAATACAAAGGTTGGCCGTGGAGCGGACGGTAATGAATGCTCGCTCCGATATTACGGTCTCGCAAGGCCAAAAGCATTTTATCCCTTGTCATCCCGGTATTCTTGGGGTCAAAGCATGCAACCAGCAAATGGCGTGCATGACGGCTGTCAAATACCTTGCTCTGGAAGGGAATGTTCAATCCCACTTCTGCTAGTCGCTTCCGATAGTGTTCTGCGACCATTCTCCTTACCGTTGCCATCTCTTCAAAGCGCTGTAACTGCACTCGTCCAATCGACGCCTGCAGGTCGGTAAAGTTCATCTTGTAGCCCAACTCTGCGACCCCCGCCACAAAGGCAGTGGATGGATTTGTGAACCGTGACCAGGCGTTGGAGTCCATCCCACTCATGCGCAGGCAACGTAGGTGCGCTGCTTTGTCAGCATTAAAAAGAGCTATTGCGCCGCCATCTGCTGTGGAGAGATTTTTATTGGCGTAGAAGCTGAAGCAGACCGTATTGCCCGATGCCCCCACTCGCTTTCCGTTGCCATGGACTGCGCCAAGCGCATGGGCTGCATCCTCAATGATGGCTACGCCGCTTGGTAATACAGAGCGCAGCACTTCGACATCGATGGCATAGCCACCATAGTGGACAACAATGACCGCTTTGGTACGTGGGGAAAGTTTTGCGGTGATTGTTTGCGGTGTAACGCACATGCTCAGCGGATCGACATCGCAAAACACGGGTTTTGCGCCAAGGTAAAGCGCGGCATTGGCTGTTGCACACCAAGTCAGGCTGGGCACGATCACCTCATCCCCAGGCCCAGCGCCTTCCGCCAATAAGGCAAGGAAAAGTGCCGACGTGCAGGAATTGACCGTAACGACCTCTGGTGCGCCGATGTACTCGGATAGCTCTTTTTCGAAGGCAATGGTTTCCTGCCCCATGCCTGTCCAGCCGGAACGCATGACGCGGGTAACCGCTTCAATCTCTTTATCGGTGAAGTCGGGGGTGCCAAAGGCGAGGTAGGTATCTCTCATCACAAAATTCCTATCATGAAAACGATATATGATTATTACTTCAAGGCCTTTCGTATAATGTTTTTTACGGCTTGCGTAACGGAAATATCCTCAGATGGCTGAATCGAAGATGCACTGTTCAAAGACTCATCCTGAGAGGGTTTCCAGTTAGATTTCCTTGAATACCAGCCCTGTTGGGGAATGGCATTGCCACAGCTATCCTCTGTCTTCGTGGCAACACAAATGGTGGAATACAGCTTTCCGTCCATTTTCCCATAACCAACCGAATCGAATAGTCCGGGATAGTAGTCTGTAAAAAAACAGGGTTCCGTCTCTTGGTTATAGGAAAACTGAGCAACCAGAATGGAAGCCACCTCCCATTTGTTTGCGGTGTAATAATCCAGGAAAAGGGTTGGCTGCAACATGTAAAAGCCATGGTCGAGAAATCCCGAACTCGGTGAGCTTATTATTGCACGCCCCCCAACTTTCAAAAACTGGTAGATCGCATGTAACGCATTTGGAAGGTGGAACACATGCTCAAGCGTTCCGTGATCTATTACAACATCAAATTGTGATTTGCAATTCTCCGGAACATCCGGCGCATTTAAGTCAAGGATAATGTCGGCCCCTTCAAAATCTGAGTAATCAAGAGCGATCACCTCGGAGAAACCTAAGCGCTTAAAGACAGACTGTGTGTCCAAATATCCCTTGGCAGAAAAATCCGGTTTATAGGACAATCCCGTTGGCACGGATTCATCAAGCGATATACCGACCAACTCAGCCATTTGAATGTAATCACTGTTGGAAAAGTAGATATCTCCTTGGCCGAGCAGTAACAATCGTCCAGAAAATGGACGGCGGCGGTGCTCCTTTAGAATTGGAAGCATATTTGCTCGAATAAAGCCCATTCTCAAGTTCCCTTCAATCAATTGTTTCGTTCAGCCACCGAACAGATAGATTGGCATCCCATGCAGTAAGTCCGTCAATCATCGCTGGTTCCCTTGGCAGAACAATAAATTCGCAGCTAATCGGGACGAAATCGACAAATTCCCAGTCACGCCCTAACCCGTCAGGAGGATGTGCTAAAGCACTAGTAATGTTGTAGGAGCCATGCCCTAACGTTAAATTAAATTCCCATGCAAATACGTAATGTTCATTTTCGTTATAGCGCTGATTAAGGTCGCCAAACATTCTCGTATCACCGAAAACCACATCAACACCAGGGGGTGTTCTAATTTTGTACGAAGCGTTAATGTTCGACAGAGCACTTCCAAACTTGGCAAGCTGAAAAAGCGTGACCTTCTCTCCAAAGGAAAAGCTGTCTGTCTGCCCACTCTCCCCAACAAGGCAAACATTCAGGAATTTTGCCCCGCCATTTCCCAAACGTTCAAAGTTACATTTCCGATTGAATAAAGATCGGTCTGAAACCAGAACTTTCCAGTCTTTGTTCCCTTGAGTGGCACTACCAGTCGACATTTCGTCATCGCCTTTCAGCTGTCCTGAGGGAATCGACATGCCATCGACTGGCACCAACGAAGCCCGCGACGTCTGCTCTACCGTGTCAGCAAGTTGCGCTCGTTGGTTATACGAAGCCAAGTAAGTATGCGTGTAAATATCTGCGCCTTTTGAAACATCGCCAAAATAGAGCATATTCCCTTGATCGAGAATGAGTGCACGCTTACAGATTTGGCGCACCGTTCCTATATCATGACTAACGAACAGCAGCGAGACTCCATCATTTATGAGTCTTTTTATTCGCGCCATGCACTTCGTCTGGAAGAACATGTCTCCAACAGAAAGTGCCTCATCGACGATCAGCACTTTGGGTTGCACGGCGGTCTGTACCGCAAACGCAAGCCGCATCATCATGCCGGAGCTATAGGTTTTGACCGGCTGATCGATGAAGTCACCAATATCAGCAAAGCTGGCGATATCGTCAAAACGGGCCAGCGTCTCCTCCTTGGAAAGGCCCAGAATTTGTGCGTTGAGAAAGACATTCTCTCGGCCGGTGAACTCAGGATTAAACCCGCTCCCAAGCTCCAGCAAGGCAGTGATTCGACCAGAAGTCTTAACGTTTCCAGCGGTTGGCTGCAGCGTACCGGCGATAATCTGCAGCAGGGTGCTCTTGCCAGCGCCATTTCGCCCAAGAATGCCAACGGCTTCGCCGGGTTGCAGTTCAAAACTGACGTCGCGTAGCGCCCAGTGTTCACGGTATAGAGGGCTGGCAGTCTTTCTTCCCAGAACATTTTGGAAACGGTCCAGCAGCGCCTGCTTGAAGCGGTCTTGTGGATTTTGAAAAATCCGGTAGCACTTGCTGATGGATTCAAGCTGGATGGGCGGCGTCATTGGGATATTCATATCAGATGACATCCGCAAACGCTGGCCGGGATTTCTGGAACATCAAGAGGCCCGCGAGAGCAACCAGAATAGCGACAGTGAAATAGGCCAACCAGTGCAGCCAGTCCGGCTGAACTCCAAGAATCAAGACTGCGCGCAATTCTTCGATGGGGTAAGTCAGCGGATTAAGGTAAATGAGTTTCTGTACAAGCGACGGTGCAGAGGATGCAGGGTAGAACACAGGACTTAGAAACAGGAGCACTGACATTGCCACCCCGATCATTTGTCCCACATCACGAAAGAAAACACCAATGGCCGCGAGAAACCACGCCAAGCCGGACGTAAGTAACAGCAATGGCACTAACACTAGCGGGACAAACAAAGCAGTGACGGGGATGGAGTGGAGCTGGATAAGCAAGAAAATGCACAACAGCCCCAAGCCCACCAGCGCGTTAAACAGGGCGGAGGCAAGATGGCTGAAGGGCAACAGTTCCAGCGGGAAGACCACTTTCTTGACGTAACTGGGATTTGACAGAACGGCGGTCGGTGAACGTGTCAAAGTTTCGGAAAACAAGCCATGCATAATCAAGCCGCAATACAGCATCAGTACGAAATCCTTCATGTCTCCGCCGCTACCCCAGCGTGCATTGAATATCCCGCCAAAAACAAAGGCGTAAACAGCCAGCATCATGAGCGGATAGATTACGGCCCACAGAAACCCGAGCATTGTTCCACGATACCGCGTTTGAATATCGCGGATGACGAGCGAACGGAGCAGGCTACGGTTGGTGTAGAGACTCCGGATGCCGGAGGCGAGACTAAAACGAGTCAAAATTATCCCTCCTATCCATCAAGCAGGATTTTCCGGAACAACATGCGCTTGAAAACCACAAAAGCCCCAGGTCCCGCCATAACTAGAGCCATAGAGGGCAAGTGTTGTAATCTACAGAACGGCAGCGATGGCAACGGCAGTTGATGCAGAGACAGCAAAAAGAGACAGCGCCCACACCGCAGCCACTTGATAAACCCCAAACATAGCCAGGCGCGGAAGGCAGTGCAGATCCCGCTACCAAGAATACCCAAAGTAACAAAGGCGCTTCAATTGCGAGTGAGAGATTAAATGCATGAAGCCATACGGCTATAGCACCGTAGTCGGCACACAAGATCAATGCCGCCAAGAACACTAGCTCGATGCTCAGCCAACTACCGAGCAAGCGACGAAACTCGACACGAAGTTCTACCAGAAAGACCTCGGGCTGTAGTGGCCAGCGCTGGAGCCAACGTTTTACCAGACTCGCAATCAATGCTTCACCAATCCCGGTACTTCTTGCGTAAAGAACAACGAGCAGCGAGATTGCACATCCCATGACTAAAAAGACAGCGAGCCATTTCTTGAGTAACGTGTTAATAGGGAAAAGCCAATAGAGTATAGATGCGCTGGCAAGAAAAACAAATACATCGACCAGACGGTCAATCAACGCACTTGCCAACGGTCCAGGGAGCGAAGAGCGCGATAGCTTTGCTAGTATGATCACCCGAACAAATTCGCCAGTACGGCCAGGGAAAAGCAGGTTTGTGAGGACGCCGAAATTGGTGGCACGCGAGAAATTGTGGTGCTCCAATGTCGGAAAGCCGGCGATAACACGCCATCTCACCGCCCGTAACATGATCCCAAGCGACAATGCCCCTGCACACAACAATACTGGAATGTAATTGATGGTGGCGAAGGCATCGCCCAAGCTCTTCCCATCCACTTGACGCAAGGACAGCCACAGGAAAATGGCACTTATTCTAGTTCGCGTTCAAGGTGAGACTAACAATCCAGGGCCAGGCACAGATACTCCGCACGCGGTCTCGATCCGCGGCTAACCGTGGCAGACCCGTTTCCAAGGTTCGCACCACCCCGGCCA
>Ga0315275_10005893_pt1 | contig 11662 bp, 8 predicted proteins | sample YL17G03_0_MG_FD_205557 | JGI IMG/M metagenome (GOLD analysis project Ga0315275, IMG submission 205557) | Sediment microbial communities from Yellowstone Lake, YNP, Wyoming, USA - YL17G03_0 | ecosystem: Environmental > Aquatic > Freshwater > Lake > Sediment | place: USA: Wyoming | collected... | reverse complement strand
CCATGCAGAAGTATGCGCTATTTCTTCAAGCGATATTAGACTCAGTCCTATTTTAAAGCCTAAGACATATATGGTAAAGTCTTTATTTACAAGTCTTACAATATCAGACTGTCAAAAAGGTCGGCTACCCATGTTCAAACTCAAAGTCAAAGACGCCAAACTTCTCAGAGACATGATCACATCAATCAGCATCCTAGTGGACGAAGCCACATTCAAACTTGAACCAGACGGCCTCAAACTACGCGCAATGGATCCCTCCCGCGTAGCCATGGTAGACTTCGAATGGCCAAAAACAATCTTCGAAGAATACCAATGCGATACGCCCACGAAAATGTGCATAAACATAACCGAGCTCCTGAAACTCCTCAAACGCGCCAGCAAAGATGAAACCGTCGAACTTGGTCTTGACGATCAAACAGGAAAGCTGAACCTCAAGATAATGGGCAAGTACACACGTAACTTCACCATGCCCACACTTGAAGCATCTGAGGAAGAAGTGCCAACACCAAAACTCACATTCAACGTCATGGTTAAAGCCACCGCCGAAGGCCTAAGCCGAGCCATAGAAGACGCACAGCTCGTAAGCGACCACGTAAGACTCGAAGCAGACCCAGAAAAACTCGTTTTCAACGCCGCCGGCGACCTTATGGGCGCAATCATAACCATCGAGAAAGGAAGCGACACCCTCTTAGACCTGCAAGTCAAAGAGCCGTCAAAAGCCACGTTCAGCCTCAGCTACCTAACAGAGATAATCAAAGCAGCATCACAGACGTCAGACATCGCCATACTTGAATTCTCATCAGACATGCCTATAAAACTCGACTTCCAACAAACAAGAGAAGGAAAACTAACCTTCTACCTAGCTCCAAGAATCGAAACAGACTAATGAGAAGCACAAAATGCAGCGCGCCACCCTTCGTTTCACCAAAAACGACCTCGCAAAATACCCTTTTCTCAAAGAAACCATTGAACACGTAAAGAAACTGGATTTGAAGATTGAAGACCTAACTGACCCAAGTCTCGCAAGCATTCTTCAGCGAGCAGAAGAAAGAGTGGAAGAAGCAATCCTGTACACGCGGGTCAGCAGAAAATTCGAGAATATTGAAGTGGAAATCCTTTCCTTTCCTGTCGTGGTAATGATAGTTGTCGCGACAGAAAACTCGTTTATCAAGAAGAGATACGCTCTGGCCGAAGCAAAACAGACACATGAAGACATGAATTCGGAACCTAAAGAAAAAATCCTCGCAATAGCCAGAAACTTCGACTGGAACCTAGCCGCAAACAGTAGCTCTAACATAATTGCTGAATTTTCACTAGGTTTTGCGGACTACATTAAAAACACGACTCATCTGCGAGACAAAAGATGGAAACTCGTCAACCGCTCACTAAATCAGGGTAACGTGTATCTAACAAGAAACGAAGCATCAAGACTCCTAAGTGAAGAAGTCCGCAAACACATTGAAAAGAGACTCGAGCAAAAAGACATACCGTCATTCCCACCATTAATAGCTGCAGTGGCTGATAAAGTCAAGAAACTTGCTTCAGAGAGAATCGGCGAAGCTGAAATGGAAGGATACCCCGCCGAGATCGTGCAAACCGCTTTTCCACCATGCATAAACGCACTCTTCCAAGCCTTTACTTCCGGCCGCCACCTATCCCACGTTGGCCGTTTCACGTTAACCTCCTTTCTCGTAAACATAGGAATGCCACCTGAGAAATTGATCGAACTATTCAAAAACGTGTCCGATTTCAACGAAAGAATGACTCGTTACCAAGTGGAACACATCGCCGGAGAAAAAGGATCCAGAACTCGCTACATTCCGCCAAAATGCGACACACTCAAAACACACAGTGTATGCACAACTTCTGATGACTTTTGTGAAGGAATTCGACATCCACTGAGTTACTATAAAAGAAAACTAAAAACTAAGAGTTCAAATCAACAGAAGCCACCTGCAAACTAGTAGCTTTTATATATCAAGGTCTCTTAAGTGAACGCACATTAGAAGGTGAATGGGCAATAGTAGAGTTTTCAGTCGTAGAAGGGAATCTCAAATTGCAGTCAGACGTAGGAATAATTCTTCCAACATATTGTGAAGGCGCAAATGTTGAGAGGCTGATACATGAGATTGAATGCTTGAATCTGCGGTCTTCTATACTGGTCATAGATGATTCAAGTCCAGATGGAACAGCAGACATGGTTAGAAAACTCCAAACAGAATACGCTAACATCTTGCTTCTTGTGAGGCCTCAAAAGTCAGGCTTGGGAACAGCAATAGCAGATGGCTTTAGAACATTCCTATCATTGAAAAACCCGCCTAACTGTGTTATAACAATGGATGCAGATTATTCTCACAATCCAAAGGAAATCCCGCATCTAATAGAACTTGTACAAAATGGGCATGCTTTAGTCATAGGAAGCAGATACTGTCAGGGAGGCGGCACAAGAAATTGGAGCATCTTCCGTTTCACGATAAGCAAGATAGCCAACCTCATAGCTTCATTTAGAATAGGAGTACATATTCGAGACTATACAAGTGGTTTCAGATGTTACTCTCTAAACGCAATTCGAAACATAATAGGTGATCTGCACAGCCAAACGTACGAAATACAGATAGAAACAATAAGACAAACACATTTAAGGTCATTAAGAATAGCAGAAACCCCAATAATTTTTGTTAATAGAAAGAAGGGGAAATCAAAGCTGTCTCTCAATGAAATAAAACAGTTCATTAAATATGCTTTCCTGAAAAAATGAGTGGCTTCAGCAGTTGCCATGCTTAAAACAAAAATCTTATTAGCTATGTATGACGAGTCTATCCTTCTCGCAGCGTTATCTACGGAGAAGACGATGCCATAATGTCCGAAGTGTTGTTCATCAGAGTAAAGCAGACACATGACGGCGTACAGGAAGCTGTAAGAACAGCGATGCAACCTATTTGGGAAAGAAACATGCTCCCAAAAAAACACGTTTTCGTTAAGGTCAATCTTATTTCTTCAGAGTTTGTCCCAGGTCAATGCACTTCACCTTTGGTGCTGGATGAAGTCTTGAGAGAGCTTGCTGAAAGAGGCTATGATATCACATTTGGCGACGCTGATCTCGCAGCGGCCAAACAGTGCGATAAAGCAGCGGAAATCTGGGGACACAAGAAACTGGCTGAAAAGCACGGCGCAAAGTTTCAGAATCTCTCCAAGGACGAGCTGGTTAGGGTCAGGCTAAACGGCAAGGTTTTCAAGACATTGGATGTTCCCCGATGTGTTCTTGAAGCAGATCATATTGTCAACTTGCCTGTGATGAAAACTCACTGCTTGACTGGATTGACTTGCGCACTCAAGCATTTTTGGGGTGTGGTTCCACGAGTTCGACATCAATACCATCTGGTTGTTGATGATGCAATAGCGGATATTACTAGCTTTCTTAGGCCAAAGCTTGCTTACACTGTTGTGGACGGAACGATTTGTATGGAAGGTGACGCTCCAAGAACCGGAAAGACGAAAATATGCAACATAATAATGGCGTCCACAGATCCGGTTGCATTGGACGTCGCTGCCGCAAACTATATGGTGATGCCCATACCAAGACACGTGGTTGAGGCTTCAGAGCGTGGGGTCGGCAAGCTCAATTTCACGTTGAAAGGTGACAGATTCGAGCCAAATCCATTCCTATTGCCAGACCCGGACAAACAGCCAATTTTCTTCTGGGAAATGACTCTACGCAAAACCATTCTAAAACCCCTCATATTCGACACCGCAGCTTTTGAGATATTCTCATGGATCGCCACCAAATACAACAGCTTTTGGTATTACAGACGCCAAGGAGTAAAATATTCACAGAAAATCGCGAAAACATGGTATGGCAAGGAACTGGCTAGGTTCATAGCTGTTTAGAGGCATGCTGAGTGTTGAAAGCGGTGGTTCTTGGAGGAGGGCTATCAGGGCTGGCCGCGGCTCACACACTCGTAAAGAATGGAATAGAGACTCTGCTGTTGGAGAGTGATAAAACCCTTGGTGGTCTGGCGTCAAGCTATTTTGTAGACGGAGAATATATACCTAAAACCTACCACCACGTTATGTACGGCGACACAGTCACACTCGGGATTATTCGTGAGTTGAATCTAGAAAAAGATCTTTACTGGAAAAAACTGAAAGTTGGTTTCTATTCTAAGGGACAATTCTATGATTTCTCTTCGTCGGCATCAATACTTAAGTTCAAGCCGATAAGCTTGTGGGGACGTGCAAGATTCGGTTTTCTGGTATTAAAGGCGAGGAGAAAGGCAAACTGGCAAGACTTGGATGGAGTGAGTGTTGAAAACTATTGTCTAGAAACTGCTGGGAAAGAGGCGTACAAGCTTGTTAGTTACATTGTTAAAGCGAAGTTTGCTGAGCCTCCTAGTAATGTATCCGCCGCATGGCTGATGAGTCGATTTGGGCACGAATCGAAATCAGTAAGCGATCAGTTTGGGTATTTGAAAGGTGGCATAGAGCAAATCGTGCTGGGACTTGCGGAAAAATGCAAAGAAAACGGGACCATTGCGATAAATGCTAGAGCAACGCGTATCGCTGTGGAGAGAGGAAGAGTACAAAAGGTTGAATATCAAGAGAACGGGAAGACAAAAGAAGCCAAACCTGACATTCTAGTCAGCACTTTGCCAGTGCCTGCTCTTCTGGATGTGGCTGAGGGTTTGCCCAAAGAATACGAGGACAAACTGAGAAACATCAAGTACAAGTCATCGCTATGTGCGGCAATAGCATTATCGAAAGAAGTGAGCTCGTTCTATTGGCTGAATATAATGGATCTGGAGAAGCATCCTTTTGTCGGCGTTTTTGAGCATGGTCACCTTAATAACAATCTTAGATATCCAAGCATATTGTTCGTTGTCAAATACCTGAACGCAACTGACAGCTATTGGCAGAAGCCTGATCAAGAGATTATTGAGGAATTTTTATCACATCTTGGCGAAATCTTTGACTGTAACATGAAGGAACAAGTATTGTGGTGGCGACTTCACAGAGCCGAATACTCGACGCCACTGTTTACCCCCTACTACAGTAAATACATGCCACAGGCGGCCTCTCCTGTGAATGGTCTCTACATCGGGGGTATTTCTAGGACGTATCCGAGAGACCGCTATATGGGGACTGCTTTTGAAACTGGTATAGAAGCTGCCCAGGAAGCTTTGGCTCGGTCTAGGCAATAGTGGTTCATGATGCTTGAAGAACATGGCGGTAAGCATAGTTCAAACGAGCTTGTATCCGTCATAATACCAATTTATAACGGCGAACAAATCATAAATGAAGCCATCGAATCGGTTCTGAACCAAACTCACAAGCCGATTGAACTCATTGCAATCGATGATGCAAGCCAAGATAACACACTCGAAAAACTGGCCAAATTCAACCATGAAAAGCTCGTAGCGTACAGGATAATCAGACATGAGAAAAACCTGGGTCTGGCGGCCACGCTCAATCATGGGCTCAAGGAGAGTCATGGAAAATATGTCGCTATACTTCATCAAGACTGTGAATTAGTGGGCCCAGATTGGATGAGGAAAGCTCTAGAGTATTTTTCGGATGACGGAAAGATTGCCATCGTCACAGGATATTATGGGAGGCCTCCAGACAATCTAAGGTTCGCTGTGAAAGTTTTTGGCATTTTTAGAAGGCAATATCATGCGGCAGACGCTTCGAAAGCAAGTACGGAAGTAACGTTTTCAGAAGGAAAATGCGACCTTTTCAGAAGAGAGGCCCTTGAGAAGATTGGCGGCTTTCCAGAAAGATTCAGAACAGCAGGAGAAGACCTCTACGTATCCTACAAGTTGCGGCAATTAGGCTACTCGATAGTAAAAAGCTATAGACTTCCTGTTGTTCAGAAGTTTGGGCCTGCTGCTGACAGTTTTTCAAAGAACCTGAAGAAAGAATTCGTTTTTGGAAAAGCAATGGGCGGCATCTTTCCCATGTTCAAGACTTTTCTGTTCCATAGAATAGGCATTTCTCAATACTCAAAAACAAGGTCAATTCAAAGGGCAACACAGCCCTTGTTCGTCTCTGTTTTCACTCTTTTGCTGCTCCTTGCTTATGCATGGTCAAGCATGTTAATGTTATATCTGTCCATTGTAGTATTTGGCGTTAGATATCTTTTCTATGTTGCCACAATATGGAGCGAACTGCGACACATGTCAAATGTCTTTCATAAAAGTGCTGCTTCATCCTTTCTTGAATCGGTGGTTATAGCAGCTTTGGGGCTAGTAATTGACTTTGCATACACATTTGGTTTCTGCTATGGTTTAGTCTTGTACATAATCGGAGCAAGACTGTGACCCGTCTAAGCACGTCGAATATTGATGTGAACGTATGGTTCGCAAAACTATGTCTTCCATGATGAATCGTTGTTTCCGGTCTAAGAAATGGTCAGGAGAACTGGTCGTGAGTGATTGGAAAATCATAGCTGGGCACTCAGCTTCAGGCGAAATGCGTGTGCGATCAAGTCTTCTGACCTTGGGGAAGAGTGATTTGGAATCGATTGAGGAGATTCTGAAAGGATATTCAGCACATGTGATTACAGCTTGATTTTTATACGTCTTCTGAGAGAGTTTTGTGAGAATCGGTGCTGGATCTTGAGAGGAGACTCCATATTGAAAACTTTCTCTCGTTTTCTGATGGACGCCATTGCTTCTTTGAAGAAGGCTCCTCTTAAGGTTCTGGCAGTACTTATCATATTGGCACTTGCTTCGGTCTCTGTCTCAATTGCTACGGCCTACAGATACTTGTATGTTAATCAATCGGGGGGATTCATTCGAGTTAATGGTTTTCAGAAATACTTTGAAGCGACAAACGGGCAAGGCAAGGTTACAATCACTCAAGACAATATTAAAATGGGAGCAGAAAACGGTTCGTTTATGGAAGTTATTGTTTACTCCTCAGTTGAGGATTTCATGTGGAGTTTTTCAGCTTCTCCACTTGAGTTTTCTGGTCCAGCTTTCCCTGTGGCCTTTGCCATTGAATGGGGACAGAAAAACATCTCTGTTTGGGCAGAGAATGGAAAAGGCTGGTACTATTACTCTAATGTCAATGCAAGTTTGGCACAGACGAAAGTTCCCTTTGGGGGTTCAGTGCTTGTTGGGTCAAAATATGAAATCGAGGTGAATTGGAGCAAGAGCGTTCAGACAAGGAATGCCGTGGCGACGATACTTTTGAGAAATCAAGCTTGGCAGCGGACTTTTGTTTTCATTATTCCAGAGACTTATCTTCCCCCCTCTCTGGCTGTTCAAACATACACAAGTCAGGGGTCATATACCTTGGTAGACTATAACGAGAGTGTTCTCTTGGCTTCCACATCTAGATATGAACAAGAAACATACAACGCAACATTGATCTCTGCCTTCGCAGGCGTGCTCTTCGTTTGTCTTGCAGGATTTGCCTGCTTTAATAGGCTTTCTGAGTTTTTCTCGTTTCTGGAATCATGGTTAAGAGGGAAGGTTGGAAGGCTACGCGAAATTGTCCGTCGCTTGCCAAACTATATTCTGTCTTGCGTCAAAGAGAACAGAGCGTTCGTTTATCTGGTTGTTTTCTTTGCTGGAATAAGAATAGGGTTAGCCCTAACCACACCAAGCCACTGGTTTGATACGTATGCGTTCATGGCTTGGATCAACGTGATAAGGGATAAAGGAGTGGCCCTGATATACCCATACACTGCCATCTTGCCGCCAATAATAATCAGACCTGTATATCCTTACCCTCCAGTTATAGCCTATGTTTTCTCCTTATTTGCTCTCATTTCGCCACAGAATACATCAACCAATAATGGTTTGATATTTCTGCTCAAGGTTCCTCCCATCTTGGCAGACCTGGCTTTGGGATGGGCAACATATTTTGCGGTCAAGGGTTGGAAAGGATATAGAGCTGGACTTATTGCCGCCACACTGTCTATGTTAAACTTTGTTAATTCAAGTATTTGGGGTCAATACGACTCTATCGTCGCATTGTTTATGGTTTTGGCAGCGTTGAGCATTGTGAAAGGGCGGATTAAACTTGGCTGGTTGCTGGCAGCTTTGGCAGTGTCAACGAAAGAGACCGCACTACCTTTTGTTCTAGGGCTGCTAATTGTAAGCGTTAAGAAGCGCGGTTGGTTTTCGACTTTCCTTGGTGTTGGAGTATTCTGCCTGACCGTAGTGGTAATTTGGGTCCCTTTTCTGTTAGCAGGGTGTTCGCTTGACTTTGTTTTATGGCAGATGGGACTGGGTCTCTTGTCGAGCACCGGCGCTTTCAGTCCGGCATCCTCAGAGATGACCGCGACTACTGTCTTTGCACCCAATATTTGGCCGCTTGTAAATTGGTTGAAGGATGGAGTGCCTCCAAGCATAGCTTTATTTGGGGCTGTCAATGATAATGTATCGAACCAGTTCTTCTCCCTGAGTTATTTCCAATTTGGCATTCTGCTGTTCCTAGTTTTCTATTGCTTCACTCTCTTCAGTTTGCGTAAGAACTCAAACGATCAGAACGTGATGTTTAAACTGAGTCTACTTATGGTCGTGTTCTACATGTTCCCAACGAGAATGCATGAACGTTATCTTTCCCTAGCCCTTCCTTTACTTGTCTTGGCTTACAAAGAAAGCAAAGTTGCGCTGATCTCATATCTGTCCCTGTTGGTGGTTTTCTCAATCAATCTACTTTCAGCCCTTTCCATTCAGTGGATGCCAAATGATGTTTTGAACTTTTTCAGTTTTCTGCCCCATGCAAGCGATGTTGGTGTATTGTGCCTAGTTCTAGTCAACCTTTCTATGACGTTACTTATGGTATATCACAATTTGAGGAAATGACCATGCATGATTCTTGTGTCTCACTTCCAACAAACCTGGATGGTAACGGAATGCCTATAAAACGCCGGATAAGGCTGCTTCTGGAGACGAAATGATGCCTGCGAGAAAAATCGTAATACTTTCAACTTCACCGTTTCCCTATGGTAACAACATTACAGATGGACCGGGATATAGGGCTTGGAACCTTTTCCAAGAGATCTCGAAGAAGCATGAGGTTACTATCTTAAGCTTGTATGAGAGCTATCATCGAAATCTGAAGAGGGAGTCAACGGTACTTGAGGACAACTACTTGATCAGATGCATACCGTATAGTCCTAAGAATGTTGCCAAGGTTGTCCATGATGAAAAACCTGATATTTTGTATACACATTGGTCGGCAACACCTTTCATAGGCAAACTTGACTTGATAATCCCTACGATCGTGGATTATGTTGGCGCTGGTTTGCTAGAGCGATTTGCGTCGTCTGGTACAATCCCTGATTACCTTATTAGTTTGAAAATGAGGTCCTTCTGGTTTGGTGACTTTCTGATGACTGCTGGATTGCGGGAAAGGTACTATCTGATCGGGCTTCTTGTCGCCTCAAAAAGACTCAACACACCCAATAGAAGGCTGTCTCCTTCTCTCATTCACCTAGTCCCAATGAATGCTCCTGCGTTCCCTGCGGTCTCGCAAAAGAACGTCATCGAAAGACGATCTAATGAGCTTGTAATTCTGGTCGCAGGTGCTTTCCTGCCTTGGTACGACTATTCAACTCTGTTTGAAGCTTTCAAAATTTTGCTCAAAAAGGGTAAAACGAACTTCCAATGCATCTTTTTCGGCGGGAATCCAAGGGATCCCAAATTCGAGAGACTCATCGTAAGGATGGGCCATCAGCCAATGCTGAAAGATAAGCTCATTTTCACGGGTCTGGTGCCCTTCAAAGAGCGAGCTAGCTACTATCTTCAATCTGACATTGCTGTTAACATCCCTATGAAAACGGTTGAGGATGAATTGAGCGTAAGAACAAGAGTCATAGATTACATCTGGGCAAGGCTTCCAATAGTAACTCCGACAAACGATGAGCATTCAGGCATGGTGGTTGCAAATGGCGGCGGCTTTGAGTATGCCTCAAACGATCCCTATAGTCTATGTGACGTCTTGGGAGAATTAATGAGTGACAATGGGTCACAAAAGATAGCCAAAGCGAAAGAAAACATGGGGGAAATCTACAAGAGACGCCTGGATATTGAGGATTCAATGAAACCAATGGTAGATTTTATCAATAATCCCTACGTAGATCCTGCAAGGTCCTCGCCAAGACAATATTTGCCCGAGTTTCTACTTTTGGGAAGAGATGCACTACGATGGTTCAAACGTGGTGTTGTGTAACAGCCTTTTTGAGCGTGTAACTATGACAGCCTGGTCCATCCTGAACCTCAAAACAAATTCTTATTAGCTGAGGCGCGACTACAAGCGCTATGAACCTGGGTTCATCCACGTTTGTTCAAAACGTGTTTCGTGGGTACTATGCGGAAGACTGTAATACACAAAATTTCGTGATGGCGACTGAGAAACGCGAGTTTGGCTTTGTTCTGTTCAAGGGAGGCATGCTTCGCCACAGAAGTTTTAAAGATCAACGCGAACTCGCATTGTTCCTAAAAAGTTACGTTCCATCAAATGCTTACTATTCCTGTGCCTATTACGTTGACCCCGAAGCTGAAATGGAGAAGAAAGACTGGATCGGCGCTGATCTAGTCTTTGACATTGACGCTGATCACATTCCCACGACATGCGGAAAAGTGCATGACGAGTGGACATGTGGCGTCTGTGGTTTTGTCGGCAAAGGTATAACACCTGACGAATGTCCTACTTGCGGTGGACAAAAGTTTGAAGTTAAAACTTGGCCATGTGAAAAATGTTTAGAGTCTGCAAAATCTGAAACCATCAAACTTCTGGATATGCTGCAAACAGATTTTGGCTTCTCACAAAACGAGACACATGCTTTCTTTTCTGGTCATAGAGGTTATCATGTTCACGTTGAAAGCGACGTTGTGCAAAAACTAGACACTATGGCACGCAAGGAAATAGTTGATTATGTTACTGGGCTCGGTTTCAACGATGGTTTTAACAACTCAGATCATAAAAAGAGGATTGAGTCTCGCTTTCCAACAGCACCCCGATTAGGCGATTATGGCTGGCGTGGACGCCTCGCCAGAGGAATGTACGATTTTATACTGAGCTCCAAAGAGGAAGATCTTGAAAAAGCGGAAGTGCCTAAAAGGATTAGCGAACTGATTCTTAGAAACAAAAATGCCATTCTGAAGAGCTGGGAGGATGTTGGCCCATATCGCGCAGTAAAAGGTGTTGGTCTTGAAACATGGAGAAAAATCGTGGAACATTGTGTGGCTATTCTTACTGCCAAGATAGATACTGTGGTTACTACTGACATCCATCGCTTAATCAGGTTGACTGGTGCATTACATGGAAAAACTGGACTGAAGAAAATAGAGTGTCCAATTTCTGATATTCAAGCTTTTGATCCGTTCAAAAATGCAGTAGCCTTTAAAGAGGGAGCCGCAACTGTTTCTGTTTCAAACGTGCCGGAGTTCAGACTTGGCGAGGAGATATTTGGTCCTTTCAAGAATCAAAAAGTCGAATTGCCAACGGCGGCGGCAGTGTTGATCGTTTGCAAGGGAAGAGGAGAGGTCGTAGATTACAATGTACAATGAGCTATATGATGCTTGGATGCGCGAACTTCAGAATCCAGAATTGGAAAAACTTCCTTCTGACTTCTATTCCAATGCTGCAAAATACTTGAAGAAGTTGAAAGAAGAGGGAAGAATGCTTGACAAACGAACTGTAAAAG
>Ga0315275_10005892_pt1 | contig 11665 bp, 10 predicted proteins | sample YL17G03_0_MG_FD_205557 | JGI IMG/M metagenome (GOLD analysis project Ga0315275, IMG submission 205557) | Sediment microbial communities from Yellowstone Lake, YNP, Wyoming, USA - YL17G03_0 | ecosystem: Environmental > Aquatic > Freshwater > Lake > Sediment | place: USA: Wyoming | collected... | reverse complement strand
GTGGTGCAGAGCAGATGACAATTTTTTTCTAAAGTCCATTTTTGATCAGATCGGTTTTAAAAAGAGGGAAGGTAGCGAGATAGGGTACTTTGTGGTGCCAGCTTCTCTTTCCTCAAAAATTGGTTATCCGTTAAAAGACGAGATCAAAACTCTGATAGGTGCTAAGAAAGATATCTTAAGAGAAATTAGAGAAAAGAACGAAAGCTTTTCAGAAGACTATCTGAATGGCCTATCGACGAATCAATTGTATTTCCTCCTCGAAAAATTCGCGGGCAGCGTCCCGTTTGATAAAAAGGGAGAGAACTCTGTTTTTGACGTATATAAAAACCAGGCAGCGCTGGAGATCATACGATCAAACAGAGAAAAATTAGTACAGAAGGATAATCTATTGATTAATGTCGATCTTTCCGGCATTCAGCGTTTCATATATAACATTACTTCTTCTGGTGCATTAAAAAACCTCCGGTCCCGGTCCTTCTTTATCGAACTGCTCTGCAATCATATTGTTTTGCGAGTATTAAGGGCCTATAACCTCCATCATGCAAATGTTCTCATGAACGGGGGGGGATCAATCTATATACTTTCCGGCGCTTCTGGAAGTTCCGATCAGGTCGAAAAAGCGTTACACGCCATCAGCGATAGTATTAACGCATGGCTGCTAAAGGAATTTGACGGCGAGCTCTATGCTGCTTTCAGCTATGTGAGATGTACGGATGAGGCTCTGCAACATAATCTGGCTGCCCTATTTGATGAGTTGGCATTAAAGGCTTTCGAGGCAAAGCATACAAAGTTTAAGTCCCTTATGGGCAAGGAAATGTTTGAATTCGTAGAAAAGAAGGATCCAATATATCCTGGCTGTGATATGTGCGGAAGAGATGATGTCGGCTCTCTGGTTGAAGAAAAGGACGAGCACATCCGGTGTTCTTTGTGCAATAGGCTTTCAAGACTTGGCAGCAATATTCCGCAGACGAAGTTTATTTATGCGTCTGACAAGGATACCGAAGATTGCCTAAAGATGGAGAATACATATTATCTGCTTTCGGATATACCAAAAAACTCTCCCCTCCGTTTCGCTGTATACGAAGAAGGCGAAGAATTTCTCGGTCATCTGAAAGACGGCGCGATACCTATCTTTGCAAGGACTTTTACAAAGAAAAATAAAGAATTGCGTACCGATGTATATGATGAGATTAAAAATGAAAGGGAGAGAATTAACCTTCTGTTGGCTTCGGAGAACGATAAAGGCGCAATAAAGAGCCTCGCAGAAAACCTTGAGGCGCTGAAGGACGAGAATACAGCCACCGTTGAGTATATGGCCCGGAGTTCAGATGGCGCGAAATACATCGCAGCACTGCGAATGGATGCCGATAACGTTGGAAAGATATTGCACGGCGGCTTTTGTAACGGGCCGACACTCGTAAGCATATCCTCTTTCTCAAGAAACCTTAATTATTTTTTCAGACTACATCTTGAGACCCTTTGCAGATACGGGCTTGACCGAGATAACAAAAAAGATATATTGGCAGTCAAAGGAGACAATGGCCGAAATGTTCATGTGATTTATGCTGGCGGAGATGACCTCTTCGCACTCGGCGCGTGGAGCGACACCGCAAGTTTGGCGATAGATATAGGTGAGGCGTTCACCAAATACACATGCGGCAATATCGATATGGGGGTCAGCGGTGGGCTTACTCTCCACAATGAAAAGTTTCCGGTCAGCAAAATGGCGGAGGCTTCACTTGCCAGTCTTACTTTTGCAAAAAAGAAGAATTACCAGCCGTGCTGGATGTGCCGCGATAATTGGGTGGACTGCCCCCTTTACGATCTGGGGAATTGTCTTCGAAAGGACTCCATGTCGTTCTTTTACTCAGGACATATTGCTTTTAGGAAGAAAAAAATTGACGAAGCACATAATCCTGCTAAGTATTCTTCGGAGGCTACTCGACTAAAATTAGCGCTCAAATGGAAATTCTGTAATACCGAAGGAGGGCATTTAGTGAGCGTGGTCAATGAGGTCAATGACTATATCATCGATCCGTTGAAGGCTTTTAGAGAAAAAGGCGAGAAAGTGAGCAGGGGCTTTTTTCATAATGTGCTATCCTTGCTTGATACATGGTATGACGACGGCCTTATCTATCTGCCCAAGATCGTTTGGATTCTTCAGAAGTTCAAGACAGAATTACGGAAACATGTAATGAACAGTGAAGAGGGTGAGTCACTCTACGACCTTTATGAAATGTATCTGCACTTCCACGATAGTAAACGGTTTTCAACGTTATATCTACCTCTTTCCTGGACCATATTATTAATGAAGGGAGAAAATAAAAATGAAGATTAAACCAATGGAAGAAAGACTTTCCGAAGAATGGGGACTTAGAACCGCAGAAAAGATTGGGGACAAGATATTTGAGGGCTCTTCGGAAGGGTCTACTGTGAGAAATATGCTTGAGGCTGAAAAATTGGTGGTATGTAGTTACGCCCTGGGCAGGATTCTCGCAAGTTATGAAGTCGGTCTTAAATCGGCCCAATTGAGGCGTTTTTATGAGTCGCTTCTCAATATTAAGGCGGCAGTGAACAGTATCAGGGTGAAGCCAAATGCGGAGGAACTATTCAAGAAAAAAGCGTTATCTAATATTGTCATGTTGAAACCACAGCTTGCCAACGCCAAGGCACGACAGCCTAAGGAGGTAACACCTTTTTTTGAGGTGATTAATCCCCTGCTCGACCGTATCAAGACCATCGAAGATTACGATAGGCTTTGCCAGTTTGCAGAGGCGATAGTGGCCTATCACAAGTATTGCGGCGGAAGAGATTAATAAAAAAATATAGGAGGTTAACTTACATGGGCGAAAAAGGACGCAAAATTTTACTGGGTAAAGTGTTTTTTAAGGGCAATATTGTACTTAAAACAGGGCTTCACATCGGTGGCTCTCAGGAATCAATGCAGATAGGAGGGCTGGACCTTCCGGTTATAAGAGACACTGGCAACAACTTGCCTTATATCCCCGGCAGTTCCTTAAAGGGCAAGCTGAGAAGCACCCTCGAAAAATTCGGTGAGAGGCTTAAGGAGGGAAAAAAAGAAAAGCTATCCTTTAACAGGAACATCGGTACATTCAGAAACAAGCTTTTTATCCACTGTTGTGAGGACATCAAGTATGCGATGCATTGCGATGTCTGCCGGATATTTGGTTCGAGTGGAGACGACCGTGCAGTGCCGAAAGGTGAGAAGGCTGAGAATTTGCCGTCCTCGCTTTTTGTGAGGGATGCGATGCTTGACGAGAGCCTCATAGCAATTTCTTCTCAGTATACAGAAACAAAGGTTGAAACTGGTATTGACAGGGCGAATATGGCCGCTAATCCGAGAAGGGTTGAACGTGTCCTTCCCAATAATAAGTTCAATTTTGAGATGGTCTATTCGGTTGAGGCGCTAGCCCCAAGAGAAAAGGACCATCTCGTATTCCCTGAAGAAAACCTGAAGAAGGACCTTAACAACATACTCACCTGCCTGGAGCTTATTCAGAGCGAAGGAATTGGCGGATATACTTCAAGGGGATACGGCAAGGTGGAATTTAGCTTTTCAGACTTCTCGGGTAAGTCACTCGATTATTTCAAGGGGAACACCAATAAGCAGTATGGAAAACTGGACGTAGAATTCTCGATTAAGGACGCGCGGGCGCAGATCGAAGCGATAATCGGTTTTCTGAAAGAGGAAGCAAAAAGTGTTATTGCTGGTTAGGCTGAGATTCAGGAGCGCCCTTAGAATAGGTGGCGGGGACACAACGCAGGATGACGAGTTTCAGGGTATTGTCCACTCCGACACACTCTTTAGTGCCCTCATGAACGAGTGGGTGAGACTATTTCCGAATGGCGAAGTTGATAAACTTATCACTGATATCCCTTTCAAGCTTTCATCTGCCTTTCCCTATTATCTGAATGAATATTACCTGCCGACCCCTATAGGCACGGGTAAGCTGTATATGGAAAAGCTTAAGGAAGTCCCTTTCCTTGAACTGTATGATTTTCTTGATCTTGCAGAGGGTAATAGTCAAGGTATAATGAAAAAGGAGCTGAAAAATCCGGTCGACGAGATGATATTTAACCTTACGGTTCCGAGGGTTAGCATCGACAGGATATCTGCATCCACGAACATTTTCTCGTCTACTGGATGGCTTTTTAAAGAGGGTGGAGGACTTTATTTTTTTGTTGAACTAAAAGACGAAACGTTCAGAGGCAATTTTGAGATATGTATGAGGCTACTGGGCCAAAGCGGTTTAGGGGCTGACAGGAGCATTGGATATGGTTATTTTGAGTGTGAAATAGAAGAAGTTAATGCGGGCAGCCCTTGGGTCGATATGTTCAAAGCAAGGGGGGGAGATAGTAGAACAGCGTATTATGCACTGTCCCTTATTTACCCATCAAAAGAGGAAGCAAGGGAGGCTATTTCATATAAGTCATTGACGAGACGAGGGTGGATTTTTTCTCGATCTTCGACAGTGCAACTGAAGCGGAGGGCCTGCAAGATGTTTGCGGAAGGTTCATTATTTAGAAAACCAATAAACGGGGGTGTAGCATCAGTGACACCTATGGATTTCATAGACCATAGCGTCTATAGGTATGGAATCGGGATGATGGTGGAAATAGTTTCTTGAAGGCAGTATGAGTTTTGTAGATTCATTCATTGAAGACTATTTGAGAGAATTTGCCCAATGTGCTCAAGAGGTTGAACATACCTTTCAGCATTCTTTTGAGGAGTTGTGCTTAACTGTCGATTGTCGATATGCGGATTTTCGCAAATCTATGGATCGACTAAAACAATTCAGTCAGGCAGTAAAGTCAAAAGAAGAGTTTCAACGTGAACTTGTGAGGATAGAACATCAAATACTGACCTACACTACTGATGTGGATGCTCGCGGGCGATTCGAACCACTACTTACAAGCAGTAACGAGGTTTTAAGAGTTTTTCAGTCAGGCCTCGAAACCATTAACAGAAAGATTGAAGAGCTTTACGATGCAATTAACACATCTGCACAAGGTCATCCCGAAGATGGGCTGCCTTTTCAAACTCTTGTATTGGATTTTCTGGATGTTGTATTTATTCATGAATTAATAAGAGATTCGTTTCCAAGGACTCGATGCAAGAATATAAAGATGGATGGTATCTATAACAAGCTTGAGTCCTTCAATGCCAGCGAGAGGACCGGCTTCGAATTTGAGAAATTACTGATTGAGTGCAAGAATAAGAAACCTGACGTAAATGACTTGATGCAGTGTTTTAAGTACACATTGTGTTATCAGACGACTGTCCTGTCGAGAGTTCCGCTTGTCCTGCTCGTTTGCAGAACCAGACCGGGTCGTAATAGTTCAATATGGGAAATAAACAAAAAAATATTTGATAAACAGATAAGCAACGAGACGCGACTTATTCTGATTCTTACTATAGATGAACTCGGTGAAATGAAACGGCTCAAGCTGGGTGGATGGGATCCCGCAAAAGTTATAAAGGACAAAATCGCAGAATTCTGTTAGAGGAGACATAATGGATTCATATATTTTATTTAAGGGGTTATTTGATGTATGGAAAAAGAGAAATTATGATTTATATTTTTATTTTCAGGAAATTTATGATAAGGCGCTTGATGCAGCGATAAAGAGATCCCAAGACAATGATTTGCAGTTGTTTCATGACAATCAAACAAAATATAAGGCTCTATTTACACCAGTCGGCTTTTCAATAGAAAACGTTGCATTAATTGCAGGAATTCTTAAGCCAAGTTTTTTACGATTTGCATTTACAGAAACAACAAAGAAATTTCATTTAAAACATATTCACCTGGTTGAAGAGAAATTAAAGGCAAGAATCCCGAATATAAAAATTAACGTCGTCGAAATCAGGCGTGATGACCAGAAGGATATAGAATTAAGGATTGTTGAGTGGATAAACGAAATGGTTACGGGCTACGGGTTATCACATAGAGAACTTGCTATTGATCTTACTGGCGGCACAAAGCCTATGTCTATCGGCGCTAATAATGCGGCTTTATCTTTTGATGATATAGATGCATTTTATTTGAAGACAGAATATGACGATGAAGGTCAAAATGCTATCCCCGGCACCGAGTCCCTTATTAAACTAATAAAAGGTAAGTCACAGGTTAATAACGAACTCGCATTTGTTTTAATGCCATTTGCTCCGGGATATGACGAGCTTTATCAATGGATTGAAGAAGCTGTGAAGGCTCGCAATCTTAAATGCATCAGAGCTGACAAAGACATATTCAACGGGGGTATCATGGATAGAATTAAAGAAAATATCCTGCAAGCAGGTATTTTAATTTCCGATTTAACAGAGAAGAATTTGAATGTTTATTATGAGCTTGGTCTTGTACATGGTGCTTCAAAAAAAGTAATCATGCTCACTCAAAATATCGATAGTATCCCATTTGATCTGAAACATCTCAGGATGGTTATTTATAGCCCCGATAATAAGCCCGAGTTTATTTCTCAACTGTCTCGGGAAATTGATTTTCTTAAAACTGTGAAGTAGGTTCCTGCTTGTTCTTTGATAACTGACATTTCGTGATTCTCTTAAGCTTTTCAAATTCAATGAAATGCCTTGATGAATAAAGGATTGCGACCAAGCGTCTGCGAATGCGGAGGGGTTGTCGATAAGTTCTACTTAAAGTGAGAACCTAAGCCTTGATGAATAAAGGATTGCGACGCATTAGCGTAAGGATGAATACTTACGATATCCGGCTTAATCCCTGTGAGAACCTAAGCCTTGATGAATAAAGGATTGCGACGTAATCGTTGAACTTGATGCATGGTCGGTTATTGTTGGTGAGAACCTAAGCCTTGATGAATAAAGGATTGCGACTCAGGTCCGGAAACTTCTTTCGCAACATCGAAAAGATTGTCAGTGAGAACCTAAGCCTTGATGAATAAAGGATTGCGACACACATAAGGCAGCGTGAGTAAATTCACCCGGAATAAGCAAAGATGTGGAGAGAACCTAAGCCTTGATGAATAAAGGATTGAGATCCCGATGTGCCGGCAGTCGTACAATCATAACGATATCCGCTAAGTGAGAACCTAAGCCTTGGTGAATAAAGGATTGCGACTCCACCGCCTCAAAGTCCGGCAGAGAGGGTAGAAGAGCCCGTAAGTTAGAACATAAGCCTTGATGAATAAAGGATTGAGACGATGAAGCTGCGGGCGTGTAATCTACAAACTTATTGTCGTAAGAACCTAAGCCTTGATGAATAAAGGATTGCGACACTTCTTCAGCGGTGGCTTCATGAGTTTTCCTTGTTTTTTCCTGTGAGAACCTAAGCCTTGATGAATAAAGGATGAATAATCGTTCCCCGTGTCCTTTATCCGTGACCGTTTGAGAATAAAGCGACAGCGGACAACGGATACGGAAAACGGATTAATGGAATGAACAAATTGATTGGTATGAAAATTTGAAGAGATTGATGTATATTGGTGACACGATCTTTGAAAACAGGGAACAAAAGTGTCGGCAGATCAGAGCAATGCTGAGCAAGACGATCGGAACATTAGAGGTAATTCTTTTGTCACTTTCTATATTCTACTTTCATTCCAGCGTTGCTGGGCCGCCTTGATGAATAAAGGATTGCGACATTATTGCATTCGGTGTGCCTGTGCCGAGAATGGCATTTAATGAGTGAGAACCTAAGCCTTGATGAATAAAGGATTGCGACTTCATCCGGCTTGGCGAGGTTGCGGATGGTAACAGCGGCTTGTGTGAGAACCTAAGCCTTGATGAATAAAGGATTGCGACTCAAACTTCTTGTACTGCCGATAAATATGCAAAAGGTCATCGCTGTGAGAAGATAAGCCTTGGTGAATAAAGGATTGTGATAGGTTTGACGAGCTTCCCTAAGATTAGCTCACGAGATTCGATTAGAATTTGTGCGGACGAATTGCAAGAGGGCAAATGTGCAATTAAGGCGTTATTGTGATAGATTAATGAGATAAAAAATGACTACATATCAGTACATAATTTCTATTATTTCAAAATACAAGTTGAGCGCCGCAGAATCCTCATCTGCATATGAACAATCCAAAAGGCTTTATCCTCTGGTAGCACGATGGGCAAAACCTTATTTGTTGATAATTTCTCCAACGGGTTCCTATGCAAAAGAGACTGCTATACGAGGGACAACAGATATTGATCTATTTATATCATTATCTCCTGAGACGCCGTATACACTGAGTGAGGTGTACAATAGGCTTTCTGATTGGCTAAAAAGCAATGGATATAAGGTAAAAGAACAAAATGTATCTATTGGCTTGACGTTGAATAAGTTAAAGATTGACATAGTGCCGGCAAAAAAGCATCCTGGCCTAACTATGGATCACAGTATTTACCGCCGAAAAGCTGACACATGGACTAAGACCAATATAAACAAGCATATTATATTTGTTAAGAAATCCGGGCGATTGAATGAAATAAGAGCAATGAAAATTTGGCGTAATCTTTACGGATTAGATTTCCCCTCGTTCTACCTGGAACTGAGCGTTATAAATGCATTGAAGGGGCGTCCCAGATTCAGTCTAGTTCCTAACCTGATCAAGGTTCTCGAATATTTTTCTGACGATTTTGCAGATACGATAATTGAAGACCCTTCTAACTCGAATAACATAATTTCTGAAGACTTAACTGAAAAAGAAAAGGATTCTATAGCAGAAATGGCACACTCAAGCCTCGATAAAGCAGCTTGGGATCAAGTCATATGGTGAGATATGGGGAAAAAGACGAATAGAGTTGACTTAAAGAAAATTTTCATTAATCTTCAAGAACAGATGGCCACAAAACTTTCTGCCAATCGAAAACTCATTTTACATCCCGGCACCAAGGGTGATGCTTCAGAATTGAACTGGATAAGAATGCTTGATACATATCTTCCAAAAAGATATAAAGTCGATAAAGCCTTTGTGCTCGACTCTGATGGAAATCTGAGCGACCAGATTGATTTGGTTATCTATGATAGGCAGTATTCACCTTTTCTTTTTAATCAGGATGGTGCTCTGTATATTCCGGCTGAGAGTGTTTATGCAGTTTTTGAAGTCAAACAGACCCTTAATAAAGATATGATGCTATATGCCGGTGGAAAAATTGAAAGCGTTCGTAAATTAAAAAGAACGACTGCACCTATCTATCACGCTGCAGGCATTTATAAACCCAAAAAGCATTTCGAAATCCTGGGAGGTATTTTAACCCTTGGTAGTGATTGGACACATCCTTTCGGTGACAGCTTTAGGGCCTCGCTAAAAATCCTAAATAGTTCACAGCGAATCAATTTAGGTTGCGCCCTGCAAACAGGTGGCTTTGAAGTAAAATACGCTAAGAATATGCTTGTGCATAAAAGTGATCGTTATGATTCCCTGATTTTCTTTTTCTTGCGGCTCCTCGCTTCGTTACAGCAACGGGGAACGGTACCTGCAATAGACATTTCTCAGTATGGAAAAGTTATTTAGTAAATTATTTTGGCATAAGAGAATATAGAGACTGTCAGAAGTATGATCTTTGACAACATAGGTAACTGCCTTGATGAATAAAGGATTGCGACTTTATTTCATCGGTTTCGATTAAAGGTTGAACATAAATTTTATGATGTGAGAACCTAAGCCTTGATGAATAAAGGATTGAGACTACATTCCTTTCAGTTTTTAAAGGGCTTTAATAAGCCAAGTTTAAGTGAGAACATAAGCCTTAATGAATAAAGGATTGCGACACATAAGCAAGCGCGGAAGTTCGGAAGTGCAGGAGCGCGGAACTGTAGGCATTGAAATTTATATGAACATGCAAAATGTTATAATCTTGCGTGGCGAAATACAGGGACCTTATTGTTTTTCAGAAAGCTGATGCACTTGCATTTAGCATTTATAGGGCAACAGAGACATTTCCTAAATCTGAGATTTTTGGGTTGACATCACAGTTGAGAAGGGCGTCTTTATCTATTCCAACAAACATAGTTGAGGGTTATGCAAGAAAGAGCAAGAAGGAATTCAGCCAGTTTATCAACATAGCATTGGGTTCACTTGCAGAGACAGAATATCTTATCAGTTTTGCAAAAAGGCTTGATTATTTAAAAGGCGATGCCTCTCAAATAGAGATTCTCCTTGAGGAAGTAGGCAAGTTGCTATGGAGTTTTTATCGTTCTCTCTAATTTTTTCCACACTTCCGAGCTTCCGAGCTTCTGAACTCTTTCTGCCTTGATGAATAAAGGATTGCGACTGTGAGGACTGTGAATGCACGATGGAGGTCACTAATATGAAGGTCCGGTTGCTGAATCTTATATCGATGCGAGGCTTTTGCGACAGCGATGATTGTGCCTGCCGCATGATGGTAGAGCTTGAAAATATTATCTTGGGGAGGTAAGAATGAAAAGAACCGCAATGATATTTTTTGCCCTTATAATATGTTTCTCGACAGAGGCTTTTGCAATTGATACCGGTGACTGGGAAACTGTTCTGGGGCTTCAATTTTCTATGGCAAAGCCGGATAAAAACTGGCTTATAGAAACAGCATATTTTATTCTAAAGGACGCTTTCCCCGGAAAGGGAAAAGATGATTTCAATAAATTTTACGATAGCAAGACTGAAGACGTTACCGTACGGGTCCCGGACTCATGGCATGATATTGTTTTACTTAAACTATCCACAATGAAAACTCAACGGGGTGATCTTTACGTCGTTGTCTACAGCTTCAGGAAAGGTTCAATCACAATAGCAGATGTAATTTCCCGTTATGGCTTGTCGTTAGCCAAAATCGAGACCAACAAAAACCTGGAAAAAGAAATAACATATGCATTGGAACCTTATAACAACAAGTTATTTAGTCAAACACCGCTCTGGAGGCTCACGCCGCGAAGTGATTACCAGGGGACAAGGTTCATATTTAGAAGTAAAGATAAGCTATTTATTGACGAGTTGGTAGCAATGACAGAAATAACGGATCTAAGTCGTCCCGATAAATCTGTGGAGAAAAAGGGCGGCGACAATTGGTGGGAAAAGGAAGACTGGAAACCATAACCCCTCCTAACCTCCCCTTAACTTAAGAGGAGGAGATAAGGTTCCCCCTCTTGGGTTAAGAGGGGGTTAGGGGGAGTTACTTTAAAGGAAAGATTTAATAAATCATGTTCATCCGTAACGACCCTAAACTCAAGAACAGGCGTAAAGAACTGAGGCAGAATCAGACAGAGGCTGAAAAATTGCTCTGGACCCAATTAAGGAACAAAAGGTTGTATGGTGTTAAGTTTTTCCGTCAGTACAGTATCGGTCCATATGTCCTTGATTTTTACAGCCCTACCTTTCGGCTTGTAATAGAGCTTGACGGCAGTCAGCATTCAGAACAGGAGCAACAGGAATATGATGATAACCGTTCTGAATATTTAAAAGCACATGACATGGAGGTCATACGTTTCTGGAACAACGAAGTAATGCAGAATATTGAAGGAGTTCTGGTGAGGATTGCGGAAAAAGTAACCCCACCCGGCCTCCCCTTAACCTAAGAGGAGGAGTGAGAAACAAAGGAAGGGGACGATCCGGTTACAAGTCCGAGACCCGTGGGGTAGAGGGAAGGTTGATTAGATATAATTTATGTATAGTTTTATTAGCGTTTTCTTTATTGATAGACTTT
>Ga0315275_10005891_pt1 | contig 11665 bp, 9 predicted proteins | sample YL17G03_0_MG_FD_205557 | JGI IMG/M metagenome (GOLD analysis project Ga0315275, IMG submission 205557) | Sediment microbial communities from Yellowstone Lake, YNP, Wyoming, USA - YL17G03_0 | ecosystem: Environmental > Aquatic > Freshwater > Lake > Sediment | place: USA: Wyoming | collected... | reverse complement strand
CCGAAAATGACGACCAGCGCACAGGCAAATGCTACCAGTATGCTGTTCGTAAGGACAAATGCGATAATGCCTGTTAAAAGACACGCGCCACTTAATCCGAGAAGGACCGTATGAATGGAAACACGCCATCCGGCGTCATTGGCAATCCTCTTGAGCTTTTTTTGAAGTGTTGAGACCGCTTCGACTTGACCTGCCTGCTCGCCTTCTTGCGTATCGAGCCACAGCCGAAGCATCTTCGATTCATCAGCAGTTTCACTCTTTATAAGCCCGAGCCGCTGCTGAATATTTTTCAGCCTGGAAAGGTACTGCCCCAGCCAGGCAAAAACACAAAAGCACCACAACGAAAAAACCAAAGCGAAAACCGTAACCAGGATGATTATGTTTAGTATTAGCGCCGCTTTCATTATTTATTAAAACCCGCTTAAAATCCTTACGCGGTTTTACTCCTTCATTGCCTTTCCTGTTTTACTTTGGTCGTAGTTTCAGAACCCTTGTTGTCGGCATCGGCAAGCACCCGACGTTGAAACAGAGCAGCCGGTATGTCAATTCCTTCGGCCTTGAGCCGATTCACGAGGTTGGGACGCACGCCGCAGGTTTCAAACTGCCCGTAAGCGTTGCCCTGGGCGTCAACGCCAAGCTGATTGAAGCGGAATATATCGTGCAGGCAAATCACTTCTCCTTCGGTGCCGGTGATTTCTGCTATGTTTGTGATCTTTCTCGGTCCGCCGGTGATACGGTCAAGGTGGATTAAAACATCCAGAGCCGAGCTTATCTGCTCACGCATCGCGTGGACCGGATAGTTTATTCCCGCCATACTCAGCATGTTCTCAAGCCGCCGCAGAGCGTCTCGCGGGCTGTTGGCGTGCACGGTCGTCATCGACCCTTCGTGCCCGGTGTTCATCGCCTGGAGCATATCCATCGTTTCCTCTCCGCGGACTTCGCCAATAATGATTCTGTCGGGGCGCATTCTCAAGCTGTTACGGAGCAGGTCTCGCTGGGTAATCTGTCCCTTGCCTTCGATATTTGCCGGTCGGGTTTCGAGCCGGACCACGTGCTCTCTCTGGAGTTTGAGTTCGGCCGCGTCTTCAATGGTTACGACGCGCTCACCTGCCGGTATCCATCGCGACAAGGCGTTCAGCATTGTGGTCTTGCCTGTTCCGGTGCCGCCTGAAATGAGAATGTTCATTTTGCAGCGGACACAGGCATCGAGGAAAAATGCCATTTCCTTGGTCAGCGAATTAATTTGTATCATCTTGTTGATGTCAACCAGATCGGCTCCGAACCTGCGGATACTCAATATAGGGCCATCCAGCGACAGGGGAGGAATAATAGCATTGACACGGGAGCCATCCGGCAGACGTGCATCGAGCATTGGTGAGCTTTCGTCGATTCGCCGACCAATATTTGAGCCGATTCGCGATATCACCCGCATCAGGTGGTCATTAGCAGCAAAAGTCGCGTCGGTCAGCTCAAGCCGGCCGTGTTTTTCTATATATATTTGATGCGGCCCATTAACAAGAATATCGCTTATTTCCGGATCAGCCAGAAACTGCTCCAGCGGCCCAAATCCGAATACTTCGTTCATTACCTCGTGGAGCAACTGGTCTTTCTCCGGCGCAGACAGCGGGAAACCCTGTTCGCCAAGCAAGATGTCTATTTTATTTGAGCATTCCCTGCGCAATTGCTCCATAGGGACTTGTCCGGCTTCACGCAAATCCAGTATGGTGAGCAATTTCCTGTGAACAGATTCCTTTATGCGGTGCCAGGTAACGTTGTGCTTGCTGTCGCCAACGTCATTACCGACCGGCTGCTTACGTTCATCTGTCATTTTGCTTCATCTCTATTTTTTACCGTTGCCGTTGTGGCTGTAAAAGTTATTCGCTAATCTCTGGAAATCCCTGCGGATACCCGAACGCGGCGCCAATTCGGACAGCGGCTCTCCGCGATTCACGCAGTTAACTACCGTTTTGAAGTTATTGCGCACCGTGTATAAACGTTCTGTTCCGACCGCCTTTTTCACCTCTTCGAGCGGCACCAGCGGCCCCCACCATTTATCGAACCTGTTTACAACCGGAAAGATTTTGTCGGGACTGACGTGAAATTCCCCCAGCGCAGAAAGCATGGTTTTGGCGATTTTGATGTCTTTTATGTTGGCCTGAAAAACCAATAGAACGGCTTTACTTGCGGTGACGAGCAATCTCATCGTCTGGCTCGGCAATCTCGGCGCATCTATTATTGTATATTTGTATGCCCCTCTGCATGCTTCAAGGGCCTCATCAAGATGCGGATACCGGTCGTTTCCGTTTTCGGAGGTGCCCGTGACGCTGACCAATACGTCAAAGTTGTCTTTATACTTTGTGGCGCTTGTCATGATAAGCGCACTGTCAATTTTATCATTCTGCATGAGCACGTCGGCGATACTATACCCGCCGGTTATGCCGAGATAGCTGGACACAGCGCCGTAACAGCTATCCATATCAATGGTCAGGACCGGCTGCATTGATTCCAGCCGAAGCTCGTTGGCCAGATTCAGGCATACGGTGGTCGCGCCGCAGCCGCCGCTCGCGGAAAAAACCGTCACTATATGACCAAGGTCTGACGTGACCTTTGCGTCATCGACAAGCAATCGTTCCAGAATACTGTCGAGCTCCAATCCGAAGGACTTCTTGTTCATAAAGTGCCTGGCGCCGGCCTGCATAGCTTCGAGCATAAGCTCATGGCTGGAATCACTTGACGCCACGGCAAACCTTGTTGAGGGAAACATAGGCACCAGAAGGTCAAGCTCATGAAGCATTCTATGAGGATCGGAGTCGATATCTACAACGGCAACGGGAGTTTTGGCGTTTTCGAGACACCTCTTCAGCTCCGACAGGCCCCGGCAGGTGCCCAGAGACGAATCGCTGTGATTTGCACACAAGACCTGCTTGAACTTTTCGGCAAAGCCGGCCTCTTCGGTTGTAAGCACTATTTGCGGCAATGATTTCATCGAAAGTCTCTCTCACTTTCTTTTCACGTTAGTTAATTATATCTGTAAACCAATCTGCTGTTAAAGAGCCATATTCTGTGAATCGTTTTGATTTTCGAGACGTCCCTGTTGCCCGGAATTGCCGCCGGCGGGGACCATTTCCGCCTGGCTTGGGGCGCTGGACTTGCCGTAGGAATCCCAGGCGCCGGGTCCCATCATCTTATCGAGACCCATCTGGTGAAGCCATTCGGCGTCGGCGGAGTTAATCCTGGCAGGTTCTTCCCCCTCAATTCGACCCCCTATGTAAATCTCCCAGTCGCTCGGCTCTTTGTGCAGGAACCCGGGAAGCGGCGGCGCCTGTGCGATGGACATAGGCTCGACAAGCACGGCAGTAACCATCACGACCATTTCCGTTTCGTCTTTTGCGTAGCGGATCGAGCTGAAAAGAGGCCCGATTACGGGCAAATCACCCAAACCGGGTAATCTGGATTTAATAGCGTTAACTTTACTTCGCATAAGGCCCGCCATAGCAAAGGTCTGGCCGCTTTTCAGTTCAATCGTGGTCTCGGCCCTGCGAGTGGTAAGGGCCGGGACCTGGAAGCCCCCAATGGTTACTGAGCCGACAGAAGTCAGCTCACTGACCTCCGGAGCGGCATATAATCTGATTGTCCCGTCGCCCAGAACGGTCGGGCGGAACGTCAGACGAACGCCAAATTGTTTGTATTCTATCGTAATTGAAGTGCTGCCTGCGCCGCCGGAACCGCTTTGAGGTACCGGTATCGGGAACTCACCACCGGCGAGGAAACTGGCTTCTTCGCCGCTAAGGGCCACAAGCGTGGGATTGGCCAGGATTCTAAGGTATTGATTCTCGGCAAGGGCCTGGATGAACACCGCAAGGTCTGCCCTCGGAATGCCTATCACCGCAGTCAGTGAACTCGGCAAAGTAATATCAGTTGTGGCAAAATCCAGCTTGTTCATGAAGGATTGACCGGCAACAGGAACAAATCCCGCGCCGGGAACGATCGCTCCGCCGCCGTCAGAGCCGGGTCTTGAGGCCCAAACAAAATCGTCGCCTCTCTGCATCGCGTTTATGCCCAAGGCGCGTACAGCCGAGCGGCTGACCTCCGCGACACGAACCTGAAGCTGAACCTGCTGGATGCCCGCCAAACTGGTCATATTCACGTATTTGACCTGGGCCTTGTCGAGGTATTCTTTAAGCTGTACCGACTGGTCTGCGCTTCGTAAAAGCCCTCTAACAACCAGAATGTCCCCGGACTGGTTCACGTCGAGGACGCAGTTGGGGAAAAGGTCAAGAAGCTGCTGTTTGTCGAGAGTTACGCGAATGGTCATCCGCATTATCCTGGTTTCATCTTTGCTCCACACAATCAAATCGGTCGAACCGATTTTCAGGCCCTGCATAAGGACCTGGTCGGCCGTCAATATCTGCACGTCGGCTATTTTGGGGTCTGTCACCGCGACACGAACGGTAGGCCAGGGCGCTTTTATCACCTGGGACTGTCCGACTACTATCGTAATTTGTTCTTCTCCGCCGGAAACGACTTGCGCGGACAACTGTGAACAAACCAGGACACATAGCACAAGAACGCCGAGACATTTAAAAATAACCGAGTGACTTTTCTTTTTATCTGTCTTCATGGTCAATCCTCTAATCATTTTAACCTTCAAATCCTCGTCCATTTCGACGGGCGACGGTTTATTTACCTTCTTCCTGGGCCGTAACAGCGGCCCCCGGCGACTCAACGACTTCCTCTTTGACCTCTTTTCCTCTTATTACAGTTATTTGCCATTGCGGCGAAGCCCTGCCGCCGGATTCGCCGCCAAGGAGGCGCCGAAGCTGTTCCGTAGCGTCTGTCTCAGCAGATGGTTCAGATGCGCCGTTGGAATCGGCAGTCGGAGTTTTGTCCACCGACGAGCCCAAAAGCTCGCCGAACCTGCCGAGCCGTCCCTGGTTTAAAATCATACCTTCGGTGTCCACCGTTTTCTGGTCCAGCGGATTTCGCATAGCGAGCGATATTTTGCCGCTATCCATCGCTAATTGCAGTGCCTCGGCCTGCCTCGTATCGACCATAAGCGTAACAGTCAACTGGCCCTCCGAACCGCGGGAGTCGCTCTTGACGGCGGGAGTAGAAACGACGGATTCATCCTGGATTGCCAGGACCTGGATGCCGCGAAGGAGAGTCGTGGACATTGCCTGCCCTCTGTCATCCTGAGAGCGTAATCTGAAGGTGGCGATAACATCTACGATGCAGCCGGAATACAGCATGCCGCCCATTACGGAATGTTTTGAAACAGGAACACTAACCGCCCTCATACCGGGCTGCAAAACCGCCGCCAACTGGGCGCCTGTGCCCCCGGTAAGAAGATATTTCCCTGTCAAGACCTGGCCTTCTACCACCGGAAAAGCTAATACCTTTCCGACTACCTTGTCCGTCTTGGAAAAGTAACTGGCATCCAAGTTCTTTCTGGGCACATTCTTAACGGTAATATCCTGCGGAGTTATCAATGACATAGCCGGAAGCGACTTGACCGCGACGACGGCTTCGACTTCTCCTTTGCCGCGCAACCTCGTTCCAGCCGGGTCTTCTGACCGCAGGGCGTTAACCAGTAATACGGCCGATAACGCCGCAAGAAGCCCAAAGATAACCAGAACCACAATTGCCCATCTCATATTACTTGTCCTTTCGGCAGAGTGTTTTATTTCATTATTCTATTCTGAAGGGCCTTCTTTGGCCATTGTAACCGAAGCGGTAAAAGTATCCGGAAACAACCCAGTTCCAAAAAGGGGAGCATCCCTAAGATTCAGGATATCGAGGTTTTTACCTTTAACAGTGACCGTAACCGGGTCGCCGACTACAGTCGGGATTATGATTACAGGCGGGTCGTGAGTTACACCCTGGGCATCCAGATAGGCATTAATAATAGTTGCCACTTTTCCAGGGTCAGCCCCCTCTACACACGCTAATCTTGCACCGTGTCTCGTTACATATGTTATCTGCTGAGCACGCCAGAAGAGGTAACCGAAGGCCATAATTCCTAATAAAAACATTAACAAAAGAATTACCGCAATGGCTGTTTCGACAAGGGCTGTCCCCCGGTATCGAGCGGCTTTTTGACTTGTTCTTTTTGAAGTTATTAAAGTTACCATAGCAGGACTATCCCCCCGGCAACGCATATTCCAACAAATATGGCCACACCATAAGGCACCGTCAATTTCTCGCCATCTATCGCCCGTGTGGATTCTATCGCCTGTTTAAAACCCGCACGGTATAACAACGCCATCATCCAATCCCATACAGGCAGCGTCAATCTGGCAAAAACAATTTTAACGCGTCTTTTGTAAATAGCAACAAAAATTGCGAGAATTCCGCCCGCTATGCTTATACACGCAAGGGCAATACCGGCCTCTCTTATACTGAGCCAGGCGCCTATAGCGCCAGCCAGCTTCGCATCACCGGCCCCTCCGCCTGCCAGTATGAACAAAAGAACAAACGGAAACGCCAGCAACACGGCTGCTTCCAATGCTTCTACAAACCCGTTGGCGCCTCCATGCCAGGCGGACCACATTAAACCGCCTAAAAACAATGGCCCGCATAGCCAATTAGGTATTCGCCTCGTCCGCACATCCATCACAGCAGACACCAGTGAGGCGCCGATTACGACGCCCCACTGGATTATGTCTTTTGCGGTTTGTTCCATCCACCTGTCACAAAAAACCACTTCTACTCAGTGAAATTACTACTAAGCACCTAACTCTGTCACAGTATTTTGGAATTTCTCGTGGACCCAGTTTCCTATCAAAATAACCAGAGCGATTGTGCCCGCGACGATAAGCCCGAGGATAATCGCATATTCGACTGTCTCAAGGCCCTGCTCGTCTCTAATGAATCTTTTTACCAGTTCCATTTCCACACCTCCAGAAAAACTAAAATTTTTAACAATCCTTTAATATTTTTTAACGGAAAATTCCTTTTCTGACCGTTTATACACTCAAAAACAAGTTTTAACCACAGATTCCACAGATAATTAGTGTTAAACCGCGAAGCCCCCGCGTCTCGTTTTGCTTCGCAAAACGGCGGGGGTGTCTAATATCTACAGCACCTCCGAAGCAATCCCTGCACTATTTAACACCGGGGCTCCCTTCCCGTATATCCTGCTACTTAGTAAGCAGTTTAACACATAGGATTGGTATTGTCAACTATAAAATTAAAATTTTTTTATCATAAGTCCTTTGTTTTCAAGGTCCTATAACTACGCTGGCCACAGAGAGTTACTAACAAAAACAAGTTTCAGCCACAGAGGACACAGAGGTCACAGAGATTTTAATTAAAAAAACAGTGTAAATCAGCGAAGCCCTGCGTAGCCCCCGCGTCTCGTTTTGTTGGGCCTTGCCCAACCCCCGTGTCCTGCTTTCACCAGAAAGCAACGGGGGCCAAAACGGCGGGGGTGGCTAAAAAATTTTATGTTGAGTTTTAGAATAGTTTGGTATAATGCCTTATATCTGTCGGAGTATTGGTTGAACCTGCCGTTTTATTAACGGCTATGGGATATATAGATGTGAGGGATTATTATGCGTCACAAAACCAAAGAGGCGTTTCTTAAAAACCGAAGAACAAAGGGCATTGCCCTTGTGTGGTCGGCGATAATGCTGATAGTGCTGTTACTGATTACGGGCCTCTCTATTGATGGCGCGCGAGTTTACCTGGCTGCCAATCAGCTTCATAACGCGGCAGATGCGGCAGCATTAGCAGGCGCAAGAACTGTGCGAGTCGATAACAGCGTAAACTATTATGATTCGCGATACCAGGCCCAGTATATCGGCGGAAAAAATAAAGCTATGGGGGACTTCGTATCTCTGAACCTCAACACAGGTAATGACCCCTGCGATGACATCGTTATCGGCAGATATTCCTTTACCACAGGGTTCACGTATACGAAGAGTGACGGCAACCCTAAACCTAACGCGATGAAGGTCGTTGCAAGACGAAAGGATGAGTTCGGTCACCAGCCGCTTCCTCTAATCTTTGGTGCTATCGCACACATTGATACCGCTAACATCAAACGCTACGCAATCGCACAAGCACAGGGCGGCCTCGGGGCGGGTTTGCTTGTGCTTTCGGATGTCCCCGCTGATGCTCCGTCATTGAATTTCAATGGCGGCCCGGAAGTCGATGTAATCGACGGGTCGATTCAGGTAAATATGATTAATCCTTCTGATCCGGTAGGCCTCGGGGGCAGTGGAGTGAAGGTTTCAGCTGATGAGTTTAATGCTGTAAGCAAAACCGATTCAACAATCGGTCACACAGGCCCATATGTTTTTGACCAAGCGACCGGCCTGACGTTAACCACGGGACAGCCAACGATTCCGGACCCATACCGCAACGTGCCAGCTCCGGTGCCAGATCTGGCCAATCCAAAGGTTGGTGATATTCCCAATGGCGGCGTGCCGGTTACGTTTGAGCCGGGATATTATCAAACTGGGTTTAAAAAAATAAGCACCGGAGACAATGTAACATTCAAGCCTGGAATATACTGGGTCGGACATAATAACCAGAACGTTGGATTGGAAATTGTTGGCGGCCATGTCTGCGCAAAGCGAGTGATGTTCTATATCGCTCCTGGTGCGGCCGTAAAAATTACCGGCGGAGGCAACGATCCAAATATCACAATCACCGAAATTAATGATGTGGATCCCGGCATCGGCTGTGACGGCAATACCATTACCTATTCTCAGGGGTTTGCTTATGTCACCCCATACAAGGGAATGTCTATCTTCCAGAGTCGGTCAAACTACAACGACGCAGACGTTGGCGGCGGCAACGGATTAAATATACAAGGAACCATTTATTTTCCTAAGAATCATGTAAAATTAAGCGGAGGTTCCGGTAGTTTGGGTATCGAGGTCGTCGCCTGGACAATGACCATTGATGGAACAGGGCCGGGTAACAAAAAACTTTTAATAAGCTACGACGGGCGTAATCGAACGCCGGCCGGCCACGCTTATCTTGTCGAATGATCTTGCCCGCCAGCTTGTCCGTCGTAGCTTTAGCGACCTGCCTGCCCTCGCACCTCTTTGGCGGGGGTCCTCCGAAGCCCCTCAGGGCGAAGGATGGTAGTCGGAAGCTTTCCTGTCCTCCATAGCCGGTTTCTTCATAGCTTCAGCGAAGAAGAATGGCGAAGGAGGAAGCGACGGCGGGTCAATGTTCAATCACTGCCCTCGCCGCATCTTGTTACCTCAAATAACTTAAAAGAAGCTGACAGTTCAGCCGGCAGTTCCACCGCCTTTAGCCAGTTTGGACATTCATCGCGAAACAATCTCTGATAGAATTTCGTTTCCCCCGCCGATTTTGAGGAATCGCCGAATTCAGGTGAATTAAAACACAGCAGAATCAATTCAATCCCGCGATTGTTTATCAGTTCGTGTGCCGCATCATCGTTACCGGCTTTCATAATATCGTAAGTATCAAGTATTCCTCTCCAGTTACGCTGATTAGGCGAGCCGATCGTTTCGTGTCTCGTGCGATAGAGCATTTCAGGACCCCAATTAGTATCCGTCAGTATTCGCACGCTTCTGCCTCGCCATTTCCCGCCCTCATTTAAGTACCGGCATATTTTCACTATTGAAACTTTTTTGTCCTGTTCCTTTGTCTGGTTGTTTCCGGCAGCCCATTCCGCCGCCAGGCCCAGAACAAAAAACGTTGCGGAAAATGCCGTTACGACCGAAACATTCTTCAGCACTCTCATCGCCCCGCGTTTCTGCCCTTCTATTGTTTTTAACGCCCTGTCCATCATCTCGGCCATAGGGAGCATAAGAAGAATCTGAGCGTAAGGCGTCCATCTTATTCGGTAAATCGAAAGCGGAATATAAATAAGCGATAAAACTAATACGTAACCCCATCCTCTTTTATTCCGGCAGCCCCTGCTCCAAAGCAGATACGCAAGGAAACCAGCGCTTACAAGGGCCGTCCCTGCAAACTGAACCGACATCCCAATCGGCGCCCCTTTCGAAAACATATGCTGCAGCTCGCTTATTTTCTCGTACCATATCTCCATTACGCGCGGGTTAACATCACAGACCTGCCCGCCAAAAAACCTCGGAAACAGAAAGCTTAATGCGACACTATGACTTATCTCTGGAAACAAAAGCAATACACAAATTACGGTCAGCCCTGCTCCTGCCGCCGCGAATATCAGCCGTGTGCTGCGACGTCCAAAAAATTCCGAAAAACGGCTTATCAAACCGACAATAATCCAAAAGACCGCGAGAAAACCGCACGCGCTCCAGTGGAATATAGACAGCCGGTCAAATTCCTTGGCAGCCAGATTATTCAACGGACGCTCTGCCAGCAGACCAATCCCCACCGCGACAAAAAGCCAGATACTGTAATATGCGCTCTTTCTCGCGAAATCGCCGTTCTCCCAAATCCACAGCAAACCGAGTATCGCCGCTATCGCAAAAACAACTAATATCGAATCCATGACCGCCCATATCGACAGTCCTCCAAGCACACCGGCGGCGCAGCAAAGCAATCGACTCGACGGCCCCGAAACAAAACGCAGGCCGAAACCAAACAACGCGGCGAACAATAAAATCGAAAGACTATGCTGGTCGTCTCTGCCCGGCTGGCAATATGCCATTACCGCCGTCTGGAAAAAAAGCAGGATTCCCACGAGAAATGGTCCCTGCCTGCTCAATAGCGGCCTTGCGGCCCACAGCATCGTCAGCAGCATAATGACAAGTAAAACAGGACTGATTATTACTGCCCACCAGAAAAGGGCCGTTCTGAAATCAACAAAAGCCGTCGCCGGCAGCGCCCCGGCCAGCAATAGACAATCGAACGGACGGGTCCAATGAAGGGTCTCGCCGTATGGGGCGTTGCTGCGGGAAAATGTTGCATGATACCATCCTCCGCCCTCGTACAGGTCATGCACACGGTTCAAATGATAAAAGCAGTCCGTGTCTGGCATCTCCGGTGCGGTTCGAACCGCATAAAACCCGCACCATATTGCGCAAACTAAAATACAGAAAATTGTAAACCTGATTAACTCTTTTTTGTCTTCACTGCCCTGGGAACCCATCTGCCAGCATCCTTCTGCTATTTTTTTCTCACTTTTACCGCCGACGGCGCACTCTTGATATTTATCGGCAAAAATAATCCCCTGGCTACAGGTCATATCTTGCAGAATGATCTTGCCCGCCACAGGAACTAATCCTTTGCGGCGTTTTTCTTTTAATCACAAAAGAATGAGGGGGCAAAAAATGCCGGAAAAGTCCGCGAGATAGCTGCAATTGCCGCCATTGTTATCGTAAATACGCGTCTGCTCCGCCGCTTTTGACAACCTGGTACTCCGGCCCAGCGGTAATCAGTATGGCCTCGACGCCGTCCAGCGACTCAATGAGTGCAAGGCCCTTTTCAGCCCCCATTACATTTACAGCCGTCGAAAGTGCGTCCGCATCCACAGCAGTTGCGGCGAGGATGGTGTCGCTGCTTAACTTGCTTGCCCCTGCCGCAATGCTCGTATCGATGATGTGACTGTATCTTTTTCCATCTATGGTCACAAACCGCCTGTAGTCGCCGCTTGTTGCAACTGCCATATCATTCAATTTCAAGACCATCAACACCTGTTCTGCGCCAATTGTGCCATTCAATTTCGGCAGGTCTGCACCCGGCTGTGCCGCCA
>Ga0315275_10005890_pt1 | contig 11666 bp, 14 predicted proteins | sample YL17G03_0_MG_FD_205557 | JGI IMG/M metagenome (GOLD analysis project Ga0315275, IMG submission 205557) | Sediment microbial communities from Yellowstone Lake, YNP, Wyoming, USA - YL17G03_0 | ecosystem: Environmental > Aquatic > Freshwater > Lake > Sediment | place: USA: Wyoming | collected... | reverse complement strand
TGGTTACTCGACCTATCTCCGGCCGCTTGCATAGGGCCAGAATGTCGATGATGTCCGGGTGCAGGGTGGGTTCTCCTCCCGTTATGTTAATCAGGTCCACCTCACCGGATGATTCAACAATCCAATCAACCGTTCTTGCCATCTCCTCGACGGATATATTGTAAACGCTATCGGTGCGGTTGTACGTGAAGCAGATAGGACATCGCAGATTGCATGCGTTGGTTACGGAGACTACGGGCAACTGGCATGGGGAGGCGTGCCAGCTACACGGCCCACAGTCGAGGGGGCAGCCCCGCTGGGGTAGCTTTGAGCCCCGCAATGGTGATTGATCCGGCATAGCCTTGAGAGTGTTAGCCAAGTACCAATCCTTATCCGAGGCGATCAAGGCCGCTTGGTTCTCGCAATCAGGGCAAAGACTCTCCTGCCAGACCCCTCCATCGCGGAAGAAGACCCGTGCAGGCACTATCTGCCGGCATCCGCGACACATGCCCCTGACTGTGCGAAAGTACGTATAGTCTTTTTCTGCCAATCTTGCCATATTTCGCATCACGCCTAGTCGCGTTTGTCCGGTCTGTATATCTCTGAAAACAAAACCTTCAAGTCGTCCGGAGCAAAGTATTCGGCCAGTTGCACTACGCTCGCCAGACATCCTTTCCCGTATGCAACGGTCTTCCGGTTAACCCGCGCCTGCCCGTCGAACAGTACTCCGTCGCTGCGATAGCTTCTGGCCTGGACCTCTAAAAACATGGTCTGCCCGGGGCGAACAGGCTCAATGAATCGTACTTCCTGAGCCCTGACCAACAGGCCCATCTTCGCAAAGTCGGAGGACAGCATAATCAGCCAGACACCCGACTGAAAAAGGCTTTCCAATACAAGGCTTTCCGGCAGGCACGGCCGATCACCGAACGTGGACTTGAGCTGGTATTCCTCGAAGGAGACCGTCTTGGCTGCCCTGATACTTTTGCAGCGCTCGAAACCAACGATCCTGTCAACCATTCGAAACTTCATCAAATACCTCCATCGATCATTATCGCTTGGGCATTGATGTAGCTGCTGCGGTCGCCGGCCAGAAACGCGACCAGCTCAGCCACTTCCTCGCACTTACCCGCCCGCGAGAGCGCGCAGTAATCCTTGTACTTATCTTGCAGTCTGGTGGGAATGTTATCGCTTACTCCGCCCTCAAGCATGCCCGGCACAGCAGCATTGACTCTTATGTTGTACCGTCCGAGCTCCCGCGCCAATGCCATCGTGAATCCCACCACCGCACTTTTGGCTGTAGCATAGTGGACCGGAACCTCCAACATCCTCATCCCGGCAAGTGAGCCGATGTTCACGATGCAACCTTTCCTCCGCCGAATCATGCCGCGAACAAATGCCTTAGTTACCAGGAACATCCCCTTAACGTTCACGTTCATCATCGTATCCCAGTCATCCTCCTCTATCATTGCAAACGGCATGACCTGGGCAATTCCCGCGTTGTTGATCAGGATGTCAACCGGCCCCAATTCCGCCTCAATTCTATCGGCAAGCTTGACCGAGCCCGATGCGTCCAGAATGTCGAGTAAATAGGATTGAACAGTGGAGCCTGCGGCCCTGAGTTTCTTCTCCAGTTGCTCCGCAGCCTGTGCGTTGTCCTTGTAGGAGTAAGCGACGCAGCAACCTTCACGAGCCAGCACCTGCACAATCGCCTGTCCCAGTGCGCCACTGCCGCCCGTTACAAATGCAACCTTTCCACTAAGCATTTCCGGCCTCCCGTGATTTTTCCATGAGCTTGCGTTGAATAAGATGCACGAATACTGCAACGTTCAGCACGCTTGGCAGCTCGATTTTCTTCAATCCCGGCTTGAAGTGTCCAGCAGGCACCTCAGGCAGCGCCTTCTTCAATTCCTCCATCGCGTCCTCCGTCAGGTAGCCATCCTTTTCGTAAAGACCCCCGGGAATTCGCCGGCGCGCCTGCTGCTCGAACTCATCGGCCTCTATGGTTATTCCGAAGACTTCCTCTATGAGAAAAGTGAAGTCCAGAAGGTCAACGGACTCGGCGCCAAGGTCCTGCATAAGACCGCTCTCCATCGTGATCCGGTCTTCCCGAACGCCGGTGACTTCACGAATCAACGGAACCAACTTCTCGAATACGTCCTGCTCAGTCATTTGTCCCTCGCCGGTAGTTAACAACATGCTCAAGCTTCTTTCTTTTAGGCGCAACCGGCATCTGAGCCGGGTAGCCCAGAGCAATCAGGCACGTGGGATCGAAACCCATAGGTAAGCCGTCCAACGATTTCCATACGTCGCCCGCAAGCAGGGGGGCCGTCATCAAGCACGCCCCCAGACCCATCGCGTGGGCTGCAAGCAGCAGGTTCTGGCAGGCCATAGCGGCGCTGAGCGCTTCTCCTGAGGCAAGCTGGCTTGTTGCCCGCGATAGTATTGATTTGCCCACAGCAGGGCTTTTCTTGTGCATGACCAGGATAAGCGCGGGAGCCTGGTCGAATGCTCCGGCGAAGGAGGCCAATTCATCCGTCTGTTCCGCGGCAAGCCTGGGAGCCTCTGCCAGAGACTCTTTGACAGACTCGCGTGATTGCTCGGCGAGCATGCGAATCTCCTGTGGATCCTCAAAGACCACGAATTTCCATCCTTGCCGATTGTGATTTGAAGGGGCCCAACAAGCTGCTTCTATTAGCCGCTCGATCTGACCGTGCGTGAGCCCGCGAGAAGTGAACCGGCGCACGGATCGTCTGGAACTCGCTAATCGCAAGAAGCTCTCGTAGTCCATCAGCCGCACCTCCTAAAAATCAGGGTGGCGTTCTGGCCGCCAAAACCGAATGAATTTGACAATACGGTATTACCGGTGAAATCTCGTGCTCCGTCGGCCACATAGTCCAGGTCGCATAGGTCATCAGCCTTTTCCAAATTGATCGTGGGCGGAACGCATCGCCGGGCAATTGTCAGCACTGCAGCAACAGCCTCCACGGCCCCACTGGCGGCAATCATGTGTCCGGTCATCGATTTGACGGAATGAACAGGAATACGATAAGCATGTTTGCCGAGCGTTTCCTTTATTGCCGCCGTCTCAATTATGTCATTCTTGACTGTTCCTGTGCCGTGGGCGTTCACACAATCAATATCTTCCGGCTGCAGACGGGCGACTCTCAGCGCCCCGGTCATACTCTGAACAGCCCCTTTGCCGGCGCCATCGGGATCAGAAACGCTGAAGGCATCAAGCGAGCTGTAATACCCGATGACCTCGGCGTAGATGTTGGCGCGTCGCTTCAACGCCGCGTCCAACGCCTCGAGAACGACAAAAGCCGACCCCTCTCCCAGAACCGTACCCTTGCGTGACACATCGAATGGTCTGCATGCCCGCCGTGGTTCTCCATTCTCATCAGATAACACTCGCAACAGGCCGAATCCTCCCAAGCCCAGAGGATTCAGCATGCTGTCTGTTCCGCCTGCCAGTGCCAAATCCGCATATCCTTCGCGCAACATCTGCCACGCCTCGCCAATTACCTGAGCACCAGCGGCACAGGCGGAACCGTTAGTGTACTTCCCTGCTGAGAAACCGTAGCGGTCTCCCAATATGTTGCATGTAGTGTCCAGCGGGGTCTGGAGGAGCCTGTCGCCCAGGTTCTCGGTGAGCGAATTGACCATTGCGAGGCTCAAATTGGATGAGTGAACGTAAGGAGTCAAGTCACCCAGCCAAATCGCCTCCAAGCCAACTCCTACGTGCAATAGAGCATCACTGAGAGCAGAGTCCGGCAGATCAGCATCGTCGATCGCCTCCTTTGCGGCCGCCAATGCCAGGAAAACCTTGCGATCTCTGACATTTTCAGCGTTATGGAATTCGCGCACAACACCGCTGCAGTCAAAGTTCTTGACTTCTCCGCCAATACGGACGGGAAACGAGGACGCGTCAAACAGCGTGATGGGGCCAATGCCTGATTGGCCCAGCTTCAGGCTCGACCAAAAGGCCTCCCTGCCGATTCCAATCGGGCTGGCCACACCGATACCTGTAACCACTACGCGATTCACATTGCCTCCAGGAGGAATGCAGCTTTCTCGCTTCCGTATCCGAAGCAATTCGCCATGACGGTCTGACCCTGTTCTTGCTGACGTGCAAGCTGTGCGGCCAGGCCGACCTGCACCGGCGCTGCGGCTGCAAAAAGATCGCCCATGTTGGATTTGGGTCTCAACAGGTCTCGACATTCAAGATGCGCATGCTCAAACGCCCGAGTTTCACTTGTCTCAACTGAAGAGTCACCATCGCCGGCTCCGACTACTGTAGGCACGGCATCCGGCCTCTTGAGCTGTGATATTATCGAGCACGCGATGTCTTCCAACTTTGACATGCCTGACGTTGATTCAATTATGTAATCTTTTACCAAGGCGTAAGGCCGTTTTCCTCTTTTGCCCGCTGCCGTTTCTTCTTCCAGCACCAGAAAAGCGGCTCCTTCTCCGGGTATGCTGCCACTGCCATATTGCTTCCAAGATTCAAAAACGCCCAACTGCTGCAAGGATACAAATGAGAGTTCTCGACACTTGACATCACAGCCGCCAACCAGTGCGCACGGGACGTCCCCGCGTCTGATGGCGCGAAACCCTGCAGATATTGCCTGGGCCCCTTGGCCTTCCCATGGCGTATAGACAGCGTTCGGTCCCCTGATGCTCTCGAAAATTGAGACAAAACAGATCGGCATATTTGCGAGAATTCGAAAGGACAAAACGGGCCTGACCCGCCTCAAGGCAATGCTGCCGAATCGCTCAAGGCTTAGCGAGCCGTCATCGTTGGCGGCATACCTTATTACCCTCGATATCTCTTCAACCGACATACCCGCCGTCCCGGTTGAACCAAACAGAGCGATATCCTCTGATGGGTAAGTCTCGCCTGATCTGACGGCGGCATCCTCCATTGCAAGTCGAGCAGCCACTACTGCCATCTGAGCATCGCGATTCATGAGTCTCAGTGTCTTGTTCCCCGGGAAATACTCCTCAGCGTCAAACTCCCGTACAGGAGCGCATACCGGACAGTCAAATTTGCCTACTTCGAAGTCAGGCTTACACGCGGCAGTCTCGTTGCGGCGGACCCGTTTGAGCACTTCCTCCGCACATCGCCCAAGCGGCGTCACCATTCCCACACCTGTGATCACAACATTTGCAGCCATACGAGATTTCTGAGGTCCACTACTACGGCAGCCAGACTTTCATCAAAGCATCGCGTTTTGCCTCGAGCATTGCATCATCAACGTACTTAAAGGCAAAAACCATGCCGGTGGTTGCCACTGTGCGGCCATTGCACAGCGCCCGGGCGGTGGTCTTGCCTCCGCTCTTGCTTATCGCCGTCACCTCGGCGCAGTAGGTCAGCGTATCACCGGGTCGTACAACCTCACGAAACTTCGTTCTTTCCAGGACTGTCATAATTGCTTTCGCATTCTCTCCGTGCTTCTCTTTGAGACTGGCTTCAAGAAGCAATCCGGACAACTGGGCTATGCCCTCGATAATAAGAACCCCAGGCATGACAGGACGTCGTGGAAAATGATCGTCGAAGAAATCCTCACTAAGCGCCACGTTCTTGATCGCCTTGGCATTTGTGCCTACGCGCCAGTCCGTAATTTTGTCAATAAGAAAGAATCTCATTTGTCTTACCGTCCTTCGGCAAGTCGATGCCTTCGCCGATTTCCCGCAAAGTAGGAGGGAATCCTTGCCTCCCGCGATACTCACCAACGAAATCAAGTACCGTTCTTTGTCTGCGCGTGAGCAGCTTCATATCTATAGTACTTATATGTTTACTATAATTTTGAGCAGTATAGTCCTATGGGAATGTGAAGTCAACAAAGCGGCGGACCCACAGAGAAGATTATTCGTGGCTATTATTCCTCCAAAACTCAGCGATTTCTGGATACCAGCTTGTTCCTCATTCGGTGAAGCCCTGATTCTACAGGGCGACGACAGGGCCGGCTCGGTGGAGAACGTTATAGGCGCACGTGGGCACCAGCCGTCCATCGGGTAGAACGGTGCGACTGATGCACATCTTGGTGCGCCCGATATCGAAGTTCAATCCGTCCATGTAGGAATGCACCAGAACAACTTTGACCAAATCCATACTGCGCGATTTCAGTTCTGCAGGAGAGAGTCGGCCCGTTTTTGGGAACAGAGTATCTATGGCGTAACGGATAGCCTCCAAGCCGGTAGATATGTCCGGGTTTTCGTCACGCCTGGCCCATAGTCTGTTCACAACGTCATTAAATGCATCTTCCACGTCCGAATTCAGCACAAGAAGCGGTTTGTTCGCAATCAGGGCCTGGTAGTCTTCGGGATCAAGGAACCGCTTGAGCGGGAAGAATTCACCATTAGGATGCGCCAGCAGGTAGGCAATCTGTAAACACTCAGGGTGTGAAAAGGAAACCGGTGAGAAATCCGACTCACGAATCCTTCCGTCCGTCTGCTGCTCCAGGCAGGTCAAAACGTCCTGAGCCGTGATACGGCACGACTTGCCCTTCTCGAAACGGCTTCCCTTGCCAACATACGCCATTGTGGCGATGTCCAGCGTCCCAATCGCATCGTCTGACATGAATAGTTCGTAGATTCCGCCAAGCTCCTGGTCATTTACCCCCGCGACAACCGTTGGGCAGAGCCCCAGCCGTGCTCCCGCCTTTTTCAGATTCTCAAAAGCACGTTGCTTCTTCTCCAGCAATTCCTTCCCTCGCAGTACTTTGTACACGCTGTCAGTTTGGCCGTCCCACTGCAAGACGACATAAAGCCCTTTTTCCGCCATCTGCTGCGCAAAGCCGGCATCCTTTGCTATTCTACAACCGTTCGTATATACCCATATATCTCCCATGCCACGCTCTTTGAGGATGTCCACCAACTCAAAGAACTGAGGATGCACAGTGGGTTCGCCGCCCCCGAGAGTAACGATCTGCCCCGGACCAGCATAAGCCAAGACCACGTCCACCATGGATTCAATATCAGCCAAAGAAAGAAGACGCCCGTTGTCACGGGGTTCTCCCAGGCATATCGGACAGTTTAGGTCGCATGAGTTCGTGATTTCAAAAAGAAAGAAGGCTCCCTTCTGTCGATGGTTGGGACACTCGCCGCAGTCTGAAGGGCAACCCTTTGACACTTCTGTCTGGCGACTGCCCGGCGCCACGGTGTGGGCGGCGTACCGTTGCCTGCTGCTGAGCCAATCGTGGTCAGCAGCCACCCTGGTTGTGAAGACTCCATGTTCGGGACAATACTTCTCCAAATGAAGACCATCTTCATCGCTGACGTAGTCAGCTCCAATAATGCAGTGGCATTCAGGGCAAATGCTTGTTCTGGTCTGGTAAAAAGTGCGCTTCATGGCAGGCTCCCTTCAGTTTAGATTGTATCTTGATTCTCACCGGTTTGGCTCGATCTCGCCGGACTATATGCGTCTGGCGCACAACCAGTGCGGCCAGCTTGCCCGACGTCCTAAGATATCTGTAGGCGGCATTCATTTTGCACAGGTTTCTGTCCACTGTTTCGGCATCGGGTTTTGCCCCGTCGATGTAGAGAACACACCCATTAGCTTCCAGAGACAGATAGTAGTCAAGGCCATACCAGGCGCTTTTCCGGACTGCCCCTACTACCTCATTCTCGGTAAGCCAGCCTTCTTCCAAGGGCAGGGCCCGGCCATATCGGCCACAAAGCACAAAAAGAGGTGGACGCACATTCTCAAAACAAACGACGTCGCCAGTCAAGTAATTCCATAGCCCGCCGGGCGTCGTCACGCAAAGCCTGTACTTTCGACCGATCTGAGTGTTTTCAAGCCCTACTGCCGTGTGTCCACCGTCTAACGGAAGAAATGAAAAGAACACGCGACGGTGATTCAGAAGAAACTTGCCGGAAGACACCGGCAATCCCCAGATGCCTTCGTTCGAGCCGCAGACATCCACGACAGTAGCATTGGGGAACGCTCTTTCATAGACGTGCTGGTGGTCGGCAGCCCAGTATCCGCAATTCATCACTATTTCAACGTCCGGCATGACTGTTTGAGTAGAATCTGCAAAACCGACGATCTCCAGAGGGTTGCCTGCGAGCGACCTGATCGGATAACGGTCAACGCACGCCTTCAAGAAATCACTGTCATTGTTCTCTTGAGGGCCGGGAAGATCGTCGTATCCTGGAACAAACCGAGCGCTCAACGACCTGGCCTGCAGATAGACGAATGCGGTACCTTCGGAAAAAACATTCCACGAACCCACCAGGCGTCCTTTTCGCGGCCCGATGTACAGCGTTTTGCCCCGGTGCCAAGACAGTGAGCCTCGCTGCACACTCCCGAGCAGCGCAGCATCAATTGCGGCCATGCGCGTACTTCTCAGAAGGGTGCTGTTCAAAGGTATCAGTTTCGCTTCGCCTTCGCTACCCGTGGTTACTCCGAAGCATTTCGGCACACCCGGAAATAGAACATTCCTCCGGCCTTCCAGTATATGGTCAATCTGCGGCCTCAAGTCGTCGTAGGACATCGGCGGAACACTGGACAGGAATTGCCTGCTTGAGCGAATCGAAGAAAAGCCGTGAATTCTTCCAAATTCAGTATGCTCGCTTAACTTCAGCAGACGGCGCAGAACGTGCTCCTGCCGCGAGAAGGGATCTGAACCGAGAAGCTGCGATCTGCGAAAGGCGGCGAGCCGCAGAAGCAAGTGATTCTCAAGAGATTTGATAGGATTACCACTCATTCTTCAATAGACTCGATAGCAGCGCCGCGCCGAAAGACCCTCTCCGAGCTCTCCGAATGGTGCTTCGTAGAGAGAAGACTTCCTTCATAAACGTTGAAAAGCCTGCCCCCAATTCCTCTGGTGTCATCGGATTAGGCGCAATCACTATGTGCCTGCAGTCAAACAGTGACCAGGCATCGACAGAAGACTTCGTCTCGAACAACAAGCGGTTGGACGTCTCGAAGTAATCATAAATCTTTGTTCCAGGGAACGGCGTCAGAATATGCGGGGAGACCATAGTTGGACGGGCCTTCTCGATGAACTGCATCGTCTTCTCAAATATATCAAATGTCTCACCGTCGCTCCCGAAGATCAGGTTGATGTAACTGCCCATTCCGGCATCGTGTATCCGTCTGATGATTTCCGCCGGATCCGTCATGGGTGGTTTTCCGAGGAACGAACGACTCTTCTGGCTTATGGATTCAATTCCAACGCCGACAAGGGTACAACCGGCCTCGGCCAGAATTTTCAGGCTCTTCGCATCTGATGCGGATTCCGCCGACACCTGACAATAAAAGCTCTTGCCCAAGTCCCTCAGCAGCGAGAGCACTCGTTTGCCGCGGTCTCCGTTCAGGGGGAAATTATCATCTATGATTGTGATCGAGTCTGATGTCGTCGCCAGTTCGGCCTCAATCAGCTCCGTTGGCTTCTCATCAATTGGACCTGGAAACAACGATGGCACAACGCAGAAACGGCAGGACCTCCAACAGCCACGTGAAGACTGGACGATTGACAGTCCCCGCGGCCGTCTTCTTCGAGGAATTACCCAATCGCCCGGCCCGCCATGGTAGATTGGTTTCAGTTGCCCCTGTTCAGCATCTGCTACCATTCTCTGAAATTGGACATCCCCAGGCCCAATGCAGACTGCGTCGAAGTACTTGAGGGCTTCATTAGGAAGCACCGAAGGATGTGGACCACCAGCAACCACGGTTTTTCCCAAAGCCTTCAGGTGTTTCGCCGCCGAGTAGGCCATCGGAGCGCCGGGTGTATTGAACGATATGGCGGCGAGGTCGAATGGCGCGTGCTTCAGCGAAGTTGGCGCCCACGCCCCGTGCATGGGCCGGCCCAACGCCGCTTCCAGCGTGCAGCCTGTGATCGATGCTCCCCCTACAACTCTCCGTTTGACCACATCCTTCAGGTCTTGCCCAAAAGAACGGCAACTTGTCAGGAATTGATAAAAGCCCACTTCCACATCCGTACCTCTCTCGGAAAATGCGATATTGCCTCGACGCTACGCTACTGGACTCTCGACGAAATCGATAGCGTATGGACTTATTCTTTCATTGCTCTGCTTCGCTGTCTCCAGAAAACGGCTCGCTCAGATGTATATTGACACGCCAAGCGCAAGAGATAATCTCTTGCGCTCGACACAACCTCGAAGGTGATTATAACCGAAAGCGTGCTGTAAACGCACGCGCAAAAATGTTGGTCCATCTGACTGACACTGACAACATGTACGAGGATTCCATACTATTGCACCCGCAGGGCAATATTGTGTGTACCGGGAGTTGGAAGGCCTGTAAAATGCTCCTCAAACACAGTGCTAATGACTATTTTTGAGGATGTCATGGCTACTGCTGACAACGCTATGGGAAGACCAAGCTCACGGATTTACCCAGTATTGGGTTGGATCCTGATCGGCCACTTCACTTTTTCTCTGGGCCGTTCTTTGTACCTGGGTGCTCCGGAGAACACCTTGTGGATTTCTCATTTGGGAACGCTCATTGGTGGTGTCGGCGCATGCCTCCGAAATCGCAGGTTGATATCGCTTGCATTGGTTGCATGTTTCGGACATCACGCGTTTTGGGTTTTCGACACTTTGAGTTGGCTGATCACGGGGAGATTCGCCGTGGGGGCAACCGCTTACCTGCAGAATCGTAGCCTCGGCGGATGGATCCAATCTGCCAACCACTTCTTCACTGTCCCTGCGCTACTCGTCTTGGCAGTACTACAAGGGGGCATTGATAAGCACGCGTGGATCTGGTCCAGCCTGTTATTCCTGTTCCTGGTGTTAATCAGCTTGCTTCTTCTCCCTCCCGCATCCAATGTGAACTGTGCACACCAGCCGTGGCCTGGCCTGGAACCGCTGATTTTGCACTTCGTTTCTCTCAGCCCTTTTTCGTCGGCACGCTATATACTCTTCATCACTGCCGCGACCATTTTTGGCAATTACTTGCCGACGAACCTGGTGCTGAACTATGCTATTTCAAAGTGTGTCGGTGCTACGAGATGTGCGAGAAACAAGACCGGATAGTCTTTCGAGCTTCTGCTGCAGGCCTTCCTAAGAAGGCTCGCTATGTCGTGAAGCGATTGTCTTGCCACTTGAACAGTAGATAGGAATGTGCTACATAACTGCTTCATAGACGATCCTTTTGAGGGCGATGCGGACCTTTTCGAGCAATTTGAGGAGTTTTTCATTATCGGCGGGCATGATGAAATCAATGGGGGGGCAAGAAACGCAAATATCGAATATCGAAATCCGAAACCCGCAGGATGGCTGGCGCCACAATATCGAAACTCGAATCTTCGAGTGTTCAAAATGTTCGACTTCGATATTTATGATTTGAGGTGAAGACTGGGGAGGTTGCTGCTGGAAAGGGTGCTGGACAAAGGGCTTGGAGGGTTGGTATAGTGAAAGATGTGCCGGTGAGTTTGCGTATTCTAAGGGCCTGTGTTAGTTGGAGGTTTGTGCCATGCGGCTTATGAAGGTTGCAGTTCTGGTTGTTGTCATCGTTGCCTGCTCGCAGGCGGTGGCGGGACGCGGTGAATCGACGGGGACAAAGACGATGGGGCCGTTGGCCGTGCACACGAAGAATCCACGCTATTTTCAGAACACGGCGACGGGCAAGGCGGTGTATCTGACCGGGTCGCACACCTGGGCGAATTTGGTGGATATCGGCCCGAAGGACCCGCCGCCGCAGTTCGACTTCACTGCTTACG
>Ga0315275_10005887_pt1 | contig 11669 bp, 8 predicted proteins | sample YL17G03_0_MG_FD_205557 | JGI IMG/M metagenome (GOLD analysis project Ga0315275, IMG submission 205557) | Sediment microbial communities from Yellowstone Lake, YNP, Wyoming, USA - YL17G03_0 | ecosystem: Environmental > Aquatic > Freshwater > Lake > Sediment | place: USA: Wyoming | collected... | reverse complement strand
TGCTGCAGCGCGCCGTCCACCGTGTACCAGGGCAGTATCTCGTCTCCCGGCTGATGGTAGCGCAGCCGGTTGTACTCGTCGCGCTGCTCCCGTCCCCAGTTCGCCGGCTTCCCCACGAAGTCGTCCCCACTCTGGAAGCTGAGTCCTGGTACGCCGACCTTGGCCAAGGGGAAGTGGTCCGACCGGAAGAACCCGCCTGACGCAAGCGCTTCCCGGTTGACGGAGACGTGCAGGCCTTCCGCTCGGGCGGCCCGCTCGAAGGTGCGGCCCAGGGAGGACTGATCGGCGCCGAGCGCGCCGACGTCCCGCGTCTCACCCCAGAGGTTGGCGCCGTCGATGTTGAGGATCGCCGCGATGTTTCGGAGCGGGACCGGCGGGTGCTCCGCGAACGCCTGCGAGCCCAGGAGGCCCTTCTCCTCGGCGGTGAACCCGACGAACAGCAGCGAGCGCTTCGGCCGCACGCCGGTGCGCACGTACGCGTCGGCCACCGCGAGCAACGCCGCGACGCCGGACGCGTTGTCCAGCGCCCCGTTCAGTATCGAGTCCCCGTTCACCGGCCGGCCGATGCCGTGGTGGTCCCAGTGGGCGCCGATCACGACCGCCTCGTTCCGCAACGAGGCGTCGCTGCCCGACAGGCGTGCGACGACGTTGGCGGTCGTGATGCGACGCACTACGGACGCCACGGAACCGTGCACGGTGATACCCGTGCTCACGGGGCGGAAGTCGCGGCGTGCGGCGGCGCCCATCATCTGCGTGAGGTCGAGATTGTGGTCGCGGAGCATCGCCGCTGCGGCATTCTGTGTGATCCAGCCGGCCCACATCAGCGACGTATTCGGCTTGAGCAGCCGGACCTGATCGCCGGTCCACGAGTTGACCACGGTGTTCCAGCCGTAGGTCGCCATCGTGTCGTTGTGCACCAGGAGCACGCCGCGGGCGCCGCGCCGTGCCGCCTCCTCGAGCTTGTAGGTCCAGCGGCCGTAATAGGTGAGCGTCTTGCCGCGGAAGATGGTCGAGTCGCGCAACCCGGGATCGTTCACGAGGACGAGCAGGATCTTGTCGCGGACGTCCACGCCCTTGAAATCGTCCCATTGCCACTCGGGCGCGGCGATCCCAAAGCCGACAAAGACCAGCTCGTCTGCGGCATCGACGCCGCTCCGGAGTGGTACGCCGGGGCGTTCGTCCGGCGACGGCACGGGCACCTGTTCGGACCAGGCGACGAAGTCCTCACGGTAGCGCAGCGCGCGGGACTCGACACCGGCGGTGTACTCGAGGACGCCAGTGGGGTTCTGCGCGACGATCGGTACCCGTTGGAGGTAGGTCCCGCTGTCGCCCGCCGGCTCGAGGCCGAGCGCCAGGAATCGGGAGGCGAGATACTGCACCGTCAGTTCGCCGCCGCGCGCACCTGTGCCGCGTCCCTCGAGGAGATCGTCGGAGAGGAAGCGCAGGGGGCCCCAGATCTCGCTGGCGCGGATCGCGGCGGTCACGCGCGCAATCGAGGCGTCGCGCTGTTGGGCGCCGAGCGGGATCGGAGCGATGGCGCATGTGGCCACGAGGGCGACGAACGGACGGAACAAGGCTCGGGACATCGGTTTCCGCTTGTGAAGGGCGGCCCGAGTCTATCCTTCGGCGGGTGGGGCGGCAAGCGCGCGCTATCCACAACCCAGCAATCCACATTTCGACACTGTGGGGAAAGATCCTACAAGTCGTTCCTTCCCAGCCGATTCGACTCCACATTCCATGCACTTAGGAATCATGTAACCCGAAGCAAATCCGGCGCTTGCGCGCTTCCAGCCCGTGCCTATCTTAGCGATATCGCAGGTGGGGAAGGGACCGGGCTCGGCCTGGTCAACGCCCGCAGGCGGGCCCGAGCGCTAGCTTGGGGGAGGGCGCCAAGGCCATCAAGGGTACAGGCGTCCAGTGATCCCAGGGCAGGCCCAGCGACTCGGGTAGGCAAGGCGATCGCGCGCCTTGTCCACCTCGCCATGGCGCAGCGAGGTGCGGAACGGGAGGCCGGTCAGCGAGCCGGCCAGATCCGAAGCGCTCGGAGCAGTGAACCGGTGGCCCGACTTTCGGCCCCGGGAGACTGCTTCGGCGACGGCCCGATGGGGGAGACCTCATCGGGTCGTCGTGCGTTCGGGGGTCAGTCCTCGCGGGAGCTGCCCAGTTCGACGTAGCTCCAGCCCCTCCGCGGTGTGGAGGCGAACTCGGCCGGGGGGAAGAGGAAGCCGGCGCCGGTCGTCGCGAACCAGGCGGCGTGGAGATGGTCGGCGCCTTCTGGCAGCGGTCCCTGCAGGAGCTCAAGAAGCCACCGCTGGATGTGCACGACCTCGGGCGCACGCGCCGCGAGGAGCGAGACCAGCGCGCCGCGCGCCTGGGTCGTCATCAGGAAGTGCGCGAGCGCGTTCCACCGCTCGCGGAACTCGAATCCCTTCACGAAGAGCTGGTCGATCACCTTCACGCCGTCCACCGGAGCGAGCTGTGGCGTCTCGACCCGCGGCCCCATGTAGCGGAAGACTAGTTCGCCGTCCTGGAGCCGCTCGATGACGGCCGCCGAGGTCTCGGCGGCGAACCACACGGCATGCAGGCGGTCGCCGGGCTGGACGAGGCCGGTCTCGGCCGTCCAGTGCAGGGCCGCAAGCGCCATCACAATGGAGCACCCGGGGCCGTCGTCGGGGGTCAGGAGGCGCGGGGCAGCGCCCGCGGAGCGCAGGAACTCGGCCAGGGCGTCCTCGCGGCGCTCGAGGTCGACGCTACGGCGTGGCGCGGACAGTTTCGTCACTTCGCGCCCCCAGTGGTGGGTGGGGGGCCCCGGTAGACCTTCCGCTCCAGCGTCCAGATGCGCTTCGAGACGGTCGCGCCCTCCTCGAAGTTGTCTCGCCCGGCGATGGCGGCGGCCATGTTCGTGGTCGTCGCCGAGGCGTTGTCGGCGGCGTGGAGGATCTCGGCCTCGACGGTCATCGGCCGGACCGGGCTGCCGAATTCGAGTTCCCCGTGGTGCGAGAGCACGAGGTGCTGGAGCAGCCACTCGTCGCGCTCGTCGAGGGGCGGCTCGAGCTCGGCGAGGCGGCGGTCCAACGCCCGCGCGCCGAGCGCGACGTGCCCGAGGAGGAAGCCGACGTCGGTCATCTCGAAGATCCCGTCCCAGCGGTATGCCTCCAGCTTCCCGATATCGTGCAGCAGGACCCCGGCGAGCACGAGGTCCCAGTCCGCGGCGCAGGTCTTCGCGATGGTACGCGCGATGGCTCCCACCTCGACCGTATGCTGGAGCAGGCCACCCAGGGCGGCGTGGTGGTTGCCCGTGGAGCCTGGACACTGCTCGTAGTCGCGGCGGAAGTCCGGGTCGCCGTAGAAGACGTCCGCGGCGCGCTTCCACGGGCCCTCCCGCATCTCCTGGCGCCACTTATCGAGGGTCGTCCAGTACTTCGCGACCTCCCCGACCGACGGCACGAGGCGCGAGAGATCGACGCTCTTCCGCGGGACCGGGTCGATGGCGAGGACCTTGAGCTGGCGGGCGCCGCGGTAGTCGGAGACGTCGCCGCTCAGGCGGACGATGTCCCCCTTCGTGAGGCCTTCCACCTTGTGCAGCTCGGAGGACCAGAAGGGCGCCGTCTTCACCCGGCCGCTGGCGTTGGCGATGTGGAGGATGACGAACTGACTGCCATCGTTCTGGCTGCGCGTCTCCACCTCCCAGATGAGGAAGGTGTCCTGGATGCGCGCGCCGACGGCCAGGGCGGTGAGGTCGAGAGGCAGGGTCATGGGAGGGAAATAACAGGGGCGAGGAGCCAGGGGCCAGGAGCTAGGGGCCAGGAGCCAGACAGGGGCCAGTTGTCAGAGGAACGCCTTCCTGACGGCTGATGGCTGACGGCTGATGGCTGTCAGCCCTCCGGCCGGCGCCGCGGGGGTGGTTCGCGCAGGCGGTGCAGGCTGGCATCAGCATCCAGCGCGGGCGTCATTGACGGCGGCGCCGCCGCGTCTACGGGCAGCAGGTGGCGGATGGCGTTGGCGTAGTACTCGAGGAGCGGGCGCTGCCGCGGCATCACAACCGCGGTGCGGTTCGTCTCGACCACCGTGCGGCGCATCCGGAACATGAGCATCGCGCGGGCCCAGGTGTCCTCAATGCGGCGGTCGGCGCGCACCACCTTGGCGTTGAGTTCCACGAGGTGGTCGCGGTAGTTCGTCATCCGCGCCAGCACGTCGGCGACGGGGACCGCGTCGCGCTCGAACGAGAGGAGCGCGGCCGCCGCGAGGCACACCGGCGTCACCGGCACGATGGCCCCGATGCGCGCCTGCAGGTCGTCGGCGAGGCGCTGCACGTGCGGCAGGCGTTCCGCGCGCGGCAGGGCGAGGACGTCGGGCGGCGCGCTGACCAGCCATGCCTTGAGGGAGACCGGTGTGCCGAAGTTCACGGCCGCGCGGCCGTAGCGGCGGATGCGGCCGCCGAGGAACCGCAGCGTGTTGAAGACGAGGTACTGGGCCACATCGAGGAACTGCCGGCTGCGCCCGAGGCGCAATTCGGGGTCGAGCAACTCGCGGATGAGCGTGCGGTCCTCGAGCACCCGGTCGTAGTTGATCGCGACGGGGACGAACCAGATGTCCCGGTCGAACGCCGGGTCGCGCACGGTCCCGGCGATGTAGTCGAGCAGGCCGGTCTTGGCCGGCTGAATCCGTCCGTCCCGCGAGAGGCCCCCCTCGAGGAAGATCCCCTGCGTGACGCCGTGGTGCGTGATGAGTTGGATGTAGCGCTCGAGCACCGCGTGGTAGAGCGGCTCGCGGTACCGGCGCCGCACGAAGTACGAGCCGAACGACTTGAAGATCGCCTCGAGGGGCCAGATGCGCGCCCACTCGCCGACGGCATAGCTCACCGCGACGCCCTGGGCCAGCACGTACGCCACCACCACGTAGTCGGCGTTGGAGCGGTGGTTCATCAAGTAGACGACGACGTCACGCCTGGGGATGCGCCCCAGGGCCGCCTCGTCCTGATACTCCACGGTCACCTTGTACAGCAACTTGAGCGTCAGCCGCGCGAAGGTGTAGCCGATGCGGTAGTAGGAGAGGACGTTGAAGAACGGGAGGATCTCGTCGATATACTCCTCGACGCGGACCCGCACCTCGAGTTCGCTCAGCTTCTTCTCGTGGAGATGGTCCCGCATCGCGGCGGTGACGACCGGGTCGAGCACCAGTTCGTCGTGGATGGCGCGGCGGGAGACCAGCTTGTAGCGGGCGGTCCGCGCCTGGAAGTCGCGGAGAGCCCGGCGGGCGGAGCGCCGCAGCCGCGCGCGGAACGCGGCCGTCGCGGCGCGCGTGAACCACAGGACGAGACTGGCGGCCACGAACACGGCGAGCACCACCAGGCCGAGGACGAGCAGAAAGGACGCGCTCATGTCCGGCTTAGGCCCCCGGTGCGGCGGTCTTGGCCTGCTGGTACGCCATGCCCCTGAGGATCGTGATCCGCTTGACCATCGGCGGGTGCGTGCCGAAGAGGTCGGCCAGGCGTCCTTCCCTGAGGTTGGCCGTGCGTCCCAGCGGGTCGGCGATGCACAAGTGCGCCGCCCCGCCCCTGATGGAGGTTGTCGGCGTCTCGGCGGCCTCGATCTTCTGGAGCGCCGCGGCGAGCGCGGCCGGGTTGCGCGTCAACTGCACACTCGTGGCGTCGGCCAGGTACTCCCGGTTGCGCGAGATGGCCATCGCCATCAATCGGGAGATGAGCGGCGCGAGGAGCAGCGTGATCAGCCAGAGGACGAGGACGACGAGCATGATGGCGCCGCCGCCGCCGCCCTTCTTCCCACGCCCGCCGAGGAGCGCACCGAGGCCGCGCCCGCCGCCGCCGCGGAACATGCGGCCCATCCCGTCGGAGAGGACGACGATCACACCCACCAGGGCGGCGATCATCGTCATCAGGCGCACGTCGAGGTTGCGAATGTGGGCCATTTCGTGGCCCACGACGGCCTGCAACTCCTCGCGATTGAGCGTCTGGACCAGCCCCGACGTCACCGCGATGGTGGCGGTCTCGGGCCCGTGGCCGGTGGCGAAGGCGTTCGGGTCCGGGTCGCTCACCAGGTAGACTTTGGGCCGCGGGAGGCCGGCCGCGATGGCCATCTCCTCGACCACGTTCAGCAGCTGTTTCTCCTCCGTCGTGCGCGGGGTCGTGAGCTCCACGGCGCCCGTGGACCAGAGGATCCGCTTCGGGCCGCGGCTCCACGAGTTCCACGCCACGAGGGAGGCGATGATGAAGACCACGATCCCCATCCAGGGCACCGTGTAGTGCGCCCGGCCGTATTCGTCGATGGAGCCGAAGTACAGCGCCACGTCCCCGCCGAACCCGAGCCAGGCGAAGAACAGCACGAAGAACGCGATCCAGGCCGCCGTCTGGCGGCGGTTCTTCGCCTGCTGCGCGAAGAGGTTCGGCGCCTCGCTCACGCCTGCGGCTTCGGCTTGAGGGAAAGATCCACCTGCGGCACGGCGCGTTCTGCCTGGTCCTCGATCTCCCACAGCTCGGCGATCTGCGCCTTGGCGAGGCCGGCCACCAGGTTCGTGGGGAACTGCTGCTGCTTCGTGTTGTACGAGGTCGCGACGTCGTTGTAGAGCTGTCGCGCGAAGGCGATCTTGTTCTCGGTGGAGGAGAGTTCCTCTTGCAGGTCGCGCACGTTCTGCGACGACTTGAGGTCGGGATACTGCTCCATCACGACGAACAGCTTGCCCAGCGCGCCGGTGAGCGCGCCCTCCGCCGCCACCGTGTCCCTCACCCCGCCCCCGCCGCTCATCGCCTTGGAGCGGGCGTCGATTACCGCCTGCAGCGTCTCCTTCTCGAACTCCATCGAGCCCTTGACGGTGCTGACGAGGTTCGGGATGAGGTCGTGCCGCCGCTTGAGCTGCACGTCGATCTGCTTCCACGCGTTGACCGTCTGGTTCTTGAGAGCGATGAGGCCGTTGTAGGCGACGACCACCCAGATGACGATGACGACGACGACGAGAATGAAAGGAAACATGATGGGTATTCCGGTTGAGGAGATTATCGCGAATGTGCGGGATGCTGTGGCCGCTGGCAAGGGTGCGGGACTCGCGCTATGGTAGTCGTATGCGAAAGCACGTAGCGGCGTTCGTCCTGGGCGTATGCGGCTCCGCCGTCCTCCCCGCGCCGCTGGTCGCCCAGGGCCGGCCGCCCGACCTCACCGTCGTCGCGACCCCGGCGTTCCGCCCCACGGCCGTCCTCCTGCCGCACCTGCAGTACTGGGTCGCGGTGGACACGGCCAGGGGCGGTCTCGTCCTCCGCGACGTGACGATTGCGCCGGTGACGTTCACGGGCTCCGTGCGGATCGAGGGGGTGCAGCCGTTCGCCCGCGCGCCGGAAACGCGGCCCTTCGCCGACAGCGTGCGTTTCGGCGGAGACGGCCACGTCACCTTACTGGTGGCGGACAGCGCCACCGGGGCCCCGATCGTCGTGCGGCCCGTGGGCGAACGGGGCGCGCGGGCAGGGCGTCTCCTCATCACGGCGGCGCAGTGGCCGTACGGCCGCATCCTCAACGTGACCATCGATGCGGCCGACCTCTACGAGCACCGGTGGCGGGCGGTGGGTTTCGGAGTGCGCGACCGCTTCCGCGTGGATGACCGCGCCGGCATCGTATTCCTGACGGACACGACCATCCGCCATACGGTCGTGGCCATCGGCATGGGCCGCGGCACGCGCGGCACCATCCACACCGACGTCAGTTCCATCATCATCGAGCGCCGCTTCGGTCAGGAGACCGGGCAGGAACGCCGCGCCGTGGGCGCGCTCGCCCTCGCCCTCGAGGGGACGCGGGACACCCTGGGCGGGGCACGCTGGGAGGTGGTTTTCGCGCTCGGGACGAGCGAACCGGACGCGGCGCGCGTGCTGCAGTCGGTCAGCGGCGCGCCGGTGCCGGTGCCGAACGTGAGCGGCCCTCGGGTGAGCACGCCCGCCGCGGCGGTGAACGTCCTGTTGGGCCATGTGCTCGCGGCGGCCCGCCCGATGCTCGATTACGACGACGTCGCCGGCCTTCGGAACACACCCGCCGGCGCATACACCTTCCTCGCCCCCTTCGACCGCGACGGCTGGTACGGCGCGACCACGGCCCTCCAGCTCGGGGACGCGGACGCCGTGTGTTCGGAGTACCGGCTGTTCAAGCGGTACGCCGACCCCACGGGGGCGCAGCGGCACGAAATCTGGAACCGCCTGGGGCCTGATGGGCGGTACATCTGGACGGACGATTGGGGCCCGCGCTGGATGGGCGACAAGGATCCGTACCAGGCGCTGAAGGGCTACGCCTGCTACCGTGCCACGCGGGATAACGTCTGGCTCGCCGCGGAACTCCCGAACCTGCGCCACATCGCGCACTACGTCCTGTCCACCGACCGCGACGGCGACGGTCTCGTCGAGGGGATGAGCGACGCGACGTATTCGGAGATGTCACCGCTATCGCCCCAGGACCAGCCGTACCCGACCGAGGACCCCTACGTCAACGCGCTGACGGCGTACGCGCTGGACCGCCTCGCGGAACTGGAAGAGGAGGCCGGCCGCGGGAACGGGCCGGAGGCAGGCCGCTCCGCGGCCGACAGCGCGAGGGCGTGGTCGGGCGCGGCCCAGCGGATCCGGGACGCGATGGGCGCGCTGTGGCGGCCGGCGCTGCAGTGGTTCGCGTACCACGCCTCCCCCGACGGCGCGCAGAGCTGGGACCACTACCACCTGCAGCCGGTGGACGCGCTCGTCTTCGGAGGCGTGCCGGACACCATGATACAGGCGGCGATGGTGGCGCAGATCCTCCACCAGGAGTGGTGGGACGGCAGCGGCCGCGGCTTCTTCGCGGTGCCCGCGACCGACACCTGGCACGACATGCTGAGCTACTGGCGCGGCTGGGGATGGCACATCCTCGACTTCAAGGCCGTCGAAGCGGTGCTGCGCTACGCGAGCACCCCGGCCCAGCGACGGGCCGCCTGGCGGTTGTTGGCGGAGGAGGCGGAGCGCATCCTCCGGGTGAATTACGGGCGTCCCGGCGAACGCGGCGACAACAACGGGCTGTTCCAGTTCTCCGCTGGTGCGTACCTCGACCTGATCGCCCGCGGGATGTTCGGCGTGGACGAGCACCTCGACGGCGTGGAGATCGCGCCGCACGTGGACGGGATCGCCGACCAGACGACGTGGCGGTTGGACGGGTGGCGGATCACCGACGATTCCCTGACCATCGCGTATCGGCCCGCCGACCGCGCGGCCACCGTTCGCGTAGGGGCGCTGCACCGCACGCGGCTGATCCTGCGGTTCCCGTGGCTCGGGGCGGGTTCGTGCGTGGAGATACGGCGGGGCACGGCCCCGGTGGAGCAACTCGGGTTGGTGATGTTCTCGGACGGTTCATTCTACGTGGATGTGCGTGGCGGCTTCGACCCGGCGGACCTCAGGATCGCCGCGGACGCCTGCGGAGGCCGCTGAGCAGCGCCACGACCCAGATCCAGCTCAGCAGGGACGCGGCGTGCGCGAGCGACGCGGTGCGCAGGCGCAGCACCAGATTGAGGGGGACCGCCACGACCGCCTGCGCCGGCGTTTCGGGGATCCAGCGCCGGAGGACCACGACGCGGTTGGCGTCCGGCCCTTCGCGTTGGAACTTCGCCACCAGCACCGCGCTCAGTTCCCGGGCGTCCAGCCGCCGCCATGCCGCGACCCGCGTGACGTTCCAGGCCGTCGCCGAATAGCCGAGGCCGTGCATGTCGGTGGCGGCGAACATCGCGAGACCGTCGAGCCGGCAGCGGGTGATCACCTCGCGCCGCAGGCTCTCCGGGAAATCCATCGCCCGCGGGGAACTGGTCCAGATCTCGAATCCCCGCACGCCCCACTGTACGAGCACCCCGATATCGGGTCCCCAGTGGTACCGCCAGTACTCCGGTAGGCTTGCCACGAGGAACGGCGGCGCGCCCGGTGACTGGCCGGACGCCAGCGCGCGGACCAACTGGCCCGTCGCCTGCCACGAGTCGCGGTACGCGGCGTTCGGGATCTCGGCCGACGTTCCCAGCGCCAGCAGGTGCAGCCCGCTCAGCGACAACTCGATGCCCGGCAGCGGGACGGACGCGAGGTGCGGCGGCTCCGCGAGCGCCGCGCGGATCGCTCGCGCGGTGTTGTGGTCGGTGATGAACGCGGCGCCAAAGCCGGCGCGGGCGTGCCACGCGGCGTTGGCCGCGACATCGAAACCGGCGCGCCCGTCGTGCGAGGCGGCGGTGTGCGAGTGCACGTCAAAGATCAGAACATCGGGAACGGCGGTGGTCAGGCGCGGGATCGGTCGCGGGGCGAGGGCGCCCCACGCGACATAGAGCGCGAGGGCCGTGACACCCAGCAGGGCGGCTCCGGTTTCGCGCCGCGCGAGCGGCCACCCCGACGGCGGGTCGCCCCTCGGGGCGCGACCGCCGTGGCGCGCGAGGCGCGCGAGGACGAACGCCGCCAGCAGCCACGCCGCGAACCCCTTCAGCTCTCTCGCGGGACTGCCGTTCAGCCAGTCGGCCAGCAGCGTCAGGGGCGCGAGGAGGATGTGGCCGAGGGGATAGGTGACGCGGACGTCCGACGGCGGGGCGCCGGCGACGACGTCAAAGAGCGGGTGGATGCTGAGGATCTGTCCGAGGACGACACCCACGGAGAGGAAGAGGGGCAAGCGCCAGTGGATGCGCATCGCGCTATGGCACAGGCTCCTCGGTCACGGCGCGGACGGCGCGGGCCACCGCGTCGCCGAGCCGCTGGCGCACCTGTTCGCTGCGAGCGGCCGCGTGGTCGGTCCGCACCTCGAGCTCGAGGCCGTCGGCGAGGACGATACGATACCACGCGCCCGCCGGGGCCTCGCGTGAGGGCACCTCGAGTGCGCGATGGCCGTCGCCCCGGGAATCCCACTGCCGGAAGGCGCGGCGCACCCGTCCGCGCGGCGCGACCCGCGGCTGCAGATCGAGGAGATCGAGGGAGGGCAGGTTCCCGAGCGCGGAGGCCACGCGCTTCTCGAGCACGTCGCCCGCCGACTCCGCCAGTTCCTTGGCGATCACGGAGAGCGTCGCGCCCTCCATCTGCCGCAGCTTGATGGCGAACAACTGGAGCAGATGGCGGTAGCCGTACGTCGCCGCGGTGCCGCGGCCCTCGGGGGCGCTCATCAACTGCTTCGCGACGTAGAACCGGATCGTGCGGTCCGAAGGGCGGCTCTGGGCCGCCGCGTTGATGGGCGTGACGCCGGACGCGTCCAATACCGCGCCAGCGAGTGCGGCGAGGTCGCGGATATTCCAAGGGGCGAGCTTCGCATAGTCGCGAAGGGTGAGGAGCGGGTCGCTCATACAGGCAGGAAGAACCTATCGGTGCCGCCACGCTCTGCAAGGAGGGGGTTTCGCGCGCGCTCCTTGACGTCGTCCCCGCCGGGGCGTAGGATGGCCCGGCTTCTTTCCCTACCGGAGTCCATACATGACGTCACAACCCGCGTCACGGATCGCGGCCTTCGCCGGCCTCGCGCTGGCGCTCGCAGCGGGCCCAGCCACCGCGCAGGACGGGCCTTGGGTCCTGACCAATGCGCGCATCTTCACGGTGACGCGCGGCGTGATCGAGCATGGCACGATCGTGATCCGTGACGGCCTCATCGCCGCCGTCGGGCCCGACGTGGCCGTGCCCGCCGACGCCCGCGTCCTGGACCTTGCCGGCAAGA
>Ga0315275_10005886_pt1 | contig 11669 bp, 7 predicted proteins | sample YL17G03_0_MG_FD_205557 | JGI IMG/M metagenome (GOLD analysis project Ga0315275, IMG submission 205557) | Sediment microbial communities from Yellowstone Lake, YNP, Wyoming, USA - YL17G03_0 | ecosystem: Environmental > Aquatic > Freshwater > Lake > Sediment | place: USA: Wyoming | collected... | reverse complement strand
CAGGTAGCGGAGGATTTGCACGGCGGTGTTCGCGGCGATGAACACGGGGATGCGCTTCGATGCCACCGGCTCCAGGCCCTCCAGCGCCCGGTCGTATTGCGGGCGCTTGTGCCCGCGTGACCCCTTCTGGTAGGCGGCCTTCTCCTGCTGGTAATGCTCGAGGTCCAGGAACGTCTGCCGGATGTAAGCCATGCGGGCGAACAGCGAGCCGGGGAAGCTGCGGGACATGAAGCTCTCAGCGCCGCCGAAGGTGGTGTGCAGCGCCACCGGCGTTTTTACCACCATGTCGCCCGGGCGCCCTCCGGCCAGGTTGATGACCGCGCTGTAGCCGGTGAAGATGCCGCGCGGCGGCGCCACCAGCGCGCTGGTGAAGCCGGCGTTGCGCGCCGCTTCCAAATTGCGCGCCGAGGGGCTCACCAAGTCGGCCGCGTTGACCCACGGCGTGGTCTGCGGCCGGTCCTCCGGTCCCTGCGCCGGCCGCTCCTCGGTGGTTGCCGGCGTGGCAGGTGTGGAGGGCGGCGTCGGTGTCGGCGTCGGCGTCCGCCCGAACCGCGACGTTGTTGTGGCTGTGGTGACGGCCGGCGCGGCTTCCGCGAATCCCAGCGTCGTGCTCAGGGCCTCGATCAGCCCGGGATAAACGATCAGCCCCTTGCCGTCGATCACCCGCGCCGCCGGCGGGATGGGCACGTCTTTCCCGACCGCGGCAATCAGCCCGTCGTGGATCACGACAGTGCCGCTTTCAATCGCCGGCCCGCTGACCGGCACGATCCGCGCGTTGCGAATGGCAAAGTATTGCGGCTCCTCGGCCGCCGCCATCGCCGCCAACAGCGCCAGCGCGGCAATCAGGCCCGTAAGTCGTAGGTGCATGGTTTTTCTCCGGAGTTTGGACTTGACAAGAGAAGTAGGGAGTTTCTAACGGCTGAGCATTGCTGTCAACCCCGAAATGGTGTTTCCAGACAGGCAAATAGGTCCTTCTGAACACCCACATGGAGGTCGTGCCGCTGGTCCCACCCTGCCGGACCGGCAACGCCGGGGGCCTGGTGTTCCCTTGCGGATGCCGACGGGACGCGAGCGGGAATTCCGGCACTTGATCGCCGCCTGAACAATGTGTTTGGAGACGGTGCAGCTTGACAGAGATCGGCCGAGTATTTACAATTTGTAGGTACGATGAAGTTCGAGTGGGATGAGGCGAAGAATCAGTCGAACCAACTGAAACACGGCTTAAACTTCGCTGACGCTCCGCTCGTGTTTGCCGGCCGCACGTTGACGTTTGAGGACCTGCGCCAGCCGTACGGTGAGCCGCGGTACCTCACCGTTGGCGCCATGGCGGGCCGGGTGGTCATTATTGCCCACGCGCTACGCGGTGACGCCACCCGGATCATCTCTATGAGGAAAGCCAATGCCCGTGAAAGAGCACGCTATCAAGAGCGACTTAGCGAGGGTCGATAAGCTGCGGGACGAGGACATCGACTACGGCGACATTCCCGAGCTCGACGATGCGGTCTTTGCACAGCCGCTCGTGCCCTGGCCGCCGAACAAGGAGACGATCACGATCCGAGTTGATGCCGACGTGCTCGGTTGGTTCAGGCGTCAGGGGCGTGGCTATCAGACGCGAATGAATCAGGTCCTGAGGCGTTACATGGACGTGGCCGGTCAGCGGGCCCGACCGACGGTGCCGGCGCGCGGTCAGGCAGCCGGCGCGGCCGGGCGAAGTTCCAAACGCGCTCGCTGAGTCCCTCAGGTCTCGCAACGTGATGAGATAGGGAGCCGTATGAAAAGCTACTTGCTGTCGGCTGTTCTTGTTGGCATGTCTTTGTTCGCGCAGTCGCCCACCGGCACGTTCGTGGGGCGGGTGTGGGACGCCAGCTCGGCGGCCATTCCCGGCGCGAAAATAACGGCGCAGAACCTGGGCACCGGCCAGACCTGGACGGTGACGGCGGGCGCCGGCGGCGAGTACGTGATTTATTCGGCGCCGCCCGGCCGCTACACCATTGCCGCCGAATCGCAGGGCTTTAAGAAAGGCGTGATCTCCGAGGTGCAGATGACCATCGGCTCCTCGGTGCGCGCCGATTTCACCCTCGAGGTGGGCGCCATCGAGCAGCGCGTCGAAGTGACGGCGCACGCCGAGCTGCAGACCGAGACGGCGGCGGTCGAGAGCCTCATCACCAACGAGCAGATCGTCAGCATGCCGCTGAACGGGCGGGACTTCAACCAGCTCGTGCTGCTCAGCGCCGGCGCGGTGGACAACACGCTCAACAGCGGCCAGGACTTCGGCTCCTACGCGCTGAACGGCAACCGCAGCTTCTCGAACGATTTCCAGCTTGACGGTGTGCCCAACAACAACCTGTTTCAGGGCAAGGCGGCGATGAACATCTCGATCGACGCCATCCGCGAGTTCAAGGTGCTGTCGGCGGACAGCTCGGCTGAATTCGGGCAGGCCGGCGCGCAGATCACCATGGTGACCCAGTCGGGCACCAATAAGTTCCACGGCAGCCTTTACGAGTTCAACCGCACCAACCACTTTCAGGCGCGCGACCCGTTCAACACCCTGGGCATTCAGCCCTTCCAGCGGAACCAGTTCGGCGGATCCATCGGCGGGCCCATCCGCCGCAACAGCACCTTCTTCTTTTTCAATTACGAGGCCAACGGGCAATACGAGAACGTGACGCGGTTTTCGTTCCTGCCGCCGGACGCCTTTTGGAAAGGCGATTTCTCGGCGCTGCTCTCGCGCAGCATCCAGTTGCGCGATCCGCTGGCGACAGGCCGCCCCAACATCCCCGGCAACCGGCTCGACCAGTACCAGGGCGGGGCGCTGATCAGCAAGACGGCGCTGAAACTGCAGCCCTTCTACGGCAGCCCGGACTCGAACGCGTTGACCAACAACACGCAGCGCTTCCCCGAGAAGACCACGATCGGCGACCAGTTCACCATCCGCATGGATCAGCAGCTTCCGCGCCACACCACGCTGAGCGCGCGCACCACCTACGGCAATACCGGCGGCTTCAAGCCCAACCTGGTGGGCACGCCCGGGGTCGGCTACACCGAGCCGCTGCGCAGCCGCAACGGCTCGCTGGCGCTCAACTCTACGCTGGGGCCGCGCACCGTGAATGAGTTTCGCTTCGGCGCGATGAACTTTTCCGACATCGCTCATTACATTGACGGCGGGCTGCCGACGGTAAAATCGCTCGGGCTGCAGGGCTTCCAGCTCCCGGGCGAGAACGAAAAGGACTGGATCCCGCCGATGCCGCGCATCGTCTTCAGCGGCAACGACGCCTTCACGCCCATCAAGTACGGCGAGACCTCGGATTACGGCGAAGCGGCGCTGTCGATGATCAATAACGTCTTCACTTACTCCGACACCTTCAGCCACCAGCGCGGCGCGCATTCCATGCGCGCCGGGGCGGAGTTCCGCCGCACGCTGCTGAACGTCTTGCAGCAAACCAACGCGCGCGGCCAGCTCACGTTCCAGGGGGACACCAACGCGGCCTCCAGCGGCTATTCCTTCGCCGACTTTCTGATGGGGATCCCCAGGAGCAGCCAGCAGGTGGCGCTGAAGCCCAAGGGCTTGCTCAAGCAGCTCGATTTCGCCGGTTACTACCAGGACGACTGGAAGGCCACCTCACGGCTGACGTTCAACCTGGGCCTGCGCTACGAGCTGTTCCTGAACCCGTACGAAATCCGCAACCGCTTCTCGAACTTCGACCCCAAAACCGGGGCCATCGTGGTGGCCTCGAACGGCGGGCAGGCGCCCACCAGTGAGTACAACAAGCCGCTGATGGCCAGCCTGACGAATCCCGATGGAACGCCGCGCTTCCCCTTGCTGACCGACCAGCAGGCGGGCTTCACCCCGCGCCGCCTGGTGGACACCCAGAAGAAGAACTTCGCGCCACGCTTCGGCTTCACGTACCTGGTGGGAAAAAAGGGCAACACGGTGGTGCGCGGCGGCTACGGCATCTTCTACACCCGCTACCCGCGGCAGTACCTGCTGCAGACCATGCTGGTGAACCCGCCGTTCGCCGGCCTGCTGACCCACAGCCAGGCGATCACCAACGGCGTGCCGCGGCTCACGCTGGATGCACCGTACTCGACCAGCAGCACCGCCAGCGTCGCGCCGTTGGGCTTGCAGCGCAATTTCCTGCTGCCCAACAACCAGCAGTGGAACCTGACCATCCAGCGCGAGATCGGCTGGAAGACGGTCTTCACGCTGGGCTACATCGGCAACAAGGGGACGCACCTGTTCCGCACCATCAACTTGAACGGCCCCATCCCGGATCCCAACAAGCCGGGCGCCGTCATGCGGCTCTACCAGGCCACCTACGGCACTTCGTCGGTCAACTACCGCATTACCGACGCCACTTCGTACTACAACTCGATGCGGGTGGAGGCGCGGAAGACGCTCAGCTCGGGGCTGACCTTCCAGTCGAACTGGACCTGGGCCAAGGGGCTGGACACGACGGGCACCAACGTCAACTCGGCGATCCTGGACATGGAAAACCGCGGGCGCGACCGCGCCAACAGCGATTACGTGCGGCGGCATGTCATTACCGCCAACACGCAATACCGGCTGCCCTTCGGCCGCAACGGCCGGTTCCTGAAGAGCACCGGCGGATGGCAGCAGGCAGTGGTCGGCGGCTGGCAGGTGGGCGGCATCTGGCGGTATCAGACCGGGCAGTATCTGACGCCGAGCTTCAGTCAGTCCAACGCGCTCTCCAACAACCGGCCCGACCGCGTGCTGGGCGTGCCGGCCGACCTGCCGCGCGGCGAGCGCACTCCGCAGCGCTGGTTCAACCCCGCCGCCTTTGCCATCCCGCCAACGCTGGACCCGGCGACCGGCGAGGCGCGCTTCGGCAACTGCGGCCGCAACGTGGTTCTGGGGCCGGGGCTGAACGTCATGGACCTGGCCATGTACAAGATGTTCCCGCTGGGCAAGAGCGAGCGGCGCAGCATCACCTTTCGCTTCGAGTTGTTTAACGCCCTGAACCACCCCAACTGGGGCAACCCGGACATGGCCATCACCAACACCGCCACGGTGGCCACCATCACCCGGGTGACGGTCCCGGCGCGGCAAACCCAGTTCGCGCTGCGCTTCGACTTTTGAGGGTATACTCTAGCCATGGGAATCTTCAGCGCCTCGGTAGTCCTGAAGAATCCGGCGCACCTGGAGCGCCAGCGGGAGGTGTCGCTGCTGGTAGATACCGGTTCTCTCTTCAGTTGGGTGTCCGCCCCCGTACTCGAAGGAATAGGCGTTCAGCCCGTTGAAACCGAGCAGTTCAGAACCATTACCGGTGCATTGGTGGAGCGGAGGATCGGTTACTTGATCGTGGCCTATGATGGCCGCTCCGGCGCAGTGAACGTGGTCTTTGCGGAGCCGGGAGACATCGAGGTTCTGGGACTAACGGCTCTCGAAACGCTGAGGGTGGCGCCAGATCCCGTCAACCAGGTGCTGACTCCCGTCGTGGCGCTCGCCGTGTAAAGACTCTCTGTTTTCCGGCTTGAAGTTGGAGAGCAGGACGACGTCGCTGACGATGCGGCCGCGGGCCAGCGCCAGGCGCTTCCCGTCGCGCGACCAGCGGTGGTTGAAGATCCGGTCGGAATCGAAATGCGTGAGCTGTGCCGGCTTGCCGCCGTCCAGCGGCTGGCTCCAGATGTTGCCCACGCCCTTGGTTGTTTCCACGTAGCTAAGCGCCTTGCCGTCAGGCGGCCATTCCACCGGCACTGAAATGGGCAGCATCTTGATGGGCGGCCCGCCTTCGATCGAGACGATGGCGGTCTGCGGCGGCTTCTGCATATCGGGGATAGCCTGGAAGGCAACCAGCTTGCCGTCGGGCGATACTGCTGGCCTCATGGAGTGGTTGAGTGTGGCCGCCGCCCGCGCCTCGCGCAGGAACCGCTCCTTGGCCACCGCGTTGCTGCTCACCTGTGCCGGGAGAAACTTCAGCGCCACCTGCCGGCCGAGCACCGTGTCCTCGGCTTTGTACACGACGCCCATCCCGCCGCCACCCCAGGCGCTCGAGAACCCGATAGTGCGCGACGTTCGTTCCCGTCATGTGAGGGATTTCAGATAGGCCGAGAATAGACCCGAGCGCCCCCCAAGTCAACCGCCGTCCTTGGTGTCTTGGTGTCTTGGTGGTAAAAAAGACGGATGCTAACCAGACGCCAGTTCCTGGGCACAGCAACCGTGGTCGTCGGTGCGGGAAATCCGCAATCCGCAATCCGCAATCCGAAATCGGCAAGTCTGCTGATCCTGACCACCGACCAGCACCGGGCCGATTGCGTGGGCTGTTACGGCAACGGCATCGTGAAGACACCGGCCATCGACCGGCTGGCGGGCGAGGGCGTGCGCTTTACCCGCCATTACGTGCAGGCGCCGCAATGCGTGCCGTCGCGCGGCAGCATGCTGACCGGGCGCTACCCGCACGTCCACCGCGCCTTCACCAACCGCTACCGCCTGTCCGACCGTGAGCAGACCATTGCCCGGGTGCTGAACGAGCGCGGCTACCTGACCGCGTCGATCGGCGCCCGCCCCTTCGCCCCCAACAACGCCACCGGCGGCTTCGAGCGTATCTTTGGCGACCCGGAGCACGAGGCGGCATTGAAAAAGGCCGGCTGGACCGGCGCGAAAGTTGCCGAATACGAAGCGAAGCTGAAGGAGACATTTCAGGCCCATCCCGTGCCCTGGGGCGAGGAACTGGACAGCAGCAGCGTGACGGCCGACCTGGCGGTCGAGTTTTTGCGGCAGAACCGCGGGCGGCCATTCTTCGCACAGGTCAACTTCCACCGGCCGCACCATCCCTTCGACCCGCCGCGCCCCTACGCCGGAATGTACGACAGCGCCGAGTTCCCCAAACCGCACCGGCGCGCCAACGAGTTCGCCAACAAGCCGCCCGAGCACCAGCGGGCGCTGGAGGGGACCGCGGGCTTCGATCTCCGCAAGATGACCGACGCCGATCTGCACCGCATCACTTCCTATTACTACGGGTCGATTACTCTGACCGATAAGTGCATAGGTCGCATCCTCGATGAACTGGAGAAGCTGGGGCTGGCCGGCAATACGCTGGTGGTGTTCAACAGCGACCATGGCGAAATGCTGGGCGACCACGGGTTGCTATTCAAGGGCGGCTACATGTACGACCAGGTGCTGCACGTGCCACTGGTCGTGCGTTTCCCCGGCACGCTACCGGCAGGCAAATTAGTCGAGCCATTCACGCAGGAAATCGACCAGATGCCGACGCTACTGGCGCTGCTCGGCGCTCCGGCGCCCGAGGGCGTGCAGGGCCGCTCGCTGCTGCCGCTGATGGCTGGGGAAAAAGCCAAATGGGATGAAACCGTCTACGCCGAGTTTCCGGCCACCAAGATGGTTCGCACCCGCGATTGGAAGCTGGTGTATTACGCCGGCCGGCCCTACGGCGAACTGTACGACCTGCGCAGCGACCCGCACGAGCTCGATAACCTGTGGAGCGACGCCGGCCGGGCGGCGCCAAAGCAGGAAATGATGGCGCGCCTGGCCAACTGGCTGATCGCGTCGCACGACCCGCTGCCGCCCCCCGTTGACGCTCCCGAAGTGCGGTAACAGGCTGTAGACTGTAGGCTGTAGGCTGTAGACTGTAAGCTGTAGGAGCGATTTCGGATTGCGGATTTCGAACGGGCCACATGCTCGAAATTCGCAGCCCGCGATCTGAAATCCGCAATTCAGCCCACAGCCTACAGCCCACAGCCAGCGAATTCACTCCATTGCCCGAGCCCGCCATCCGCACCGGCGTCAAGACCATGACCGCCGCCGCCGTCGATTTGCTGAACAAATAACTGGCCTTCGGTATCACGTCAGGCGCTTGAGTTGTCCGTGCAATTCGGGATCGACGTGGCGAACAATGTCCAGGACCAGTTCCCGTACCTCAGGAAAGAGCTTTTCGAGGATGGTCAGATCTTTCGATTGCAGAAGGTCATTCGCCTTTAGGAACGGATCCAATAGCCTGAGCACTCCTTCGTTCCTCACTCGCTCCGCCAGCAACCGGGCGAAACTCTGAAACATGCCCGGCTTGACGTCCAACACACGCCGCAGGAAATTGCCGACTTGCTTGCCGAACCACTCCGTGGCCTGCCAGGACCCCATTCCCAGGCTTGCGGCAAACAGCCCCCGGCTGATCTGGTCTTCAGCCCGGCGCAGGCAGTTCAACCCGATTTCATGCATGAAGTCATGGACCGTTGAAGCAGACTCAGGTGGAATTTGCACCTGAGCGAGGGCCACAGGCAGTGCTTCCATCGATGGTCCTTGTTGCCCGAGGCATCCAAGAGCGATAAGGCGATCCGCCTGCAGATCCCAGTCGTCACGCTGTAACTCCAATCCGGCCTCAAGATCGCCCAACGCGTCCTGGAACTGCCCAGACAGCAGCAGGAGGTCTCCCCGGTCGTGATGATAGTCTCTGTCGTTGGCGCCGTGTTGGCGTGCGCCCTCTACGCACTCCAGGGAATCTTCGAACCGTTCGAGGGCGGACAAGACCCAAGCCTTTCGCCGCCATGCGTCTGCGGAACCGGGCTCCAAGGCCAAGGCTGCGTCCATCGCCTCGAGAGCTTCCTGATGACGCCCGAGGTGCCGAAGCGTTTCCGCTTGCAAGGTTAGCAGTGCCGGGCGAGGCGCGCCCAACTCGGCTGCCTTGCGGAGCGCCCCTAGCGCCCGTTCGTACTGGCCGAGACTGCTTGCCGCAACTCCAAGCTGTTCCCAACCGCGGGCCATACTCGGATCGAGCGCCACCGCTTGCTCGGCGCACCGCAGGGCTTCCGCCGGTCGTTCGAGGTTCTTGAGGACGATCGCTTGAGCCATCCACAACGTCGCCTTTGGCGTGCTCAACTCGGCCGCCTTGCGAAACGCCTGCAGGGCCCGCTCGTGCTGGCCAAGATTGTTGGCCACAGCGCCAAGCGCCTCCCAGGCGAAGGCCATAGTCGGATCGAGGGCCACCGCTTGCTCGGCGCACCGCAGGGCTTCCTGACGCCGACCAAGGCCGTCCAGCGCGAGCGCTTGGTTGGTCCACGATGCAGCCGTCGGCCCGCTCACGTCGGCCACCTTGCGAAACGCCTCCAGAGCCCGGTCGTGCTGCCCAAGATTCCCGGCCGCGACGCCCAGTTCTTGGTGCGCCCGGGCACTCTTCTCATCGAGGGCTATTGCTTGCTCGGCGCACCGCAGCGCCTCGCCGTGTCGGCCCAGATTGTTCAGCGCAATCGCTTGGGCGGTCCACAATGCAGCCGTCGGCCTGCCCACGTCGGCCGCCTTCCGAAACGCTTCCAACGCCCGGTCGTGCTGCCCAAGATTCCCGGCCGCGACGCCCAGTTCTTGGTGCGCCCGGGCACTCTTCTCATCGAGGGCTATTGCTTGCTCGGCGCACCGCAGCGCCTCCTGACGACGACCAAGGCCGTTCAGCGCGATCGCCTGGTTGGTCCACAACGGAGCCGTCGGCCCGCTCACGTCGGCCGCCTTGCGATACGCTTCCAACGCCCGCTCGTGCTGCCCAAGATTCGCGGCCGCGACGCCGAGTTCTTGGTACGCCCGGGCACTCTTCTGATCGAGGCCTACTGCTTGCTCGGCGCACCGCAGCGCCTCTTCTCGTCGGCCCAGGCTGTTCAGTGTGATCGCTTGGTTGGTCCACAACGCAGCCGTCGGCTGGCTCACCTCCGCCGCCTTGCGAAACGCCTGCAGGGCCCGTTCGTACTGCCCAAGATTGCCGACCGCGACGCCCAGTTCTTCGTGCGCCCGGGCACTCTTCTCATCGAGGGCCATTGCTTGCTCGGCGCACCGCAGCGCCTCGCCGTGTCGGCCCAGATCGTTCAGTGCGATCGCCTGGTAGGTGTACAACGCGGCCGTAGGCTCGCTCAACTCGACCGCCTTGCGAAACGCCTCCAGAGCCCGCTCGTGCTGCCTAAGATTGGCGACCGCGACGCCCAGTTCTTGGTGCGCCCGGGCACTCTTCTGATCGAGGCCTACTGCTTGCTCCGCGCACCGCAGCGCCTCTTCTGGCCTGTCCAGTCTGTTGAGCGCGATGGCCTGGCACGTCCATAACGCGGCCGTAGGCTCGCTCAACTCGGCCGCCTTGCGAAACGCTTCCAGCGCTCGCGCGTGGTCACCTATGTTGCCCACTGCAACCCCGAACAGTCTCCGCGCGTCCGCGGAACGTTGATCCAGATCCAGGACTTTCTCCGCCGCGGACTTCGCCTCCTCGTTGGCCCCAATCCCAATCAGCTTCTCGATGTCTTCTAACGCTTCCGCGCGTCGCCCCGCTTGCAGGTGAACCAGTGCTCCTGCTCTGTAGGCTACTGCCAGCCCCTCTCTGTCGTGTTCCTTGAGAGATTCGGCGGCGAAGTACTGGGCTTCTTCTTCCGCCCAGCCCCACTCGCCGATCTTGATAAGACTGTCCATGCGACTCGAGAATGCGTCATAGCGGAGCGCTCCCTCGCCGGCCGCCTGAAAGTAAAACGACTCCTCGACGTGACGCATGATTTCTGCTCGTGGAATTTCCACGGCGGCTCGAAGGTATGCCCGGTGATGTGAGTACATCTCCCGGATTTCTTCTGGCGTGAAGTAAAGCTTAAGAAAATCCGCGAGGAACCGGAAGCGCTGGCGGCCCGCGACGGTCGCCGTCTGCCGCCAGATTCGGAAAAGGCGCTCGGTAATGTCGTAACGGGTCGCTCTCCGGCGTTGGAACTTCGCGGGACGGACGTAATGGCCCTCCTTCAACCGCTTCAACTGGGCATTCACCAGCGCCAGCTTCAATCGGGCCGCTTCGGCGATTTCCGTCGGGGTGGCAGGTCCGGACATCTGCGCGATGGTGTCCAGGACTTTGCGAGCCTGGTCGGGCAGCTCATCGAACCGGCGCACAAAATACTCGCGCAACTCTTCGAGCAGATTGCGCAGGGCCAGCTCGATGTCCAGGAAAGCGGATCGGGTGGCTATCTGGTAGAGGAAAAGGACGAGGCGGGGATTGCCCCCGGTCAGGATTTCGATTGCCGGGATTTTCTTTGACAGTTCTGCGCGCCTGGCTTCGAACTCGCCCAGCCGACCATCTTCCTCAAAGCGGCGCGCCAGCAGCTCCAGGACTTGCTCATTGCTCAATTCAGGCAGGATGCGGATCTCGAAGAAGTCGTGAAAGGCAGCCTTTTGGTCCATCACCTCCTTGAATACACTGGGCGCCGAACCAAGAATCACCAGGAGGCTGTTGCGTGACAGAAAGCTTCGCAATCTCAGGTGCTCTTCCTCAGGCCATTGCTGGAGCACCTTCTGAAGATTGTCGATGACCAGCAAGATGCGCCCGCCTCGTTCTCGATCAAAGCGCTCCATGCGCTCGAAGCAGCAGTCGATCACCGCCTGGTCCATTTGCTGGTGCAGCTTCGGCGGCAGATTCCACAACTGCTCTGCCGGGAGCGCCTCCCGCAGCTTGTCCAGCAGGTTCAAGAGGAAATTGGCCAGGGAATTCTGGCCCGCGTATTCTTCTTCGGCGAAGAATACCGAGGTCCATGCCTTCGACGGGCCGCTCCAATCCTGCGGAATGTGCAGGCGGCCAGAGACGCATCGGTCCACCAGGCATAGCAGGTGGGTCTTGCCGATGCCGCGCGGGCCAACGAGCAGCAGGTGGTTCGCCGTAGCGCCCTTTTCGGTCGCTTGGAGCCTGGCGAGAGATTCGCGG
>Ga0315275_10005885_pt1 | contig 11670 bp, 15 predicted proteins | sample YL17G03_0_MG_FD_205557 | JGI IMG/M metagenome (GOLD analysis project Ga0315275, IMG submission 205557) | Sediment microbial communities from Yellowstone Lake, YNP, Wyoming, USA - YL17G03_0 | ecosystem: Environmental > Aquatic > Freshwater > Lake > Sediment | place: USA: Wyoming | collected... | reverse complement strand
GTCGCCGCGGGGGCGAATAGCAGGTAGGCGTAGCTCTCCATCTGGTCCCGCTGCTCCTTCGTCACCACGCTGCGGAGTGCGGCGAACCCCGTCTCCGCCCGCGTGTAGTGCAGGAGGCTGTCCGCCATCACCCGTCCCATGCTTGAAGGTCGAGTCCCGGAACAGCAGCCGCGACGTGAGGAGGTACTCGTAGTAGGAGTCGATGCCGCCGGTGATGTGGCTCTCCCGGTCCACCCACGCGCCCGTCTCGACGCTGATAGTGCTCCCGACGAGCCTGATGGGCGACCGCCGCTTGAATAGCCTGACGGCTGCGCGCTTGGCGGTGTCGTAGTAACGCTGGTCGCCCGTGAGCTTCGAGAGGGCGCCGAACTCCAGCATCAGCGTCCCCACCTCGGCCGGGTTGCTCACCGGCCCGCTCACCGCGCCCGTCCGCAGATTGACGAACCGGTAGGGCATCCCGGTCCGGGAGCGGAACGCCGGGAGCAATCGCTCGCCGAGGTCCCGCGCGAGCGCGAGGAACCGCGGGTCGCCGTCCATCTGGTAGGCGGTGATGAGGCCGCCGAGCAGCCGGATCGTCACCTCGAACACCTGGACCGGGAAGTCCCGGTCGAAGGAGAGGCTGTCGAGGATGAGGGTCTTGGCGCGCGCGGCCTCCTCGCGCAGTCCCATCAGCAGCATCGTGTCGAACGCGTCCAGCGGGGTCATCACCAGGGACGCTGGATACCAGTCATGCGCGCCCCGGCTCAGGGGCAGCAGTTGGTCGTGTCCCCACGCGTAGCGCTGGTAGCCCTGCCAGGCGTGGAGGAAGGCCCCGCGCACCGCTGCGGCCTGGTCGGGCTCGGGGGCGGTCCGGGCCGTGCACCCGGCGACAAGGCCGAGCACGAGGCACAGCGCAACGCGCGGTCGGGCAGGGCGGGGGCGAGTGGACATCGTGCCCCCAGAGCTGGGCGCTGCCGGCGGCCGGGTCAGTGGTACCTGACCGCGTAGTACACCACGTATATCCACGACAGGGCGCCGTGGATGATCGCCCACAAGATGGACTTGTTCGCGCTCCAGGAGATCGTGATGGCGAGAGCAGTGCCGAAACCGACGCCGACCTTCGCAGCGTCTTTGGAACGCGATGTGGAGTCGCTCATGGTCCCACCCCCTAGCTCTTGACGAGTCTCAGACCGACGATGCCTATGACTATTAGGCCGATACAGGCGAGGCGCATCGGGGTGGCGGGCTCGCGGAACAGCGCGATGCCAAGGGCGGCGGTGCCCACCGTGCCGACCCCTGTCCAAACCGCGTAGGCCGTGCCGAGCGGGACGCTTCTCAGGGCGACGCCGAGGAGAGCGAGGCTCACGACCATCGAGGCCCCGGTCGCGAGAACGGGGACCAGGCGAGTGAAGCCCTCCGTGTACTTCAGCCCGACTGCCCAGGCGATCTCGAACAGTCCCGCGAGCAGAAGAATGAACCATGCCATTGACCGGCTCCTTGTCAGGCGGGGTCGTCCGCCGACCAGTTCCACCACTTGAGCAGCCGGGGCCGGGGCCGTTCGGTGCTCGCGTAGTAGACCGCGCACCCAAACACATACAGGAGACAGCGGTCCTGCCGCACGCCGCGAAGGCGGTTGATCCGCTCGTACAGGCGTTCCGGGTTCCGGGCCCGCAACTGGGTGACGCGGCGGATGCCGAGTGAGCGAAGGTCCCGAGCGATGCTCGGCCCGACGCCAGGAATGACCTGCAACGGATCGGTCGGGCGACGACGCTTGGGTTGCATGGAGCCGCTGACCCGGCTACTCGGACGGCTGCGCCGACGGGCGCGCCGCACGCTCATCGATCACGATGGTCTCGGCGATGCGGTCGTGCACCGTCTGGCGGTTGCGATGAGTGAAGTACTGGATGAAGCCAAACCCCAGCTCCAGAGCCGAGGCCCCGTAGGCCAGGGCGCGTTCGAACGCCTGCCAAGCCCGAAGGCGGTCTTGAACCAGCGAGATGGCCCGAAGGCCGAAGAGCCGCTTGCCGAAAGTGCGGCCATTCCCGAGATGATTGCTCAACCCGAGGAAGAGGACCAGCCACGCCACACTGTACCAGTTCTTGAAGAACTTGAACTGGACCATGTAGTCCGCGTTCCCGGTGAGCAGGCCGAGGCCGAGCAGGGCCTTGAGGGAAAGGAGAGACAAAGGCAGGAACAGAAGGCCGGCCAGAAGGAAGTCCACGGCCAGGGCCGCGGCGCGCCTGGGGAACGAAGCGAGCGGCAGGCCGCGGAGCTGCTCCACGCGGTCGGCAGGATGGGGATCGAATCGCTGCAGAGAGGCCATACGCTCAAGATAACAGGTGGTCTTCGTGATGACTGTGCCGCCCCGTCGTTTCAGTCGATCACCTGCCCCCCGCAGGAGTCGCACTTGCCCGTGGCCGCCGCGACGCGCTCGGACATGCCCTTGAGCATCACGCCGCACTGCGGGCAGGTCGCGCGGGCCGATCTGGTCCTGCGATCCATGCGCCACACCAGCACCCCGATGAATGCCGCGTACGCGAGGAACGCCCCACCCGCGATCGCGAGCCGGGGTCCGCGCTCGAGGTGCAGGTCCGCCCAGCCGAGAAAGACGAGTTGGACCACGCCGAGCACGACACTCAGGAACGCCATCAGTCGGCCATCGTGTCGCTCGACCTGTTTCACGGCAGCTCGCCGGCGCTCGAAAGCCTCGCGTGTATACATGACCCTCCTGTGGGGAGTTACGCTGGATCCTCGATCGCGGACCCTGGTACCGTGACGCGCCCGATCGCCGTTTCGGCCTGACGGCCTGCGCTTCAGCGCGAGGGCGCGGCGCCGCTTCACGGGGTGTCAGCGGTCCCGCTGCAACCACACGTCGACCCGCGCGAGTTCGTCGCGGGTGGCCTGCTCGGCGCGCTCGACGTCGTGGAGGAGACCCGCGTGGTCCGCTCCGGCAGCGTGTTCGCCCTGCAGGTCTTTGCGCACAGCCTGCTGCGTCCGAAGATCGTGAACGAGGCAGCTGCGCAGCTGCTTGGCGGCGCGTCTGTCGAACTGGGCCCTCTCGCGCAAGTAGGCCTTCTGACTCTCTGTGCGGGCGGCGCGACGAGAGCCAAGGCGGACTTCGCCGATGATGATCGCGGCAGCACCCAGCCCGAAGAGCAGGAAGGCGGCGGTGAAGAAGAAGTTGTAGGTGAGGTCCACGGGACGGCGTCTGAAGCTGCGGCGAGCGCGAGTGTGATCGGCCGACCGCGCCGGACCTAGGGGCGTACTTCTTCCACGATCCGCAACAAGTCGTCGCCGGAGAACGGCATCCGGATCGTGCGCGCGGCGCCTAGCGCCAGTGTGACCGCCAAGGGGTCCACCTCCCGGTAGGAAGTCCGCCCCGCCATGGTCACGACGCGAGCATCCGGGAAGGTCCGCCGCAGCTGCCGCAGGAACTCCGGTGCCTCCATCCGGCCCGGGGCGAGCACGTCGATGATGACCACGTCTGCCGGGACCGTGCGGTACGCGAGGAGTGCGACCCCTGCGTCGGCAGTCTCGACCACCTCGTGGCCGGCGCTGGCGAGCATGGCCTGCAAGGCATCGCGCAGCGCGCTCTGCTGCGCGACCAGCAGGATGCGAGCGCTGCGGGAGTTCGGGACGAGAGCCGCTCTACCGCACCCGAGGCACACGACCCTCCGGGCGAGCTCGGCACCGCGCCGCCGGGCCGGTCCGAGCGTGAACCGGCTTCCGCACGAGGGACAGCCGACGGGGCCCGGCGCGGCGAACCGCGCGCGCAGCTCCCCCATCTCCTTGACGGTGAACGGAGTGAGGCTGTCGCGCCGCCGCCGGCCACGCCGGCGGGTCGCCAGGGCGCGCCGATCGGTCACCTCGCGACGGCCGAGGTGACGGCGGTCCTGCCGGGCGCGGCGCTCCGCGGCGAACTCGTGCGCCGTGCTCCGGCGCTCGCGGCTCCGCCTGTCTTCGCCGGAGCGGCGAGGAACCGGCAAGCGCCGCTCCCACAGCCGGCGGCGATCGCCTTGGCGAACCTGTGCCGATGGTCGTTCCACGCACAGCCCCCGCTAGTGCCGTTCGCCAAACAACATAGCTTCGACGCTGCAGTTCCGCCCGCTCCAGCCACGAAATGGATGGCGCTCCCACAGAAGCTAACCGCAGCTGCGAGGCACTCCAGCGCGGCGTGCCCCCGCCGCGGCCTGCACGAGCGCTGGCGTTCTCGCGGCTCAGATGACGCGTCGGCCGAAGACCGACGGCCAAGCCACGCGAGCACTCCCCCAACGAGGGCGAGGATCGAGCCTGGGACGAGGAACACGAACGGCAGCGCGAACATCAGCCCGCTGGCTAACAGCGGGAGTCAGCTGCGAGGCTTCCGCCTGGCCGGGCCTCGTCAGCCGCATCCGGTTGTCGGGCAGCCTCGTCGCTCTCCCCGCCAGTCACCCAGGAACCCCGGGTTCGCCCAACGACTGGCGCCACAGAAGCAGGCGCGGGTTGGGCCGATCCGTGCGATAAGCAGCGCTTTCCGAGAGGGTCCGGCTACCGGCCGCTGACGAGCGTCGCGCGGTGGCGAATAGCCCTCAGCCACATGCGGCGGATGATCGCGCTGCCGGGGTAGATGACCCGCCAATAGGCCGCGAAGCGGCGCTGGGTGGCGGGACTGTTCGCGAACACCCGCGTCTCAGTCACGACCACGGAACCGTCGGTCCCATCCGCCGTCACAAGGAAGTTCATGGTTGCCAAGGCGAAGCCCGGAGGCAGCGTCTGTTGAAAGACCTGCGGTGTCAGGGTCCCTCGCGCCCCCGCTGGCGCCATCACGACGGTACCGATGACCAGCTCGTGCGGCACGCTGTCCGCCAGGCGCACGAACCCACCGCTCGTGGCCACGTCAATCAGGGATTCGCGGCTCCCCGCTGCCAGGATGCTCGGGGGCAGCGGCCGCCCGCCGCGTCGGACCCAGGTAAGGGCACGAAGGAGGAAGATCTCGTCGGCTCTGACTCGTTGAATGGCCTCATACACCCGCGTGGGCGGGGCGGCGATCCTGAGCGAATGGACCTCCCGGAACTGCCAGGCGGGGGCGAACCGGTCGATCTGTGTCGCCGCACGGGTGATGCGGTGCTCCGAGACCGGGAGTCGGAGGCCGATCAGGGTCAGGAGTGCCCCCGTTCCCGCGACCAGAAGGGCGCGCCGGCGGGTCCTGACATGCAGCCAGGCGGCCGGCTTGAGCACCAGAACCAGTCCGACGAGGGCGAGGATGACGCCCGAATACACGAGCACGGAACCCCACATGAGGCTGGTACTCCCGACGAGTGAGATGGTGGCCCTACAGCGGGTTCCCTCGATCCGGTTGGTCGCCTCTCGGATCGGCCTGACTACCGCGCCCCGTGCGGTGTATGCGCTGGTTCGACGCCGGGGTCGTACGATCCGGCGTCAGAGGCACACTTCCTGGACCCTGGCCCCGCCACGTGCCAGCCGGAAGGGCCCGAGCGTCTGCCCGAGGTCGGTGACGGTTACGGTCAAGACTAGGGTGTTGCCCTCGACGCTGCCCGAGTAGCGCGCCGGGTGAGGTGGACGGCCCGCAGGGGGAACCGGACCGCCGCCGAAGAAATGCTGCCCGCTGGCCGTGAGCCGCCCGTCTCGACTGAGGACCCACGCCGAGTCCATGGTCCCCGTGCCGCAGGCGTAGGAGAGCGTACCGCCGGCGCGGGAGAGGGAGAGGCTGGCGTCGGGCCCGCCCCAGTCGCCTTCGGCTTCGGGGGCGGTGGGCGCGGAGCAAGAGAGAATCACCGCCAGGAGGGCTAGGATCCGGCACCGGGGAGAAAGCACTGGAGGCCTCCGTGAAGATGGGCCCAGGACTGTCGAGATAGCAGCGCGCGAGGAACAAATGGGCTTGTCTCGGGACTCAAGCAACCGACGGCGAGTGCTGCCGAGGCTGGGAGAGCCGGCCAAGCCAAGGTGCGGATGTTAGACCTCGTCGCTGCGACTACCGCACAGACCCTCCATACTGCGGTGGGGTCACAACTCGGCGGAGGAACACGAACGGCAGCGCGAACATCAGCCCGCCAGGAGGCCAACTGAGGACGCCCAGCGGGATGATGCCGCCAGCTCCGGTCAATGCTATCCAGCCGAGTACGGTGGCCACACGGCGCATTGTCGACTCCCCTCAGTGCTGACCATGCGCATCACCGGTGCGAGACCAGCCAGCGACGCGCTGTTGGTCGAGCGTCCGGTGCAAGCGAGGGTTGGGCTGAGCGTCACGCATCATCCACCCCATAGGCGAGAAGGAACATCCATTCGCTGATGCGCGAGAACACGCCCATGCCGGGATAGACGAAGAACACCATCGCAACCGATCGAGCAACGAAACGCCGAGCGACGACGAGCCATATCGCGGCACCCAGGAACATCAACAAGGGGATGGCCGAGATCATGACCGACGCGCCGACGGCTATCTGGAGCGGAGTGGGCACCGGGAACAGATGCTTGAGAAGCAGGCCCAGGGCGGTGACGCCAACTGCCAGCGGGACGATCAGCGCCAGGAGCAACGAGCTCCATGCGATCGGATGTCGGCGCTGAGTCTGGGTGATCTCTCTGGGAAGCATGACGACACTCCAGCATTCAGCCTGATGGATCGCGCTTCTGCTGCGGGCCGAAGCGCCCACCGGGAAGCGCTGGAATCCGGGCGGCAAATGGGCGCGCAGTCCCGCCAGTAGGAAGCGCTGGTCAGGCGGCAACCGGCACGAGCCGCTAGACGACCGCGCCGAAGAGCCGCCCGACTGCGGCAGTACACCCCATGGCCAGCGCACCCCAGAATGCGACCCGCAGGGCCCCCCGTGTGAGCGGGGCGCCGCCAAGGCGAGCCGCTACGCCCCCGAGCACGAGGAGGAGCCCCAATGTCACTCCCACGACGCCCGGTGTCAGGATCCCGGCAGGCAAAATCGCGGCGAGAACCGCAGGTGGCGCCGCACCAACCGCAAAGGAGGCCGCGGACGCTACCGCGGCCTGAATCGGGCGAGCCCGCGTCGTCTCGTGGATGCCAAGCTCGTCCCGGGCATGGGCCCCCAGGGCGTCGTGGGCCATCAGCCGATCTGCGACCTGGATCGCAAGCTCACGACCAAGGCCTCGGGCGATGTAGATGTCGGCCAACTCGTCCCGCTCGGCCTCCGGCGAGGTCGCGAGTTCGCTACGCTCCCGCACGAGGTCAGCCCTCTCGGTGTCCGCCTGGGAGCTGACCGAGACGTACTCACCGGCTGCCATCGAGAGGGCACCGGCTGCGAGCCCCGCAACTGCAGCCAGCAGGACCGCTTCGCGGCTCGGCCCGGCGGCAGCCACGCCCACGACCAAGCTACTCGTGGAGATGAGGCCGTCGTTGGAGCCAAGGACGGCGGCGCGCAACCAGCCGATCCGATCGCCTCGGTGCATCTCACCGTGCATGGCTGACCTCTGTGTTTGGCGCTACTCGGATGTGAGCAACGGTACATTCGCCGGTGATAGGTAACAGATCGTACACAGCTGATTGGTAACACTCTCTCTAACGTAGGTGCCTCTTCGAGGAGGCGCCAATGCCGTGGAGGGAGACGTCAGCGATGGAAGAGCGACTGCGGTTCGTGCAGGATGTGCATCGGCCGGGGTGGTCCTTAGCGGAGCTCTGTCGACGCTACGAGGTGAGCCGGAAGACGGGCTACAAGTGGCTGGCGCACTATGGGGAGGCGGGCCCAGCAGGCTTGGTGGACGGGTCCCATCGCCCGCGGACCAGCCCGCACGCGACCCCGGCGTCCGTGGTCGAGTTCATCCTACCGCTGCAGCACCGGTACACCTGGGGAGCTCGGAAAGTGCGCCGCTTGTTGGCGGCGCGCGTGCCCGCCGATCAGGTCCCGACGAAGACCACGGTGCATCGCATCCTCGAGCGACACGGGCGAGTGCGGCCGCGCCGCCGGTCCCAGCGTCGCCTTCATGCCGGGCCGCCCGGGACGCCGATGGACCAGCCCAACGCCGTCTGGACGGCCGACTTCAAGGGGCAGTTCCGGACCGGCGACGGCGTATACTGCTACCCGCTCACGGTGCAGGATGGCGCGACGCGCTTCCTGCTCGGCTGCCACGGGATGCTGGCCCCCACCACGGCGGGCAGCTGGCCGGTGTTGGCGCGGCTGTTCCGGCGCTATGGGCTACCGGAGCGAATCCGCAGCGACAACGGGGCGCCGTTCGCGTCGCACGCGCTGGGTCGCCTCTCGACGCTGTCGGTGTGGTGGGTGCGCCTCGGGATTCGGCCGGAGCTGATCGAGCCGGCGCACCCCGAGCAGAACGGCCGGCACGAGCGGATGCACAAGACGCTCAAGGCTGACACGGCCCGTCCGCCGCACTCCGATCTCGCAGCGCAGCAGCGCCGGTTCGACTGGTTCCGCGAGCGCTACAACACCGAGCGGCCGCATGAAGCCCTGCACGACGCGACGCCGGCCAGCTGCTATGCGCCCTCACCGCGCCCGTACCGCGCGACGCTCTCGCCGCTGGTGTATCCCGGGCACTTCGAGCGGCGGCGCGTCAGCCGCAATGGCGGGATCCGTTGGGAGCATCGGTGGGTCAACGTCAGCCATCTGCTCGCCGAGCAGGACGTCGGTTTCGAGGAGATCGATGACGGACTCTGGGATGTCTATTTCGGTCCGGTGTGGCTGGGCCGGTTCCACGAAGCGGTGGGTCGGATCGTGGACAAACTGAACCGCCCCGCACGACGGCGGGGCGGCAACCACAAGGGCAAAGTGTCACCCATCAGCTGAGCACAAACTGTTACCTGTCACTTGGACCGTTCAAGTCACCCTTGCGCGACGGAGCCGCGTCGCCGCCGCAGTGACAACGCCAGGCCGACGAGCATGACAACGAACAACATGAGGTTCACCAGCGGCCCGACCGGAATCCCGACGCGGAGTAGTGGAACGAAGTTCAATACCAACTGCGCGGCGAGGTAGTTCAACGCGAGGAGTACGAACATCAAGGGGACCGCGCTTCGATATCGAAACAGCACGAGCACGCACAGAAGACAGAAGAAGAGGCGCCAGAGCGACCCTTGTGCGAATACCGCCACGACCGTTTGGGCGACCGCCGGTGTGAATGAATCGAGTGGGATCCCGTCCGCGTCCCTTGCCGTGGAGTACCCGTTGAAGATGATGGCCAGGCTCTGGGCGCTCTTCAGCGCGACTACCAGGCCAAACAGCCAGAGCGCCAACTTATTGCCCCGATACTCATTATCCAGACGTCGCGGTAGAAGCTCGTCGAGCATGATCCTACCTCCAATGCCTCCGGATACTTCTGAACGCGGCCTAACGGATTCGCGCATAAGCTGCAGTGCGCGGCTCCAATTGCGCAAACCACACCCGGGTTATTAGACAAGCCCCTGAATCGCTTCTCCCCCCCTCCCCCTAGTCCCGGGGTCACGGTTCCGTCGGCCGACGTGAACGCCAGTGTGACTGGGCCAGCCATCCGCCAAGCACACCGCCGGGCGTGCGCGCGCTGTCAATTGCATGCGGAGCCTGTGTGAAAACTCGCGGCACGCCGTGTGCGAGTGGTCGTGGGCGAGCGCTCCTCGTCGCTGAGTCTGACCCATGGCGTATATCGCTGGTGCCGACCGCACGCAAGCCGTGCTCCTGCCCGACGTGCTCGACGACTACGTGGGAGCGGACAATCCCGTGCGCTTCCTCGACGCCTTCGTGGCGCAGCTCGATCTGGCGGCGCTCGGGTTCCAGCGCGCCGTGCCGGCGGAGACGGGGCGACCGGGGTACGATCCCGGCGACCTGCTGCGGCTCTACCTGTACGGCTATCTGCACCGGATCCGCTCCAGCCGCCGGCTGGAGCAGGAGAGTCACCGCAACGTTGAGCTGATGTGGCTGCTGCGGCGGCTCACCCCCGACTTCAAGACGATTGCGGATTTCCGGCGGGAGCACCCTGGGGCGCTGAAGGGGGTGGGCCGGGAGTTCGTGCTGCTGTGCCGACGCCTCGATCTGTTCGGCGGCGAGTTGTTGGCCATCGATGGGAGCAAGTTCCGGGCGGTGAACGCCCGGGATCGGAGCTACACGCCGGCGCGACTGGCTACGCTGCAGCGGGACATCGACCGCACGATCACGCGGTATCTGCGGGAGCTCGAGCGCCAAGACGCGACAGAGACCGGCACCGAGGGGCCGAGCGTGGAGGCACTGCGGGAGAAGATCGCGGGGCTCGAGCAGCGGCGGGCAGGGTACGAGGCTCTCGGGCAGGCGCTGGCGGCGAGCGGGGAGAGCGCGGTCTCGCTCACCGATCCGGACAGTCGGCCGATGCTGAGCGGGGGGCGCATCGAGGTCTGCTACAATGTCCAGACCGCGGTGGACGCCAAGCACAAGCTGATCGTGGCCGAAGATGTCACCAACGCGGCGGGGGACCGCGATCAGCTCAGTCCGATGGCGACGGCGGCGCAGGAGGTGCTGGGAGGCGCGACGCCGGTCGTGGTGGCTGACCAGGGGTACTATCACGGGACGGAGATCAAGACCTGTCTGGAAGCGGGCCTCACGCCGCTGGTGCCGCGGCCGCTGACCTCCGCCAACGAGGCGCGGGGCCTGTTCACCAAGGATGACTTCCGCTACGACCGAGCCCGTGACCTCTACTGCTGCCCGGCGGGTCAGGAGCTGACCTTCCGCACCACCACGCTCGAGCTCGGCCGCACGATCAAGAACTATCGGACCAGTGCCTGTGGCCGCTGCGCGCTCCGGTCCCGCTGCACGCGCAACCGGGACGGCCGCAAGATCACGCGCTGGGTCGACGAGCACCTCCTTGAGGAGATGGCGGCTCACCTGCGGCGTGCTCCCGATCTCTTCGCCCGGCGCAAGGAGCTGTCCGAGCACCCCTACGGCACGATGAAGCGGGGGATGGACCAAGGCTACTTTCTGCTCAAGGGCCTGCGGAAAGTGCGGGGCGAGTTCAGCCTGACGGCGCTCGCCTACAACCTGAAGCGCGTGATCAACCTGGTGGGCGTCCCGCAGCTGGTCGCGGCCCTCGCGTAAGCGGGGCCTGGCCGTCGTTGTTCCTCGATGCGAGGCCCCCGAGGGTCTCGCTACGCGGCCTGCGCGCCCTGCAGACCAACTTCCCCGTCCCCGCGAGACCTCGTCCCGACCCCACGCAGCAGCCGTGCGATTACCTCCCGCGCACCGGGAGTTTTCACACACCGTCTGCGCTGGTTAGGCAGCGCCTGGGCCTTGCGGCTCCGCCTCGTTGTCGGCGTCGTATAGCGCTTTCATCTGATGCCACCGTTCGGACTTCTCAAGTATCTCAACCAGCGACTCCGCTGAGCCGAGAGCACCTAGGGTGAAAGAGCTGTCGACGTTGCGCGCGCGGCGTCCATGGAGGTTGTAGACATCTTCGAGGGCTTTGATGACCTCGCCGATTCTCTGGTGCGTCAGGGGCGGCAACGGATCCTCTCGGCTCCCTACAGCTGTGGCGTGATCCAGATGCGCGTAGACCTTGTGGCGCAGTAGCGTCGCGGGCTCCGCCAGGGCCGCCGCGGCGTCGATTGCGTCGCTCAGCTCGGACATCAAGGCAGGCATCTCGTCGAGTTTCGGGTCGAGGAGGAGAGTCCGAAGGGTCAGATTGGCTTGCGTACCCGTCTTTGGTCTATCGGTGAGGCGGCCGATAGCGAGCACGGTCGTGGCCTGTAGCAGGCGCTGCTGGAGCCCGAAATACCAGTGG
>Ga0315275_10005884_pt1 | contig 11673 bp, 5 predicted proteins | sample YL17G03_0_MG_FD_205557 | JGI IMG/M metagenome (GOLD analysis project Ga0315275, IMG submission 205557) | Sediment microbial communities from Yellowstone Lake, YNP, Wyoming, USA - YL17G03_0 | ecosystem: Environmental > Aquatic > Freshwater > Lake > Sediment | place: USA: Wyoming | collected... | reverse complement strand
TGCCTTGCGTAAAGTCTTGTGGCAACATCGAATTTCACCCAACTTGAGGTTTTCGGCACGAGTTAGAGAATTAATTGAAACGGTTTCCTATGGGCTTTTCGCCGCATAGCAAATGGCTAAACCGCACACTTATGAGAGTTCGGCGATGATAGTCTGGGCCGCGACTGAGGACCTACACAAAGTCGGCGAGTTCGACACGGGCGTAGAGAATCTCTCCGGGATCGCCGTTGACCACGAAACGGAGAAGATCTACGTTGTGAGGCGAGACAATCCTTACGTATATGTATATTCCTTCGATGAGGGTGGTAATACGCTTGTACTGGAAGGCCAGTATTACCTCAATGTCCCCACGGGCAGTCTGAGTGCCTGGGGGATAGCCTTGGATGAGACAAGCCATTTACTCTACATTTCAACAAGCACAGAGCGAGTGCACGTATATAACACAGGCGACTGGACCCACAGCCATTACATAGATATTGCAGTAAATGCTGTGCTTCGCCCCGCTGTCGGCATAGCAATCGATGAAGTGCACGGTTATCTCTACACCGGACATTGGCAAGCTCACAATTACTTGGTTCGGACTGCGATAAGTCCGCCTTACGGCAGTATCGAGGTTGAGATTACGAAGGCAGGTTCTGAGTCAAAGCCGTTATTGGGCGTGGATGTTGACGACGATACGGGGCTTGTGTACTGCACGACTTATCACCATGACTTCAGGGTATATGACAGCAGCCTCGTGTTAAAGGATAGCGAAACCAATGGCATCGCCAATGCCGGAGGGGTGGCGGTTCCGAGAGGTGACGTTTGGTATAAGCCGGATTGGTTTACCCTCAGCAAGGTGGATAATGTTGTTGGTTGCGTGTCTCCTCCGGATCAGTTCACGTATAGTATCAGTTACAGCGCGAACGGGCATGCCGATACGGGCGTCGTGATTACAGACTACCTGCCTCTTGAAGTGACGTACATATCCAGCTTGCCCACAGGGGCATACGACGAGGCGACGCATACCGTGACGTGGGATCTTGGAGCCATTTCAGGGTCGGCCTCCGGGACGTTGCAGATAGTGGTTCACGTGAATTACCTTGCGCGGGTGGGGATGACCATTACAAATGCGGTGGAGATGGAGGGCGCGCTGTACTATAGCAAGAGGACGGAAGATACGGGTATATGCTGCTGGTACGGGGGCCAGAAAATTTATGTTGACCAAGATGCTACCGGCTATGAGAACGGGACATCCTGGGATAATGCCTATACGGATCTGCAGGATGCGCTGGAGCACGTGAGAAGGTGCCCCGGGGCGGTGACACAGATCTGGGTGGCGGCCGGCGCGTACAAGCCGACGGAGAGTCCCAGCGAGAGCAGCGCAACCTTCGAGCTGATTGACGGACTCGATATGTACGGCCATTTCGGTGGCATCGGGACGTATGAAACCAGCATCAACCAGCGGGATTTTGAGAACCCAGCTAATGAAACCAGGCTTGAGGGGCAGATCGGGGTCAGTGTGTCGGAGGCGGTTTCATACGTAGTAACGGCGAAGAATATCACGGACCTGATCTTTGACGGATTCACGGTCAGAGGCGGCTACGCCGGGGCGGGCATCTTGATTGAGGAGTGCCCGAATGCCAATTTCTCCATTGTCAGGTGCAAAGTCGAGGACAACGACCAGTACGGGATCAAATCCACGGCTGCGGCCCTCTCCGTGTCGCATTTTGAATTGCAGGATTCCTTGATCACCGCTAACACCATGTACGGACTGCAGTGTGAGCGTACGTGGGCTCTGATAACCGGGACGGTATTTGACGGAGACAACCAGACACAGCTTGGAATTGCTCCGTATATCTCGGCGGTTGACATGTTCGATTCGGAGGTGAAGAACCACACCGGCTCGGGCATATATGCGAGTGCTGGGAATCTGCTTGCCGAGGACTGTTTCATCGAGGAGAATGGGGGCGCCGGAATCGTGTGCTCCAACTGCTGGACAGTAGTAAGTCGGTGTGTGATACAGAACAATGCAGGCGCCGGTCTTGGGTCTCTGGACTGGAGCGAGCTCGAGGTTACAGAGTGCAACATTCGGTCGAACAGGTACGACGGGATATATCTTGCAAACAGCTTTGACACGAAGATAGCCGATAACTGGATATACGGGAATCTCGGCAATGGCAGTGAGCTTTTCGCCGGCATTTACGTTGTGGGCGCGATCGACCAGGCTCAGATCAGGAACAACACAATATGCGGCAATAATCCCTACGGGATATACCTCGAATCCGGCACTGAGCCGGAGGTAGTGAGCTGCATCGTGTACGGTAATACTACGCAGATAGGAACGGGGTCCGGTGAACCGTTGGACCTGGTTAGCTACAGTTGTGTTGAAGGCGGGTACCCCGGCACCGAAAACATCAGTGACGAGCCCGTGTTCCTGAACGGGGGAGCCGGGGACTATCACCTGACCTGGTATTCACCGTGTGTCGATGAGGGCAAGCCCGACTCCACAGAGGAGGGCGAATCCGACATTGACGGCAATCCGAGAGTAATGGGCGACCTGGTCGATATGGGTGGGGACGAGGATTATCCGCACTGCGATCCCCAATATAACGATTGGGTATCACTCGGTCGGCCAAATTGCTGGATGTGGCCTTATCAGTGCGACGGCGATGGCGACGGGAAGACCGAAGGCGCGCTCAAGTACCGGGTGTTTAGCAGGGACTTGCAGGTGCTTGTCGCCAGCTGGAAGAAGAAGGCCGGGGAGGAGGGCTTGAATCCCTGTGCAGATTTTGATCACAAGGCCGAAGGCGCGTACAAGTACCGCGTCTTCACTAAGGACCTGGAGATACTTACCAAAAACTGGAAAAAGAAGGACGCGCAGCTTCCGGGGAACTGCGCGGAACGCGGTTGCCAGCGTGAGGCGCTTGGCGGCGGCAGCCCAGGCGTCCAGCTTACGAGCAAAGACCTATTGAACTGGCTTGCGGAGATATGGCTCGACCCGGACGTGCAAAAGAGCATAGACCAGGACAAATTCCTGAAGGTCTATGAATCGCTAAAGAAATTGTCAAATCAGTAGTCAGACATTCAACGCAGGGTGAGGACGGTGATTTCGGGTCTTGAGTAGAAGCGCATTCTACCGACGCGGCCGAGGCCACGGTTGACGTAGAGCTTCGTCTCTCCAACGTCGTACATACCCGCGTGGAATCGCCTGCTTTTGAAATTCAGCACGTGCTCGGGCGGGAACCTGGACGTCTTTCCATGCGTGTGCCCGCTGAAGACAACATCGACCCCGAACGCATTTAGGTACTCGACGCCCCGCGGATTGTGCACCAGGGCTATGGTAAGGTGATCGTCTGATATATCGGCAAAAGCCCTTGTCGGGTGGAAATCGCCGACCCGTAAATCGCCCAGCCCAACCAGCCGGAGCGGGTGGCCATTGATGTCTAAGACAGCCGATTCATTCCGCAGAACGGTAATTCCGTTGGCCTTCATACCACGCACGAGTCGGACCAGCAGATAGTCCCGTCTTCGGCTCGACATTGCGCTTAGGCCGTAATCGTGATTGCCCAGGCAGGCATACGTGCCGAATCGGCTTCGGATGCCCCCAAGCAGGGCTGTAACCTTCCTGCGGTACCTGCCCCAGAGGTCATAAGTGATGTAATCGCCCGTCAGCACGACTATATCGACCTCGAGCTGATTAACGCGCTCGATGCAGCGGCGCAGGTACTCGCCGCCGACGGTGCTGCCGTGGTGAAGGTCGCTGATATGCGCGATTCGCGTGCCGTGCAATCGGTGACTGCGGCGCTGCAGGTCCAGGTCGATTTCAACCACTTCGAGCCACTGCGGCGCGAGCAATTCGGTATCGACCGCCGAGCGGGTGCAGAAGCCGAATGTCCCCAGAGCGGCGCTTCTGAGGTACAGGCCTCGGTCAATTAATTCTCTTTGCTTTGCTGATCGTTCAAAGGTCTTACGCATAATGTCCAATACGCCGGATCAGAAGATGATGTTCAAGTTGCTCTCAGTAGAATCCATATTCGTACGCGGCGTCAAAGAGGGCCGCAACATTTTCCGGCGGAACGCCGAGCTGAATGTTGTGGACGTTGTTAAAGACGTAGCCGCCGCCCGGCTTGAATATCTCGATATTTCTTCGCACGTGCCTCTTGATTTCCTTAGGCGTCGCGGTGGGAAGGACGTGCTGCGTATCGATTGCGCCGCCCCAGAAGCTCAGCTTGTCGCCGAATTCATCCTTCAATTGCCGCGGGTCCATATTCTCAGCGCTGATTTGGACAGGGTTGAGGATGTCGATACCGTTGTCGAGCAAGTCGGGTATGAACTGGGCCACCGAGCCGCAGGTATGGTACCATATCTTCGCGGCGGCAAGAGACTTAATATGCCGGACGAGCCTCTTCTGGCGAGGCTTTACGATTCTGCGATAGAAATCCGGAGAGAACAAAGGCCCCGCCTGCCCGCCGATGTCGTCGCCTATCATCACCACGTCGATAACGTCGCCCACCTCCGCCATAAACCCGCTGAAGTAATCCAGCCAGAACTTCAACGTCCTATCGAGCAGCGCCTCGCAAAAGGCGGGATTCTCAATCATATCGATGAACCACCGCTCCAGGCCCCGCATATACCAGCATATCTCATACACCACTCCGCCGATGCCTGTTGATATCGCATAGGGCGTACTGCGGCGCAGCTCAAGCGCCTGCTCGCGGACGCCGGTGAACCGCGTGGGATCATCGCCTTTTGGAAAGGGGTAATCCGCAAGGTCTTCGATCTTTGCGTCGGCCAGGGGATGATGTGAGATGTCCATATAGAGCTGCCGGTCGTCCGGCATAGACCAGACAACCCCGAACTCGTCTTTTAGGTCGTGCCAGAGCCTCCCGTCGCGCTCGTTCTGTTCGATGCCGCCCTTGAAACTATCCGGGCCGTGCGCGCAGACGTAGCGAATATCGACGTGGAAACGCTCGAGCAGCTCTTCGCACGGCTTGGCGAGCTGCTGGACCGGATCGAGGATTGCAGGTTCGTCTTCGATACCCAGATAATCAAGCAGCTCAATATACGCCCGTTTGTGAATGCCGGTCTGGAATCCGCCTAAGTCAATCGGCACCCTGTCAGGCGCCTCATGATTGAGGGCCTTTTCAACACGCTGCCTTGAGGTCATTGTCTCTTTCTTCGACATCTGCAATTTACCCTGCGATAGCCGCCCGACGCAGCTCAGTTGCCTAGCGATTTGAGATAGCTGCCCAGGCCGACGACAACCGTTGAGGCGATTAACACCACTATACCTAAGCGAATGATCTGATGGGTGCGCCGGCTCGAACCCTTCCACTCGTGGAAAAGCAGCCCCCATATATTGCTGAAGACTATGATAAACGCCATGTGGATAGTCCAGCTTGAGAAATCATATTCGCCCATTCGCGTTTTGCCCATCCCGTAGAACATAAACTGCAGATACCACGTAATACCCGCCAGCGCCGAGAAGAAGTAGTTGCTCGGCAGCGGCGCCTTGCCGCTATCGACGTAATCTTTGGCTGTGCGGTTCTTGATGTTCAGGAGCACGCACCATAAGAAATTCGTCGTGAATCCGCCCGCCAGTATAAAAATGAAAACGGGCGTATTGACCCATAAAGACGCCGTCCCATATTGTTCGGCAAGAACGGCGACGGGTTTGCCCGCTGCTATCGCGAACGCCATGCACGCGCTCATCACCCCGGCGAATATCGCAACCCAGAGCCCTTTTGCGAAGTTGAATTCCTTTATGCTCTCTTTCTTCTTCTCGTCGGAAAGCTCCTTTTCCTTGGAGACGCCCGCCCACCCGCAGATTGCTATGCCGATAAGGCAGACAAGGACGCCCGCCAGCGTCGTCAGGCCCGATGTATGCGTGACCAAGTCGCCGAATTTGCCCTCGAATATCGGCGGGATAATCGTCCCGAACGCCGCACAGAACCCCAGCGCAATTGCGTATCCGAGCGACATTCCGAGGTAGCGCATCGACAGCCCGAACGTCAGCCCGCCCACGCCCCACATAACGCCAAAGAAATACGTCCAGAAAATGCTGCTTGCAGAGGCCTGCCTTAGAACCGAAAACAGCCCCGGCACAACTAAAAGCGCCACGACCCACGGCGCGATAATCCAGGAAAACACGCCGCCCGCCAGCCAGTAGCTCTCCCAGGCCCAGTTGCGTACCTTCTTGAAGGGGATATAGAAGCTGCCCGCAGCGAAGCCGCCGAGGGCGTGCAAAAAGACCCCGAGTGCTACCATAGCGAAGTTCCTTTCTATCGGCCCCGGGCCGGCAAGCCAGCCAAGCCGTTCCCAGGTAGAATAGTAAATCCCCGCCGATTACACAACCGCTTTTCCGGCCTTTGGTCGCAGGGACGCTACCTCGGCAGCGAGGAGGTTGTCGTGAACGTCCACAGAGGTCCGGCGGTTTTGCCAAAAGAGTTGACCTCGTCGATTCGCCAGTAGTGGGTAGTGCTCTTGGATAGAGTGCCTGGCGCAAATGTCCTGGCCGTTGTGCTTACCTGGAATGTGGGCGGGTCAGACGCGCCAAAATAAACATCGTGAGAACTCGCCCCGGCGCCCGGCTCCCAGCCTAAAACAGGGTCTAAACGAATACCGACGGCTCCGTCGGGAGGATTGGGCGCGGACGCCTGCGTTGGTACTTTAGGCCAGCTTGTTTGGTCGAGCCAGTCGGCTGCAAGAATGGGCAGGTCTATGGGATCGAGAGCGGGGCCTGGATTCAGGGGGCCAAGCGGTTCTCCGTCTGTATATGGATGACTCTCTGTCCAGTAGGCAAAGTCGGTGAAGTTGGCTATGCCGTCGTTGCTGTAGTCGGTGCGGATGGCCCAGTCGTGCGGCGGGATGCTCGCCTCGGCGGTCCCGCCATAAGCGCCCATATTGATGCGAAGGTTCACGCCCCAGTAGCCCGTAGGATCAACAGGAACAAAGAGCGGTTCATCACGCAGCGGTGCATCGGGGTCGCCAGCATCGATGCACCGGCTGGTAACAGTGTCCCATGTCCAAGTTTTTCGCTGAGCATCCCATCGCCAGCCCCCGCTCTTAAGGTGGTAATCGCCGTTGTTCGCGTCGACAAAATACGGCTCGGCGTTGATGTTACCGGGGCCCCAATCGACGGCGGCGCCTCCTTGTGCCGATATTGTCTGGTCCGCGCGAGGAGGAAACTCGACCATCGAGCGTGCCACCGCCGAAAGCCCGCCACGAATATTGCTGTATGAGACTGCCAAATTCAATAGCGATGGATCGTGATAATACGGGTCCAGAGCTATTTCCGGGCCGCGGGGGGCAGCGTTGAAATACAGGATGGAGTTAGCAATCGTCGGCTTGCCTGGGTAATAGCAGTAAAGTGCACCGCCAGCGGATAGTGCGGTGTTTTCGCTGATTGTGCAGCAGGTAATAGAAGGACTGGATCCCAAGGAGTAAACCGCACCTCCGATACTGGCTGAATTACTCGTGAACGTGCAGTTAGCAAGAATCAAGACGTTGGCTTCCGAGTAACAACTGGCCCCGCCGCCGAAACTGGCTGAGTTCCGCGCGAATTTGCAGTTGGTAACGACGGCATCAGATCTCGAACAGAAGATTCCACCACCTGAGCGGCTTTTGTTATCCGTTATAGTGCAATTAGTGATAGTTGGGCTGCTTGCGAAGATATAGACTCCGCCTCCTCCATCATATATGGCGGTATTCCGGGTTATCATACAGTTGAATATCCTGCATTTGACCGGACCAGTTTGCGGCTCCCCGCGCCTCCCAGCAGTGATTCTGATTCCGGCGCCTTCAGTGGCATATCCGTTAATAATGGTGAAGCCAGCCACGATTGAGTTGCCGTCTTCAGCGGTGTGAAAGTCAAACCCACGATGGTAGTTACCCGCCCCGCCATTGCAATCGATGACGGTTGCGGTGACGATGCTGGCGTCATTTGGGTCGGTGGAGCGGACGGTTATGGGTTTTCCGCGAAAATCAATATCACGGTTGCCCGGCCCGGTATAGGTCCCCGGCCAGACAACGACAACATCGCCGGGTAATGCCCAATCAATGGCCGATTGGATAGTCGGGAACTCATCTGGGACATAGAGCCAGCCTTCTTCAAGGCCGAGGTGGAGAAACACGTTCACGGTCTGGGGGGTGTTGGCGGCGTTGGGGTCAGCTATGCTCAAGCTGCAACTGTAGAAGCCGTCGGCAAGCCCGCTGGTATCGACGGTCAGCGTGACTTCGTTGACATCGCCTCTGGACTGGCCGGTGAGCGGATAGATGCTGAGCCAGTTGCACTCATTGGGTACGGATATTTCCCAGTTCAGTGTGTCCCCGCCCTGGTTGTGAATGTATAGGGTGCCCTCACACAAACAGGGGTCGCTTCGCCAGGCCCTGAGCTGAAAGTTGGTTGGCTGAGCAGCTATGAGAGGGGCCTGAACGGTAAGGCTGACCTGAATCGTCTCGCTGCCGTGCTGGGCGTTCGGATCGCTGATAAGCAATTGACAACTGTAAGAGCCGTATTCCAGCCCCGTAGCATCGACACTTAGGGTAACCTCATCAATATCCCCCGTGGATTGCCCATTTAGAGGATTGATATTAAGCCAGGTGCAGTCATCGGGTCCGGTTATCCTCCAGGCGAGGGTCCCGCCACCGATGTTTTGTATGGACAGGATTTGGTCGGGCGGCGCGGGGTTCTCTTTCCCGGCCTCAAAGTCAAAGCGATTCGAGCTAACCGACATGATAGGCCCGATGATCTGAAGGCTCACTGGAACGGTTACGAAACTGTTTGAGGCGTTTGGATCGGAGACCGTCACGTTACAGTCATATCGGCCCCAGGGGAGATGCGAGACATCAGCCACGAGTGTGACGTTGTTGGCATCACCGTCTGAGGTCCCGGAGAATGGAATGACGTCGAGCCAACTGCAATCGGTCCGGGCCTGCCACGAGAGCCGTCCGCCGCCACCGTTACGGATGTAGAACGTCTGCTCCGGCAGTTCCGTGCTCCCTTCATTGGTGGAGAATTCCACATGGTTCTTAGAAACCTCGATCTCCGGGCCGATTAAGTCCAGCACAACGTCAACCGTTTGCGGGGTGTTTATGGCACATGGGTCGTGCACAGTCAGTTGGCAGTTGTAGTGCCCCCAATGAAGGTTTATCGGATAGACTGTTAGGATGACTTGGGTTGGCTCCATTGTGGAAGTTCCCGCCTGCGGATTGACTCGGAGCCAGGAGCAATCCTCGGTAATCCGCCAATTCAAAGTGTCGAGTCCTGCGTTCCAGATTTGTACAGTCTCTCCGGGTGGGTCCACCTGACCTTCGAGGATGCTAAACCTGACCAGGTTTGGGAAGAGGGCGATCGCCACGCCGTCGAAAAGCATCTCATCGGCGCCCATATCAACTCGGCTCCCAGACAGACGCGGATCACCGTCGATGTCAGTCTCGCTCGGAGCCGGATGATGAGCCGGGTCGCCGGCGTCGATGCAAGGCGAACTGGCGGACAAATGATAGTCGCCACTGCCGAGATCGGCGAAAAGCGGGTCGGTATCGATGTTTCCTGTTCCGGAGAAACCGCCTTGAATATTGCTGTAGGAGACCACGGGCTGTCCGGAGAGATTCGTTGTGGATGGGGCGCTGTTGCCCCAGATGATTGAGTTGGTGATTGTTGGATTGTCCCAGTAGCAAGTGATGCCACCGACTGTTGAGACGGCGGAATTGTTGGCGACGGTGCAATTGGTGATGATGGCGTTACCTCTAAGCAGGAATATCCCGCCGCCACTGCCGAAGCCCCGTATGCTACCATCAGCAAAATTGCCGGTAATCATGCAGTTTGCAATGGCCAGAGGGCTATCCACGGCATCGATCTCGATACCCCCACCGCTTGCCGCGGAGTTGCCTGTGATCGCGCAGTTTGTAATGGCTGGGGTGCCGTAGGAGACGGTGATGGCTCCACCTCCATAGATGGCATGATTGTTACAGAGTTTGGAATGAGTGATGGTCGGACTGGCTGCGTTTATTAAAAGAATTGCGCCGCCTTCGTCAGCATATCCATTAATAATCGTGAAGCCGGCCAAGATTGAGTTGCGAGTTTCACCGGTGTGAAAGTAAAACCCGCGATGGTAGTTGCTGGGTCCGCCATTGCAGTTGATGATTGTCTGGGCGACGATTTGGGGGTCGTTTGGGTCAGTGGAGCGAACGGTGATGGGTTTGCCTCGAAAATCTATGTCGCGGTTTCCGGGGCCGGTGTATGTGCCGGGGGCGACGATGACCGTGTCGCCTTTGCTACAGTCGTCGATTGCGGCCTGGATGTTGGGGTACTGTGCCGGGACGAGGCGGGTTGCAGCGTGCGCAAAAGCGGCTGTGAACAGCAGGATGATCAGGTTGGATAGCTTCTTGGCTCTCATTGTTTTACTCCCTTAAATTATGTTATGAGCTTATTATGCCGGCACAGGCCACGCGCCCGCGCCTGTTATTTCAGAACGCCTCTATTTCTTACAGGCTTCTGCAAAATTGCAGGTTAGGCCTACTTAGAAAAGAAAAAATCGTTTGTTGATTTTTTCTTTTCAACGGTAATGTACTGTCTCGTAATCGCTTACGTAATCATTGAAGAAAATCATAAAAGAGATTTTCTTCAACAATATAGGTCTAACCTGCAATTTTGCAGAACTCATTAACTGTTTGAACCGGCTCGGCGGACTCTTCACCCGTTTGTCATTGCACTTGGCCAATAGGCGAAGCGGCCCCGGCGCATACAGTAAAACCACGGCTTAATTCAGGAAGGCGGGCTTGGTATGAAAGTACGACTATTCGAATTATGACGGCAACCAGGAATATGATATTATGGCACTATTGAGCCAGCCTTCACATCCAAATTTGAGTATATTATAACACCAACTCGGACGCCTGTCAAACAAATTCCCGCAGAATCTCGTAATCGGGGTGCGATTCACGTTTGTAGGTGAATTATCTATCATCGTTGGGCGTTTTCTCAGTTTTGGCCTCGTGAGGCGGGCAATCTTTGTCGTCCGTGAGTTCCTGCGGTGCGCCTTGTCATTCCCGCGAAACTTGTCCTCGACCTGATCGGGGAGCGGGAATCCAGTAATCACGGTTTCTGGATTCCGGCTCAAGGCCGGAATGACCTGCTGCGGCGGGTGGTGCGAGCACGCCTGATTGGGGAAACTTCCCTTGAAATATTATTGACAAAATCGGCGAAAAGCCGAGTAATATATCAACTGGCGGCGGCTGATGCCGCCCTCGATGGATGGAAGAAGTTCAATTGGAAAATTCGGAGTCTAAAAATGGCAAGGAAAAGCCTTCTTACGACGCTTTTGTTTATCTGGGTATTTTTCTTAGGGTGCAAGGCGCACGTTGAGCCGATCAAAACGCCTTATGACAAGCCTCTGCCGCCGGGCATGCAGGCCCTGCGAAAGATTACCGACCCGGCCCAGATACCCGATTTCACGATGGCGTGCCTCGATGTGAGGGATTTGCGCGAAGCTGTCAGAAACAGCCTGAGCTACCTGGGTAAGCCCTCAAGCCGGGGATTCTTCCCCTCCGGCGAGATTACGCACGAACGGGCGGTCCAGAGCTTAGAGGCGTTCCTGAGTATGCTCGAATCGGGCCTTATGGGTAACAAGTTGGACCAGGCCATCCGCGAGAAATTTGACGTCTATATCTCGGTCGGCTGCGACGACAGGG
>Ga0315275_10005881_pt1 | contig 11675 bp, 12 predicted proteins | sample YL17G03_0_MG_FD_205557 | JGI IMG/M metagenome (GOLD analysis project Ga0315275, IMG submission 205557) | Sediment microbial communities from Yellowstone Lake, YNP, Wyoming, USA - YL17G03_0 | ecosystem: Environmental > Aquatic > Freshwater > Lake > Sediment | place: USA: Wyoming | collected... | reverse complement strand
GCCCCCATAGTGATGATCGGCGGCTCCCCTCCACCGGCGATGGGAACTTCCGGCGAATCGACAAGAACCGTCTCGATCTTCGGCAGCCAGGAAAAGCGGGGCAATTCATAGGTATCGAAATTCAGGTCCAGAACCTGGCGGCCCTTGAAGTGGACTTCCTCGGTCAGAGCATAACCCAGGCCCATCGTGATGCAGCCCTCGATCTGGAGAGTGGCCCCGTCGGGATTGACGGCGACACCCATATCCTGGGCGCAGACGACCCGCTTGACCTCGACGCGCCCCGTGGACCGATCGACCGCGACCTCGGCCATCGTCGTCAGGTAGGTCCCATTATAATCGGCGCAGGCGACGCCGACCCCGCGCCGGCTCGGGGCCTTGGCCGGCGTCCAGCCGAACTTGTCGGCCGCAGCCCGGAGGATGCGCTTCATCCGCTCGTCGCTCAGGTTCATCAGGCGGAACTCGACGGGATCGACGCCCGCCTGGGCGGCCATGATGTCGATGTGACATTCTCGGGCGAAGGTGTTCGTGTTGCTGGCCGGCGCACGCCAGGGGCCGACACTGAACGGATGGCCGCCGCCCTGTCCCCCTCCGCCGCCCCGGCCGCCGCCCCACTCCCCGCGGGTGACGGTCCGGTGATGGGGGATGTTGTAGAACTGCTGGGAGCTTCGTTCGCCGGCCCAGAGGACCTCGTAGTCCCAAAAGACGATCCGCCCCTCGCTCGAGACCCCGGACTTGATATTGACGATTGCCGCCGGCCGGAATGTGTCATTGAAGAACTCGTCGGCCCGGGTCCAGGCGACCTGAACGGGCTTACCCGTAATCTGAGCGAGGCGGGCGGCCTGGACCGCCTGCGGGCTGGCCGTTTTGCCGCCGAACCCTCCGCCGACATAGGGCATGATCATGTGAACATTTTGGCTCGGGAACTTGAGGGCCTGAGCCACGCTGTCCCGGCTCGGGAAGGGACCTTGAGTCGAGGACCAGACGGTCGCTTTGTCGCCGTCGATCTTGACAAGCGCAGTATGTGTTTCCATGGCGGCGTGCGACACATAAGCGTTCAAATACTGTTTTTCGACGATAAAAGCGGCCAGCTTGGCTCCTTCCTCGAGATTGCCGCCCTGGGCCGCGGCCCGGCCCGCCGGAGCCGCTTTGATGAGATGGTCATAGATGTTCTTGTCGTCGAGGTCCGCCGGGGGCAGGTCGTATTCGGCCTTGATCATGGCCAAGGCCGCTTCGGCGACGTCGGGATATTCGTGAACGACGGCGATCAAGTCGCCGTCCTGGACGACGCGGGCGCCGGGAACTTTTTCAGCCGCGCTTATATCAAGTGTTTTCAGCTTCGCTCCGTGGGCCGGCGGACGGAGGACCTTGCCGTAAAGCAGGCCGGGCAATCGGATGTCGCCGGCGTACTGGGCCTTGCCTGTAGCCTTGTCCAGGGCATCCCGCCGGGCGGCCGGCTTCCCCATGACCTTGAATTCGGCCGGCTTTTTGAGGGCCGGTTTCTGCTTGGCCTGCCGGGCGATGGCTTTACCCTGGGCCAGCTCGGCGTATGTCACCTTCGTTTGGGGCCGGCTTTTATCGAAGACGGCGCCGTCGCGGGCCTCGAGCCGCTCGAGGGGGACGTTGAGCTTTTCGGAAGCGATCTCCATGAGCACGACCCGCGCCTCGGCGGCCGCCGCCCGCAGGGGCGGGCCGAAGCTCCGCACGGTCAACGATCCGAACGTTCCCATGTCATAGGGACAAAGGTCCGTATCGCCCAGGATGATGTCCACGGTCTCCGGCCGGACTTCGAGCTCTTCGGCGAGCATAAGCGGCAGGACGGTCATAGCCCCTTGGCCCTGCTCGATCTTGCCCGTGAAGAGTGTGACCCGGCCGTCTCCCCCGATCCTGAGGAAGGCATTGAAATCCGAGGGCAGGCCGCCCCGGCCCGTTTGAGGGCGGGTCGGCTCCTGAGCGAAAATCATGTCGCCGGCTGAGAAAAAGATGACGATGCCGCCGCCGAATAGTTTGAGGAATTCCCGGCGGCCAAGGATCACGGGAAGGCCGCTGCCGTTCGATTCCAATAGCGGACATTTTTCATCGCTCATTTCGTCACCGCTCCTTTCATCCGCGAGGCCGCTTCCTCGATCGCCCGGACGACACGGATGTGCGTTCCGCAGCGGCAGAGATGGTCCTCCATCCCCTTCAGGATGTCCGCTCTCGACGGCCGCGGGCTCTTTTGCAGAAAGCCGACCGCTTCGACGATCATGCCCGACGTGCAGAACCCGCACTGCATGGCCTCGTGCTTGATGAACGAGTCCTGGACCGGATGGAGGCGGCCGTCCTTGGCCAGCCCTTCGATGGTAATGACGGACTTCCCGGCCGCGTTTTTAACGGGATAGCCGCAGGACCTCGTCGGGTCGCCGTTGACGAGGACAGTGCACGAGCCGCAATATCCCTCGCCGCAGCCGCATTTCGTCCCCGTCAGACCGAGGTCGGTCCGCAGGACCCACAAGAGCATCCTCTCCCCATCCACTTCCAGGCGGACCGATTTGTCATTGAGCTTGAACTGAATGGTCTCTTTCATGCCGCCCTCCCTTCAAAATTCCCGATGACAAAAAAACTTATCATAGGGACGGGGCGAAGTCAAAAGGGAGCTCAGGGGATGCCGCCCCGGCTACCGAAGACACGATTGCGAAGAACTAAAATCAACCTGGTCATTCCATCGTCCGCGAGCGAAGAATCGGGCGAACGCTCTAATTACGGCTGAAATCGTAAGACAAGGTCGGGGAACGGTTGAAGCGACCATGGAGGGTTTAGCCTTTCCGAATCGTTCTTCGAGGGAAGCCGGCCCGGAAGAGGCCGGCCGGCGAACCATGTTTGAGCTTCCCGGCGCACTCCCGTAATTAGGAAGCCGGGAAGCAAGTTGTGAGCCGCCGAGAAGGACGGTGAGGAAACGGCGTGAAAAACCCGAGTCGGGAGCGAGGCCGTTTCCCGATCTTGTCTGTAGGACCCGCGACGATGAGCGCGTTCGCCCGATTCGAGCGAGCCCCCTAAATCTGCATGATCTCTTTTTCTTTGGCCGCGGCGACCTCTTCGGTCTTCTTGGTGAAATCATCGGTGAGCTTCTGGAGTTCCTCGAGGCCCTTGAACTTGTCGTCCTCGGCGATCTCCTTTTCCTTCTCCAGCTCCTCGATGAACTCCTTGGTCTCGCGGCGCATGTTGCGGAGGGCGGTCTTCTCGTCCTCGAGCATCTTTTTGACGCCCTTGACGATCTCGCGCCGCCGCTCTTCATCCAGGGGGGGGATGGGGATCTTGAGGACCTTGCCGTCGTTGATCGGGTTCAGGCCCAGGCCGGCCGCCTTGACGGCCTTGTCGATCCCTTCAAGGAGCGACGCGTCATAGGGCTGGACGGTGATGAGGCTGGGATCGGGGATGCCGATCTTGGCCATTTGGTTGACCGGCGTGGCGACGCCGTAATAATCGGCCTTGATGTCCTCGAAGATGGCCAGGTTGGCTCGGCCCGTCCGGAGTTTGCTCAATTCCCTGCGAAAATGCTCCAAGGATGTTTTGAACTTCCTCTCGAGATCCCGTAAGACGTCTTTGACCATGGTTCGCCCTTTCGGAAAGAATCAATAGACCTTGGTGCCGATGTCCTCGCCGAGGACGGCCCGTTTGATGTTGCCGTTTTTCCTCAGGTTGAAAACGACGATCGGCAGGTCGTTGTCCTTGCACAGGGAAATGGCCGTGGCGTCCATCACCTGGAGCCCCCGCTTGAGGACATCCATAAAGCGAATGGAGTCGAACCGTTTCGCTTTCTTGTCCTTCATCGGATCGGCCGTGTAGACGCCGTCGACCTTGGTCGCCTTGAGGATCACTTCGGCCTTGATCTCCAGGGCCCGCAGGGCGGCCGCCGTGTCCGTCGTGAAATAGGGGCTGCCGAGGCCGGCGCTGAAAATGACGACGCGGCCCTTTTCCAGGTGCCGGATGGAGCGCCGCCGGATGAAAGGCTCGGCCATCGCCCGGATCTCGAGCGCCGAGACGTGGCGGGTGAAGACGCCCAGTTTCTCCAGGGCGTTCTGGAGGGCGATGCCGTTCATGATCGTGGCCAGGAGGCCCATCTGATCGGCCGAGACCCGGTCGAGGCCCTCGGCCGTGCCGTGAATGCCGCGGAAGATGTTCCCCCCGCCGATCATGACGGCGATCTGAACGCCCAGGGCGCGGACGTCTTTGATCTCCTGGGCGATCGACAGGGTCGTCTTGAAATCGATGCCGTAGTCCAGCTTCCCGAGGAGGGATTCGCCGGAAAGCTTCAGCAGGATCCTTTGATACGCTGGCTTCGGCGCGGGCATCGGCGTTTACTTCTTGATCTCGTACCGGGTGAACCGGCTGACCCTGGTGTTCTCCTTGAACTTGGCGATGAAGGCCGTGATCAGGTCCTTGATCTTCCGCTTGTCGTCTTTGATGTAAGGCTGTTCGAGGAGGCAGACCTCCTCGTAAAACTTGCTCATCTTGCCATGGACGATCTTTTCCACGATCTCCGCGGGCTTCTTGCTGTCCTTGAACTGCTCGCGGACGATGTCCTTCTCCTTGTCGAGGATATCGGCCGGAATATTTTCGGGGGCGATATAGATGGGATTGGCCGCCGCGATGTGCATGGCGATATCCTTGACCAACTGCTTGAATTCCTCGTTGCGGGCGACGAAATCGGTCTCGCAGTTGACCTCGACGAGCACGCCGATCTTGGCGTTGCTGTGGATATAGGCGCCGACCGCTCCTTCGGACGTGGCCCGCTCGGCCTTGTCCTTGGCCCGGGCGTGGCCCTTCTTCCGCAGGATCTCGATGGCCTTTTCGGCGTTTCCGCCGGCCTCTTCAAGGGCCCTCTTGCACTCCATCATGCCGATGCCCGTGCGCTCGCGCAGCTCTCTGACCTGTTCGGCCGTGATATCCATGATGAACTCCTTCGTTGATTCCGACGCGGGGCGGCTCAGGCCGTCCCGCCGCCTTCGAGCTCCGCGTCCGGCTCCGCGCCGGCCGGGGACTCCGTCGCCTTCTTGTCCTGGGCCATTCCTTTCTGGATGCGGCTTTTCTTGCCTTCGAGGATCGAGTCCGCCACCTTGTTGGCGAAGAGCTCGATGGCCCGGACCGCGTCGTCGTTGCCCGGGATCGGATAGGTCAGGTTGTCCGGATCACCGTTGGTATCGACGATGGCGATGATCGGGATGTTCAACTTCAGCGCCTCCGAGATGGCGATCTCTTCGTTCGACGAATCGATGATGAACACCGCTCCCGGCTTGCCCGTCATGGTCTTGATGCCGCCCAGGTTCTTGGACAGCTTTCGGTAGACCTTGTCCTGTTTGGACTGGTCCTTCTTCGAGAGCAGGTCCCAGCGGCCGTCCTCCCGCATCTCCTCGAGCTCGATGAGCTTGTCGATGCTGCCCCGGATGACCTTGAAGTTCGTCAACAGGCCGCCGAGCCAGCGCTGATTGACGTAGCTCGACTCGCACCGGCCGGCCGCGTCGCGGACGATGTCCTGGGCCTGTTTCTTGGTGCCGACGAAGAGGATGTTCTGGCCGTTCTCGGACAGGGTCCGGATGAACTGGAGAGCCTCTTTGAAGACCTTGACCGTCTTCTGGAGGTCGATGATATAAATGCCGTTGCGCTGGCCGTAGATGAACTCTTTCATTTTGGGGTTCCACCGCTTGGTCTGGTGGCCGAAATGCACGCCGGCTTCCAAAAGCTCCTTCATAGATACTTGGACCATGGCCTTCCTCCGTTCGCCTTAACGTTTATGATACTGCGGAGCTTTGCGGGCGCCGAGCAATCCGTATTTCTTCCGTTCCTTGATCCGCGAATCCCGGGTCAGCAGGCCGGCGGCCTTGAGCGTCGGCCTGAGCTCCCGGTTGAACTCGAGCAGAGCGCGCGCGACGCCGAGCCGGATGGCCTCGGACTGGGCCCGCACCCCCCCGCCTTCGATGCGCAGGAAGACGTCGAACTTGTCCTGCGTCTCGGTCAGCATGAACGGCTGCTTGACGGTCAGCTTGTAGGATTCGAGATGGAAATAGTCGTCGAAGGGACGGACCCGTTTATTGACGAAAAGCGTGATCTCGCCTTTGCCGGAGCGCAAGAAGACCCGGGCGATGGACGTTTTCCGTTTCCCCGTGCCGTAATATTGGATTAGACTCAATGGGCCTCCTAAAACGTGTATTCTTTCGGGTTCTGGGCCTCGTGAGGATGGGTCGGCCCGCGGTAGACCTTAAGCTTCTTGTAGACCGAGCGGCCGAGCTTGTTCTTGGGGATCATGCCCCACACGGCTCGCTTGATCGCTTCCTCGGGCTTCTTGGCCAGAAGGTCCTCGAGAACCTCGGTCTTCAATCCTCCCGGGTACTGGGAATGCGAATAGTATTCCTTTTTGGCGAGTTTCCGGCCCGTGACCGTCACCTTCTCGGCGTTGATCACGATGACGAAATCACCCGTATCGAGGAAATTGGAGAACTGCGGTTTATTCTTGCCCCGGAGCAGCACCGCCACCCGCGTGGCCAGGCGTCCCAGGATCTTGCCGTCGGCGTTGATCACCCACCATTTCTTCTCGATGTCATCCTTTTTTGGGACAAAAGTCTTCATCCTAGAGTACCTCAAACGATAAATTTTTAAACGACTTATGAGTTTTCGTTTAAGTTAAAAGGCTGCAATAAGATACTAAATTCCGGCCTTAAAGTCAACCATCCCCTGTTTTTTTCAGCCCCCCCCCAAAAAAAATCCCCCTTCCCTAGTCCGGGAGGGAAGGGGGAGGGAAATCGTCAGGCGGCCCGACCGGCCGGGCTCAGCCGGTCTTTTTCAGTTCTTTTTCGAGCTTAATCCGTTCGAGCTGGCGCTTTTTGGCTTCGTCATACTTGATGCCGTACTGGCTGGCCATTTCCAGATAACGGCTCTCTTTCTCGGGGAAGATCTTGGCGTGAATGTTGAGGTAGAGGACCCTCATCCAAACGTACGGTTCCGGCCAGGCGGGATCCAAGTCGATCGCCTTGAGAAGGTTCTTTTCGGATTCATTGGCCAGGGCTTCCTTCTCCGCCTGCGACAGGAAATTTTGCAGGGTGTTGCCCTTCCCGTAGCGGTTGATGCCGATCGTGTAAAAAACCACGGCGCTGTTCGGATCGAGCGCCTGCCGCCTCTTGACATAGGCCAGCGCGTTGTCGAACTTGTCCTTGTTCACATCCGGAGGAAGCTTGTCGAAATAGTCGGCCATATAGGCATAGCCCTGGACGTTCTCGGGGTCGGTCTCGATCCGCCGCAGGTACATGTTCTCGGCCTTTTCCTTCAATTCCTTCCGGTCGCCGGCATAGCGCTTGTAGAACTCGGCTACGACATAATAGTTGCTCATGTTGCCCGGTTCGAGGTCGACGATCCGCAGGTACATCTTCTCGGCCTCGTCGAAGTTCTTCAGCCTGTCGTACATGTCGCCCAGGGAAAAAATGACATCCTTGTTGGTCGACTCGAGTTCGTACGCTTTCTTCAAGGCGGCCAGGGCCTTATCCGCCCGCTCCTTGTTTTCCGGGTTCTCTTTTCCCGGAATGTAGAGGTTCTTGTAGCTTTCGCCCAGGAACCGGTAGGCGTCCTTCATGTCCGGGTTGTACTTAACGACCTTTTCGTATTCGACGATGGCCTTGCTGTACTTGGCGTCCTTGAACAGCTGGTTGGCCTTGGAGAAATAGTAATTGGCGCTGAGCTTGCTGACGCTCACTTTTTGGCAGCCGACCGAGGCGAGAACCACGATGAGGGCGAGGGTCCAGACGAATATCGCAGAAGTGCGGTTGCGAGACATCATGACCTCCTCAGACATCTGTCCATTCTTTTGAATAAAATAAATTTATAATAGAATACGCCTGTAAAGTCAAGAAAAACGAACGCCGGACAAGGTCCGGGAGAGGGGAAAACCCCCTTCTTGCGGGCGCCGGGAACTTCCGACCCCCGCCGCTCGTATATTCTGATGGTGAAGGAATTTGATCTAAGGACGGAACCATGAACAAATCCCTGCAACGAGGCCCGGCCGTTCTCATCGCGGTCCTGGCCTTTGCGCTCATCCTTCCAGCCCAGGACAAGACCGAGGTCATCGAAAAGTCGTTCCGGCCGGACCCATCCCGCCCGTCCGTCCTCGAATTCCATGACGTCGACGGCCGGCTTATCCTGTCGCCGTCGGCCGACGGGGCCCTTTCGGTGCGGATCCGCAAAGAAGTTAGGGTCCGCGACGACAAGCGCGCCGAGCGGCTCCTCCGCGACACGAAGGTCGAGATCGGCGAGCGGGGCAATACCGTGACGGTCCGGATCAGATACCCGCGGTTCCGGGGCCTTTTTTTCTGGCTCAGCGACTCCGCGCGGGTGAAGGTCACCTCGGAGATCGCGGTCCCGGCCGGCGTCCGGATCAAGGCCGATCTCGTCGACGGTTCGATCCGCGGCGATAATCTGGAGGCGGATCTGGACCTGGAGGTCGTGGACGGGGACATCCAGCTCGACGGCCTGAAAGGATCGGTCCGGGCCGGCTCCGTGGACGGCGGGATCCGCGTCGCGGGCGACATCAAGGGCCTGGACCTCAAGGCCGTGGATGGCGATATCCGCGTCGACCTCTCCCCTCCCTCGGTCATGGCCGAGAGCTGGAGGATCCGGACCACCGACGGCGACGTGGACATCAGCCTGCCGGAGGGCTTCGCCGCCGACATGGAGATCCGGAAAGGGGACGGGCGCATCCAAACCGAGTGGCCCCTGACGACCGTGAAAAGGCTGACGAGGAAAACACTGAGCGGCAAGATCGGGGCCGGCGGCCGGGTCTTCGAGGTCAGGACCGTCGACGGTCAGATTACGCTAAGAAAAAAATAACTCAATTATTTTTTAGACGGGCTTTTCAGAACCAGCTTGACCGGCGTGTCCCGGAGATCGAACGCGTCCCGCATTTCCTTCACGAAATATTTCTCATAGGCCGGGGCGAAGGAGGCCTGGGTGTTCGTGAACAGGACGAACGTCGGCGGCAGAACGTCCTTTTGAGTCATATAGCGGATCTTGAACCTCTTCCCCGTCTTGGACAAAAGCGCCTTCGCGGCGCTGATGGAAGCCAGCCACTTGTTCAGGCGAGGGGTGCCCACCGTCTTTAATCCGCTCTGGTAGACCTTATCGGCGAGGTCGAGGATCCTCATCGTCCGCTTCCCGGTGAGCGCCGAAACCGTCACCAGCGGAGCGTAATCGATGAACTCAAGCCTCTGGAAGACGAGGTTCTTGGCGTTCGCGAGCGACACCCGGTTCTCGTCGATAAGGTCCCATTTGTTCAGGGCGATGAGGAGCGGCTTGCCCGAATCGAAAGCCAGCTTGGCCACGGCGGCGTCCTGGTGGGTCGGGAATTCCTGCGCGTCGAGGACGAGGCAGAGAACATCGGCCAGGGGAATGTTCTTTTTCGCCTTGATGACCCCGGCGCTCTCCCGCTCGTCCGCGACCCGGTTGAGCTTGCGGATGCCGGCGGTATCGACCAGTCGATAGGATCGCCGGTCCGTCCGGATCAGGACGTCGGAACTGTCGCGCGTCGTGCCGGGAAGCTCGCTGACGATGAACCGTTCTTCGCCGCACAGGCGGTTGACCAGCGACGACTTGCCGACATTGATCCGGCCGATGATGGCGATCCGCAGCGGCGGGGGCTCCTCCGCGCCGGCCGGCTCGGCCGCCGGCAAGGCCGCGGCGACGGCCTCTTCCAAGTCCGAAAGACCGAGAGCATGCTCCGCGGATATGAAGAAAAGCCGTTCCTCCCCCAGTCGGTAATAATCGCCGAGTCCCGCCTCCTGGGCGGAGGTGTCGATCTTGTTGACGACGACGAGCAGCGGCTTCCCCAGCTTTTTAAGCGACCGGTAAAGGTCCGTTTCGGCCGGCGCCAGCCCCCGCCGTCCGTCCAACAGGAGCAGGAGGACGTCGGCCGTCTTGGCCGCCTCCCAGGCCATTTTTTTGACCTGGGGGGACAGCGGCTCGGCCAGGGAATCGAAGAATCCTCCCGTATCCACAAGCTCGAAACGTTTTTCGTGGAGGACACAGGGCGCCGAGACGCGGTCCCGGGTCATGCCCGGCAGGGAATGGACGAGCGATTTTTTCTGATGCAGGAGGCGGTTGAACAGCGTGGACTTTCCCGCGTTCGGATATCCGACGATCACGACTTGGCGCATTTATCGTTTGGCGATGAGGGAATAATCGGGCAGAAACGGCCGGTCGAGTTCGAGATGGCCGTTCAAGGTCTCCCGCTCCTCTCCTTCGACGAGGATGAAGACCCTTTTGATCGACTTGAAATTATAGGTCAACGAATTGACGACCGCGTAAACCGTGGAGATCTCGGCCTCCGTCCCCGACGGATGATTGTCGACGAGGTCCCGCGAAAAATCGACATAGGCCGTCCCGTCCTTGGTCAGGAAGAGCCGGCCGAGCTTCGTCTCTGCTGGGACCGTCGCGACAAGCTCGCCGCTGGGGCCTTTGATCAGCTCGGCGAGGACCTCCTCGGCCTCATGGACGAGCGAGGCGTCCGTCGCGATCGGACGCTCCTCGGCCACCAGCCGGCCGTCGCCCTCCCGCAGGAAGAAGAGAGAGACGGTCTTGGTCGGTTTGTCCGGCGCGTTTTGGACCGCCTCGGCCGTCGACGGCCCGGCCGCCGCCTTCACGATCTCTTCCCGGCCGCTCGTCCTGAAGAAGAGAACGACAAGCACGGCGAGGCCGATACAAAGGCCGAGAAGGAGCGCGGATCTTTTGTTCATGACCGGGATCACTTTTGGCCGGTGAGCTTGACGAACTTGGCCAGGCCGTTATAGATGGCCAGAGCGACGTTGGTCTGGAATTCGTCCTTGATGAGCCTCTGTTCCTCCTCCGGATTGGAGATGAAGGCCGCTTCAACGAGGACGGCCGGGCAGGCCACGCCCGTCAGGACCTTGAACGGCGCCTGCTTGATGCCGCGGTTCTCCGTTTTGAGGAGCGGATCGGAGGAGAGTTCCTGCTGAATGAGCTCCGCCAGGCGGCTGCTCTGCTTGATATAGGCCGCCTGGGCCATGTCCCAGAGGATCATCTTGACGGCGTCCTTATCCTCTTCGGCGATGCGCTGCTCGAGGGCGGCGGCGCTGTTCTCCATATAGGCCAGCTTCCGGGTCTCTTCGTCGGAGGCGTTCAAGCTCATGAAAAACGTTTCCGAGCCCTGCGCTTTTTTGCGGAAGGAGCCGTTGGTGTGGATGCTGATGAAGAGGGCGGCGCCGTTGTTGTTGGCCAGCGCGGCCCGGCTTTCAAGAGAGACGTCGATGTCCTTGTCCCGGGTCAAGACCACGCGGCAGGCCAGGTTCTGCTCGATCAGCGCTTTCAGCTTGAAGCTGATGGCCAGGGTGATGGACTTTTCGAGCGCTCCGAACTTGCCTTTCGCGCCCACGTCCAATCCTCCGTGGCCGGGGTCGATGACGATGGTCCGCTGGTCATTGGTCTGGGCCGCGGCGGGCGCCGTCCCGCCGGGAGAAATGAGAGCCAAGGCGAAGGCGGCGAGGGCCGCCGCGCTGAGGCAGGCGGTCAGGCTTCTTTTTTTCATCGCGCTAAAAAAATGGAGGCGGCGGGAATCGAACCCGCGTCCGAAGACGTTCAGCGGAAAGCATCTACATGCTTGTCCTCTTCTTTGTTCTTGTTCCGCGGGGCCCGAAGAGGCAGGG
>Ga0315275_10005879_pt1 | contig 11678 bp, 14 predicted proteins | sample YL17G03_0_MG_FD_205557 | JGI IMG/M metagenome (GOLD analysis project Ga0315275, IMG submission 205557) | Sediment microbial communities from Yellowstone Lake, YNP, Wyoming, USA - YL17G03_0 | ecosystem: Environmental > Aquatic > Freshwater > Lake > Sediment | place: USA: Wyoming | collected... | reverse complement strand
TAGAGGCTTAACCGAACACACGAGACAGACGAGACAGACCAAGCACCCATGTCCTTTCTCTGGCTCACGATCTTATCCGCCCTCCGCATCCTCCGCCGCAATCCGCTGCGCGCCGGGCTCACCATGCTCGGCATCATCATCGGCATCGGCGCCGTCGTGGCGATGGTCAGCTTGGGTCAGGGCGCCACTGCCTCCGTCCAGGCGGAAATCGCCAGCCTGGGCACCAACGTTCTCATCATCATCCCGGGCGCCACGACCGTCGGTGGCGTGCGGGGCGGGCTCGGCACAATTTCCACGCTAACAGTCGACGATGCAGAGGACATCCGGACAAAAATCGGCAGTGTCACGACCATCATGTATGCCACGCGATCGGTTCTCCAGGTGATTCGCGAGAACAAGAATTGGAGCACCATTGTCCTCGGCGCCACCCCTGAGTTCACCGACATCCGAAGTTGGCCGATTGCGCAGGGCAACTTCTTCACGCAGTCGGATATGGATTCGGCCGCGAAGGTCGCGGTGCTGGGAAAATCTGTTGTCCAGAATCTGTTCGAGCCGGGTGAAGAGGTGGTGGGAGCCCAGATTCGCATCAGAAACACTCCGCTTCGTGTGATCGGGGTCCTGGCACCGAAGGGCCAATCGATCACGGGTCAGGACCAGGACGACTTTGTGGTCCTCCCCTTCTCAACGGCTGAACGAAGGGTCATGGGCACGAAGTTTCTCGGAACCGTCGGGATCATCCTGGTCGCCACGCAGACGCGCTATGAAATCCCTGCCGTCGCCGTAGACATCAAAGAGCTCTTGCGGGCACGCCATCACCTCCCCGCCCAGGAGGACGACGACTTTACCATCCGCACCATGGAAGATATTGCCAAGACCATCGCCGGCACGGGCAGGACCATGATGCTCATGCTGATGGGCATTGCCTCGATTTCGCTGATCGTCGGCGGCATCGGCATCATGAACATTCTCCTGGTGTCGGTCACGGAGCGGACGAAAGAAATCGGGCTTCGCATGGCCGTCGGCGCGAAGCGCAGGCACATCCTGCTCCAATTTCTGATCGAAGCAATCATTATGACGGCAATCGGCGGAATCGGCGGCGTGGCCGCCGGCATTGGGGGCGCGAAACTGCTAACCACTATGGTCGGATGGCCCACTATTATCTCTCCGGAAGCCATCGCCATTGCGTTTCTGTTTTCTCTGGTCGTGGGGGTTTTCTTCGGTCTCTACCCCGCAAACAAAGCGTCCAAGATGAACCCCATCGAGGCGCTACACTACGAGTGAGGACCAGCAGGGGCATGGCGACGATCGCGCAGAATCAGGACATCGCCGGGAGATTGCGAGAAGTCGCCCAGCTCTTAGAGGATCAGGGAGCGAATCGATTTCGCGTGCGGGCTTATCGCGCGGCGGCGGAGACAATCGAACGGTTGACGGTTCCCGCTGCAAAGATCGCACAACAACAGGGCACGGAAGGGCTGCAATCATTGTCGGGCATCGGGGTGAGCCTCGCGCGATCCATCCATACCCTCACCGTTACTGGCCGACTGCCGATGTTGGATCGCCTGCGCGGCCACATGGAGCCGGTCCCACTGCTCACCTCCATTCCAGGGATCGGTCCAGCCCTGGCCCACCGGCTGCACGACGATCTGCATATTGAAACGTTGGAGCAACTGGAAATAGCGGCGCACGACGGACGCTTAACAGAAATCCAAGGGATCGGTCCCAAAAAACTCCAAGGCATCATCGATTCCCTGACCGCGCGCTTAGGACGCGTTCGAAGGCCGATTCAAACAGCCGGCCCTCACTCAACCGGTGAACCTACTGTCGATGAATTACTGGATGTAGACAGGGAGTATCGCGAAGCCGCCCAGGCTGGCAAGCTGCAGACGATTGCGCCTCACCGCTTCAATCCAAAGAAAGAGGCCTGGCTGCCCATTCTCCATACACAGCGAGACGCCCGTCATTTTACCGTGCTGTTTTCGAACAGCGCCCTGGCCCATCAACTGAAGAATACGCGCGACTGGGTCATCCTCTACTACGATGATGACCAGGGAGAACACCAATGCACCGTGATCACCGGCCACCAAGCCCCATTCAGCGGGAAACGGATCGTCCGGGGACGAGAGGAAGACTGTTCAGCCTACTACCAGTCTTGTGAAGCCATGACCACAGAGGTAACCTCTCCAGGCTCTTAATGACAGCTCTCCGGCTGATTGTCCTCATCGGAATTGTTCTTGTCGCAGTTGGTGCAGGATGCTTTACCATGATCAGGATGCCGGGACAGAGTCACCAGGGGCCTCTCCCCACGCTGACGGAGGAGCAGCGAACGCTGGAGCAGGAACTCCATTCCCACGTCCAGACGCTCGCTGGGCAAATCGGCGAGCGCAACGTGTTTTCCCACGACAGGCTCGTCATGGCGGCGGATTATATTGGAGCGACGCTCGCCGGTGCCGGGTATGAGGCTCGCCGGCAACCCTTCGAGGTGGGAGGGAAAATCTGTGAGAATGTCGAAGCAGAAGTGCGGGGTAGCCAGAGACCGGACGACATCATCGTCATCGGCGCACACTATGATTCAGTGCAGGGGAGTCCCGGTGCCAACGATAATGCGAGCGGCGTGGCAGCGATGCTCGCCTTGGCTCGTGCGTTCGCGAAGGCCTCGCCGGCTCGCACCCTGCGATTCGTAGCCTTCACCAACGAAGAGCCACCGCTCTTTCAAACCAAATACATGGGGAGCCGTGTCTACGCCCGACGCAGCCGCGAGCGTGGAGAAAATATCGTCCTCATGCTCAGCCTGGAAACCATCGGGTACTACTCAGATGAGCCGGGAAGCCAGCACCTCCTGTTTCCGTTGAATCTCATCTACCCCTCTACCGGAAACTTCATCGCCTTCGTCAGCAACGTGGAGAACGGGTTCCTGGTGCGGCAGCTCGTGGGATCTTTTCGACAGGTGGCGCAATTTCCCTCCGAAGGGGGAGCCCTGTGGGGATTGATCCCCGGCGTCGGGTGGTCGGACCATTGGTCCTTCTGGGAGGAGGGATTCCCGGCGGTGATGGTGACCGACACCGCACTCTTCCGCTATCCTGCCTACCATTCGAACGCCGACAGGCCCGAGTTCGTTCAGAACGAACGAATCGCGCGCGTCGTCTCCGGCCTGCTGGCTGTCATCGCAGAGATGGCGAACGCACCACAGTGAGCAAGGCTGGCCATAAAATCTGCGCCGCCGAGCAACGCTTCCAACGCAACCCAGGAGGCATGCCTGTATCTCTGATGGATCAATCCTATAGTATCGCACCGTTCAGATCGCATCATCTACCACTCCCACACACCTGCTTCGGCTGGGGATCTCGCCCAGGTAGAATGATACGTTCGGTCTGACTACACTCCCATTCGGGGCCAAAATGCTCTTCAATACCTTCACGCTCAAGCCTGCATTACCTTCTTTAAGGTAGAGTTGGCCGTCGGGAAAATGTGCATGGTCGACCCTGAATCCAGATTCGGCAATGAGAACTTCTAAGGGAAGGGGTTCGTCTGAGTTTACTGAGTAGGCCGCGACTGAGCAGGAGGTTCAAACAGGAAACGAATGCCCACCAGATACATGTTGACACGGGCGCTCACCGGAATGGGGTGAGCCCAGCACACTTCCCCCAGTTTAGTGATCTTCTCTTTCCTCGCCTCTGAGGGCGTTATAATCTCAAGCACCTGTCGTGTGCCCACTTCCTCAGGAAGCAAGAGCAGCATGCCCCCGACGCTCATATTAATCGAGTAACCGTACCCCTCTGATAACTTTACAGCGTCTCTGCCCGCAGGCTTCGTCAGCTCGTAGGGGCACGCTCGCATGCAGGGTACACGTTCGCTATCTCTTCGCTCCTGTTGAGTTGGCATACCTATCTGCAGGATTGTTGTAGGCGCTAAAACAAAACCAATTATGTCGGCATGGTATATCTGGTCGGTCAAAAAAAGCAAGTATTCTTTCGTAGACCATGCTATTCAGCCGGCTCGACCGTGATACCCTCACGGCCGAAGGGATAGACCTACTTCAGACGATGGAAATCCATCTATCATTTCAAAGTGTTACGTTGCAACTCGTCAACCGTTGCAGCTCCGCATCGAGGTCCTCTACCACGAAGCAGATGTCGCCTCCCTCCGCAAAAATGAGGTTGCAAGACCAGACCTTGCTCCCTTATCCGGAGCAGACTCGCCACGCGCCGCGAACGGTTCCAAGCATCTTTTCGCCTTTCTCATTTCCCTTCAAGAGGGAGTTGCTAAACTATCCTTCCCGGCGCGTTTTCCCCTTCCCTCAACGAAACCGACCTTGCCCCAATAGGGGTGGCCTGGTTGAATCCAGAATTGCGTGCGTCGAACGACCACTTTCTGAACTGGGGGTTCCGTGAACACGGGATCAACCAGGCCATCTCCTCTTCACCTTCTTGATTCGCCCCTGCTTAGTGCTTTTCCTCTGCCTGAACCCCAGGCTGATAGGTGGCATACACATACACAGGGATAGTCAGGTGGCCGAGATGTTTTTCCATCAGCGGCTTGACGTCTTTCCAGTCGAGCCCGCCCACACCGGTGGCCAAACGTGGAAGCGCGACACTCTTGAACTTCTCGGCCTCAATCACCTTACACAACGCTTTGAGACAGTGGTTCACGTTCTCAATCGTGGCCCGGCCTGGGTGGTTGGCTCCGTGACCGGCAGCAGGCTCCTGGGTAAATAGATTCACGATCCGAACACCGCCCACGCCTGCCCAGCTCCACGACTCACCAGTCTTTGGGCTAAACGTCTGAGAATAATGCCGGAAGTCCTTATACATCGCCGGCCACCGTTCTCTGAGTGCCAAGGCTAAGCCGTTCGCGAAGTTGTCGTTCGGTGCGACGCCATGCGCCAGGGCCTCCGCCTTCGTCAACAAAATATCTCCTGCCACTTCCTTCAACATGTACCGTCCTCCTCCGTCGAGTTAATAATGAGTCGTGAATCTTATCATAGTGGGCGAGATGAGTCTCCCCCGCGCCCTGTGAAATGGGCCCAAGACCGTTTCACTCTTCTAAACGCTGAGAGTGGACCGGTTAGATCAGGATTGACAGCGGATAGGGCGAACGTTGGTTTTGGAGATCGCCAAGCGGAGAAGTGCAAAGTCAAGCAATGCCCCCACTCAACCACTCCGCTCTGAATCAGGGGAGAAGAGGCGCATTCGATGGATTGACGCCTTCGAGCCGTCCCGTACAAAAACGACGGACCGGATCGTCGAGTGAATCCGGATCGCCATCGTCCCATAAAACCGACCGGACATTCCAGCGGACAATGGGATAGAACACCAACATTATCGGTGAAGACACCAACGTGCCCAGTGTTGAGTACAGCATCTCGTCTTCATCAAGACGCGTCTGCACACGACGGGACACCCGGCGGTACCAGTCAACCGATTGACGGTGCTCAGCCCGCTGATCGATGAGCCGCTGGTGGAGATCGTCCTCCACCCTGCGGGGATTGGTTTCTGCAACGGTCCCAGCTTCAACCGGGATTGCGGGGATAGACACATCCGTAGTGCCGCCATCGCCGGCAAGGTAGGACAGCGGGGGAGATTGCCTTACAGTCAACGAGCGGGCCTTCCAGGCAATTCGCCAATCGGCTTCGAGCGAGGCGAGCTCTTCCTGAGACTGCCACACCTCCTGCATCAGGCTTCCGAGGCAGTGCACCTCCCGGGTGCGCGTGGAAGAAACGCAACCCACGGCGAGACTCGCCAGGATGATAAGGAGGAAAACTCGCATGTGCCCCTCTTACGGACACGATGTCGTTCCTCACTTTACGCTCGACAACGGCAAGCCGCAAGCCAGGGGAGGCCGGAGGTGGCCTCATGGATACAACCGACATGTCGGATCATCAACGAAACAAGGTGAGGTAACTCAAAAACCTGCCCGGCATACTAAGCACGCGACACGCGTGCAGACGAGTTTACTGAGAGTCGCAACACCTATGGAAGGAGTAGCCCCGTTCTTTGTTTGTACGACGCGAACTCCTGATACCGAGCAAGTGACCGGACCTTTGCCATCATGTTCCGGACGAACAAGCCACCCATCCACGCAGCCAGAATCAGCCACGGCAGCCAATGTAGCGTCATGGCCGCATAGGCAGAGCAAATCAGAATTTCTCCCAAGTAATTCGGATTGCGCGTCCGGGAAAACAGTCCTCCCGTGATGAGCCCCTTCCACGCTTGGAGCATGAAGTACTTCTGCGCATCGCTCACGTAGTGGAGGAAGATGCCGAGCGTATAACCGGACACCACGACGCCAATGAGCGGAGGAGGTAACGTGGCATGCGTGCTGATCAGCAAATAGGGCGCCACGTAGTACGCCGACAACGGAAGAAATACAAACAACAAGCCGCCCCAGCACGGTTGAAGCTCATCGAAGCGCCGGTCGGGAAAAAGCCGAGACTTCAGCAGCCACAGCACAGCACACCATACGTGCCATGGAGGGCGAGATAGATAAACGCCTCCGTGGGCCAGTTGTCGTAGCCCCACTTCAGCCCCACCACAACAGGAACGACCAGAATTTTGTGCGCATTGATGAACATCGCAATCTTCATGGCCTGCACTCCGAGGTAAGAGAGTCTCTGGAGAGGGGAAAGAAGAACGGTATGCTACGTCGGAGACCTACCGTGTCAACAAGAGGGATTCGGCCTACGAGCTAATGAGGATCCGGCGGCTGGACAAGGATGGATTTGACTGAATTGCGTCGGTCGATAGCTCGTCGAGGGCCAGGTCTGGCGAATCTCTATCGCCTGCTGATCGGCCGTAACGCACTCCCGGAACATCCCGTCCACATCACGCTCGGCGGAGAAGCCTCCGCAACTAAGACCCCCAAGGCGACATGAAATCTCTTCACGGACATCCTCTTAATGCCGCGCGCGGATAAGCGGTCAGAAAAGTTGAATGCCAAGGTTTTATAGTCTCTGCCACTGAGCCGTCAAGATCCGTACCATCTGCTATGCTTGTCTTATCACAGGCACTGAGATCTCAGCGCAACAAGGGATAGTGATATGTGGCTTCGACATGGATCCTGGCTCTTGATGACGGGAATGCTATGGGGCTGTGCGATGGTGAATGGAACACCGCCGCCTGTTTCTGCGCCATTATTTCAAGCCGATGCGACAGACACAGCAATCTTGCAAGCCGTAAAGCGAGAGCAAGATACTCTGCTGAGTTCCTGCACACAGCACCAGTCCTGTGATCAGGTGCATTTCACACGTGCGATGATCGCGTTATTCGAGAATGGAGAGGTGGCAGCGGCCTCCTTTCAGCAGGCGATTGCCTTCGCGCCAAATGGTCCATTCGCGGCGTCAAGCGCGCTTTGGACTCGGCTTCTTGCCAATCGAACTTCCCTCCCCGCATCCGCCGACGAGCCCAATGGGGCGATACGGGAGGTGATGAAAGGGCTGGTGCGCGCATGGCTGGAACAACAGCGTGCGCCAAGTACATCTGTTCCATTGCAGGCTGTAGAAACTCCCAGAAGCCCCGACCCAGGGGTACACACTCTACAGCGGCGGATTCGTGATCGCGACAAGCGGATCGCGGAATTGACGGATCAGCTCAATGCCCTGAAGCAGATCGATTTGGACACGAAAGGAACCAGCAAGCTGAGTCTGCCGAGGACTCCATCCAGGTAATCACTGCAGGATAGCATCACCACTCCCGATCACGTCGACAGACCCATGCCCATGGCGAACCCCACCCTCTTTGTAGGCTACTTTCCGGATCGACAGGTTGACCGGGCAGGGCCATCGGTCCGCGAATTATGCTCCATTTCGTGATTGCTGTCATGAGTCCCTCCCGGCCTCGGAGGCAGGTGCGTCCACCAGTTACACTTGCAGATACACATTGATGGCGACGAGCACCTGGGTGTCCTTATTCGCATCGATATGGAAGGTTCCACCCGCCCATCACCCTCCAAGCTCACTCATGCTCCTCCTCTCTTTGCGGGTAGCCGGGCTGAATTGTCTCCCACTGCGCGCGTCCAACGAGGGCCTTCTGATTCTACCTCTCTCGCTCCAGGGGAGTGGCCGAGGCTGCCCTTCACTGCGCGCATCGAGCGACCGCCGCTTCATCGCGGCGGCTCTGCGAGCAAGAAGGGCACCTGGCCGCTCCCCTCCCTCTCCTCTATTCGAACATCTTCCTAACCCCCGCCTTGATATGATCCAGCCCCTCGCGCAAGTCGGTCTCAAGCGCATCGGCCTTGGTCTGCACCACCAGGCGCTTGGCCTTGAGCTGGTCCTTGAACAACGCCAGCTTGGTGAGTAGCTCCTGCTTCTTTGACTCCAGCGTGACTTGCTGCTTGGCTTTCTCACTCTCGAACCGGCCCTTGAGTGCCTCGAACTCGGCTTCGAGCGTGCTCGTCCGACCCACGAGATCCTCCCAAAGCCTGCCCGATTCGAACGCGGCCCCTTTCAGCTTCTGTTCCGCAACGGATTCGAACTCGTTCAGGGCCTTGAGAATCTTCGTCCTCTGCTCCTCGAACGTGTCGCGGGCGTCCGCTTTGCCGAGGGCCAATTGCACTTGAAGATGTTCGAGCTTGGCCTGCACCTCAACCTTCGCCTGCTCTGCCATCTCCTTCGACTTCTGCACGTCGGCCTGGACCTGCTTGAGCAGATCCCGCAACTGCTGTTTGCGCTGCTCCAACCGCTGCAGCGCCTGATCTTTCGTCTGGGTCAGTTGCGCCTCCAGCGCCAGCGCCTGGTGCTCCAGCGCATCCAACTTCTTGTCGATCGACGTTCTGAGTTCCTTGATTCGTGACATGGGACCCTCCTCTGTGTGAAGCAGGACATACAAACCGGCTAGGCTCTGCCGAGCGTGGCATTACATTATCGTCGGGTAGGAGAGCAAGGCTCGGAGATCGGCCGCTCCCTTCTCAACGACAGGCTTGCCGCTGCCCGGAGGAAGAGACTGCTTGATCGTCTCCAGAATCTTTTTCGAACGAACCTCGTCGCCGGTGAGACCCACGCGAATGGTTACCCGGGTCCTGAACTCTCCCATGGGCTCCAGGTCAATCCAGACATGCGCGTGATCGGCTAATTCCGATTCCATATGGGCGGACAACGTATCGGCCCGGTCCTCCGACAGCGTCAATCCCAACTCCTTCATCGCGGTCAGCGTGGCCCCATGAACAGCGGGCACATCGTAGCTGAGTTCCTCCGCTAATTTGCCCATGACATAGACGGCGCCGGCGGCTCCCCCCGCCGCGCCGACGACCAAGGCCACACAGCCTGAACTGAAAACAGCAAGAATGACCCACACCGCCCATCCCGCCATCGTAGGGATCCGCGGCAGCCCTATAGAAAAGTCACGCTTCATATGGCTCTTTTGGTTCATCGGAGAAAGACGATCGAGGGAAACAATCAATGACCATCAGGTCTTGCGCTCACACCGTGCCAGTGGATGAATCTATTCATAACACTCCGTGCTGTTCGCGCCCGATGCGGCCATCATAATCCCTCGAGGATTTGAACCGCTCGAATCGTCCGTCCATGGCATAGCGGGCCACGCGGGTGCGCAAGGTCTCCATCTCGGCCACGGTCATCGGCGTAAAGCGCCGCACGATGTCCAGATTCTGTTGCAAGACCTGCCGTGAATCGATGCCGCTCACCAGGGAGGCGACCGGCAGACTCAACACATAACGAATAGCCTCTTCAGGGGCGACGATGCCTTGCTTGATCGGCTCGGCATTCCCGCTCAAGCTTTTCATCCCGATCGGTGCAATGCCGCGTCGATTCAGAACCGGCAAAACCTCCTGCTCAAAGCTTCGATAGGTCCCGTCGAAAACATTCAACGGCATCTGACAGGTATCGAAGGGAAAGTCATGCGCCAGCATATTGAGATGGATCTTCGGATCTTTGTGGCCGGTGAAGCCGATAAATCGCACCTTGCCCTGCCGCTTGGCTTCGAGCAACGCATCGGCCGCCCCGTTCGGCGCAAAGTGCCGATCGGGATCTTCATCATACACCACTTCGTGAATCTGCCAGAGGTCGAGGTAGTCGGTCTTCAGGCGGCGGAGCGATTCGTCGAGCTGTTGCAATGCGACTCGCTTGTCTCGTCCATGCGAGCAGACTTTGGTCATGAGGAAGGCCTGTTGCCTGCGTCCTTGCAGCGCCTTGCCCATGAGTTCTTCGGATCGTCCACCATTGTATTCCCAGGCGTTGTCCAGGAAGGTGACGCCAGCCTCGAACGCTTCGTGGAGCACCCGGATGGCTTCCGATTCGCTGGCCATGCGGCCCCAATGGGCGCCACCGAAGCAGAGAGCCGATACCTGAACCCCTGTCTTCCCCAACATGCGCTTCGGGATCTCCCCGGTCGCCACATTAGCCGGCGCACTCTGTCCTGCAACCTCGCCAGGGGATGCTTGCCCCATGGCCTCTGCCAGCCCTCGCGGACCGTTGAGAGCCATGACCGACCCAGCCACCGCGAGCGTTTTCAACAACTGCCGGCGATCGAGCCTCTTCGACCAGAAGTCTGAGTCCTGTTTCTTGGGTTTCATGAAAGCCTCTCCCGGTTCGGTTGACGGCCTAAGATAGAAAAGAATGCCTGCAGCTATGGGAACAATGTCATTTTCCCCAGTTTATTCTGCTACTCTCCACTCCATGCCTCCCGCGCTCCAAGCCTTTATCGCTATCTTCGTTGCTGGGGCCCTACTCAGATCCTTCGGGCTGCTCACCAAGGCCCATGCGGAAAAGCTGGCCACGCTAGTCTTCTCCATTTGCCTGCCGGCCACGATCCTCGTCTCCCTCGATCAAACCACGCTCAGCCCCACTACATGGAAGCTCCCCGCAGCAGCCTGCCTGGTCACCCTCCCGCTGCTCCTCTGTTCCTGGCTGCTCGCCCGCCTGCTCCAACTGCCCCGTCCCACGCAAGGAGGTTTCCTCGTCGCCACCGGTCTCATCAACTCCGTGTACTTCTCCTATCCGGTCGTCCTCGCCACCTTCGGAGAAGAAGGCTTAGGCCATGCGGTGCTCTTTGATGTGGGGCAAAGCTTTCTGACGCTCACGGTGGTATACGGTCTCGCGGTGTGGCATGGCGCCAGCTCACCCACGGCGCGACCGGCCATGGTCCGTTTTTTTTCCGCTCCACCGCTGTGGGCCCTGTGCAGCATCCTCACGCTGAAACTTGTCGGCCTCAGTCTACCCTCGTGGCTACATCATCTGCTCACGCCCATTCATCTCACGACGACGCCACTCGCCAGTTTGGTGCTGGGGCTCTCAATCAGCTTAACCGCCCTGCGCCACAATGCGCCGTTGGCCCTGCTGGGTGTCGTGATGCGGATGGGTGGCGGATTACTCCTCGGCCTCTTGGCCGTAATTCTTTTAGACCTGACCGGCCTGGAGCGAGCGATCGTAATTCTGGTCTCCGCGATGCCCTCAGCGGTCAACGCGGTAATCTTCGCCACCGAGACGCATCTGGATGAAGACCTGGTCGCCTCCATCGTGGCCCTCTCGATTTGCATCGGCATCGCCGTCCTCCCCTGGCTGCCCCAGCTTTCCCTCTTTCTGCTCGGCTGACCGCTATCTATGGTCCTTCCACGCTTGCTCGTTTCTCTTCCCCTCCAAGGATGCCGCGGCTGGAAGGAATGGGCACGGCGACGGCGACGTAGCGGAAAACAGTGCCTAGTGGCAGTAACAGAAAGCGTGCGACGACATT
>Ga0315275_10005878_pt1 | contig 11679 bp, 12 predicted proteins | sample YL17G03_0_MG_FD_205557 | JGI IMG/M metagenome (GOLD analysis project Ga0315275, IMG submission 205557) | Sediment microbial communities from Yellowstone Lake, YNP, Wyoming, USA - YL17G03_0 | ecosystem: Environmental > Aquatic > Freshwater > Lake > Sediment | place: USA: Wyoming | collected... | reverse complement strand
AAGCTCGACCGAAACACAAAGAGCGCTTTCATTTTCAATTCCACGCTCCCCGAAATGCAGCTCCTGCAGGCAATACTCGAAGACTACGGGATGGTCGTCACGAAGCGCAACAAGGTCGCTCTGCTCAAGCAGCTGAATAATTTCCTTATCGAAGAGTTGACCAGGGGCAACAACGTCGTCCTTATAATTGACGAGGCGCAGAACCTCAAGGCCTCGATCCTCGAAGAGATCCGCATGCTCTCCAACCTCGAAACGGACAAGGAGAAGCTGTTCCAGATAATTCTCGTGGGCCAGCCGGAGCTGAAGAACAAGCTCGCGTCGCCGGGCCTGAAGCAGCTGCGCCAGCGCATCGCGGTGAGGTTCCATATAACCCCCCTCGAGAAAGACGAGGTCGGAGACTATATCAACCACCGGCTCACCGTCGCCGGCGCGACGGGCCAGATATCATTCACTCCTGAAGCGATCGACTGCGTCTACCGGTTTACGGGAGGCATACCGCGGATCATAAACATGGTGTGCGACAAATCGATGCTCACCGCCTACGTAATGGAGACGCGCACGGTGACATTGCCGATAATTGAAAAGAGCATCCAGGAGATGGAAGGAAACATAGGATAATGAGCCCCGCACTTTTTACGGGAAGTGTCGGTGCCGGGAAAGAAGGTCCGGAGTGAGCATCATACAGGAAGCGCTGAAGAAAGCCCAGATTACCATCGGCGCCGGTGCGCCGAAGGCCGCGCCCGGCCAGACGAAGGCTTTTGAGGACGGACAGGCTCCCCGCACGGCGCCTGCGCCGGCGAAAGCGAAGCCGTTCCCGAAATTCATTATCCCGGTTTCAACGGCCCTGCTGATCGCCGCGATAACGCTGATCGCATTATCGCTTGGGCCGCTCGTCGCGACACGCCCCGGCCGGGACGCGGGGATCCCGGCGCCTACACCGCCTGTGCAGGAAGTTCGCTACAGGGCGTTGCCGAAGGCCGACCTGGACCGGTCCGCGGGCGTTGAGGCGCACGAGGCCGCCCGGCAGGGTGCCGAGCTCGCCTCGACAGCCCCGAATCTGGTATTGAACGGGATCATGTATCTCGAGGAAGGCCCGCGCGCGATAGTCAACAACGCGATGGTCGAAGTCGGAGAATATGTGAGCGGCGCGAAGGTGGTCAGGATAGACAGGAAAAGCGTCGTGCTCGTCTATAACGATGTGGAGATAACGCTCAACCTGAAATGATCGTGCGGGGGCTGCCGTCTTCCCTGCAGAGCCTTCTGATCTCTTCGGGGATCCGCACAGGCCTTCCGGAACGGCCCGTAAATACATGGATCGACTCGCCCGTAGCGATAAGCTTGTCCCCGATACATAGTTTGTACTCGAACTGCATGCTTGAATTCTTTATCTTCGGTATCCAGGCCTGAATTGTGATCATATCGTCGTATCGGGCGGGCGCCTTATACCGGCAGCGGGCCTCGGCGACCATCATGTACATCCCCTTCTCCTCCATCGCGCGGTAGCAGATTCCTGAGGCGCGCATGTATTCGGTCCGCGCCACCTCGAACCAGACGAGGTAATTCGCGTAGTACACGACGCCCATATTGTCCGTCTCCTGGTACCTGACACGGATCCGGGTCTCGTGGATCTTCACCCCGTTAGACCTCCCAAAAAAACGGCATATTAAATCTACATATATTAATAGCCGGTACATGATCACTGAAAGAAATGAAATATCCGTTAAGAGGTCTAACGGGGCTCATTACAGGTCGAGTTCCAGTTTGTGTATGTTAAAACCGCTGACCGCGAGTGATTCCGCTTTCCTGAAGCCTTTCTTGATGCAGAGCTTCATCGCGTCCGACATCCTGTCGGTGCACCGGAAGAATATTCTCCTGTAGCCGTTCTTGACGCAGAAGTCGACCGCCCTCTCCAGCAGGGCGCTGCCGTAACCGTGCCTGCGGTGCTTCGGATTGACGAAGAGCCTGCGCAGCAGCGCGTCCTCGTCCGACTCCCCCTTCACGCCGATCGTGCCGACTATCTCACCGTCGTCTTCGACGACGAAGAAGGCGTCCCTCTCGCCGCCATACGTCTGGCCGATCCTCTCGAGGTCGCTGTCGGAATATGCCGACTTGTCGAACGGGTATTCCCTGGTAAGGATAGTCAGTATCAGCTCCTTCACGCCCCCGGCGTCTTCTTTCTTAAAAGCGCGCAATTCGTGTGCCATAGGACCTCCTTGTGGATATACGTATCTCGGCGATCATCGGACAAGTTCCCTGATGGCCGATTTGACGATACGCTCGGGCACGCCTTCGACGACCCTGACCATGCCTATCTTCACGGGCAGGACGAACCGGTTTGTGCCGCGGACAAATTTTTTATCGTGCAGGTGCGCCCCGTACATCGCCGCGGGCTTCAGGCCTTCCGCCTTTACCGGAAGGCCTGTCCTCTTCAGCAATGCTTCAATACGGTCGGCGTCCGTCTTCTTCAATATTCCGAGCGCCTCCGAGATCCGCGAGGCCGCGGCCATGCCTATCGCGACCGCCTCACCATGGCTGAACCGATCCGAGTATCCGGAAGCGGCTTCTATCGCGTGGCCGATCGTATGGCCGTAGTTCAGGATGACTCTCGCGCCGGTCCTGTCAAATTCATCTTTCGCCACTACCGCGGCCTTGATCCTGCTGGAGGTCGCGATCACATATTCGAGCGCCCCCCTGTCGAGCTTCAGCACCTTCAGGCAGCCGGTTTCGAGGAACCGGAACAGTTTCGGGTCCTTTATAACGCCGTATTTGATGATCTCGGCCATGCCGCTCCTGACCTGGCGCGGCGGGAGGGTTTTGATGAGAGAAATATCCGAGATGACGAGCCGCGGCTGGTAGAATGCCCCTGCGAGGTTCTTTGCGACTGTGAGGTCGACGGCAACTTTGCCGCCGATCGCCGAATCGACCTGCGCGAGCAGCGTCGTCGGAATCTGGACGTACGGGATACCTCTCTTGTACGTGGCCGCGACGAATCCGGCGAGATCGCCGACAACGCCGCCGCCGAGCGCGATGATGAAGACGCGCCTGCGTACGTCGTACGCCGCCAACTTCGTCAGCAGCCTCGTGGCGATACCGATCGATTTTGCTTTTTCTGAGTCGGGGACGATCTCGAAGCGGACGGAGAATCCGCTGCGCCGCAGCGTTGACCGCAGCCTTGTGCCGTAAAGGCCCGACAGCCGCCTGTTCGTGATGACAACGGCATCGGTGCCTACGTGCAATTTTTTTAGAGCTGCCCCGCAGGTCTTCAGCAGGCCGCTGCCGATGCATATGTCGTACGACCTCGACCGTAAGGCGACTCGTATCGTCTTCATGTGTCTCTTATTTCGCGGGCTTCTTCGACTCCGGAGCGGCCGACTTTGCTGCTTCTTTACCCGGAGCTGCCGCCTTGGCCGGCGCTGCGCCCGGGGCCGCCGGTGCTGCGCCCGGAACTGCCGCGCCTTCGGCGCCTTCGGCTGCCGCTGCAACTGCCTTCTCTTTTTTGATCTTGAAGCGGACGATCTTGACCTTCGGGAGGCCGTAGACCGAATCCTTCTTCTCTTCCCACTTGTCCTTCTCTTTCAGGAGCTTGACCCTTTCGTACCTCTTCAGTACGGATCTGTGCTTTTTATCCTTCTCTGATGACCGCAGGCTCGGATGTTGCGACATGGCTCCTCCTTTTATCGCTTGTCTGTTATGGCCGTTATCGACGCTTAATAAGCGCGTCTTTGAAGGTACGTTTTACTCTCGCCAGGTCCTTAAGGGCCTGCTCGCTTGCTCGGTCGGCGTACAGTCCGACGTACACCCTGTAATAAGGCTCATTATATATGATGAACGCGCTCAAGTTCTCTTTGCGCAGCATTGCGACGGTCGTCTGTGCCGTATCCCTGCTGAGGAAGCTGGCGGCGAGCACCGAATACGGCTTGGGGACACCTGTCGTAGCAGCGGTTTTTAGCGCGGCCGCGGCCGGTTTAGCGGCGCCGACCGGCGATGTGTTGAGGATGCTCTTCTGGCCGATAGCTGCCGCCCGGCTCTGAACGGAGGCCGGCACCGTGACGGGCCCGACGGCTTTGGCCTGCAGGACCGGCGCCTTCGGTGCGGCTGTCTTCCGCGCCGCGGGGGCACCTGACTTCGCGCGCGCCTTGCCGTTTTCCACCCCCAGGGCAAAGACGACGACCATCGCCATCACGATACCGATGGAGATAAAGACCATCTTCTCCATCGTGAACGACATTACCATCCGCCCTTCGAGGTCGGCCCTCGGCAGTATGCTGGTCAGCTTTGCAAATGACCGCTTCGGCTCTTGGAACTCGAACAGGTCTTTCTGGTATTTTTCTTCTTCCATATAGGCATCTAATTTTTGTGTAGTATAACACAGAAGGTCGTAAAATGCAATTTAAGAGCGTGCTAATCCTTAACCCCGATATTCAAACGGAAGAGCTTGCCGGATACCTGAATAGACGGTTTGGCGAAATCCCCCTCGAGCCTCACCGTAAGGCTCTTCCATCCGGGCTCATCGCTCTTCATGACCATCAGCAGATATTCGGACGGTATCGTGCCGGTCAATGAATCCGCGAAATAGATAGTGATGTCCGACGATACCCTGCTGGTGTCCTTCAGCGTTCCGGACACCCGCATCTTAAGCTGATCACTTCTGGCCATCACGTCCTCGATCCGCACGCAATCGGATTCCCGGTATATCTTCCCGGAAATACTTTGATAGTGCAGCGCGCTGTTAAACGGGGCCGCAACAAGGCCGTCAATGTTGTTATATGACGGTGCTTTTTCTTGTTGGCCCGTAAGGAAATTGACCGTCTTCAGGTCGAATGCCGTGGCGATCCTCCTCGGATCGGCGCTCTTCAACGAGAAGTCGACCCGCGCGGACTCTGCAAAAATGCCCATTCCGCTCTTCCTGTCCCTTACCGTGAGGCCATCGAACAGGAATTCGTTCATGCGCGTGGCCTTCAGCTGCGTGTAGGCGATCTCCATGTTATTGGTCTTCGCGAAAATGTACACCACCGCGCGGCCGTAAAAAATAAATACGACCGCGCAGACGGCCGCGAGCAGCGTTATCCCCAGCAGATATTTTCGAAATCGCATTTTCCGCACCTCTTTTCGTCACGTTCTTTCAGTTTTTCGAAACGGAGGCTCTTTATGTCGGACCACGCCTGCTGTATGACCCGTTCAAGCTGACCGACCATACCGTCTGATATCTCCACGCGTGTGGCGACATAGTCGCCCTTCCGGTGCCCCTTACGTCCGATATTGCCCGACACGGGTTCGATGAAGACAAGGACGCCGTGGCTCACCTTCCGGCCCCGGGACTCCCTTTTGTCCTTTTCAAAAAGCAGCTTATATGCCACGAGCTGCCGCAGGTACCCGTCGCATTCCGGGCTGGCGAGGTCCGCGCACAGGTCGATCGCCTTCAGATGCTCGTCGGGCTTGCCGGTCTTGTAATCGAGTATCCTGACAAGCCCTTTCGCCTGGTCCTCCCACTCCACCTTATCGTATTTTCCCGTGAATATAATGTTATCGCCGATCGTGACCATCAACTTCTTCTCAAGGTCCACCGGCATCACGGAAGCCTTCGCGGCGAGAGCGAACCAGTCCTTCAGCGTCTTCAGCTTGTTCAGGCAGGAGCGCGCCATCATCGTGTCCGCGCCCTGGTACTTCAGCTCTTTGGCGAATTCCGATCCAAAGAAACTGAATGCGGGGAACTTCCCGCTCTCCCTGTACGAGCGGTATGTCTCTTCAAGGGCTTTGTGCACGCAGTTTCCGAATACGAGGCTCTTCCTCTTGGCGCCCGGCAGCTTCAGCACGTCGTTGTACAGAAAGGCGCGCCTGCAGGCGATGTAATTGTTGAGCCTCGTCGGGTTGAGCGTGATGTGCGAGACCATGTCTTTCAGGATCTCCTCGGTGCCGATGAACGGATCCGCCGCGTCGGTGGCCTCGAGTGACTTGCCGATCAGGATCTCCTCGCTGCCGGGCTCCGCAGCTGCGTCCGTCACGGAAAATCCCAGCTTTTCCAGATACTGAGCCGGGACATTGTCTTCGGTGGGGCTTGCGGTAAATATCAAAGTGGACCGTGCCCTTGTCATGGCTACGTAGAAGAGCCGTGTCTCGTCCTGGAATGAAAGCCTTTTCAGGGTGTCTTTGTCTTTGACCTCCTCCTTCGCCTTGAAGAGATCGAACGGAAGGGGAAGTTTGTCGGGGATCGGTTTGGCCGGCCAGCTCTTGTTCTGCAGGCAGAACGGCAGTATGACGGAATGGAACTCGAGCCCCTTCGACCCGTGAGCGGTGTAGACGCGCACGCCTGCCTGCGTGAGCGTGACAAGGTCTCCCTGGACCGGAAGGCCGTGAATGGTGCGTGTCTGGATCTCGGCAAGGAAGCCGTCGAGCCTTATTGCCGGATTCGCGAGGTCGCTCGCCTTGACCATGTTGACGAATGAGCCTATCGCCCGGAGGTGCCGTATCCTCAGTATGCCGCTACCGGCGTATTCGGCGAGTATGTATGTATAGAGCCCCGCATCCTTTATGAAGTCGATCAGCACGGTGTGGACCGGCATATCGTTGGCGTGGCCGATCAGTTTTTTTATCGCCCCGGCTGCGCGGCGCATGGCTTCGGGGGAGCGAAATACTATATCGCTCCTGTCGGATGAGAAGTAGGAAAGGAACTCGCCGAGGACCGTGACGCGTGCCTTCTCGGCCCTCCTCTTATTGCCGACATACTGCAGGAAGGTAAGTATATCCGGCTGGGGTATTCCGAAGTAATCGGCCGAAAGGACCTTGTAGAGCGCCGTATCTTTCGCCTCGTAGTCCCGCGGGTCGATGTGGGCGAGCTGGAGGGCGTCCAGGAGCTGCGTGACGCGCCGCTCGCCGCTTATATCCTCCTTGCCGTCGGTGGCGTACGGTATCCCCGCCTGCAGGAAAGAGTCTATCACCCTCAGTATCTGGTCGCGCTTCCTCACGAGGATGGCTATGTTGTTATAGGGATACCGCCGCTCTTCCTCGCTTAAGCTGCGGTCCTGCTCGATCCTGCCTTTCAGCTGCCTGACCTTGTCGACGATGTAGATGAGCTCCTCTTCGGGGGTCGAGAGCTCTTTGTAGAGTATTTCCTTGCCGGCGTAATCGTTGATGCTTACGAGCGGCTTGTCTTCGACGCGCTCGTCGGCAGGGATCAGGCCGATTATCTGTTTCGACGCCTTAATCAGCTGGTCGGAGGACCGGTAGTTGTCGGTAAGGGACAGCTTCCGTATGCCGGGAAACTGCCGCTCAAGCCTCCTGAAGTTGGCGACGTTGGCGCCCTGGAAACGGTATATCGACTGGTCGTCATCACCGACGCAGCATATGTTCGGGTCCTTATAGTCGAGCAGCGTGAAGAGAAGGTCCATCTGCGCGCCGTTGGTATCCTGGTACTCGTCGACCATGACATACCGGTATTGCTGCCGGTATTCCCCGCAGAGCGATGCTTCCTTGCGCATCGCCTGGACCGCACAGAGTATCATATCGTCGAAGTCATAGCGGCCGCGCTCATCGAATATCCCCTTCGTTTTGCCGTTCTTGAGTTCCTCGTATCTTCTATAGACGATCGAGAACGCCTTCAGGCGATCTATATGCTTCGCCTCCATCGAGCGGTAGCGGCTGTCGCTCTGTTTCAGATAACGGTCGAGATCTGCCGGCGTGATATCGTCTTTCTTCAGCTCGCTTATCTTCTTCAGGATGTCTTTGAGGTAGGTGTAGGGAGCCCTGAATGGCCTGATCTCGTCAAGGCCGTCGCTCGTATCGAGTATGTACTGCACCGCCCCTGCCGCCTCGACGTTGTCCATCAGGATCCTGTCACCTGCGTAATTGGCGGCCTCGGCAGAATCCTGGATGATCGAATTGGCAAAGCTGTGGAAGGTACCGACCTCGACATCGTAGCCCTGCGAGCCCGTGACCGCGGCCAGCCGCTCCTTCATCGCTTTCGCGGCAGAATTGGTATAGGTGAGTATCAGGATATTGTCCGGGTTCACTTTTGCCGTCGACAGGATCGACCCTGCCCTGACGGACAATAGCTGCGTCTTACCGGTGCCGGGGCCGGCCAGGACCAGCAGGGGGCCGTCGATCGCATCGACAGCCTGTCTTTGCAGTGTATTCAGCTGTGTGTAGAATTTCAGATATTCTTGCATAGTGTCAGGAGGCGGTCTTCGACGGTTATGCGGGCCTATGCTGCTTCAGGAGCTTGCCTATCTTCGAGATAAGTTTGGCGTCGCGGGTGTAGCTGTAGCCGGTGGTCGATGTAGCGCGGTCGGCGACGAGGATATCGAGCTTGACAAGGTCCTCGAGCGCGCGCTGCACTTTCGAGCGCTCGTCCCCGATCCACGTGGCAACGCCGCGCGGCGTATCTATCGACGACTGGTTCTCGTGGAAGAACGCCAGTATCTTGAAATGCCTCTCGGATTTAAGCAGCCGGTTTAGGTCCATACAATTCTTTCTCGAGCAACGCCCTTATCTCCTTCTTCTTTGTCACTTTCAGGAACACCTCGACCACTTTCGGGTCGAACTGGGTGCCGGCGTTGGCCTTTATCTCATCGATCGCCTCGTCGAGCGTCTTCACCATCCTGTAAGGTTTCATCGTTATCATAGCTTCGAACGCGCTGACCACCGCCATTATTCTCGCGCCGAGCGGTATCTGGTCCTTCTTCAGGCCTTTCGGGTATCCGGTGCCGTCGTAATTTTCGTGGTGGTACAGGATGATCGGGGTCGCGGATTTGAGCGCCTTCATGTGTTTGATTATCTCGACTCCCGCTGCCGGGTGCTCTTTGACCATCTCGAACTCCGCGCCGGTAAGTTTCGCCGGCTTTGCGAGGACGGCCTCGGGCACGAATATTTCGCCGGCATCGTGCAGGATCGAAGCGTACTGGAGGCTCTTCAGGCTGTCGCTGTCCATGCGCAGCTCTTGCCCGATCGCGAGGGTGATCTTTATGAATGAGGCGCGCGGTACGTACGTCCCGGGCGCGCGTGTGTCGAGCACCTTTGCGAGCGCCTTGATCGTCCCCATCGTCAGCTTCTCCTGCTCCTTGTACAGCTGGGCATTTTTAATCGCGATGACCGCCTGCTCGGTCATCGTCGACATGATCTCCTGGTCGAACGTGCTGAACGGTTTCCTGTCGATCTTGTCGTATAATGTTATGACGCCGATCACGTCTTCGTCTATCAGCGGTGCGGCAAGGTAATCGCGGCCGCGTATCGGCCTGCCGAACTTGACGGCCTTGCCCGGCGCCCACCTGCCGACCTTCACCTTCTTCAGCCTGATGTTCTTTTCCCTGAGGTCGACGGTGACTTTAGGCAGCAGCACTTTGCGTTTCGAGTCGACGAGCTTTATCGAACAGCGGTTTGCCCTTATGATCTGGAGCGAGAGCCTCGCGATGCGCGGCAGCAGCTCGTTTAAGTCCAGCGTCGAGCTGATCAGGCGGTGGACGGTGTGGACGGTCGAGAGGGCTATCGCGCGCGGCCGGAGCGTCTCATACAGCTTTGAGAGTTCCAGTTCCTTCTGCACTTCTTTGACGATCGTGGCGGTGAACGCTGAGAAGATCTCAAGCATCTGCGGCGAGATCTCTTTCTTGGCGTAACAGGCGCCGAGGTAGCCGAATATCTTCTCTCCCTGGATGACCGGGCATACGAAAGCGTGCATGCCTTCAGGGCAGTCAAACGCAACCAGCCGCTGTTCTTCGGCGGCCCTGGCAAGCATCCCGAGGGCTACTTTCGCGCATCGGTGCAACTGCTGAGGGTGCAATCTCTTTGCCGACGGGCAGTTTCCGCAGATGAGCTTCTGCACGTCCGGCAATTTCGGGCTCATCTTTTCGACGACCCACCACGCGGCCGGCTTGATGACGTGGCCGAAACACTCCTGGGCCTTCTTGAGGCTGGGACTCTTCTTCAGCCTGTCGAATAGTCCCTTCTGATATACGTGGTTTTTTATGTTTTCCATGGCGGTAAATGATTATACGGCGAACGCTGAATCCGTGTCAACGCCTATTTGGCTGCCGATCCGCGAAGGCTATGCGCGCTCAGTGCGAACCTCCGGACCGGTCAGAACTGGCCGGTCAATCTCGCCACTCCCACATCGTCCACGCTCGCGGTCGTGTCTTTACCAACGACGAGCCCGCCGTCCTTCACGGGAATATTAGCGCAGCCGCATAGCGAAACTGCCAAAAGTGCAATAGCTAAGATCTTAACAGGCATCTGCTTTGTTGCCCTCAGTTGTTTCGATTTTCACTTGACGGCTATTACTTCTATGGCCACCTTCCGCTTCTATGGCTTCGCACAAAAGTCCCGACGCCTGGCACTTCTATTCCCCACCGATATTTTTCGGCTTCCGCTTGTGGCGGAACTTTCGGATGCGTGCCGAACCTGTCAACTCTAACCAGGTTAGATCTTGAGCTTGCTCTGAGGTCTAACCTGGTTAGACAATGCTTAGAAGAAGCCGGAAAATTTAAACCCTCTCGTAGGGTTCAAAGAACTTCTTGTATTCGTCGAGAGCATAGCGGTCGGTCATGCCGGCGATGTAATCGCATATCACGCGGTGTTTTGACTCTTTCTTGAGCCTCGAATGGGTACCCGGCGGAAGCTGCTCGGGCTTATCGAGATAAATGTTGAAAAGGCTCTCTATGAAGCGGTAAGCCTTGTTGGCCATCCTGACGACGCGGTAATGCTGGTAGAGGCCCTTGACGAGAAATTCGCGCATCGGCAGGCGCAAAAGCCGCATAGTATTCGAGAACGTGACGATCCTTTCGGGTATCTTTGCCACATCCGGTGCCGACCGGATCCGGCGCTTCCTGATGTTCGCCTCGGTCTGGAGGATGATGTCGGTGACTTGCTCGTTAATCAGCGAGCGGATGATCTGGTACTTTCGTATCTCGTCCTTGATCGAGCGGTACTTTTTCTCGATCGCCTTCTTTTTGTCGGCCCACAGCTGTATATGCCGCAGGTCCGATTCCTTGATAAGGCCGCTCGTGATGCCGTCGTCGAGATCGTGATTATCGTACGCGATCTCGTCGGCGATATCGACGACCTGTATCTCCAGGAGCGGCGATCCTTTTATGTTGAACGGCGCGACAGGGTGCGGCCGGTCGAATGCGGTGGAGTGTTTTATGATGCCCTCCCTCACCTCGTGCGTGAGGTTGAGGCCCGGGAAATCCGGGTAGCGCTGCTCAAGGAAGTCGACGACCCTCAGGCCCTGGGCGTTATGCTCGAACCCGCCGTGGGATTTCATCATCTCATTGAGGGCGTCTTCGCCCGAATGGCCGAAAGGGGTGTGGCCGAGGTCGTGGGCGAGGCTTATCGCGTCGACAAGGTCCTCGTTCAGTTTCAGCGCGCGAGCTATCGCGCGGGCTATCTGGCTGACCTCGAGCGTGTGCGTCAGGCGCGTCCGGTAATAATCGCCCTCGTGGTTCACGAAGACCTGCGTCTTATATTCAAGCCTGCGGAACGCGGTCGAATAGATGATCCGGTCGCGGTCACGCTGGTAACATGACCTGTAGCCGTGCTCAGGTTCCTTATAGACCCTGCCCTTCGTCATGCGGCTCTTCTGCGCATACGGGGCGAGAAGGCTTTCCTTCTTTTCGAGGTCTTTTCTCTTCAGCATGGCCTTATTTCTTTTTGAGGAGCCTGTACATTGCGTCGAGCGATTCCGAGACAACCTTC
>Ga0315275_10005876_pt1 | contig 11680 bp, 10 predicted proteins | sample YL17G03_0_MG_FD_205557 | JGI IMG/M metagenome (GOLD analysis project Ga0315275, IMG submission 205557) | Sediment microbial communities from Yellowstone Lake, YNP, Wyoming, USA - YL17G03_0 | ecosystem: Environmental > Aquatic > Freshwater > Lake > Sediment | place: USA: Wyoming | collected... | reverse complement strand
TGGCCTGAGCAGCCGCTGCCAGATATATGGCAGGCACAACAGGGGAGCGGCGAAAACCAGATAAGAGCATCCTTTTAGATGCTCCCACGTTATTCTTCGCCAAAGCAACGCAGGAATAAGTACGAGCAAGGCTATCGACTCGTATCGGATGTTGGAAAATACCAGCAGAGAGGCCAGAACAAAAGCCAAAGAAACCGACGAAGGATTTTTTATGAAATAATAGGTGCCTGCCATTATCAGAACAAAAAAAGCACTGTTTAAAAGGTCAAAACCGCCGGATGTTCCGAATATTGTTATAACAGGGTAAGATATAACTAATAACATTGCCGCGATGGAGGAGGCTGGGTCTAAAAACGCTCTTACGGAAATATATATACCCGACAGCAGCAGGAACATCACAATAAAATTAAGTATGAAAGGATTTTGGTATCGAAAACCGGTCAGTGTGTGGACTAAGTTAACCATAAAGGGAAATACCAATGGCCGTTTTTCTATCTCATTATTGATGGAGTTGAAGTTGCCATAATAGTATTTGCCCATAGTGGCATTGTAACAGGTCTTATCGTTTAACATTGACATCGAAACCGACAGCAGGTTGGTTTCGTCACTTAGAGTTTTGAATTTTACTTCGACAGAAAGAAAAATAAGTACTGTAAGGATTAACGATGTTAAGAGTCCGGGCCAATATTTTCTTGAAAATGTTTTTGTCGAGAAATTCAGGGTTTTTATCAGAAGTACGGTCTGGACGACCCATATAATTAAAATCGCCGAAATCATATAATACGAAGTATATGCAAAAAGGTTGCTCATTGTTTTTTTGTCTTTGAGACTGTAGGCAAGCAGAATAATAAAAACAACCAGAACCGCTGAATTAAGCAAGTAAATTGTTATTTTTTTAGCTTTATAAAGGCTCATAAAAAATTCCTGTAACTGGTCTAAAAAGTTTATGTTTAGAAACAGCTGACTGGGCCAAGTGAAGTATACCAGCAGAAGCATCGACAGACAATAGGAAGATTAACAGTAAAAATAGCTTAGATTTTCTTAGTTGAAGGCTTCGCAATATAACCGGCGGAAAATTGTTTATTTGTGTGAACATCAGAAAAATATCCTCGTGTACCTGGCCGGCAAAACACATTTTTTTCCGCATCAAGTAGTTCAAAGTAAAACATATCCGCGACTAATTAGCAATATATCGACAGGGTCAGGCATTCAATTAACTATGAGACAAACCACACAAAAACGTCATTATCAGTATTGAAAACGCGGTTACCTCCCATCAAAATATAACCACCGCCGGTCTGCTATGCCGTGCCGGCACAACTCTGCTGTGCAAATCCCTATTGCCAAAACTTTGCCATTAACTATAATTAAGCACTTGTGCCATAGCGAGGCGGCTGCGAGTGAACAATCAACGTCTGGGAATTTGCTAAAAATAAGAGCGTCACAACGCCGATTAAGTAAGAAACAACTACTTTTAGTTTAAGAGGATAGATGATATGAAAACAACGAAAAATATGACGCGATTGATTATGGTTTTTGTTTTGACAGGTCTGCCGATACTTATAGCCGCGGAAAAACCGCCACAGCAGTTCGAAGAACAGCGAAAGGCCGAGGCAAAGCAGCAGGAAGCCGAGACAGCCAAAGCGAAAAACCAGGATGTTAAGGATCAGTCCGTAAACGTTAAACTGCCTGAGGACACAACCGCCCTGCTGAAGGTCAAAGAGATACGCTTCAGCGGCAACACCCTCATTTCGACGACGAAGCTGCTGGCGGAGATGCCTGTTATTTTCAACGCATCGGACAAACCATTGACCAAAGCCGAAAGCGAATACCTTTACAACCTGTCGCCAGTGAAAGAGGTGTTATCGACCCCCGGCCAGACGCGTGAGATTTCCGAACGGACTATTCTGGGGCTTACTCGATACGTGCGGTCGGTTTACCCGTATAAAAATTACGGAGGCATATACGTCTATGTGCCAGCAGAGTCGCTCAAAAGCAGCACGGAACTCAAAGACGACGTACTGCAGGTTAACATTATCGAACCCCGCGTATTAACCGTAGGCGCAAAATATTACGATGCAGACCAAAATACAGTGGAAAAAGGACGCTTAGACGCCAACGCCCTTCTCGGATGGTCGCCGGCAAAATCAGGCGAAGTTCTTAATCCCAAACGGCTCGATGATTATATAAATCTTCTAAATCAGAATCCGGACAGATACGTCTTCCCAACCATCAGCAAGGGCGCCGAGCCGAATACCTTTGCGGTCAACTACGGCGTTTACGAAGCAAACCCATGGCACTTTTTTGTCCAAGTCGATAACTCCGGCGTCAAAGGCAGAGAATGGAATCCAAAAATAGGTGTCATCAATACCAATTTACTGGGGCGTGATGACTCGTTTATAGCCATGTATCAGGTACCGTGGGATTCGGAGTGGCAGGAAAATTATTCGCTGTTCGGCAGTTATGATTTCCCGCTGACCGGGCCGGAACTACGCCTCAATATCTACGGCGGCTACAGCGAGTATAACCTTAACCAGCAGGACAGTGACCTTGATTTTATAGGCAGCGGCAAATTTATCGGCGCCAACCTCAGATATACCGTCCTGCAGCACCGCGGATGGTTCTTTGACGTCATCGGCTCAGTCAGCGAAGAACAAAGCGATGAGTCGCCGTTTTTCGGAAGCTTCTCCATACCCGAAGCCGCCAGTAATGTCAGAATGACTCTGCTGGGCTACGCAGTGGATATTCATAAACGCGATGACATTTCAAATTCTTCACTTGGCTATAAATTCACCGCCAACACAGGTGGTTCGGGCCCGGAAGAATTCGTCAGGTCAAGACCACCAGTGCCGCCGGCGGGCCCTGGTGCAGAAAAATACTTTGCAATTCACACATTCTCTGCAGCGCACACCAGAAATCTTGACCCGAACAAGGTCACACAATTAAGCGCTACCTTGAGATGGATAGTAACCGATGACCGGCTGCCGCCGGCGAAAATGACGCCGTTTGGCGGAATGTACAGCGTCCGCGGCTACGAAGAATACGAAACAATCGCTGACGGCGGATTTCTCGGCTCAGTCCAGTATGAATTCGACTTAGTCAGGTACGAAAAAACAAATGGCGCCCCAAAACAGGAAGCCGAAAATGCGGATAAAACGAAGACCAAAAAATTAGGCCTGAAAAAACTAGTGCCGCTTGTGTTCCTTGATTTCGGCAGAACCGACATGACCGACCATGTCAATCCCGAAAAAGCACATGAAACATTCGTATCAACGGGACCGGGAGTCACAGCGGAAATAGGCGATAATTTCAGCGCGGGTCTTTATTGGGGTATCGCACTTAGGGATACTGAAGATACAGACGCCGGCGACAGCAGAGTAAACGTAACTTTGATGGCGCGGTGGTAGGCCTGACCGAAAAAGTCACTTACTGAATCAACGCGGCTGTCTTTACAACCTGCGCCACGGTCTTGACTTCCTGAGTCATACCAACCGTCTCGTTGACCGCGACGATACTCGGATGAGAGGGCAAAAGGGCCTTTTCGAGCGATGTCAGCACCCGGCAGCCAAGCTCATATGCCTGATTGTATTTGCCTTCAAGAACATACAGCCGGATCTGACAGTTCAACGCCATCGCGGTAATATCACTATCACGCCCGACCGACTCTTCGAGAATATTTATTGCCTTGTCGCAGGCAACCTGGGCCGCAGCGTATCTGCCGGAATTGAGATAAACCTCCGCCAGCACCGTATAAATCTCGCCCTTCAACGGTTCGTAATAACTCGGATTTTCCTGCTCCACGGCAAGCGCATTTGTTAAAAGCTGTTCTGCCCGCTTTGCCTCTCCCCTGGCCTGGTAAATCCTCGCCATTGTCAGCTGGTTTGGGATAAGCAAACGGTGTCCCTCGCCAAAAACCTGCTGCTGGATATTCATCGCGCAATTCAACAGTTGTTGTGCCTCTTCGTATTTGCCCTGAAGGTAATACAGTTTAGCGATATCACTTAGCACACCGGCTGTATAAAGATGGTCCGCCCCGTAATAATCGCTGATGAATCGAAGCGACCGTTCATAAATTGCTTCGGCCTCTGCGAACCTGCCCTCGGCAACTAACAGCCGGGCGACGTCAACCTCAAACGACGCGATAACGGGATCGTCCGCCGTATGGCATTTGCGGATAATCGTCATCGCCCTGTCTAACGTCTCGCCGGCCTGAGAATACCTGCCCTGGGCCTGATAAATCGAACCAAGAATCCGCAACGTGTAGGCAATATAGGGATGGTCCTTATAGTATATTTGCTGCTGAAGTTTCAGACCGAGCAGGCAGGTTTTTTCGGCTTCGAGCAACCGGCCCTGGTTTTTATAAACCCACACGAGGTCTATCAGGCAGGAGCTGGTATCCTCCTGGGCCTGTGTTGAATTTGTCGAATCCAAACCTTCTTTTGTTACGGCCGCATCAAGCGCCTTATTGGCGAACTTCTCCGCCTTGCCGTAATCGCCGTTCGCCATATAAATGCGGGCAATTGCCTGGAGTGTTTTTGGCGAACAACCAGCGTTCGATTCGCTACTAACGGGCTGTGCCGCACGAGCACAAACAACTGCCGTCACGAACAATACGCCAACAACGACCCTTTCCCACCATCTGGGTGCCGCGGTTTTGCTGACGCCTTTCATCATTCTGCCTCCGATTTGTTCTGACGGGTTGCCCCGAATTCCTCTTCCTGTCTCTTCGCAGATTCAGCCCTGCGACTTAATGAATATGTCCCATCCTTATGCAAATGATAACTGTTCCCAAATAAAGTATAGGAAATCGCATAGTGAGATAAAAACGAGTACCCAATCAACCGGCCATATAAAACGTGAGCGATTTGACGGTTGTATCGATTACGCCGAACAGCTTTCCGCTATGAAAAACAAAAACTCGCTTTTCTGTATTATTGTTACACGACAAGCAGTTCTTTTTTCAATCAATCGGCATCTAAATTCCTTGACAGGACTATGGGTAATTTTGTAAATTACTTCTTTATGACTTTGTGAATGTGAACACAAGCACTAACTGGGCATAATATAAATTATATAACTGTGAGATACAGCAAGATACCAAATGAGACGGTTCGTCGCCTGCCGGTTTACCTCCGGGGGCTGGCCCTTATGTCCCATCAGGGACTAAGCAGCGTATCCAGCAGCAAACTGGCGGATTTTGTCAGCGTGAATCCCTGGCAGATAAGGAAGGACTTCTCTTACTTCGGCGACTTCGGGACACGCGGGGTTGGCTACGACATCGAGAACCTCGCTAAGCAAATCAAAAAGATATTAAAACTCGATACGACGCGAAAAACCGCCCTGATAGGAGTCGGCAACCTGGGTTCAGCCATAATGGCATACACGGGTTTCGGAACATACGGTTTTCAAATTACCGCCGCATTTGATAATGACCCCGCCAAAATCGGCCGGAAGATGAATGATGTCGCGGTTGAAAGCATCTCAACGCTCGATACACTGGGCAAGCGACAGGTGGATATGGCTATTATCGCCGTGCCAGAACAGGCGGCGCAGGACGTGGCGGATGCGCTGGTCAGGGCAGGTATAAAGGGGATATTAAATTTCTCCCCGCGAAGAATCGTCGTCCCGAAAAAAATAAAGGTGATAACAATAGATATAGCGACGGACCTTGCCCGTCTGCCATACTATATTCCTTAAAAAAAGAAACCTGCAAACATTAGGATTTTGACGAATAACGTTTGAGAACATTTTTAACAGAGGCGTAAAATGAGAACAGTAACAATCGACAAAAACGCTTTCAGGCGGTTTGTGGATGCAATCATAAAACAGCAGCGAGTCATCGGCGTCTGCGCCAAGGGCGACCGCTTCGATTTCGAGCAACTCGAATCAGCCGACCAGCTTCGCCTGGATTACGACGTAACGCTTCAGCCGCCGAAAAAGTACTTCCTGCCTCCGGTTGAAACGCTGCTGACTTACGAAGTCGGCGACGGCTACAAGTCAGTTTACGATGATACCCCGTTTGTCCTTCTGGGCGTTCATCCTTATGATATGGTGGCGTTAAACCAGCTCGACAAGCTTTTCACCCAAGATAATTACGATACCCACTATATGAAAAGACGCCACAACGCCACGATAGTCGCCTGCGACGTAATCGCCCCATCCAAAAACGTTTTCGCCTCCTCGATGGGCACGGCAATAGTCAAGGATGGTTTTGACGTTCTGCTGACCGATATAGGCAACGCGTTTGTTATGGAAAGCGGCTCAAAAAAAGGCGACAGCTTTATCGCCAAAGCACAGGACGCGGTTGCTTCAAGCGAAAATGACCTGCAGGCAAGACAGAAAATCCAGGCAGAAAACGAAAAACGGCTTAATAATCACAAACTTAAATGCGAGCCATCCTATCTGCCAAAACTGCTCGAAGGGGCATACGACCATCCCGTCTGGGAAGAAAAAGCAAAGACCTGTTTTAGCTGCGGCTCCTGCAATCTCGTATGCCCGACCTGCTACTGCTTCAACGTGCAGGACGACGTAAACTGGGACTTCATATCGGGCAAAAGAGAGCGGGCCTGGGATGGGTGCCTGCTCGACGGTTTCACAAAAGTGGCGGGCGAGCACGAATTCAGGAAGAAACGAGCTGACCGCTTCAGACACCGACTGTATCGAAAATGCAAATACGTGCCAGAAAAAATAAGCAGCCAGCTAATGGCCTGCGTCGGATGCGGACGATGCATAGGCGCGTGCCTGCCGGATATCGCAAACCCGGTCAATGTTTACAACAGGTTGGTTGACGATTTGGGAATAAAGTAATTCAAGTCGAGCGATTCGACATAAAAATATAGGAGCGTTAATAATGTGCGAACGTTGTGCTGTTGAAAAAGACATTTACCTGCCGCGGCTGGCGACCCTCGAAAAGAAGCGGCTGATGAACCCGACCGAGATGTACCTTCGGCTGTCAATCGACGACACTGAGCCGTTTGACTTCATCCCGGGCCAATTCGTCGAGGTCTCCGTCGCGGGCGTCGGCGAGGCGCCGATTACAATCTCGTCATCGCCCACGCAAAAGGGCTACTTTGAACTTGTCATCCGCAGAACCGGCAACGTTACCAGCGCAATTCACCGGATGAGAATCGGCGACAAAATCGGAATACGAGGCCCGCTGGGAAAAGGCACATACCCGGTTGAAGAGGCAAAGGGCAAGAACGTCGTGTTTATCTGCGGCGGCATCGGGCTGGTGCCCCAGAGGTCTTTCATCAACTATGTTCTCGACAACCGTGCCGACTACAAGGAGCTTGCTGTCCTGCTCGGAACAAAGTGTATGGCGCAAAGGTTCTTCCACTCGGAAATCGACGGCTGGTCGCACAGGAATGATATACGCTTTATGGAAACGATTGACCAGGTTGACGACTGCTGGCTCGGCAACGTCGGCGTCGTTACCACTCTTATTCCCAAAATTGAAACCGAGCTTCAATCGGCGCTGGTGTTTATCTGCGGCCCGCCGGTTATGTACAAATTCGTGCTGATGGCCCTTCAGGAAGCGGAAGTGCCCAAAGAAAGAATATTCCTTAACCTCGAAAGAAAAATGAAATGCGGCGTAGGTAAGTGCGGGCACTGCCAGATTAACAACTATTACGCCTGTATAGACGGGCCGGTATTCCGTTATTCCGACCTGCGTATAGCCCCGGAGGCAATCTGATATGGATAGACCAAGAGTAGCGATTTTCGACTTCGCCTGCTGCGAAGGATGCCAGTTGCAAATCGTCAACCTCGAAGAGGAGCTGCTCGACCTCATCGATAACGTTGACGTGGTCGAGTGGCGCGAGGCATTGAGCGAACAAAGCAGGGAATATGACATCGCCATAATCGAAGGTTCAATTACCCGGCCCGAAGACGAAAAACGATTAGAAATTATCAGGACAAGGGCAAAAACGTTAATCGCTCTTGGCGCCTGCGCCACAATCGGCGGAATAAACAAACTAAAGAACAACTTTGAGATGAGCGACGTTAAAAAATGCGTTTACGGTAAGTCAGCCGATATGCCTCATCTTGAAACCATGCCGACAAAAGCGGTGGATGAGGTGGTCAAGGTGGATTACAAAATTCACGGCTGCCCCATAGACAGAAAAGAATTCACCTACGTGATTCGCTGTCTGCTTATGGGCAAACGGCCTGAGATACCCGAATGGCCAGTATGCGTAGAGTGCAAATCAAAAGGCAATCCTTGCCTGTGGGACTATGGGCAGGTTTGCCTGGGGCCGATTATCAGGGCCGGTTGCAGCGCAAGATGCCCGTCATCGGGCTTCAGATGCTTCGGCTGTCGTGGTTACATTGATAATCCGAACGTCAATGGAGCAAAGGATGTTATTGAACGATATGGTTTGAGCGTCGATGCGCTCAAGGCAAAGATGGTTCTTTTTGGAATCGGTCAGGGGCCAACAAATGCATAACAATCTCGATATCAACGTTCATCATATAACCCGCGTCGAAGGACACGGCAACATAGTCGTAAACATAAAAAACGGCAAAATAGAAAAGCTCCAGTGGCAGGTGCCCGAGGCGCCGCGATTCTTCGAGGCGATGGTCCGCGGCCACAGCTACCAGGACATCCAGACGATTGTTTCGCGTATATGCGGAATATGCTCAATCACACATTCGCTCGCCGCGACCAAGGCGGTTGAAGCCGCGCTGGGCATCAAGGTTTCCGAACAGGCGGACAAACTCCGCATACTTATGCATTATTCCGAGCAACTGCAAAGCCATACCCTGCACGTCGGATACCTGGCTGCTCCGGATTTCTTCGGCACGCCATCCGTTGTGCCTCTTGTCGCACGGGCGGCAGACGCCGTAAAGACAATTGTCAAGGCCCACAGAATCGCCAATAACTGGTCGGACCTCATCGCGGGCAGAACAACTCACCCGGTAACGCTCATCCCCGGCGGATTGACCCGAATACCAACTGAAAAACAATTGCGACAATTACAACAGACGCTCAAAGATGCTGTGCCGGACCTCAAAAAAATAGCGGAAGTAGTCCTAAGCGTCGCGGGTAACATTCCCAAATTTGAACGACCAACTGAATATGTATCTCTCAAACAGACCACCCCGCCGACATATACCTTCTATCATGGCGGCGTAACATCCAACGACAACAAAGGCGCGGCCCTGCCGATTGAAAAATGGCACGACGTCGCGAACGAATACATGGTTGAGCAATCGACGGCCAAATGGACGAAATGGCATCGTGACGCATACGCGGTCGGCGCTCTGGCAAGATTCAACAACAACGCCGACTTGCTTAGCCCGATGGCCAAAGACGCCGCGAAAATGTTCGGACTCCAAAAGGGCTGCTGCAATCCTTATATGAACACCGTAGCCCAGCTTGTCGAGTGCTTCCATATCGTTGAGACAAGCATCGACCTTATCGACCAGTTGCTCACCAGGGGACTGAGGCCGGAGAAGGTCGTAAGCTCACCGAAGGCCGGAAAAGGCGCCGGCTGCGTCGAGGCGCCTCGAGGAATACTCTTCCACGAATACGAATTCGACAAGAACGGCAAATGCGTCGCCGCCGATATATGCATCCCGACGAACCAGAACCACGCCAATATCCAGAAGGACTTCGAAAAACTGCTGCCCGAAATCCTCGACCAGAGCGAAAAAGACATTCGATTGAAACTGGAAATGCTCGTCCGCGCTTATGACCCCTGCATCTCCTGCTCAACGCATTTCCTCGACGTGCATTTCGTAAGGTGACAAACCAAACGCATAGAAATGACGTTGTCATCATAGGGCTGGGCAATCTGCTCTTGTCCGATGAGGGTATCGGCGTTCATTTAATCAGAAGATTGTCTGAGCATCAGGACAAATTCCCTCTTGTCGATTTCATCGACGCCGGCACGGGCGGTATGAATGTTTTACATTTAATCGCAAATCGCAAAAAGGCCGTCATCATCGACTGCGCCAAAATGGGCAAGAAGCCGGGGACAATCAAACAATTCGAGCCGAGTGACGTCCAGACCACAAAAACCCTGACCCACTTCTCCCTCCACGAAGCGGATATCCTGCAAATCATCAACCTCTCTAAGCGGCTCGGCGAATGTCCGGACCAGATAGTAATTTTCGGTATTGAACCGGAATCGCTGGAACTGGACCAAAACTTAAGCAAAACGCTCTCCGACAAAATCGACCTTTATATGAACGCCGTCTGCAAGTCGCTTTCTTAAACTTTCACTTTTTTGCAATATAATCAATTCGATAACCGTCATTGCAATAATGATGAAAAAAAATAGAATGGCAGTCGATATGAAATTAGCCGACGATATAACAGTATTGCGGAATGACGGCTTTACGCTGGTAGAGTTACTGGTGGTTATAAGCGTAATCGGACTTTTAATGGGAATACTGCTCCCCGCGATAGGCAAAGTGAGGGGCATTGCCTATCGAACTTATTGCATGTCAAATCTGCGGCAGATTGGCGTCGCCTTGCGATCTTATCTCGACGACAACCGAGATATATTTCCGCTTGCCTGTGCCAATCCCTGGGATATCACAAACGTAAACGACTCTGATTACGCCCCTCCCATAACAAAGGTTTTAGCCCCGATTCTCAAAGAGCCGAAGGTCTTCATCTGCAAGGCGGATACCGTCCAAAAATATTACAAAAGAGTGGGCAACACCAGCTACTGGTACAACGGAAGACAACCAATGGGACCGCCGGGATGGCGGGATGGCCTGGGCGGAAAAACGATAAGAGAATACTTCCTTGTGCAACAGGGCGCCAAAGAAAAAGATATAGAAGTTATGAGTGATTTTGATGCGATTCATCCGGGAACTACAGGAACATACAGACAAAGAAAAGGCCAAAAAAACTATCTCTATGCCGACTGGCACGTAAGCAATTATAAGAAACAGGAGTAAGGATATGACAAAGAAAAACAAAACAATTCTGATAGTTGCTCTGGTTGTCGGTGCGGCAATCACAGTAACGATGGCCGTCAGTCATTACAGCAAACCCAATTTCGCGAAAATGTCCCCCCGGCAGATTCGCGAGTATTTTGACTCAAACCAGTTCCGCGACGCCAATGAAGATAAAAGACGGGAGACGTTCGAACAAATGGGCGAGGCAATGCAGGCAAGAATGGAAGCCCAGGTAAATGAATATTTCTCGCTGCCTGACGCGCAAAAAACTGTTTACCTTGATAAAATCATCGATGATATGCAAGCCAGAAGGGCTGAGTTTCTCGCAAGAGACGCCAACCGTCCCGACGCCAACGGCCCGCCGGACCCGAACAGGTTTCGAAGGTTCGGCCCGCGAGACCCGAATTCCCCGCGACGACAGATGGCCCGCCAGCAGCAGTTCCGTCGGCCTGAGCCATCAAGAATGAGGGAAAGGTCGTCAAGAATGAGCGCTGATACCAGTGTTAAAATGGCTCAGTTCCGCCGGGATTTGCAGAGCCGTATGCAGGAAAGAGGCATGCAAGGCCCCGGTGGTCGAGGAGGTTTCGGCGGTCCGGGCGGCTTTGGTGGTGGTTTTGGCGGCGGGCCAGGTGGCCCCGGCGGCAGACCTCCGAACTAACAATAGTATAATACGCATTCCAATAAATTTTCGCGCGCCAGCAAAACAAGAATTGCGCCATCGCTTAATGTATGTCATAGTTGTCCTAAAAAGGAAACTTGCCATGCATGT
>Ga0315275_10005874_pt1 | contig 11682 bp, 7 predicted proteins | sample YL17G03_0_MG_FD_205557 | JGI IMG/M metagenome (GOLD analysis project Ga0315275, IMG submission 205557) | Sediment microbial communities from Yellowstone Lake, YNP, Wyoming, USA - YL17G03_0 | ecosystem: Environmental > Aquatic > Freshwater > Lake > Sediment | place: USA: Wyoming | collected... | reverse complement strand
CGATCCTCGCCGCCGTCCGGGCAAAGAGCCGGCTTGTCCGGACCATCTCCGCGGCCACGATCCACGGCCCATGGCGATTGAACAGGACCGATCCGGGAAAGACCATGGCTTCCCGGCTCTTCGCCGCGGTATAGATATTTTTATCCTTGTGGACGGCGATGTTGGACAAATACCCGCTGAGGACGGAGCGGTGGATGCGGGCATAGAGGTCTTTGGAAAAGTCCGCCTTCTGCGTCCTCCCCAGGGGGACCTTCAGCTCTTTCAGGATTTCGATAATCTCGTTATGGACGAAGACCCATTCCCGCATCCGCGGAAAGGAGAGAAAATGGTCGCGGCAAAACGTCCGTTTTTGGGCCTGGGTGACCGCCTCGTCCCAGCCGCCGTGATAGCGGTCCCAGATTGTGAGGAGCGTCAGAAAATCGGAGTCCGCGTGGCGGAACGGAGCATGAGTCGCGTCCGCCTGGGATGCTTTTTCCGGGGGCCGCTCGCGCGGGTCGCGGATGCTCAAGGCCGAGGCGATGACGGCCGCTTCCCGAAGGCAGGTCTCGACGCGGGCTTCGAGCAGAATCCGCGAGATTCTCGGGTCCAATGGCATGCGGGCCATCAGCCGGCCTTTTTCCGTCAAAACCGCCGCTTCCCCCGTCCCGCGGATGGCGCCGAGCTCGGCCAGCGATTCGTATCCGTCCTCGACGTTCTTCGGATGCGGCCTGTCCACGAACGGAAATTTCAACGGGTGGCCGAGCTTGAGGTCGATCATCCGGAGAATGACCTCGGCCAGATTCGAGCGCAGGATTTCGGGCGGAGTGAATCGCGGCCGCGAAAGATAATCCTCTTCGGAATACAACCGAAGACAGACGCCGGCCTGGACACGGCCGCATCGGCCTTTCCTCTGGTCGGCGCTGCTTTGGGAAACCGGCCGGATGGGCAGGCTGTTGATCCGGGCGCCGGGGAGGTATTGGGAAATTCTGGCGAGCCCGGTGTCGACCACGTACCTGATTCCGGGAATGGTCAGCGATGTCTCGGCGACATTGGTCGCGACGACGATCTTCGGGCCGGCCACCGTGTAAATCCGCCCCTGCTGTCCTCCCGGCAACCTTGCGTAAAGAGGCAGGACCGTGACGCCCGCGAACTTCCGGCCGGCCAGGATCTCGCAGGTCTCGAGGATGTCTTGTTCGGTCGGCATGAAGACAAGGATATCGCCGCCCGATTTTTCCCTTTTGAGATATTCCACGGCCTTGACGGCCGTGTCCACGTAATCGGCCCCGCCGTCCTCGACGTCCCCGGCTTGGGGAGGACGGTATTCGACGTCGACCGGGAACATCCGACCCCCGGCCTCAAGAACCGGCGCCTTCTCGAAAGCCCGGCTGAACTTCTCGATGTCGAGCGTTGCCGAAGTGATGATCAATTTCAGTTCGGGCCGGAGGGGAAGTAGCGTTGTGACGATGCCCAGCAAAAAATCGATGTTCAGGCTCCGCTCATGAGCCTCGTCGATGATGAGGGTGTCATACTCCCGCAGCCGGGAGTCGGACTGGGTTTCGGCGAGGAGCATCCCGTCCGTGAGGATCTTGATCCGGGTGCTCCGGCTTGTCCGGTCGTCAAAACGGATCTTATACCCGACGGCCCGTCCCAGCGGCTCCCTCATTTCTTCGGCGATGCGATGGGCGATCGTGATCGCCGCGATCCGGCGGGGCTGGGTGCAGCCGATTCTCCCGCGACGGCCGCGGCCGGCCTCAAGGCACATCTTCGGAATCTGGGTGCTCTTCCCACAACCCGTCTCGCCGGAAATAATGACGACTTGGTGGCGCTGGATGGCGCGGATAATCTCGGGCCGCCTGGAGGTGATGGGAAGATCGGGCGGATAGGCGATCACGGCTCACTCATACCACAGCCGCGCCGGGGGGTCAATTTGACAGCCGGATGGTTTGCGGGGGCGCGCATCCCTGTCCCTGGCGATATGGCGAAACGGAGTTCCCGTGGCGTACTCGCTAAGCCATGGGACAGGGTTGCGTGGTTCAATTCTTCAAAGCTGTTTGACGGTCAGAGCGACTTTTCATTGACTTCGAGCGAGGATTCAAACTAAAGTGTTTATGGAATCGGCGGCAAGGAGAACCGTTATGAAAAAAAATGTTTTTTCCCCACTTCTGAGCATCTTTCTCGGTTTTTCATTCGTCCTGTCCGCCGCCGGGCAGGCCTCTTATAATCCGCCCGAAAAGGACACGAAATTCGTCTTTGAATTCGGAGCGGGCCTGGGAGGGTATTACGGAACTATCGGGAGCAAGTTTTCTATCGGCGGCAATCGTTTGAGCTTTGACCTCGGCCTCGGGCTCGGCCCGCTGGCCAAGGGAATCACGGTCGATATTTCGCCGGGAATCTCCATATATTTTGCGAACCGCTATCAAGCCCTCAGGCCGAAACTGTCCCTGTTTGTTTCGACCATCGGGCACACGATCAATGTCATGGAAAGGATGAGCGGCGGAACGGCCGAGGTTCTCTACCAGGAGCATTTCCCGGGCGCGGGATTCTTGGCGGGAGCGGATTGGCGCATAGGAAGAGAAAGCCGGATCTGTGTCGACGTCGGCCTGGGCTATGTCTATCCGTTCAAGGGGTATAAAGAAGTTAAGCGTATCATGGACGACCAGGTGGCCTATTGGCGAAGCCGCGGCTATGACATCGAGGATGTTTTAGGGTCGGACACGGTGACTCCGATAGATTATATCGCGTTTTCCATAGGTGTCAGCTATGCCCTGGGACGGAGCCTGGCCGCGAAATTTTAAGCGGGCGAGAGACACGGCCTCCCCGTCCGCTTCGAGAATTGACATTCCGCCGCCGGCCGTGCTACAAAGAACGTCCGATGATAAGAAGCCGGGCGCTCATACTCTTCGTTCTTCTCGCGATTTTTGTCTCACCGGCTCGGTCCGCTTCGATTAAAGGGGGAGTCAAACTCGGGCTCAACTTTTCGAACTTTCCCAAGGTCGCGGGCGAGGCCGATTGGCAGGTCAAAACGGGATTTGTCGCCGGCGGATGCGTGAGTTTCAATCTCTTCGAATTTTTCGCCATCCAGCCCGAGCTTCTCTTCTCCTGGAAGGGCGCCCAATTTCAGGAAGAAACCTCCGAACACTTCTACGAACAGATTATCGGCCTGACCTATATTGACCTCCCCATTCTGGCCAAATTGACCGTTCCCCTGGACTCAAGGTACCGGCCTTTTCTTTATGCCGGCCCCTATTTCGGGCTGAAGCTGAGCGCGACGAGCCGGATCACGATTGAAAGCGCATCCGACTTTATCGACCAGGAGACCAAGCTGGATTCGGCAAAAACATGGGATCGCGGCCTGGTCTACGGCGGAGGAATCCAGATCATTCTCATCGGAGGAACGTTCGTCCTCGAAGCCCGCTATGCCATGAGCAGCGCCTCGGTCTTCAATGTCGGCGCCGAGAAGAAGAATAAAGTCGTCTCGATCCTCGTCGGAGCCCAATTCTAAAGGGCCGATGAACATTCCGATTTACCAGGTTGACGCTTTCACCGAAAAGCTGTTCGAAGGGAATCCGGCCGCGGTCTGCCCGCTCGAGGAATGGCTGCCCGACGGACTGATGCAATCGATCGCCCTGGAGAACAACCTTTCCGAGACGGCTTTTTTCGTCCGGAAGAAAAATACCTTCGAAATCCGCTGGTTCACGCCCGCCCTCGAAATCGACCTCTGCGGCCACGCGACGCTCGCCTCGGCCCACGTCATCTTCGAGCATCTCGGATACGAAAAAGCGGAAATCGATTTCTTATCGCCGAAAAGCGGGGCCTTGCGAACGAGCCGGAAAGACGGCCTGCTCTTTCTCGATTTTCCCGCGTATGAAGCCCGCCCCGCCGATCCCCCCGGAGCACTGCTTCGAGGGTTGGGGAAGGCCCCGCTGGAAACTTACAGGGGGCGCGACTATCTCGCCATTTTCGACCGGGAAGCGGACGTCGCTTCCCTCGAACCCGATTTCGCCGAACTCTCCAAACTGGACTGCATCGGCACTATCGTTTCGGCCCGGGGCGATGCGTCCGATTTCGTCTCCCGATTCTTCGCTCCGCGAGCCGGGGTTCCCGAGGACCCGGTCACGGGCTCCTCCCACACCCTTCTCATCCCCTTTTGGGCGAAGCGGCTTAATAAGAACAAGCTCCACGCTTTCCAAATATCCAGGCGAAGAGGAGAGCTGTTCTGTGAGTTCCTCGGGAAGCGCGTCCTGATCGGCGGCCGGGCCGTGACATTCCTGACCGGCGAGATTCGGATCTGAATCGATCTTTACTCCAATTTGGTGACAGTCAACTCAACCCCCAAATTCTGATTTGAGAACCACCGGAGGTGGAATAAAGCCCAAAGGTCCCGCTTCTTCGGAAAGTATGAAGGGAGCCAGTGGAGGAGGAAATTCGGTAATGGGTTGTCTGTCACCAAATTAAAGAGCCAGGAGATTGGTCTCGAGGAGCGCGATCTGGGCTTGAAGCTCATCGAGCTTTTTACGTTCTTTTTCGACGACGTCGGCCGGCGCGCGCTTGACGAAATCCTGGTTCGAAAGGCGGGACTCGGTTCTGGCCGCGTCTTCGAGAAGTTTCACCCTCTTCGCGGCCAGCCGCTCCCTTTCCTTGGCCGGATCGATCAGGCCGGCGAGATAGATTTCGATATCGCCCACGACCTGAGACACGGCCGTCGCCGGCCGCACGACGTCAGTGCCCACTTCGAGGGCGCTGAGATTCGCCAGATGGAGGACGAGAGACTCCATGCGGCGGATGATCGCCGTCGAGCGGCCCCCGGCTTTGATCCGGGCCTCGAGCTTCCGGCCGGGGGCGATATTGTGAAGAGAGCGCGCCTCGCGAAAGGCGCGGATGACGCTCTGCACGAGCGTAAATTCCGATTCCAAAGCTTCGTTTTCCCAATCCGGCCGGGGCTCGGGCCAAGCCGCGGAAATGAGAAGCTCCGATCCCGGTTGAGGCTTGTCCAATCCGCGCACCGGTCCCTGGGCGTTCAGGCGGTCCCACAGGACTTCGGTGATGAACGGGACGAACGGATGAAAAAGCCGGAGGATCTGGTCGAGAGCGAGAGCGACGATCGTCCGGGCGGCCGGCCCCGCATCGCGGTCTTTCAGGCGGGGTTTGATCATCTCCAGATACCAATCGCACAGGTCGCCCCAAAAGAAATCGCGGGCCGCGCCGAGGGCCGCGCTGGGATTATAGGCCCGCAGCTCTTCCGTGACCCGGGCGATCGCCCGTGACAGCCGGGATAGGATCCAACGATCTTCGGGAGCAAGCCGGCGCGGGTCAACAGGTTCAAAAGGGTGCTCTCCAAGGCTTATCAGCGTAAACCGGGCCGCGTTCCAAAGTTTGGTGCAAAACGCCCGGCCGATCTCGAACCTCTCGCTGATGATCTTGGCCATCGGCAGGTCGGGCATCGTTCCTAAAACATCAAATTCCTTCCCGCTCCCGGGGCAGATGTAGGTGAATATCGTCCGCCCGTGTTTGGCCGCGGCCAGGTCGACGAGCTCTCCGGTGTAGGGAGAGATCGCCTGAACCGGCAAACGGATATCCTGCGTCCCGGTTTGCATCTCGCAGAGCACGTAGCGCATCGCGTCGGCGCCGTATTTCTCGATGATGTCTTCGGGGTCGATCCCATTGCCCTTGCTCTTGCTCATCCGCTCGCCTTTGCCGTCCTGAATGTTGGCGTGGATGAATGAATCGGTGAACGGCACGTCGCCGAGAAGGTAGAGTCCCATGACCATCATCCGCGCAACCCAGAGGGTGATGATATCGCGCGCGGTGACCAGGCACGAGCCGGGATAGTAATAGCTCAGGCAGTCCTTGCGGCCTTCGGCGGCCCCGAGCGGACGTTGGCCCGGGTCGAGAGCGGCCGTAGCCGGGTCGGGCCATCCGAGCGTGCTCATCGGCCAGAGGGCGGAGCTGAACCAGGTGTCGAGAACATCGGGATCCTGGGCCAGGCCGGCGGCCTCGAGAGCTTTGGCATATTTTCCCTCGGCCTTTTCATCGCGGAGGCAGACGAGCAACGAATACCGGGCCCGGGGGTTCAGGGCGCCGATCCCTTCCCGGCCTATGCGCAAGCCTTCATCGTCAGAGATAAAGAACGAGAGATCCTCGTCATCGGGCTGGGGCAGAGCCGCAATGACTCCGGCCATCTCCGCTCCCGGGAATTCGGCATGCCAGATGGGGATGCGATGACCCCACCAGAGTTGACGGCTGATGCACCAGTCCCGCTTCTCGGCAAGCCAGGAGCGGTAGGTGCCGCCATAGCGGGCGTGGTCGGGAGCAAAGGTCAGCCGCCTTCCTGTCGGCGTTTGGAACTCCGGCTCGATGGCAGCGATACATAATGATGCCAGGCCCGAAGGGTACCTGAATTCGTTCGGCGTTCCGGCGCCGCAAACCAATCCGCCGGGGATATCCCCCATCCGGACAAACCACTGTTTGCTGAGATATGGCTCGATCGGCGTCTTGGACCTGTCGGAATGGCCGATTTCGATTTCACGGTCTTCGACTTTCTCGATCAGGCCGCGGGCGTCAAGATCGGCGACGACTTTCTTGCGCGCTTCGAAGCGGTCCAGCCCGGCATACGGCCCGGCGTTGGCGTTGAGCGAACCGTCGGGATTGAGGATATTGACGATGCCGATCTCGTCCCGGTGGCGCGTCCAGACGTCGTAGTCGTTGGGGTCATGGCTGGGCGTGATCTTGACGCAGCCCGATCCGAGGGCCGGGTCGGCCCAGGCGTCGAGGATGAGGGGGATGGATTTTTCGAGAAGCGGCAGGAGCACTCTTCGGCCGTCTCGGGCCATGGCCTCGAGTTTCAAGAGCTGCGGGAGCTCTCTTCCCTGCCGGGATTCCAGCTCCGCGATCGTTTTATCGATGTCTTCGCTCTCTTTTTTCGACGCGGCGGCTTTCTTTTTTTCAAGATTCTTGATTTGGAGATCCAGATTTCCGCCAGGGTCGGGATGAACGGCGACGGCCGTATCGCCGAGCATGGTTTCAGGGCGGGTCGTCGCGACCGTGACGAAATCCGGTTCGCCCGGCTTCGGGTCCAGGATCGGATACTTGATATGCCAAAAATGGCCCTGAACCTTCTCGTGATTGATCTCGTCATCCGAGACCGCCGTCTGGAGCTGGCAGTCCCAGTTGACGAGCCGGTTTCCGCGGTAGATCAAGCCGTCGCGGAAAAAGCGGAAGAAAGCCTCGCGCACGGCCCGGGTGCAGACCGCGTCCATGGTGAACCGCTGCCGGTCCCAGTCGCAGGAACAGCCCATCCTCTGCTGTTGGCGGATGATCCGCGCCCGGTATTCGTCCTTCCACGCCTGGATCTTGGCCACGAGCCCTTCGCGCCCGATGTCGAAGCGTGTTTTGCCCTCGAGTTCGTAGAGGCGCTTTTCAACGACGGCCTGGGTCCCGATCGAGGCGTGGTCGGTGCCCGCCATCCAGAGGGTGTTGTCGCCCAACATCCGGTGCCAACGGCTGAGCAAATCCTGCATGACGTTGTCCATGGCGTGTCCCATGTGGAGGGCGCCGGTGACGTTGGGCAGGGGCATCATGATGACATAGCGGTTTTCGCGCTCGTCGGGAACGGCGGCGAAGGCATCGGCGGCGAGCCATTTTTCATAGACGCGCCCCTCGTATTTTAGCGGCTCGTAGAGCTTCGACATTTCGTCGGTCATCGTTCTGATCCTCAAACAATCTCCCTTTTATTACCATATCGGGAGAGAGCGCGCAAACACGCAAGTCGCCGGGCCGCGAGGGGACGGGCTTCAGAAAGGAGCGGGATGGCCAGCCGGAGAATCCGGGCCCGCGGATAGCCTGTCAGCGGGAAGCCGCGGGCGAACCGTTCTTCGGCCGTGGTTCAGCGGCATCATTAAGCCGCCGAATGATGCTCTCGGCAATAATCCTATGCGCCTTCTCGTTCGGGTGGGCGTCCACGACTCTCGGCGGTGACCCGCCCCAGGTATAGTATGACTTCGCATAAGCCTCCTGTCCGGCTACGGGCAAACGGGCGATGAGGGCATCGTGGGCACGGACGATCACGGCGTCGAGGGGGAATACGTTTTCCGGAATTAAGACGGGCGCACTGTCGGTTCCGAGAATGACGATCAGGAATTTCGTTCCATGCGCCCGCGCGACTTTGCCTATCTCTCCGTACGCGGTTTTAATGATTTGTTCGCGATTCGAAGCCGGTCGAGTCACCAAGCCCAAGACGTTCTTGAGCCGGTAGAGCGACATATGGAAATCATCATGGATATACAGGGGCAGGCCGATGTCCCGGAGAAAGGACATCTGATCCAGGAAGCTGATCTCCGAATTCCAGTATTTTTCCGTCGGAAGATCAAATTTCTTCGTCATAAAAACGGGCGGATGGATCCTCAGTCCGTCCCGCCGGGCAATAAAATAAGGAGTCGGAAGCCGGCCAAAATTTCCGGGCGCAAACGGGCTCTGGGCGCGGTCCACAAGCCAGGGCGAATACTGGACGAGGAGATAATCGGGCTTGTGGACGGGGACCAGTCTTTTCGCGAGAATCACCATTTGGGAAAGGCCGTAGCCCGGCATAGCGGCATTTCTCACCGTTCCTCCAAGATATTGGCCGGCAAGATGAGGATAGGTGTTTTCCGCGGACACTCCGACGCCGTAAGTGAAAGAGCACCCGAGGGCAAGCATCATGGGATGCGGGTCGGGCGAGGCACGGCTTTCGTCTTCAAGAGGAACGCGAAATCCATCTTGGTCATAACGCACCGGAACATAACGGCCTATCGGGAACGGCTCAGCCCCCCGGGAATCCGGAATAGGGACGTATCCAAGTTTGGCGTCGGCTCTGAGAATCTTCCCCCGCCGTCCGATCTTGTGGTTTTTAAAATCGAGGTACATCGGCTTGGTCCGTGAGCCGATGGAGACAACATAGATTGAACCGATCACGGCCAAGGGGACAAGGAACAGGACCAGATGAAAGGTGAATTTCTTGATCCGGCCCAGATACTTGCTAATGCTCTATGATCTCTTCATCGTGAACGGCCATGAATGGCTTTTGGTCCCTTCGATATCGATCGGCTTTTCGGTGGCCGGATTGCGCCGCGCTTTCCATTCCCAGACGACGTCCTGGCCGGCGCTCTGGAATTTGATCGTCCCGTTGATGGCATGGCCGTCGGCCTTCCCCTCGAAGACCATGGATGCGATTTTCTCTTTATAGGGCTGTTCCAGGATAAACCTGATCTTGTCTCCTTTGAGAGCCAGGTCCTTGATCTCCATGATCTTGCCACCGACCGTGGCCTTGCCCGTCGGGAACTGAAAGATCTGATCAAGCTGCATTTCGGCCTTGACCGCCGGTTTGTCCATCGTCCAGGTCCAGGTGCCGCTGACGTTGGCCGGGAGGATCCACAGATAGACCTCATGGGAAATATCTTCAACATCCACGGAGGAGGATTGATCCGACTTCCACTCCCCCATCCCGAAGTTGTGCGAAACGACCCGCGTCCCGGGCCGGAGTTCGCGGAGCAGCTTCGGCCGCAGCTTGAGGTTGACGCTGGTCAGAAGGTAGAGGGTCATGACCGAAGCTTCGCGAAAATCGGCCGTGAAGAGGTCCTGCTCGTGGAACGTGACCAGGCCCGTGACTCCGGCCTTGGCCGCGTTCTCCTTGCTCTCGCCGATCCGCTCGGGATCGATGTCGAAACCGACGCCCTTGGCTCCAAAGCGCTGGGCCGCGGTGACGACGATTCGGCCGTCCCCGCAGCCGAGATCATAGACGATATCGCCTTTCTGGACCCCGGCCATGCGGAGCATCTCATCCACGACCGGATATTTGGTCGGAACATAGGGGACGTCGAGGTGTTTCTGCTGAAAAGCGGCGGCCGACGGCCCGAATACCAGGGAAACGCAGATCAAGGCTGGAATGATTCTTTTGATCATGGGTGCTTCCTTCACGGCAGAAAAATCAATCTCAATCACTTTATTGCCATTCAAGGACCTTGTCAAGCGCCCCAGCCTCCCTCCGGACCTGTATCCGATCCTTGTTTTTTCGGATAGAATAACCGGGAGTCTCATGATCCATGACATGATGAGCGTCGCCGATTATTATGCTAAAATGGCGTCCATGAACGGACGGACGGCGCGAATCCGGCGGACCCTTGGTCCGGCTATTTTGTGGGGCTTGCTCTGGGGAATCTTCGAAGCCACGGCCGGGCATCTCCTCCACCTTGCCCGAGTTCCCGGACTGGCCGGCTGGATCATGTTTCCGGCCGGATTCTACGCGATGAGCCGGGCCTTCGCGGCCGCCGGAAAATTTCGCTCGATCTTTCTCACCGCCGGCTTCGCCGCCGCGGTCAAATGCGCCGACCTTCTCCTTCCCGGAGGCGATATCGCCATGATCATCAATCCCGCCAGGGCCATTTTGCTCGAATCCCTGGCCGTCGTCGCCATTTATTATTATCTGGGGTCAAGAACAACGTTCTCCTGGAAAATTCCCGTTTTCGCCTCGGTAGGCTGGCGAGCGGCTTATGCCGTCCTGAGCCTATTCGCCGCGGAGGCTTTCGGCGCTTCAAACATCCTCGAAACCGGCGCCTTTTCGGTATTGAACTTTCTCCTGATCGAGGGGGCCGGCAACGGCCTCCTCGTCTCGGCTATAATTTTATTATCGCCGGCGGAAAGACACGACCATCTCAAAACAGGGCAAGAGGACGCGGGCCAAGTCGGAAGATTCGGACCAAACAACCCGCTCCATACCCATGAATGACTCTCCGCTCATAAAGAAAAAGCTCGAAGCCGCCGCGATGAAACGCCGCAGCTTCCTCGGCTGGGGCACGACTTTCAGCGGCGCGGCTCTGACCTCGTTTAAGTTCGGCAAGAGGCGGAAAATCGCGTCGTCTGTTTCACCCCCATCTCCGCTCCAGGAGTCCTCGCCCGAAGTCAAAATGATCCGGACCGGGTGCCCTTCCCACAACTGCGGCGGGCGGTGCCTCCTCAAGGTGTATGTCCTGGACGGCAAAATCGTCCGGATCGAGGGCGACGACCGGCCGTACGACGGCATCGAAGATCCTCAGCTCCGCCCCTGCATCCGCGGCCGGTCCTACCGCCGCCGGCAAAACCATCCCGACCGCCTTCTCTACCCGATGAAGCGCGCAGGCAAGCGCGGCGAAGGGAAATTCGTCCGCATCACGTGGGACGAAGCGCTGGATAACGTCGCATCCGAGCTCGAGCGGGTCAAAAAGACCTACGGCAACGCGGCCATGTATGTCCCCTACGGCACCGGAAGCTATAACCAGATGAACGGCCGCCAAACAGCCCAGAGGCTGATGAATCTCTACGGCGGATCGCTCGGCTTCTACAACAGCTATTCCTGGGCGGCGATCTCCTGCGCCACTCCCTATGTCTACGGCACGAACGTCACCGGCAATCAGCGCCAGGACTGGGTGAACTCCAAATATATCCTCATGTGGAGCTGGAATCCGTGCGAAATGCGCGACGGGACGAACTCCGAATATTTCCTCCGCAAGGCCAAAGAGAGCGGAGCCAGGATCGTCTGCCTCGACCCGCGGATGACCTTGAGCGCCGTCGCCCTGGCCGACGAATGGATACCGATCCGGCCCGGGACGGATACGGCCATGATGGCGGCGATGGCCCACGTGATCATCACCGAAAACCTCCATGACGCCGGGTTCATTAAAACGCACTGCCTCGGCT
>Ga0315275_10005873_pt1 | contig 11683 bp, 10 predicted proteins | sample YL17G03_0_MG_FD_205557 | JGI IMG/M metagenome (GOLD analysis project Ga0315275, IMG submission 205557) | Sediment microbial communities from Yellowstone Lake, YNP, Wyoming, USA - YL17G03_0 | ecosystem: Environmental > Aquatic > Freshwater > Lake > Sediment | place: USA: Wyoming | collected... | reverse complement strand
TATCTCGCAGAAGCGTCAGGACAATTTCAAGAAGCTGCTCGACCGCGGCATCGGCCTAGTCTGCCTGCACCATGGTATGGGCGCATTTCAGAGCTGGCCCGAATTCAGGAAGATCGGCGGCGGCAAATACTACACCAAGCCCGCCGTCGAAGACACCAAGGAAATCCGCGGCAGCACGTACATGCACGACATCGATATGGAGATCAAGATAGCCGACAAATCGCACCCGATCACTCGCGGTATCGAAGACTTCAAGATACACGATGAAGGCTACAAATACTGCGGCTTCGAGAAGGATAATCACGTCCTGCTGACCGTTGACCACCCCGAAAGCGACAAGACGGTCGGCTGGGTCAGGCAATACGGCAGATCGAAGGTGTGCGGCATCCAGCTTGGCCACGACGGCAAAGCATACGCGGACCCGAACTTACGCAAGCTCCTCTCGCGGGCGATTCAATGGTCCGCCGGCAGACTCAAATAGGCCCTTGCTCTGTTGAAAAGTTCAAGGTTAGGTCATTCCGAGCGGAGGCCCTTGGGGCCGAAGTCGAGGAATCTATTAAAGAACAGATTTCTCGGCTCGCCTTCGGCTCGCTCGAAATGACAATTTACAGGGTTTTCAACAGAGCAGTAGGCCCTCGGCGAAACAGCCGACCGGTAACGGAAAATGGGGCGTAGCTTATGACGTCCAAATCGTTGGCTGCATTCATTCTGGCGGCGATGGCTGCTCTGCTGCTTCGCTTTGACCGCGTCCACGCCGCCGAGGGAGCCGGGCCGATTCGGGTCCTTATCCTTAGCGGGCGCAACAACCACGATTGGCGGCAGACAACGCCCGCGATGGAAAAGATGTACCGCGGCAGCGACAGGTTCGTTGTCGATGTCACTGAGGACCCCAACGGATGCGCCGCCGATATGCTTGCCGCGTACGATGTGCTGGTCAGCAACTGGTGTGCCTGGCCGGATGTCACCGGCAGGCAGTGGGGGCCGGAGGTCGAGAAGGCGTTCGTCGATTTCGTAAGCAGCGGCAAGGGATTCGTCCTGTTTCACGCGGCCAGCGCCACCTTTCACGACTGGCCCGAATACCAGCAAATCGTCGGCGCGACGTGGAAACTGGGGACGACCGGCCACGGCTCCATTCACAGCTTCCAAGCCACCGTTGTCGATGCCAATCACCCGGTGACAGCCGGCGTGCCTGACTTCTGGATACACGACGAGCTTTGGCACCGGATGGGCGCGCAGCCGAAAATCAATGTCCTGTGCAGGGCGTTTTCATCAAAAGAGAACGGCGGCTCCGGACTGTCCGAGCCGGTCGCCATCTGGACGCAATTCGGCAAAGGCCGATGCTTCTACAACATCCTGGGCCACGATGCCAGGACGATGCAAAATACCGCTTGGCGGACGCTGATGCTTCGGGGCACGGAGTGGGCGGCTACAGGCAAGGTCACTGTTCCAATTGCGGACAACTGGCCGAGCACGTCCGCCGAGGCGTCGCGTCAATACGCCGACCCGCCCGACAACGGCGGGCAATCCAACTCCGCCCGGCAGGCGCCGCCCATACGGACATCGAGCACCGCTCCGGGCCTGGACACGGCTCGCGGCATCCTAAATGAGTTCAAGGCAAGAAGAATGCCTGACAAAGGCGGAGAACCGGACTTCTGCGGGCTTGACCTTAGCAGTGCAGCGAAGACCGGCGACCGCGCTGAATTGCCCGACCTGTTCACTCGTGATCCGAACGATCCGAACTCGTATCGCCTGCGAAGTGACATTGTCCTTGCCCGGCATCCGGAGCATTGGTGCAGTGGCGTTGTCTATTATGTTCCTGCTAACAGCCGGTACTATGTCTCGCCGGAGCCGGGCCATCCGGGCGGGAACCCCTTCTATGGGCCCTTCAACGGCAAGCCCTGGGAGAAGCTCAGTATCGCTGAGCCGAATGCGCTGAAGGTCAGATACCGTTTCGCCATACACCTCGTCCTCGATCCGGTTGATGCCGGCAGGCCCAACGATGTCACGCTCAAAGAGCTTCGCCTCGCCCCTGAACCGATTATCACAGAAAAGAACCTGCTCGGCTATGACTGGGACCGGCACACTCTCAAGCTGGCGCCTGGCGCAAGAGACCGTATTCCTCCGCCGGGCGTCTGGGGCGCACCGTTCGTAGTCGTCGCCGACGGCAAACGCTGCTATCTCGGCGCCTTCTGGACGCACCTCTCTTCCTATATGCCCAATCTGCCGGTCGCCTACGTTGACCCGATATCGGCACGCCTCGATTCAAAGGATTCGATCTATATCGAGCCACCGCCTGTCGCCGACACCAACTATCCGCGAAATGACCCTCGCATTCACAAGGTCCTCGAAGCGCTCAACTTCGTAACGCCGAAGAAAGCCGCCGCACAGCCTAAGAGGACGATTATGTCGCTCGATGAGCAATTAGAGGTGCGCGTTGACGTCTCAGGCTGGACACGCGATACGACCTTCGGCCAGGCGATAGACGACTTGAAGAATTCGGTCGATCCGCCGTTGAGGCTGATTGTCCTCTGGAAGGATTTGTACGACAACGCCGGCATAGACCGCCAAACGCCGATAATGATGGACGGCATATCCGGCGTTCCGCTTCGCGCCGCTTTGAGCTCTTTGCTTATGGCCGTGACCGGCAGCCCCGGCCAGATCGGCTGCGTAATCGACGGCGGAGTCATCACCGTCGGAACAAAGGACTCGCTTAGAGAAAAGTGGCATACCCGCGTCTATGACATCTCTGACCTGCGCTAACCAAGCCGCGCTGATAGGCTCGAACCACCCGCCGGGCACAATCAACTATCGAGCATCAAGCATCGAGCATCGAGTATCGAGTATCGAGCTACGAGAATGTCTCTCTTTCGACCTGGGCGAGGTAGAATCGGCCGTCATTGCGCATAAAATCGACGATGCTGTCGAACTGCTGGTCGATGAATCGGCTGTCATTGCAGACTATCGCAATACCGACGACGGCGCTGGTCTTGCTGTCCTGATGGTCAACCTCCGAGATGGAGATATTGAACCTGCTCTTGAGCCTGCCGATAAGACCCTTGACGATGCTGCGTTTGGCCTTGAGCGAGTCTATCCCCTGCATGTGCAGTTGCGCTGTCATCACGCCAACAAGCATTCTCAATACTCGATGCTCCAAACGTCATGCGGTTTGTCGCTTCTTTATGATTTCGTCGAGCAGTCTTCTGGTTGCGAGTATTCCGCCGACCTCGTTCAACCGCGAGCCCTCATACTCTATTCCGACGTAGCCGTGGTAGCCGGCGTCAAGAACAACGGCCATCATTTTATGATAATCGATCTTGGTCTCATTGCCCTTGTCGTCGAAGTCGTAGCTCTTGGCGCTGACGGCCTTTGCGTAGGGCATCAGCGTCTTGACGGCTTCGTAGCGGTCAATTTCATCGGGGAAGTTGCCGAAGTCCGGCAGCGTCCCGCAGTTGGATAGCCCCACCTTCTCCATCACGCCGGCGACCCACTTGGGGTCGGACGACAGGCCGCCGTGATTCTCGACCAAAACGTTGATCTTGTAGCCGGCGGCGAACTTGCTCAAAGACCTCAACCCGTCGGCGGCGAGTTTCTGCTGCTCTTCGTATGAGCCTGCCGAGCTCGCGTTGACGCGGATTGAGTGACATCCGAGGTACTTGGCGGCTGTAACCCATTTGTAGTGATTCTCGACCGCCGCGGCGCGCTTGGCCGAATCCGCGTCGCCGAGGTTGCCTTCGCCGTCGCACATAATCAGAAGCGACTTGACGCCGTGATCGGCTGCTCGCTTCTTCATTTCAGCTAAGTATTCGGTGTCCGTGGCCTTGTCCTTGAAGAACTGGTTGACGTACTCGACTGCATCGATCCCGAACTCGCTGGCGGTCTTGGCGAAATCGAGATTGTCCAGCTTCGGCTCCTGCTCGCCGCGAAGCCTTCTGTGCAGCGACCATTGAGCCAGCGAAATCTTGAACGGCTCAGCAGATCCGCCCCGCCCTGATTGAGGCAATCGGCATCCGTGCATACAAAGACCGCCGGCCGCGCCGGCCCCCAACGCCAGAAATGTCCTTCGTTTCATTGTAGCCTCCATTCTAAAAGCCATTCTTTGGCAATCGCGCCTCCTTACAAAAACCAACGACGACCTATGAAGTCTAACCACCCCGCCCCACCCCGTCAATCCAAAACATCAGAGTAGGAAGATTGAGCCTGCTGGTATATGCAGTTGCCACCTCTGGTGATTTGAAGGGCGTGTAGTGCTGCAGAACAAATGGCGGTCAGAAGCTATAGCGAAGGCCGGTGTAGATGTTTGTGTTGTTCTCGAACTGGCCGAAGAAGGTGTTGGGATAGTCGCCGAAGAAGATGTTCGCGCCCACCTCCCAAGACAGGTTGTCGTTGACCTTGTAGTGGATGTTCGGCCGCAGGTGAGCGTTCTTGTCGGACGGCGAATAGTACGGGAAAAGCGACAGCCGCAGATTCTGATTCATCAGCAGCTTTGTCAGGCGTAACGTGATCAAGTGGCGGTACTGGTCGCGGACGGGGCCTGAGTGCGTAAGGGTGACACGCGGTGGTGGCTGAAGGCGCCTGCAATTAGCGCGGGGTCCTTCGGCTCACAACACTCTTCGACCGCCCGGCCCGCCCTGTCCGATATGGTCAACCGTGGAGGGAGCAAGCAAATCGACTTCAATGACCCCGATCTGTCGATTTGGGTCGTGTTCGTCGGGCCAGCGCAGCACCAACCATTACTATTGTGACTGACCTATAGTGCCTTAGTGAATAATCCGTTATCTCATGCTTGAATTCCATTCTTACATCCACATCTGAACGTCTCGCCAAATTGTCATTCGCTCGGGCCTAAAGTCCGGTTCACTCTGAGATTCTGCTCTGCGGCTCCGGCTTGTGCCGGATTCTTTCGGTATAGCGTTCACATTGCCGTCTTCTTGCCGTGCTCGCAGTGGTCATACACGCAATCCAACACCTTAATTACGTTCTTGTTCTCGATTCGGTAGCACACCTTCGAGCCGTCACGTCTGGAGCTCAGAACGCCCTTGTCTTTCATCGTATTGAGGTGCTGGCTGGTTACGGCCTGCTTCTCGCCTAATTCCCGGACGATATCGCCGACACACATCTCTCCCTGTGCAAGCAGCTCAACTATTCGCAGCCGTACCGGATGCGCCACCGCCTTTAAGACCCCGGCAACACACTCTGCCTCACTATTGTTCATCTTGCAGTCCCAAATACATTAGAGTATTACTATATAGTGATATTATGATACATCTAGGAGAAAGTCCACAAGAAAGTGCGAATTTCTTTAGACCACCGGTAGAAAAAGCCTGGCATCGGTGACTTCACCGCCTTACGGTTGCCTCCAAGTCCGACTGAGACTCCAAGGTTTTCGTAGTGGGCAACCGACCGAAACACTGCTAATAAAACCAACGTGAGCACCAAAAACTGCCACAACGACTTATAATATCAAGATTTTATTGTGCAAAATTTAGTTTTCTAGCCTTTTTTATGCTTGACAAGCTCGATGCGACCCGTTAAATTGGGCCGAAAAGGTAATTTAGTCGAACAAACATCAAAAGGATTTGGTTAAAGACGAGGAATGGATAAAATGAAGGATTTGTTCACCACCGGGGAGGCGGCGGAAGTCTGCAAGGTGAGCCAACAAACCATCATCCGCTGCTTCGATTCCGGTCGGCTGGAGGGGTTTCGTGTTCCCGGCTCAAAATTCCGCAGGATTCCGCGCCACAGTCTGATTAGGTTCATGAAGGATAACAGTATTCCTCTGGACAGTATCGACTCGGGCAGAAGAAAAGTCCTTATTGTTGATGACGACCAGGAGATTGTCGAGCTTATGGTTGACATCCTCTCGAAGGACGGCAGGTTTGAAACAAAGACCGCATCCAGCGGCTATGAGGCTGGAATAGCAACCGAGCAATTTCGCCCCGAAGTCATACTGCTCGACTACATGCTGCCTGACGTCAACGGCAATGTCGTCTGTCAGACGATAAAGAGGAACCCCGAATTCGAAGATATCAAAATCATTATCGTCAGCGGCGTCGTAAAAGAGGATGAAATCGACCGGCTTATGAGGTCCGGCGCGGAAGATTTCGTAAAGAAGCCCTTCAGTGTTGCGACGCTTATCGGCAGGGTCACGGCGGCCTTGAAGATGCAATAGTGGACAATGCGGTCGGCCACGGCGCCTCCGCAGCCCGGCGCCCGATAGCAGCAGCGACGCGCCCTGCGGGTATCTTGCTTATGGCCTAAGCGAACACTTAAGGAGAAGGTTAGCTATATGCCGGACATATCGCCCAACGCCTCAACAGCAGCCCGCCGCGTGGAGCTTGCAGTCGGCCGGCTCGATTCACTTTCCATCTTGCCCTGTGTTGCGGCGCGTCTTCTTCCCAGACTCCTGCAAGGCGCGTTTTCACCTCCTGCCCTGACCGACATTATAGAATCAGACCCAGCCGTTATGGCGAGGATCCTCTCTCTCGTTGACCGCGAGGGCATAGCGCTGCCGGGCGACGGCCTTTCTCTTCGTCCCGCACTTAACGCATTGCCCGCGCCCATCGTCCGCGATGTCCTCTTGTCCGTCAAAGTCTCCCGGGACCCCGAAGGCTCTGAGGCGCCCTCCAGAAAAGACCTCCTGCTGCACAGTCTTGCAGTCGCCTGTTGTGCCGAGGACATCGCGCGGATTGCCGCCGCACGCGTGGATTCACAGTTGGCCTATTGCGCCGGGCTGCTGCACGATATCGGCAAGCTCGCGCTCCAGGATGCGATGCCCAAGAGCTTCGCCCGCATTGCCGAACAGGCGAAATCGACGGAATCTTCCCTGCATACGATTGAACAGGAATACCTCGGCGCCGACCATGCAATCCTCGGCAAGCGTCTGGCCGGTAAGTGGCGGCTGCCGAACACAATAGCCCTCGCTATCTGGCTGCACCACAGCGACACCGCGACAATTTCGCAGAATATGCCCGAAGTTAGGATAGCCCAGGTAGTGCAGTTGGCTGATTCTCTGGCACGTCAGAGCGGCATAGGCCGGTCCGGCAGCTACGGTCCGCCCGAACCGATGGAGAGAAACGCCCAGTCGCTCGGAATAGCCGCCGAACAGCTTGAGCAAATCCTGCAAAACCTGCTTGCCCGGATCGCGGAGAAATCCAATGTCCTCGGCCTGGATTCGCCCGATGCCATGGCTGACTATTGTGATGCCGCCCAGGCCGCCGCCGCTCAATTGGCCCGGCAGCAGACGGAACTGTCCAAAGAGAATCGCAGGCTCCAAACCGCCTCGAGCCATCTGGATTTCCTGACGGACTTCCTGCTCAGCATAGATTCGACGGCCGGCGCAATAGATATAGCCGAGGATTTCGCCGGACGCTGGCAGAAGTTCTATCAAACGGGCATGGTGTGTCTGTATTTGGCCCCTCCGCCCGGCGCACAGACGCTCGATGCTGTCATTGTGGAGAGCCTTGGCCACAGCAGGACGGTCTGTCTGGACGTGCCCGACAGGGTCTCCGCCGTACCGAAGCCGATAAGCAGAAGCTTCGCGATTCTTGATGCCCACGACCATATTGACTGGCTGTTTGAGCAATTGGACGTTGACTTTGGCCAGGGCAGGACCAAGCTGCTGCCCCTGCTTTCCAACGGCGCTGCGGTTGGGGCGATTGCCTTCGAGCTCAACTATCCGGGCGATGCGGCGTTGTTCGAGGAGAAGTTCAAGACATCGTCTTCAATTGCGGCTGCCGTCCTGGACGTGGCCCTTGCCGTTGCCGGGCAGCAAAGTCTTGCCGAGCGCTTCGTGCAGCTTGTTTCGCCGTCCGGCGCAGTCCGGCCCGCCCCCTCGGAACCCCCGGCGACAAAGCCTGTCGAATCCAAGACCGACACGGGTAGTCACATCGAAGCTCTGGCGGAAATGGCTGCAGGCGCCGCTCACGAGCTGAACAATCCCCTGACGGTAATCTCCGGCAGGGCGCAGATGCTCGCCCGGGCGGAAACTGACCAGAAAAAGAAAGATATCCTCAGTCAGATTCAGGACAATGCAAATGAGGCATCCGCTATCATCCAGGACCTGATGACCTTTGCCCAGCCGCCCCAGCCCAGACCCGCTCGGACCGATGCAAGGCAGATAATCAATGAAGCCTTGTTATTGGCCGGCCGCAAGACAAGCACAGAGCACATCAACGTTCAGCTCGAAGTAGGCGACGATGTGAAAGAGGTCTTCGTCGATTCGGCACAGATTGCCTCGGCCCTCGCCAATATCATAACTAACGCCATTGAATCCTACCGCGGTGAGCTTGGGCCGATAAAGATTACCGCCGACCGGGGCGGTTCCGGCGGCCTGGTAAGACTCCAGGTTATGGATCTTGGCTGCGGGATGGACGCAGAGACCGTCCGAAAGGCGACTCACCCGTTTCTCTCCGCCAAGCCCGCGGGGCGAAAGCGCGGAATGGGCCTTGCGTATGCTGCGAGGTTCATACAGATAAACAACGGCGGCCTGCATATTGAAAGCCAGCCCGATGTCGGAACGACCGTGACAATTCACCTGCCGACCACATAGACTTGCCCTATGCCATCTCGGAAACCACTGCACCTGCCGAAAGGTTCTTGCCTCGTCTACACTTCCGGGCGCCGCCCCATCGGCTTTTGACCCAAAATCCGGCATCCTTTAGGCCGATCGGGGATGCCGGACGACACGACAAAAATTTCACTGAGATTCTTGTATTATCAGGTAAATTCGGATATGTTAGCGAAAAGATGGTTCAGCAGCGTAGCTGAGCAGTGATTGTCCAGGGAATCCGGGGCACGATAAGGGTCATCAGTGATGGAAATGAAACGCCGTGAATTCCTGGCAAGGTCGATTGCAGGTGTAGGCGGTCTGCTGTTGGGAATCGAGCTAACAGCCGCCGAAAAACAGAATTCCGGGACGTTCGATCCGTACGACCGCGTAAGGCTGGGCAAGACAAAGATAAAGGTCTCCCGAGTGGGATTCGGTACGGGCATGCGCGGCGGCGGACGCCAGTCGAACCATACGCGCATGGGAAAAGAAAACTTCGACGCCTTGGCAAGAGGCTGCTACGAAAGAGGCATCAGGCTCTTTGACGTGGCGGATCTCTACGGCACCCAGCCATTTCTTGCTGCGGCGCTGAAAGAATTGCCGCGCAAGGATTACGCAATATCCTCGAAGATCTGGTGGCGGCAGGGAGGGCTGCCGGAGAACGAACGCCCCGCCGCCGATGTTGTCGTGGAGCGTTTCCTCAAGGAGCTGGATACCGACTACATCGACCTGATCCTGCTGCACTGCGTTGAGTCTGGAAAGTGGCCGGAAGAGCTGGGCGGATATATGGAGACTCTGGCCAAGCTCAAGAAGAAGGGCCTCGTCCGCGCTCACGGCGTCTCGTGCCATTCATTGGCGGCGCTGGAGGCCTGCGTGAAAGAGCCGTGGGTTGACTCCGTGCACGCGCGCATCAACCCCTACGCAGTGAAAATGGACATAAGGCAGGTGGAGGATGTGCCCAAGGTTGAGGCGGTGCTCAAGGCGCTCCGCAAACAGGGCAAGGCCGTCGTGGGGATGAAGGTATTGGGTGAGGGCACTTTCCGCGACAGCGACGAAAAGCGTGACAATTCGATCAAATATGTGCTGGAATCGGGCTGTGTGGACGCGATGGTGGTCGGCTTCGAGAAGATCGAAGAGATTGACGATTTTGCCGCACGCGTCCGCAAGGTGCCGATGACCGGCGAAACGAGCCGGGTGCAGATATACAGCCCGGCTTACGTGGCATAGCACCAAGAAGGAGGTAACCGTGAAACTCAATCAGGATTTCACAATGGCCGTTGATGCCGTCGTCTTCCTTAAAGCAAGAAAGAGTAACGACTATATTCAGGCCGGCGCGATTGCAAAGGCCCTGAATTTCTCCGTGGGGTATCTGCAAAAAGTCATACAGACGCTCGGCAAGCACGGCATCGTCGAGTGCAAGCGAGGAAGAATCGGCGGCGTCAGAATAAGGAACAGGGTCGTAACGCTCCTTGACTTGTGGAACGTAACCTGCGGCGAGATGGACCTCGCCCACCCGCCCGTCGAAGCGCTGAAAAAGCCGCTCAAGGTTTTCGCAGACGCAATGAGCAAGGTGATTGTCTGCAAAAAGACTTAGAGAAGGAGCCGGGAGGCAATCCCGTTTCCTCGCGGCACCCTTGAGCCGGAATACTCGGAGTTGACCGGCTCTTGTTGCAGGGGTTGGGGTCTGCCCGGCGCTTTACCTGCCGTCTTGTCCTTTATCTCTGCCGCCCGGCAGGAGGACACCGGTTCAATATTCGCTTCATCCGGTTAATGAGTAGGTGGCCGTTGCAGGTCAGGGCCTTGGAGTCGTCTGGAGAGAAAAATCGTTTGGGCAGAGGGCCAAATTAGGGCAACCAGGGGGGTAATTTGGACCTCTGGGGCCCCGAACGATTTTTCTCGGTCTTCCGAGTCGCGAAGAACACCTATCCATTATTCGGAAGAACCCAATATTCCTCCCGAAATTCCTGGACTATTCCCAGAGGGAGCATACAATCGCGTGAGCTTGAACCACGCGGGATACCCCGGAATGGATACAGCAGTGTCTGTGTGTCCTGGCCGTTGCTCTGGGGGAATCCCCTGGCGTTCCGTTTGCCCGGAGTGTGTCATGAATATTGACGTTTTATGAAGGGCTGAATGATGAAGACTAAAATGAGGACTGTTCTGTGGTGTCTGTTGGGTGTATGTTTGTTGGTCATTATTGGATGCGGCAAGAAGGCCGACGAAAGCAAGCCTATTAGCGAAGTGAAGGCTGAAGCGGAGAAGATGAACGCCGCGGACCTCAGAACGGCAGCGATGAGCTACAAAGAGGCTATCGAAGCCAAAGGCAAAGAAGTCGAGAAATTGGCAGCCAGGCTCAAGGAAATCCCCGTCGCCGAAATACTTGGCAAAGAGGCAAAGGCCCTTAAGGCTGAGGTGGATACCATCAACAAGTCGGTAAGCGCGCTAAAGGAGCGGCTCCAGATATACATAGACAAGCTGAAAGAAAAAGGCGGCGATTTATCCGGCCTGCAGATATAGGTCTCAGGTCAGCCGTCTGTCAAATCGCGTTTGAACTTCAAAAAAGGTGCGTGTGGGGGCTCCTTACATCCCTTTTGTGCCCGGCTGCCGGAAGGGAACGGTCGGATGGTCACCACGAATCTTGAAAGGATGCCGCGATGAACGTACATGAACTCCTACAGAAGGTCTACGAGTATCTCGCTGAGTACGGATTGAGAGTTGTTGGCGCCCTTGCCCTTTTTGTCGTGGGGCGCTGGGTTGCCAAAGTGCTCTCAAGGCTTGCCGCAAAGGCGCTTGCAAAGGCTCGCATAGACAAGACCCTGGTCCGGTTCGCCGAGAATTTGTCCTATGTAGTGTTGTTGGTATTTGTCGTTGTCGCCGCACTGGCCACGGCTGGTGTCGAGACAACTTCATTCATCGCGGTCTTGGGTGCAGCGGGCCTGGCGATCGGCCTGGCGCTGCAGGGCTCTCTGGCAAATTTCGCAGCAGGCGTGCTGATGGTTATATTCAAGCCAATGAAGGTAGGCGACTTCGTTGAAATCGGCGGCATCAAGGGGACTGTGCAGGAGATACAAATCTTCAACACCCTCATCGATACCCCGGATAACATACGGGCCATCATCCCCAACGCCAAGGTAACCA
>Ga0315275_10005871_pt1 | contig 11683 bp, 16 predicted proteins | sample YL17G03_0_MG_FD_205557 | JGI IMG/M metagenome (GOLD analysis project Ga0315275, IMG submission 205557) | Sediment microbial communities from Yellowstone Lake, YNP, Wyoming, USA - YL17G03_0 | ecosystem: Environmental > Aquatic > Freshwater > Lake > Sediment | place: USA: Wyoming | collected... | reverse complement strand
ATAAAAGAAACAGAGCGTAATTTCCTGGATGCGCGGGTTGATTATACAACTTCAACAGGAAGTGACAAGCAAAAGACTAAAAGGATGCGCACTAGACACATGAAAACGATATTTGCTTTGAACAAATTACCTAGAATATTCGTTACATTTAAAGAACAGACATTGCTATGTAAATAATCTCTCTTTTTAAAGAGAAAAAAATAGAATTAAAATTTCTTGAATCTTGAAATTGTGTCTATCAAGTCTACATGACCCAAGAATATTGATCTGCAACAGTATCTCTTTAATCCCAAATCGTCGAGGACTTTCTTTGGATTTTCTCCGCCGCCAATTCTTTCTTTATATTTCTCCCATAATTGTCCAATTGGTTTTCCACATGAAAAGCATCTTACAGGTATAATCATATTTTCACCTTTTACTAGTTTGTTTTCCAGCACGTGCTGATGATCGACATGGTTTTTGTGGTTCTGTTCTTCTGACATCTGCAATCAAAAGATGTCTGTCATAATCTAAAAATAATTTCTTCAATTCTTTGTCGTTTGTGTATGCTAAAAGCCCTCTGGCGATTGCATTTCTGATTGCTTCTGCTTGTGACATTATTCCACCACCAAAGACGACAACATCAATGCTTACTTTCTTTGATATGTCTCCAGCCAAAAGAATTGGTTCCCTGATTTTTTCTCGAGCCAATTCAGGACTGATAGTTTCAAGATTCATCTTGTTTATTCTAACTATCCCATTTCCAGCTCTGACTGTTGCTCTGGCTATTGACATCTTTCTTTTTCCAGCAACATGAATTGTTTTTGTCTTGTCTGTCATATTACATACCACTTATCTTTTCTGAAAGTTTCCCTACAGTCATGAACCTTGATGTCGCTTCGTTCATTTTTGCTTTTTCAAAGTGCTGTAATTTAATATTAGCATAATCTTTCGGAATTCCAATATAAACTTCAACTCTTTTGAATGCCTCAGCGCCCCGTGCTTTTTTGTGAGGGATCATCCCTCTTATTGCTCTTCTAACAATATTGTCTGGTTGTCTCGGCCAGAATGGGCCTTTATGCCTGCCCTTTATTGTTTTTATCTGATCAATATAATCTCTTAATATTTTTTCTGGAGGACCAGTCATAATTATTTTATCACAATTTACTATTACTACTTTTTTACCTTGAAATGCTGTTTTCGCAGTATAGCTTGCTAGCCTTCCAAGCACAGTATGTGCACCGTCAATATAAACAGTTTCAACCAAGGATCTTCACCCCTTTACCGTCTGGATGTTTACTTACCAATTCACTTATTGATAATATTTTCCCTCCAGCTTTTTCTATTTTTGATTTTGCTTCTTTTGAAAATGAAAATGCAGCAACTGTTAAGCTATGATTTAAATTGCCATCTCCCAAGACTTTCCCGGGAACAACAATGGTTTCTCCCTTTGCTGAGAACCTATTTAGTCTGAAAATATTTACGACTCTTCTAGTTCTTGCAGGTTTTGACAAATCTTCAGCAATTCTTAACCAAATTCCTTTCTTTTTCTTTCTAAGCAAATCTATTAATCTACTCAATTGCAAATTTGTTGTTCCTCTGTTCATATTATCACAATAAATGCGGGGTGAGGGATTTGAACCCACGAAGGCACTAAGCCATACGGTTCTTAGCCGTACCCCTTTGACCGCTTGGGTAACCCCGCTTAAATCTAAATGCGGGTTTTATCATTTAAGAGCTTTTTGGAACTCTTTATATGAATCATTGATTCTTTGTGCTGCATTAATCAATATCTCTTTTGGTGACAACTGTCCCCAGCTCTCTAAATTGACTATAAACTTTTCAGGAACATAATCTATCTTTATTCCTTCTTCTTCAATTTCTTCACATGCTTTGCATAAGATGCAAGCATTAATGTCCCTAACTTTTAATTTGTCGCCATCAACTTCAAATACATTTCTTGGGCAAACTGCCATAATTTTATGTGGATTTTTGATTTTTGAAGAATTTATTTTGATATCAGGATAATATTGGTGTATCATAAGACCAGTTGACCATTTGGTGTGCACCCAACCGAGCCCAAGAACTGCTGTTGCGTTAAATTTCAATTCCTGTCCTTCATTTAGTTTTACAATCGGTATGCCTTCTTCTGCTGGCACAACTTTTGGATCCTTTGATTTTAGATCTCCGGAATAAACTGTTGCTGGACCCTTGGCAGTTAATGAGAGTTTTACTTCACACAGATTACATCCTTTACCCTTACATTTGCATTCTGAAGGTAAATTGTATGTTTTCAAGTCTGTTTTTAATGGCACAAGTCCAAGTCTGTGTGCTACCATCTCATCATAAAGAACAGAAGAATTTTTTGTGAACTCAACATCTTCAATTGCCATTGTTGGCACATCTGTTGTTGCTACTCTTCTCAATGTATTTAAAAAAGAATAATTTACTCCTTCTATAACAAATCTTATTTCATTATCCTTTTGATCAAGTACTTCGATTTTCATATTTACATCCTTCTTCCACGTTTTCCACCAGCACGTCTACATCCATCATGTGGTACAGGTGTAATGTCTTCTATTACTCCGATTTTAAGACCACTGCGTGCGAGTGCTCTTATTGCTGGCTGTGCCCCAGGACCTGGGTTCTTGTTTTTTATTCCACCAGGCGCTCTTACCTTGATATGAACTGCGTTTATTCCCTTCCCAAGCACTTCTTCAGCTACTTTTTTTGCTGCGAGCATAGCTGCATGTGGTGATGATCCTAATCTATCTGCTTTCACCTGTGCTCCACCAGTTATTCTTGATATTGTTTCTGCGCCTGTTAGATCAGTAACATGAATAATTGTATTATTATAACTAGCAAAAATGTGTGCTATACCCCATTTTGTTTTTGAGTCTGCCATTATGCTGCACCCTCTAATGCTTCTAATTCTTTAAGCTCTTTTTGCTCTTCAACTTTCTCTGGAGGCAATTCAGCCACTCTTTTCTTTTCTCTTTTTGTAGCTCCAGCAACTCTTTCTGGATGCATTTCAGACATAAACGGTGAATTACCTACAAATGTGATTGAATTTTCATCACCAATCTTAACTAAATGTGATGGTGATCTTATCTTCTTTTCACCAACTACAATATGACCATGAGTTATCATTTGTCTTGCTTGGTTTACTGTGTGTGCAAATTTCTTTCTTAAAAGTAATGTTTGTAATCTCCGTTCTAAAATATCTCTGACTTTCAGTGCCAAGACATTTTCTATCTGAGCATTTTCTTTTACAAGTCCAAGTGATGCGAGTCTTGTAAGCAATTGTTTCTTTTCAAGCTGTGCTTGTTTGCCTGTGAGTGGAATAAGTCTTCTTGCCTGTGCGCGGAAGTTTCTAAGAATAGAATACATTTTCCAGATTTCCTTTTTATTTTTGTAGCCATAATCCTTTCTTAAATCAGCTTCCTCTTTGATTCTAGCTATCTGCCATAAATGGCTTGGTCCAGAATATTTTTTTCTTAACTTAGATTTAACCATTCAAATCACTTTTTTTCGTCCTTTTTACCCGCGCCTGGTAACATTTTTCTCCTAACTACACCGACAGTGCCACCGACTCTTCCACGTACATTCGCACCTTTGGAACGTGTTCTTTGCCCGCGTACTTTATAATTAAATGAATGTCTAATTCCACGATATGTTCTTATTGTCTTAAGTAATTTTACATCCAGTTTATTTGATAAAATAAGATCAGAAGAAAGAAGATGAAGATTTTTTCCTGTTATAATATCCTTTTGTCTGTTTAACAGCCATGTTGGGACATTATGTTTTTCTGGATTCATCATGACACTTTTTATTTTGTTAATCTCTTCTTCAGATAAATCCTCTAATTTTTTATTTTGGAAACCAAGAACATTTCTGATTGCATGAGCATATGACCAACTTATTCCCTTGATATGTGATAAAGCATGCTCAATTCTTTGGCTGCCATCTAAATCTGCCTCAGCTATTCTAATTATCTTTTTTTCTTTGTATACTGGCGCTATAGGTCCCTTTTGAAGTATAGGTCCTTTTTGAACTCTTTTTACCTCTGAGACAGGTTTTTTTTCACTAGACATAGCTAAAACGAAAAATCTTGGGTTTATAAATCTAACTGGTCTTTTTTGTTTAGTATAAAATGAAAAAAGAATTAGTAACCAATCTCAAACTCAGGGTTGTCATCTTTATTTCCGCCTGTGTTTAATTCAGTCTTTTTTCTTGAAAACAATTTTGGAAGCTTTGGTCTACTCTTTAGCAATGAAACTGCACCACCACCAAGTTTTCCAAATCCTGTCAAAAGCTGTCTTCTTCCAACGAAAGCACCTAAACCTAAGCCCGCTGTTACTAGCATCCAAACCCAATTGCCTGCCACAAAGCTGCCGACACCAATGACTAAACCTGTAATTCCACCAGCGCCTGCTCCTGTCGCTGTAGCAGATATTGAATCACATATTCCAAGTGCTGTGCTGAAATCTCCATCATTTATTGCATCTTCTGCTATTGTCAAGTTAGTTTGAAGACCAGCTGTATTCGCGCCTGTTGCACTTAAGTTTGTTATGAGTGCTCTTGCATTATCACAGCTTGCTCTCGCCTTAGCAGCAGTACTTAGTTGTTCAACATTTGTGATTGTAAGGTCTACATTGTCTGATTTCTCAGCTCTTGCATTTCCGATAGTGAAGTTTACAGTGTAGTCTCCATCATTATGTGCTTTTGGAGTTATTGTAACAATTATTGTTGTTTTGTTACCAGGTTCAATATTAATTCTTCCATCTGGCTCTGCAGTCCACTCATCTGCATCAAGACCACTTACACTTAAGTAAAGGCTTTGTAATGCTGATTTGCCGATGTTTTCAATAGTTACTGTTATTTTAGCACTTTCATTTGAAAACATATCAATACTGTTTGGTTCAGCATCAACTGAAATCAGTAATTCTTCTGGTGTCTCATTTGTGGTTGTTGGTACACCACCGCCTCCGCCGCCACCAGTAGGTGCGCGAGTTAAGTTAACATAAATGGATCCAGTTGCTGAGCTATTTCCTTCATTTCCAACCACATCATATGCAAAAACAATTAATTCAGCTACTGTTGCTGTCTTGAATTTAACTGCAGTAACTGTTCCTTCACAGTTTCCTGTTGCAGCGCTGTATGTTATTTGTCCTGCCCAATTATTATTGATATAAACTGGACAATTTGAACCATCAATCATTCCAGATCCTGTGTCAGTTGCAGATGCAACTACATTGAATGAAGATCCCATTGTTAAAGCAGTCATATTGATTGGTGTAAGTATTGTGACAGTTGGACCAGTGTGGTCAATTAAAACATCTGTTACATTTTGACTTGCATCATTTCCAGCATTATCTACTGCTGTGCATGTAAAATTATAATTTCCTTCAGCTAAACTAACTGTTGAAAGATTTGATAACCAATAAACACCATCAAAAATCAAATCCTGATTCCCAAGACTCCAACCACATTTGACTCCGTCAACTTCAAAGTTATCTATTGCTGTTACATTTAACATTAACCAGTTACCATACCATCCTGCAACCGGTGAGTTTATTGTTAAACTTGGGGCAGTATCATCAATTATAATTGGAACTGTCAATATTGAAGTTGAATCAGCTAAATTTCCGCGTGTATCATTTGCATAAACAATTAATGAATAGCTTCCTTCAAGCCATCCAGTTGTATTTATTGCATAATTTGATCCGCCGATATTTGGTAATGGTGTGTCAGCACTTCCATTTATTGAGTACCATGTTTGATCAACGCCGCTTATATCAGTTATTTCAAAAACTATTGGGGTGCCTGATGTCATAGCTGTACTAGTTGGTGCAACTAAAACAATTGTTGGCCCAGATGCATCAACAGTCCAATCTACACTTTTTTCTTTCCAGTGTCCTTGATTGTCAGTACAATTGATGTATGCTGTATGACTGCCATCTGCAAGTCCTGTCAAAAGTTGTGAGTGATCAAGATTTCCAGTTATGTCCATTAAGGCATAGCTTCCTGAGTCTATTTTATACTCACAACTTGCGTCTACATCAGTTGTAGCATTAAAAAAAGCTGAAGGACCCATTACGGATCCTCCAGCAGGTGAGGTGATCGTGATATTCCAATCTAATATAAAACATAATATTTTCCCAGTTGCAAGACCGGCATTGGTTACCGATACTTTTGCAGCACATGTTGGGGCAACATCATTTGTTGCAGTAAATCTACCAGGAGCCCATCTTTTGTAACATGCATCAGCTCCACTATTGTTAACTCCATCATAACCATTACATTTACAGAAATTATCAGCAAAAGCAATTCCACCAGACATGCTTGAGCAACTGTCCCATCCATTCCAGTTTGGAGGTATAGGCACTCCTAAGTGCCACGCATCTATTGGAAATGGTGTTGATACTTCTACTGTCCCAGCAGAAGCTAAGCCTAAAGAGAACAATATTAAAATGAATGAAATAAAAATTTTAAAAATGTTTTTCACCTCTTTCACCCCTTATTTTTTAGCGTGATAATCTTTGATTTTAAGTTCTTCTAAGGTTATACCCTCTGATTCCTTTGATTTTCTTGGACTTATGTAAGCGCTAAACTTATCATAAATCTTTGATCTGAATCTTACTTTAGCTTCTCTCTTTTCTTTATTATGAGTATATACTGTTGCAGCGCCTGCAGCAATACCAGTACCAATATAAGCTGGTGCAAGCGGCACTTCATTTGTCATTTCGACATAGCCTTCTCCAGTACCATGTATTCTACCACTTAGTATTCCTTCAAGATCACCTTCAGTGATTCTTGCTGATATGTCGCCATGCATACTGCCTTTTACATCACCATTATAAGTTCCTATCATTTGTGCTTCAATATCAGCGTCAATGCCACCATTCATAGAGCCATTGACTATGCCTGCGTATACACCTTGTAATTTAGTATTATTCAATTGAGCCTTAAAATTTGCATCTGTCTTTGCATTTATTTGGCCAACAACATTTCCTGCCAATGTTCCATTGACAGTTGCATTTTTCATTTCTCCTTCAAATCTTGCGCCATTTAGATCAATACCAACAAAACCATCAACATTTTCATCAGTTCCATTAGCGCGATGTATTACACCCGCAAGATATCCAGTAACATTTCCATCAATTGTGCCATTATAATATCCATTTACTAAACCAGATACTGCACCATTTATTGAACCATTAAAGTCGCCTATTGTTGTGCCATTAAGTACACCTTCAATTCCACCTGTTATGTTTGCATTAAAAGTACCATTTGTTTGTCCAATATATGAGCCATAAAAGTTTCCATTAGTTAGGTGTCCTGTTATATTGCTCTGTACAACACCATCTTCAATATGCATATCAACGCTAGATGCATTCAAATCGCCAGTAATATTTGTGTTAATAAGATGTGCGTCTACTGTGCCATCTTCTAATTGTGCTTCTAAATCAAAATGACCTTGTCCATGAGATTCATAAGAGAAATGTGTAATATCAGAAGGATCAACATGACCGTTATCTGAAATTGCGTGACCTGCAGCTGCTATACCAGCCACAGTTGCTACACCCAAAATTGTGTTTACTATAGTTCTTGCTAATGGGTGTCTTTGTAAGTATGATTTCTTTTTGGGACCGTCTTCGAACTTCTGCGCATCTGCTATTTCATATGCTGCCCAAAGCATATTTTCACGATCTATATTAAAGTCTTTAGAATCTTTATCGATAAGTTCTTTATCAACATCAACTGCTTTCCAAATATCTTGGAGTGAAACACCAAAAGGTATTTTGTCCTTTTTGGCTTGTCCAATCAATTCCTGAAGCTGTTTATATGCTTCGCTAGGATCATTAGAATTTTTTGAAAGTATATTTAATTTCTTTTGTTCATATTCGAAAGTTTTTTGAATAATATCAGTACTAGAGATATCATCTTTCTTTTTTGCACGATTGCGAACATTTGAATCCATGATTTCACCCCATTTTTTACTATCCTTTAGTTAAGATATAGTTCTTTATAAATGTTTCCCTTTTATGTTACTAACAAGTAGTAAAATATAGGGTGTCAGGAGCTTTATAAATGCTATTTAGTAACAGTATGCAGTATTATTCTGAACACATTTTACTTCACAGGTAAGTCCATCATGGAAGACAACAATGCATTTTATCCCAGCATTAATGCAGTTATTTGAGCAAAAAGTAGGATTTACATTAAACCATGTGTCCATAGAACGTCTCGAAGAATCCTTGTTCAGATCCAAACAATAGCCTATACAATCAGAAACCTTTGCCTTATCTGTAACAATATTATTAACAACAGCCATACCTGCAGCTTGGTTTGTATTTTGAGTTGTAGAAGATGTACAACCTAGAACTAACATTACTAATAAGACAATTATCAGAAGCACCCAAAATTTCATGATTATACTAAGGAATTTCAAATATAAAAAACTATACGCCGGGTGCAGGATTCGAACCTGCGCATGGCAGAGCCAAACTAGCTCTCAAGGCTAGCCCCTTAACCGCTTGGGTAACCCGGCTTAAATATTAAAAGAAGAACATTCGCTTATATATTTTTACTACAATAGATCCAATAACCGCCTTTCTTTGCAAGCACTTCTACGTTCCCGAAAACTTCTTCCATCTTTGCCATTATCCTCGCACCACCTTTACGCTGTCTTGAAACAACCTGTAAAGTTCCATTAGTAACTAAATGTGTCTTTGCGCCTTCAATTATTTTATAACAAGTGTCAAGTCCAGCTGACATCGGAAGATTTGAAAGAATTACATCAAAAAACTCGTCTTTTAATGTTGAATAAAAGAAGCTTTGTTTTACATGTGCATTATGTATACGATTAAGAAAAACATTTTCTTTAGCACATTCAACCGCCCGTTCATTTATGTCAACCAGCACAACATTACATTTGCTGTATAGTTTTGCAGCCATTATTCCTATTACACCATAGCCGCAGCCAAAATCAAGAACATTGTTGCCAGAATGTATTATCATATTTTTTATTAAAACCAAAGTTCCAAGATCTATTTGTCTAGGAGAAAATATTCCTGAAGTAGTCATAAGCCTTAGTGGTACACCTAACACATTCTCAACAAAGCCATATTCCTTTTTCTTTGAAGTTTGCTGTCGCGTAAAATAATGTTCATGTTTACTAAGTTTCATAAGAATGAAGAAAACAGTAGGGTTTTTAATTCTTATCATTTGCTGGGGAATAACAGCCATTTTTCAATTTACAGGTTGAAACTTTTCCATCAATTATACCAGATAAATTATCAATAAACCATCTCATCTCTTTCTTGTGGAATTTAATAAGATCATTTTGGACTTGCTCGTACGATCTTCTAAAAATGTTAGTAACAACTGCATCTTTGCAGACAATTGCTTCGAAAGAAGCACATAGATTTAGATCTCCATTAGGCTCAATAATTATTCCTGGCCATTTTATTAGGTCAGGACAAACATAATCACTCAGGGATTGTTCAAATTTCGCTGTATACTGTTGTAACATTATTCTTTGAGATAAATATTCTCTAAATCTTCCCAATGGATAAACACGTGTGTCTATCTGTGGGATGTATATATTTGCTTCTTTCCACGTAGATAAAGATGTGTAAGTGGCATGATAATTTTTATCATCTATTTTAGTTAAGTTGATATCTTTGAAAATAATGCCCCAATTATCATTGAATGTTTTTTGAGCTTCTTCTGCTTTTGTTGGATTTTGCTGTGAAAATTGATCTCCTAATAATGAGATAGTTATTTTTTTGGAAAATCTCATATAACTTTTTAATGCAAGATTAAAATCTTTAGCAAGTTCAACAGTATCTAAATTTTCAAAATAATGATGATAGGTAATCATTGTGTCTATGCTTGCTCTATTATTTTTAACAAAATCTTGTAATCTTGATATAGTTGGAGTAGAACAATTTTCTATTGCTAAAGCAAGAGTGAATTTTTCAATACCCCCATTTACAAGTAGATAATCAAGTAAATCAGCAAGGTCATTACCATTTGAATGGTAAGATAATGGATTTCCCCGCCTTCCAAAATCAGCTACAGAAAAAATTTCAAGAAACTCTGGATCAATTTTTGCAAATTTGTCATAAGGCATTGCTTTTCCTTTAGGTGTAGAATTCGCAACACAATGAAGACAATGCTCAGAACATTCATCAGTTGGAGAAATTATTAATCTTGGATTTTCAGCAAATAAATCACTTAATTCTTTAACTTCGTTATCTCTAATAGCTTCAACTCTACGAACAGTATTATAAATAGTTCTAAATTCACGTCCAGTTAAAGATGTCATTTTTATCAGTCACGGCAAGGATTAATTCCGCCAGAACCTTCGTATCCAGAGTAATCTCTGCATGGATTAATTCCACCAGTCGATCTTGTGTCTACAACACCATCATCACTGTCTATCAAAGCTTCGAGTCTTATTTTTGCATCAAATATTTTTAGACCATCTTCTAGAATCTTTTTGTCTTTTCCCAAAACTTGCTTTTTTGTTAAATAAGAAGTTATAGCAGTATATTGTCCCTTTGGAAGATAAACTGTGCCGTTAGGAGGTAATTGATTGTTATCTTTAATGTAAGCATACAAAGTAACAAAGGAAGCTGGATTAATCTTACAGCCTTCAAGTTCTTCAAGTATTGTTAATTCTTCTTCTTGTTTCCCAGAATAATTGTTTCCCATTGAAACTATTGATTAGTAGTTACTTAATAAATATTTCTATATTATAAATTTTAAAAACCATTTGCTAAATATTATAAACTATGAAAACCACATATTTTAACAATAGAGTTATAGGGGGAGGATGTTAGATTGGTTACAGCATACGTTTTCATGAATGTAAAACGAGGCGGGGAAGGCAAAGCTCTCGGATTAAAGAAGCTGCAAGGGGTAAAAGACATCACAGAAGTATATGGCGAATTTGATGTTATAATGAAAGTAGAAAAGAAGAGCATGGACGAACTTGAAAAATTCCTTGTGGAAAAAATTAGACCTCTTGATTGGGTTCAAAAATCAAAGACAATGATTCAAGCGCACGACAAATAATTATGGTAAAAGAAAAGTCTTGCGGCATAATCCTATCCAGAAGAGCCAATGATGACTTGTATTTTCTCCTCTTACATTATAAATCTGGTCATTGGGATTTCTCAAAAGGTCATGTTGAATCTGGCGAGGACGAAAAGGGAACTGCTGCAAGAGAAATGACTGAAGAAACAGGAATAAAAGATATAAAATTCATAGACGGATTTAGAGAGGTTGTATCATATTTCTTTAGGCGCGAAAAAGAAACAGTTTCAAAAGAAGTTATTTTCTATCTTGCTGAAACAGAATCAGACACAGTTAAGATCTCGCATGAGCATACTGGATACAAATGGCTTAATTATGAGGACTCTTTAAAAAAATTAACATTTGAGAATTCGAGAGAGATTCTAAAGAAAGCCATGAGCTTCATTTCATAATTAGGTTTATATTCTTACATTGTCTATATATAATTCGTGGGTATCTCCCCGAGGTGTATTCTGATAATTATGTTGTTTGCTATAGCAATAGCCCCTGTTTTCGGAGAAATCCAAATTTCAAATTGGGAATATTCAAAATACTCAAACAATAATTGGCTTTCAGAAAACTTTTCGTCGGGATGGTCAACAGGAAATTCGCCATT
>Ga0315275_10005870_pt1 | contig 11683 bp, 14 predicted proteins | sample YL17G03_0_MG_FD_205557 | JGI IMG/M metagenome (GOLD analysis project Ga0315275, IMG submission 205557) | Sediment microbial communities from Yellowstone Lake, YNP, Wyoming, USA - YL17G03_0 | ecosystem: Environmental > Aquatic > Freshwater > Lake > Sediment | place: USA: Wyoming | collected... | reverse complement strand
AACGAATTTTTCGACCGCCTCCTGCCCAGACAGCTGGACGTCCGCGGGGCCGGGATCCTGAAGGCCCAGATCGAAAAGTTGGGGATCGAGGTCCGCCTGGGCGTCGCAACGGAAGAGATCACGGGGGCCGAGGGGGCCGCCGGGTTGAAATTCAAAGACGGGGGCGAGACTACGGCCGACATGGTCATTGCGGCCGCCGGTGTCAAACCTAACCTCTCTATGGCGAAGGAGGCCGGGATCGCCGTTGACCGCGGGGTCGTGGTCAACGACCTCCTCGAGACGAGCCGTCCCGGCATTTTCGCGGCCGGCGACGTCGCCCAACACCGGGACCGAGTTTACGGCATCATCCCCGCGTCCTTCGACCAGGCGCGTGTGGCTGCCTTCAACATGTTGAGCCCCGAGAAGAGGTATGGGGGAACGGTGCCTTCGAACCAGCTCAAGGTCGCGGGTGTCCTCGTAACTTCCGTTGGCCTCGTCAATCCCGAGGGCGAGGGCTTTGAGGTGCTGGTCCGGGAGGCCGCCGAAACAGGGATCTACAAGAAGATCGTTATAAAGAACGGGACCCTGGCGGGGGCCGTCTGGATGGGCACAAGGAAGGGGGCTGCAGAGATCACCCGGCTGGCCGCCTCAGGAAAGAACGTCGACAAATGGAAAGCCTCCCTCCTCGAGGACGATTTCGACTTTTCGATCCTATGAAAACGAGAGCTATCGTTCTATGTGCACTCCTCGCGGCGCCTCTTGCGCTGAAGGGAGAGACCAAGTCGGGGGGCTACCTTTCCTTCGAGTTCATCAAGGGCCAGGCGCAGAGCGGCGCGAGCCAGGGCAGCTTTCAGAACCTCCGGGGCGGGCTTTTTTTCGCAGGGGACCTCGGCCAGAGGTTCGACTTCATATTTGAGGTGGGCCTGAAAAGCGAGTCGAAGCTGGAAATGGAGCAGGCCTCGATCGGATTCAAGCTCGCCGTCGAGAGCGATTTCAGGCTCGGGCTCTTCCTCGTGCCCTTCGGAAAGTATAACGAATCCAACCGACCCCACCAGACCGCGCTGATACGGACCCCGCTCAATCTCGCGGGCGTCACCCCGGCGAGCTGGCGCGACATCGGCCTCGTCGTCCGGGGACGAACGGGGTTCCTGCGCTACGCGGCCTACCTCGGCAACGGCCTGGGCGAAAAGGACGGGGCGGCGGCCGGCCAGCATTTCAAGGACATCAACAAGGACAAGGGGAAGGGCGGTCGGCTAGGGTTCATCGCCGGGGAAGGATTCGAAGTCGGAGTCTCCTACTACTCCGGCAAGTATGACGGAACGAACGCGCTCCGTTTGACCCTCGAAGGCGCCGACCTGACTTGGGTCTCTAACGACTACGAGGTCCGCGGCGAATACACGAAGGCGATCTGGAAGAACCCGGCCGGGGTCCCTGACGGAAGGTTCGACGGATATTTTGTCCTCATGGCCCTCAATTTCGGAAAGCTCCAGCCGGTCGTAAGCTTCCAGCGGTCGGACCCCGGTGACGCCTCGCCCGGCGCCCGGCTTTTGGTTTCCGAAGAAGGCCAGGAAACTCTCGGCGCAAGGAGCCGTTGGGCGTTCGGCCTCCGCTATTTCATGAGCCCGACCTTCCTCGTCAAGGCCGAGTATGACATGAACAAGGAGAAGGGCCCTGCCCTCCGGAACAACGTCGTCCAGATCCAGGCAGCCCTCAGCTTTTGAAACGAAAGAAGGACAACCATGGCGAATCTGCTCGTTCTCGGCACGCAGTGGGGAGATGAAGGCAAGGGCAAGATCGTCGACCTCCTGACCCCCGCTTTTGACATCGTCGCCCGCTACCAGGGCGGCCATAACGCCGGGCACACGGTATGCGTCAATGGGAATAAGGTCGTCCTCCACCTCATCCCTTCGGGGGTCCTCCATCCGGGAAAGACGTGCGTCATCGGAAACGGGCTGGTCGTCTCGCCTGAAGCCCTCTTTCGGGAGATCGGGGACCTGGAGATCCGTGGGATCGCCGTGGACAGCAGCCGGATCGTTATCAGCCACAACGCCCACCTGATCATGCCCTATCATCCGGTCATGGAAAAGATCTCCGAGGAAGGCCGGGGCGAAAAGAAGATCGGCACGACCTGCCGGGGGATCGGACCGGCTTATGAAGACAAAGCCGCCCGCTGGGGCGTCCGCGCCGGGGACCTCGTCGACCTCGCCGTCCTCAGGGAAAAGATCCGAGAAAACCTGGAGGTCAAGAACAGACTGTTCGCGGCCTATGGGATCGCCCCTCTCGACGAAGGAAAGATCTACGAAGAATACGCGGGATACGCGTCCCGCATGGCGCCCTACATTCGGGACGTCTCCCTTTTCCTCGACGAAGAGATGAAAAAGGGGAGACGGGTGCTCTTCGAGGGCGCCCAGGGCGTTCTGCTCGACCTCGACCATGGGACCTATCCCTTCGTCACCTCATCGAGCTCGACGGCCGGCGGCGTCTGCACCGGTCTCGGGGTCGGGCCGAAGTCGATCCATTCCATCCTGGGCATCACCAAGGCCTACACGACCCGGGTCGGGAGCGGGCCATTCCCCACCGAGATTGCCGACGAAGGGGGGAAAAAGCTCGCCGCTCGGGGCGATGAATTCGGGGCCACGACCGGGAGGCCGCGGCGCTGCGGCTGGTTCGATGCCCTGGCTGTCCGCTACGCCTGCCGCATCAACGGCATCGACCGGATCGCCCTGACCAAACCGGACGTCCTGGAAGAGATGGATGAGGTGCAGATCTGCACCGCCTACAGCTATAAGGGGGAGGTCCTGAAAAGCTTCCCCGCCGAGCCCTGGATCCTGGCAAAAGTGGTCCCCGTCTATAAGAAGATGCCGGGCTGGCGGAATTCCGTCCATCAGGCCCGGAAATACGCTCTGCTCCCGTCCGCGTTCAAGGATTACGTCCGGGAGATCGAGGATCTCATCGAGACCCGGGTGGGTCTGATCTCGACAGGCGTTGAGCGCGACGACACCATCCTTCTCGAATCCGAGCTCGGGGGACTCATCGACACCTCCGGCCTGAAGCCCGTGGAGCGAAAATGACGTGGGCAGGATGAAGGGCCGCCCGGTCCAATGGGTGGAGATTGACCGCTCCGCCCTCGTCCACAACGTCGCGGAGTTCCGCCGCCTCATCGGGGCAAGGCGCAAAATGCTCGCGGTTGTCAAGGCCAATGCTTACGGCCATGGCCTGCTCGAAGCCGCCGGGATCGTTCGCGAGGCCGGGGCGGACTGGCTCGGCGTCAATTCCCTCGAAGAGGGCGTCGCCCTCCGGGAATCCGGCCATACGTCGCCTATCCTCATCCTGGGCTACGTCCCGCTGGATGGGGCGGCTGAAACCGTCTCCCGCGACCTGCGGCTCGTCGTCTATAACGAGGAGATGGTCGCCAAGCTGGCCGAGGCCTCCCGGAAGCTCGGCAGGCCGGCCCATCTCCATTTCAAGCTCGAAACGGGGACGAACCGCCAGGGCATCCCTCCCGAAAGGATCACCGGCTTCATCGACAGGGCGCGGCGCCGGTCCGGAATCGTCATAGAAGGGATCACTTCCCATTTCGCCAACATCGAGGATACGACCGACCATCGTTATCCCAGGCGCCAGCTCGAGATCTACCGGTCGGCCATCGAAGCCCTCGGGACGCGCGGGATCAGCGTCCCGCTCAGGCACATGTCATGCACGGCGGCCGTGATCCTCTTCCCGGAAACGTGGTTCAACCTCGTCCGGGTCGGGATCGGGCTCTATGGACTTTGGCCTTCCAAGGAGACCTACTTGTCCTGCCTGGAAAAGCGCCGCGACCTGTTGTCTCTCAGGCCCGTCCTTTCCTGGAAGGCTCGCGTCGCCCAGATCAAGAAGGTCCCTAAAGACGCGCTCGTCGGTTACGGCGGGACCTACAAAACGACGAGGCCAACGACGCTGGTCGTCGTTCCGGTGGGCTATTACGACGGCTACGCGCGAAGTCTGTCCAACTCCTCCCATGTGCTTATCAAGGGCCGTCGGGCCGCCTTGCGGGGGAGGGTCGCCATGAATTTCCTTACAGCGGATGTCACCGACATCCCAGGCGTCGGACTCGAGGAGGAAGTGACCTTGATCGGCAGGGATGGGGCCGAGGAGATCTCGGCGGACAATCTGGCGGCCCTGGCCGGGACCATCAGCTACGAGGTCCTGGCCAGGATCAATCCGCTCGTCCCGCGGATGGTCATCTGAAGGTCGCGGTCCGACGTGCGCCGGAAGAATGTCGTTAATGACGGGGAGCTATTTTTTTGATAAAATGCTTTCGATCCGATCAGTCAAGGAGAAATTGGTCATGCCGAAAACCAAAGATATGAAATCCGCAGAAAATCTTCCGCTGAGCACAGGGAGCCTGACCATCGAGCAGGCGGACCTGCTTCTAACCCATCTGCCCGTGGACGTCTCTTTCGTCGACGAAAAGGACACCGTCCGTTATTATTCTGCCACCAAGGACAGGATCTTCACCCGGAACCCAGCCGTCATCGGTCGCAAGGTCCAGAACTGCCACCCCGGAAAGAGCGTCCATATCGTGGACGCGATCCTGAAGGCGTTCAAATCGGGAGCCAACGACACGGCGGAGTTCTGGATCGAGATCGGAGGGAAGTTCATCCACATCCGCTATTTCGCCGTCCGGGACAGCGCCCGGGCTTATAAGGGATGTCTCGAGGTCAGCCAGGACGTCACCGGAATCCGCGCCCTCAAGGGCCAGAAAAGACTCCTGGATTGGAAATAAAAGAAAGGAGATTTCTCATGGCCATGACAAAAGTCCTCAAGGCCGGGCCCAAGGCCAAGAAGACCGCTTATGAGTGCCGGGTTTGCGGATCCCTCGCTGTCATCGATCCCGTATGCGGCTGCGCCGAAGAACACGTGTTCATTTGCTGCGGGCTGCCGATGAAAAAAGCGGCCGCGAAAAAACCCGCCCCCAAGAAGCCCGTCAAGAAATAGGCCCCGGTTTTCCTTGAGGTTTTCCCGTCTTCGGCGGCCGATGGGGGATAGGACTTTCGTCCTCCCCGCTGGAGGGTGGGAAAGGCTACTAATTTTATAAGATTACTTGATTTCTGCTCCCTAAAAGGGTAGAATCCGGGGTGACGAAATTTTTTTTGGAGGGACAGTCCAAGGAGTGAAACGATGAAAGAAAAGATCGAAAAGGCGTTGAACAGGATTCGGCCCGCCCTCCAGGCCGATGGCGGCGACGTTGAGTTCGTGGACGTCGTGGACGGTATCGTCAAGGTCCGTCTCACCGGGGCCTGCGGCGGCTGTCCCATGTCCCAGATGACCCTTAAGATGGGGATCGAAAGGCACCTCAAGAAAGAGGTTCCCGAGGTCAAAGGCGTCGAGGCCGTCTGAGCCGGATGTTCGCGGCCCGGCACGTAACGCTCTTTTCATACCGATGACCGGGGAGGGGCGGATATGAGAAAAGTCTATCTGGACCACATCGCGGCCACTCCGCCGCGGCCGGAGGTCCTGGAAGCCATGCTGCCGTTTTTCCGGGAGAGCTATGGCAATCCCCAGAGCCTTCACGCATCCGGCCAGGAGGCCCTCCAGGCGGTCGATGAGGCCAGGGCCAAGGTTGCCGGACTAATCGGCGCGGCGAGCGAGGAGATCATCTTTACCGCCGGTGGATCGGAATCCAATAATTCCGCTCTGAAAGGGATGGCCCTCGCCAACCAGGCCCGGGGCAAACACATCATCGTCTCCGCGATCGAACACGCATCCGTCCTGAATTCGGCCAAGGCCCTGGAAAGGTTCGGCTTCACGACCACCCTTGTTCCGGTGGACAGGTTCGGCCGGGTCGATCCCGGAGACGTCCGGAAAGCTTTAACCAAGGACACTGTCCTCGTTTCGGTCATGACGGCCAACAGCGAGGTCGGAACCATCGAACCGGTCGCCGAGATCGCCCGGGTCTGCCGGGAGAACAGCGTCCTCGTCCACACCGACGCCGTGGCCGCGGCCGGGATGGTTCCGATCGACGTCAAAGCCATCGGCGTGGACGCCTTGAGCCTGGCCGCCGACCAATTTTATGGCCCCAAAGGGGCGGCCGCGCTTTTTGTCAGGAAGGGCGTGCGCGTTCTGCCGCTCATAGACGGCGGCGTCCAGGAGGGAGGGCGCCGCGGCGGGACGGAGAACGTCCCCGCCATCGTCGGAATGGGGAGGGCCGCCGAGATCGCCGCCGCCGGGCTCGGGCAGAGGGCGGAAGCCGCGAAAACCATCCGCGACCTTCTCATCCGGGAGCTCCTGTCACGCGCCGAGCACGTCGTCCTCACCGGGCACCCCGAGCTCCGGCTGCCGCACCACGCCAGCTTCTGCGTGGAGTTCGTCGAGGGCGAGGGCATGCTTCTTTACCTGGACATGAAGGGCGTTGCCTGTTCAAGCGGGTCAGCCTGCACGTCCAAATCCCTCAAGGTCTCCCACGTCCTGTTGGCCATGGGAATCGACCATGCGCTGGCCCAGGGATCGCTCGTCTTCAGCCTGCTGGAGACGACGGCCCGCGAGGACATCGACCACGTCCTCGAGGTCTTTCCGCCGATCATCGATAAGCTGCGCCGGATGTCCCCCCTTTACACAAAATACCTGGAGGAGAACAAACCATGATCTATAGCGATAAAGTGATGGAACATTTCCAGAATCCGCGCAACGTGGGCGTCATCAAGGATGCCGACGGGGTCGGCAAGGTCGGAAATCCCGTCTGCGGAGACATGATGACCTTCACCATCAAGGTCAAGGACGATCGGCTGGCCGATATCAAGTTCCAGACCTTCGGCTGCGGAGCGGCCATCGCCGTCTCGAGCATGGTCAGCGAAATGGCCTTGGGCAAGACCCTGGAAGAGGCCATGCGGATCACGAACAGCAGCGTTGCCGAGGAACTGGGCGGCTTGCCCAAGAACAAGCTCCACTGCTCGAACCTCGGCGCCGACGCTCTGCATGAGGCCATCACGGATTATAAACAGAAGCGGGGCCCTGCGGTCGCCGTCCCGGAGAAGGCCGGACACTCCCGCGAAGGGGGAGAATGCGCCTGCCCGTATTGTGACGAGCCGCTCGTGGATGAGGGGAACGAGGAATACTGCCGGAAATGCCAGATCGAGTTCGTGGAGTGCCCCGGCTGTGGAGAGCTCAATAAGAAGGGTGGAGAGACCTGCGTCCACTGCGGCGTGGGCCTCGGTGGGTGACGACCCGGCCCCAAAGTCGGAGGTCAAGGCCCAGGGAGTGTTCGTGGAACTGAAGGAGATCGTCCGCGAGATCGGCAGACTCAAGAGGGAGAGGAACGCCGTTATCGTCGCCCACAATTACCAGCGTCCGGAGGTTCAGGACGCGGCGGATTTCGTCGGCGATTCTCTGGAGTTGAGCCAAAAGGCTGCGGGCTGGGACGCCGGGGTCATCGTCTTTTGCGGCGTCCGCTTCATGGCCGAAACGGCGGCCATCCTGGCCCCCGGAAAGACGGTCCTCATCCCTGATCCGGACGCCGGCTGTCCGATGGCCGACATGATCACCGCCGGGGAACTGAGGTCGTGGAAAGCCCGTTATCCGGGACGGAAGGTCGTCTGTTACGTCAACACATCGGCCGAGGTCAAGGCCGAATCCGATATTTGCTGCACATCCTCCAATGCGGTGCCCGTCGTGAACTCGATCCCCGACGAAGAAGTCCTCTTCGTTCCGGACAAGAACCTCGCCGCCTGGGTAGCGCGGCAGTCAGGCAAGAGGATCATCGCCTGGGACGGATATTGTTACGTCCATAACCGTTTCACGGCCGCGGACATCCGGGCCGCGAAAGCTCTCCATCCCGCGGCTGAGGTCTGGGCGCACCCGGAGTGCCCTTTGGAGGTCCTCGACCTGGCGGACAAGGTCATCTCCACGGGAAAGATGGTCCGGGAGGCCCGGGAATCCGCCCGTACGGAGGTCCTCGTGGCCACTGAGGCCGCGATCATCCATCGATTGAAAAAGGAGGGCCCGACCAAGATGTTCTATCCGGTCCGGGGATCCGCCCTCTGCTTCAATATGAAAAAAATCACTCTCGACAAGGTCCTGATGTCCCTTGAAGAGGGGACCCATAGAGTCACCGTCCCCTCTGAAGTCGCCGACAGGGCCAGAGGGGCTATCGAAAAAATGCTCAAAATTTAAGTGGGGAGGACAAACATGAGGAAAATGACCGAACAGAATGTCAAGGATGCCCTTGCCGGCGAGAGCCAGGCCCACATCAAGTACCTGGCCTTCTCGGAAAAGGCGGCCGCCGAGAACCTACCCAACGTCGCCCGGGCGTTCAAGGCCAGTTCGTTTTCCGAACAGGTCCATGCCACCAACCATCTGAAGACCCTGGCCGGGATCGGGACGACGGCCGAGAACCTGGCCTCGGCCGTCGGGGGCGAAAACTTTGAGGTCGAAGAGATGTATCCGGCCTACATCAACGTGGCCGAACTTCAAAAGGAGAAGACGGCCGGCTTTTTTTTGAACGCGGCCATGGCGGCCGAGAAAGTCCACGCCTCCATCTTCAAGAAGGCCAAGGGGGCCGCGGACAAGGACGGGGATCTGGATGCGAAACCCATCCATGTCTGCACGGTCTGCGGGTTCACGATGGAGGGAGTCGCTCCGGAAAACTGCCCGATCTGCGGCGCCCCGAAAGAGAAGTTCGTCACGTTCTAAACGCGACGTTACGGGGCCGTAGGGAAGGGTCAGTCCCTCCCCCCGTCCCGTATCATTTCCCTGAAGGAGGATTCGCATGTCATTGGAAAGGAAGCTCCAGCCCTTCCAAGTGCTGGCCGCGGCGATCGCCTCGGAGATCGATGCCGTCGCATTCTACACGAAGCTCCAGGAGAAGGTGAAGAACATCATCCTCCTCCAGAAGTTGAAGTTCCTCGCTTTCGAGGAAGAGCAGCACCGCCGGATGCTCCAGAAGCTCTTCGGACAGCGCTTCGCGGATAAGCCGCTCGAGGTCCCTAACGAGTCGCCCCTGCCGAAGCTATCGGCTTCCCTCGGAGACGATCCTCCGGTCGTCGATCTGTTCAGGGCCGCCCTCGATGCCGAAGAGATCGCCGGGGCGTTCTATGAAGGATCGGGAAAGGCTGCCGAAGACGAGGGAAGCAGGCGGTTGCTGACTTACCTCAGCCGTGTCGAACGCAGCCACGCGGCCATGATCCGGTCGGAGCTCGACCTGCTCGTCAAGTACCCGGATTATTACGCGGTGGAGGACTTCCACATCGGCCAGGACCTCTTCCACGTCGGTCCGTGATCCCGGAAGAAGAACGGATGAAAAGCGCCAGGGTACGCGTTCCGGAGATCATCAAGGTCCTCCGCCGGGAATTCCCGGAAAGTCGGACTTCCCTCGAGTTCGAAACGCCCTTCCAGATCCTCGTGGCGACCATCCTGGCCGCCCAGTGCACGGACGAACGGGTGAATAAAGTCACCCCGGGGCTGTTCAGGAAATATCCTGCGGCTGCGGCGTTCGCTTCCGCGGACAGGGAAGAACTTGAGAACGAGATCCGGTCGACCGGCTTTTTCCGCAACAAGGCGAAGAGCATTCTCGGGGCCGCGAAGAAGATCGTCGAGGATTTCGGAGGCCGCGTCCCCGACACGATGGCGGAGCTTCTGATCCTTCCGGGCGTCGCCCGGAAGACGGCCAACATCGTGCTGTCCGCGGGGTACGGCAAGGCCGAAGGCATCGCCGTGGACACCCATGTCCGGAGGTTGGCAGGGCGGCTCGGCCTGAGCAGGGAGTCCGACCCGGAGAAGATCGAGCGGGACCTGATGAGGATCGTGCCCCGGGAGGACTGGCTGGACCTCAATTCCATGCTCGTCGACCACGGTCGGAAAACATGCCGGGCCCGAAAGCCCGACTGTCCGACTTGCCCCATTCGGCATCTCTGCCCTTCAGCTAACAAAACAGAAGGGGTCAGGTCTTGACATTGGACAATCTTGTCCGATGTCAAGACCTGACCCCTGGTTCGTTTGATTGATGATTAAAGACGCGATGCTCTGGAAGGCCCTCGATGAGTGCGGGGTCTCCTGTGCCCTCTGCGCCCACCGGTGCGAGATCGCTCCCGGGAAGTTCGGCGTCTGCGGCGTGAGGCGGAACGACGGGGGCAGGCTCGTCACGCTCGTCTACGGAGAGGTCATCGCCGCTCATGTCGATCCCATCGAAAAGAAGCCTTTCCATCACTTCCTGCCGGGCACGACGTCGTTCTCGATTGCCACCGTGGGCTGCAACTTCCGCTGCGGATTCTGTCAGAACTGGGAAATCTCCCAAGCCACGAAAAAGAACGGGGCCGGCCGCAAGGGAGTCAAGCTCATGCCGGAAGACGTGGTCCGGGAAGCCGTCGCCCGGGGCTGCCGGAGTGTTTCCTACACCTATACCGAGCCGACCATCTTTTTCGAATATGCTTATGAAACAGCCAGGCTGGCCCGGGAGAAGGGCCTCCGTAACAACTTCGTGACCAACGGCTACATGACGGCCGAGGCCCTCGAAATCATTCATCCTTTCCTTGACGCCGCCAACGTCGACCTCAAGGCATTCAAGGACGAGACCTACAAGAAAGTCTGCAAGGCCCGGCTGGGACCCGTGCTGGATTCCATCCGCCTCATGAAGCGGCTCGGGATCTGGGTCGAGGTGACGACCCTGGTCGTTCCGGGGCTCAACGACGGTGATGAGGAGCTCGCGGCGATCGCCCGTTTCCTTGCCGGCGTCGACCCGGCCATTCCGTGGCACATCAGCCGCTTTCATCCGGACTATGAATACACGGAGGCGGCCGCGACCCCCGTCCGGACCCTCGAGAGAGCCTTCGATCTCGGAAAAAGGGAAGGCCTGCGCTTCATCTACGTCGGGAACGTTGGAGGCCTTTCTGAGGATACCCCTTGCTCGTCGTGCGGCAAGGTCCTCATCCGCCGCCGCGACTTTGATGTCAGCGAAAACCTGATGAACGGTGCGAACTGCCCCTTCTGCGGCGCCTCCGTTCCCGGCGTTTTCTGATCTTGAGAAGAAAGAATCTTATCGGCGATTTTAGGAGGTCTCCTCATCAGACGCTCCAAAAGATGGCTTGATACCTATGACCCACCCCTTATGATAAAATAACCGTATGGAGCGCTACCGGATTCTGCCGCATACCGCCGATGGAAAATTCCAAGCCTATGGAGAAACGCTCGACGAGGCCTTTGCGAATGCCGCCCTGGCGACAGCGTCGTTGATGTGGGACTGGACCAAGGTCGAGTCGAAAGTCGGTTTCGCGGTCCGCGTCCGGGGGAGGGATCTGGAACAGCTCCTGGTGAAATTCCTGGGCGAGGTCATCTACTTGATGGAAACACGGCGGTTTCTGCTGGCCGGGGTCTCCGGCTTGAAGATCGAACGGGAAGAGGAGAGCTACAGGATCGAAGCGGCGTTCCAGGGGGACGAGATCTCCGGGCGCTATGAGATCTTCGGCGACGTCAAGGCCGTCACGTATAACGATATGAGGATCGAGGACTGTGACTGCGGCGTCTGCACCGTCCAGGTCGTCGTGGATATGTAGCCGGGAAGGCGGAACGGGGAAAAGATGGGGCTCACGGAACTTGTGAAGATCGACGAGAACACTTGGGAGATCCCGAAACAGGGTGAGATGAGGGTCCCGGCCGTCATCTATGCCTCAGCCCGGCTCCTTCAAGACATCAAGCATGATCTGACTCTCGAACAGGCCCGCAACGTGGCCTGCCT
>Ga0315275_10005867_pt1 | contig 11689 bp, 1 predicted proteins | sample YL17G03_0_MG_FD_205557 | JGI IMG/M metagenome (GOLD analysis project Ga0315275, IMG submission 205557) | Sediment microbial communities from Yellowstone Lake, YNP, Wyoming, USA - YL17G03_0 | ecosystem: Environmental > Aquatic > Freshwater > Lake > Sediment | place: USA: Wyoming | collected... | reverse complement strand
GTGAACCCAGGGGACCAACGGGGTCAACAGGTTGAGAAGACAAACATTTCATACATCAAGGTCATAAACGCCCTCGGGAACGCAGCGAGCTTCACAAGCAGCGAGAATGTTTTTCTGAGCCACAATGGCATCAATAAGCTGAAGATAGACAGCATATCATCTGTGAACCTTGTGATATCTAACTCCGACAACGTGGCTCACACATTGAAATTTTACAGTCACAACACCAACCACCAGATAAAGGACCCTATAACTGTGACTGCAGGCAACTACACCACATTGCTGATATCTCAGAGCATGGATATCGAGGACATCACTGTGAATACGAACAATAAGCTTGAATTGAACTACAATTCCGTCCTGATTTCCATTCCTCCATTGCAGTCAGCGACAATAGCATTGCCTGTCGATGTAACAGGCTTATTCTCAATTAAGGAGAATTCAAGGAACTTCACTCTGACAGTCAATGTAATTAACCACGGCCAGGATTTGCCGAAAGCCCCTTTGTTCGGGCAGACTATGGATCTGGCGGTCCAGAGGGTATACGGGCTTCTGTCATCCGAGATTCTCGCAAGGATGAGAGAATATGCCCATAACGGGATTGTGCCGGCCATAGTCCCGACATTCTCCGATGTAAAGGTGAGTATAAGATCATCATCGATGTCTCCCGAGGTGCTGAATGTGACAGCCGGTTCGAATGTCACATGGCTCAATATCGATAACGCACCGCACACACTCAATTTCACAGTGATGAATTACACCCCATTCTGCAATGCCTCAAACTCGTCGTACAGGTGCCAGTATGTTTCCGAGAGAAGGGTGTGCCAAGCAGCAGTGAAGGATCCTGCTCTCGCATGCTACACTTCAGAAGATTCCAATACAGTGCAATGCACCGATGCACCAGGGTATGCGAACGAGATTGACTGCAGGGTCAATGCCCAATCGGTCGGAGGAGTTTGCGAGCTCAGGATAAATATGTCAAACAGCTCAAAGTTCTGCGTATTCAACAGCGCCACAAAAACATGCACCATTAATTCAACAATAGCTAATTCGGGATTGGAACTTAATTGCATACCGGATCTCTTAGCATCCATATGCGTAGCTACCTTCCCGCCGGTACAAGTTCCCGAAGGTTATTATGCTCCGGAATGGAAGGACTGGCCCGCATACCTTCCTTTCTGCAACAGGGCATCATCTCAGAAATGCAACGTCTCCCAGTATGCGATAATGAACTTCCCGGACACAGTGTCATGCACAGGCCCCGGCACTGACGGCAAGTGCATAATCGCATCGACATTCCTTGACGATGCGAACTCCACTCACTGCAAATATGTCAATGGCACAGGCACTCCCTATTCTTTCCTAGTGACTCTCGAGAGGGCGAAGAAATACAACGCTTCCAACATGGATGGCTTCGCAATCTGGAATGTCACAGACATGACAATAAACAAGTCTGGCATAGTGAATGTGCTGAGGAAGGATGTGAATGTGATGGTAGGATACGAGAAATTGTCGCCGCAGGTGGCAGAGCTTGATGCAAGGTCTTTCATAACATTCGCAAGCTACGTGGATGAGGCAAACACATTACAGGCAATCGAGTCATCCGAGTCAGGCGCCACAACAACATCCCAGGCAGTTGTTCCTGAATTCGGAAGCCCGACCGCAGGAGCCCCAGGATATTACGCATGGTTCCCGAGCACTGGCGCGGAGGGTGTGAGATTCTCCAGCACCTTAGGGGAGACCAATGTGGTATACAGCACATCAAACATAACGCTTGATCTCAAGGTGTCGGACGAAGGATACAAGTATCTTGGAAATAATGTGACCACAATATCAGTGCATCCTGGGAGCGATGTGTGCTTCAGCAGCGATGATGAGAGGCAGGTGAAGATACTCAAGAATGGGGCAGTGATAGGCATCGGCGATGCATCTGGCGTACCTCCGAATCCTGCAAATGTCTGTGTGCCCATGCTGAATTGTGTGACGAGGCCGGGTGATGTGAATGCAGTGGAATGCAGAGGACAAGTCAACTCAACATCCCCTGTCTGCGAATACAAGATCAAGGATACACCTGATGGGAGGAGCAGGGCATGCCAACCAATCCCCGGGCAACGGGGATGCACATCCAAATCCCCTGGTAACCTGGCGTGCTATGGTTCACCTCCTTTTGGAGATTATTGTTTTTATTATCCTCTTACAAGTGGAGACGCTTGCAATGCGGCATGTGTGCCTAAGGACTCGGGCTTGGGCCTGACATGCAGCAATGATGCCGGCTCCAATTGCGCATTCAAGCCAACCTCGCTGCCGACCAATGATGTCATAACATCTGACGACTTTAGATGCAAATTTGTTGGCAGTCCACCCACTGGCTGCAATATCAATCAAGAGATTTCATTCCTGACAGACATGAAATGCATATTCCAGTCGGACAAACAAGCAAAATGCTATATTGATCCGCTGCAGCCCAAGAGCGCCGATATAGGCGACAATTACCAAGGCGCAGGAGGATCGGATGAGTACTGCTCCAGGAATTCAGTTCCCCGTTGCAATGCCGGGAACGTGAACTGGACTGTGTATGGCCTGCCGGGGCCGTGGTGCGGCAGCGAAAATCCATCCATCCCGAGCGGTCCGAACATCCCGGCATCGTCAGGGAGTCATACCTGCGGCAGCAACTGCGTTATCGGAGGCAGCTGCACCATAACTCGCGATTGCACTATCGCATCAGGGACCTACACTTTCACCAGCTTCACAATAAATGGAGGAAAAACATTGACAGTATCACCCTATTCTGATCCCTCTGTGGATGGCGGAGCAAGCGGCGGCACCGGAGGATGGGGGACAGCAGATTGCAGTTGCCAAGGACAGCCAGGAGGGCCGGGAGGCCGGGGAGGATTAGCTTTCAATAAGGGTGCGACCGGAGGCTCTGCTGGGCCCACAAACGGAGGAGCGGGCGGAAGTACGGGCGGAAGGATAAAGATAACAGCGCAACAAATCACAATCAACGGTAATCTCCATGCAGACGGGCAGGCGGGAGCAACAGGCGACACCGGGGCAGTGAATTGGTGCGCTTCACAAGTATCCTCGGATCATGGCGAAGGGGGCGGAGGCGGCGGAGGAGGCGGCGGAGGAGGTTACATTTATCTTAAATCCACTGGCACCACCAACGGCTTCACAGGCAGCGGCAGCATATACGCTCAGGGCGGAGCTGGAGGCAACGGCGGTCCTGGAGGGGATGATGATGATTGCGGCTCAGGCATGTTTGAGTGCCTTACATGCACAGCGCCAGACTCCGGCGGAGGTGGCGGAGGCGGCGCTGCTGGCAACGGAGGTTTCATAGTCATTGACGCTGTGAGCGGATCCTTCGATATAAATCATCTCTATACATCCGGCAGCACAGCTGTGGGGGCAGGAGGCGACGGTCCTGGTAATGCTCAAGAAGGAACCTCGGGAGAGATTGGCGAGGGTGGCGGTCGATGGGTCAGGCCAGGGGTGTATGGATTTTGGACAACTCCGGGCATTGACACATGCACAGCGAGGACATCCAGCGTCCTGTGCGTGCCTAAGGCTGACGAGCCATGGAAATGCTCATATTCTTCGAGCGGCATAGCGCCTCCGAAGGTCTGCACCCCGCCCCCAGCTCAATCCTGCCCGTGCGTGAGCTGCGACCAGAAATACATGGTTGGAGGGATCTATAGGCAAGGGGCTAGCGGTCCGACAGGTTCATTGAGTGGGAAAATAGAACCGAATTACAACTGCTCGGCTAGCTTAGAGGGATGCACGCTTTGGCCAGGTTACACTCCATGCAAGTACAGCGACCCGAATTGCTACTGCACATTAGGCACCACCAGCACATGCGTAACCAAGCAGCCCTACAAGGGAGTGGACTGCTTGTTCACTGGAACATCATGCGTGCTGGCATCCACATGGTCATATGAGGACACCAAGGGACAGATATGCGGCCTGAATCCAACAGGGAACTGCGAGTCATTGAAGTATGGCGTGACATGCACAGATCATGGATCCAATGATGCAGTCAACAATGATGGAGTATGCTCTATTGATACATACGTGCCGAAGTTCTGCTGGAAGGCGCAGGATGCGGGTGAATATTTCGCAGAGGACACAAAGACAGGGATGAGGACAAGGATACAGGTCTACAGCAGGGAGAATCCACTGAGCATAAGTATAGGTAAGGGATACATATTCCCGTCGACCACTTATACTTCTCCCAAGAGCGAAGTGTGCTTCATAAGCAGCGATGGCATAAGGCACAGGCTAAAGGTGGTAGCGGCGATGGGAGAGCACATACAAGAGAATCTATGGGTAGACAGCAGCTACCAGTGCTACAACATAAATCAAGGGGACTGGATAATAAGGCTCAATGATTTTATTAACAGCCAGACTACAGGCATAATCAAATCTGAGGTGCAGGACAAGACAGTGAAGGTCAAGTTCAGGATGTTCGACCCGGATCTTTCCATACTCAGGCCCGTGATAGGCACCCTCACATTCAGGAATGTAGACACCACACCCCAGACGATATGCGGCCCTGTGTGGAGCGCACCAGGATGGTATTCATACTTGTTGGATGGCGGAAATGAGACCAAGGAACCCGCAGGAATGACGAGCACTATAACCAACATCCCGCAGGGTACCGTAGCAGGCCTATGCGGAGAATATGGCGCAAATGCCAAGCAAGCATCATTGAGTGTGACTTTCCCGACATATCTCACAGACCTGAAGATATCATACTCATTCAAGGACAATGGCATGGTGTTCATCAACGGCAATCTGCTTGTCTCAGACACAAACAAGAAGTGCGCAGAGACATCGGGAGGATTTTTCTCTTCGACAAGGTCAGTGAATGTGCCCCTAGGTTATCTCAACCTGGCGGGCGCCAACAACATCACTTTCCTGATGTGCGGATGCGGCACGAACATGGGTATTAAATCGAGAATGGAGTTTGGCTGTGTCGCAGAGACTTCCGGTTCCGACCCCACGAATCCAACCACCCTGTCATGCATCACCTCGCAGAAGAACTGCGACAACATAATAGGGATGGCGGGCATAGCGCCTCCGAAATACACCATCATGCCTGGAGAAGAGAGGAAGATATCTCCGGGCATAGTAGACACTGCAGGAGCGTATGTGTTCATACATCACACAACCCCGAGGGCATTCGTACTCTATACTAAGACATGCGAGGGTGACGACCTCACAGGGATAGCGAGCTCAGTGGGGAGGCATGAATTGCTCGAGTATTCATTGCCCATATGCGAATACGGCGGCATAGAGGACTGCACACCATATAATCCGTTCGGAATCTCGACCACAGCCATAATCACCACCGAATCCAATTTGAATCTCTCAAATGCTGAGCAGAGGAAGTGCGCTTTCGACCAGGTGGCTGCCATAACAGAGAATTGCCCAACATGCGCTGCGGCATTGTATGTCGGCAACGCAAACACCAGCAAGATAGGATCAATATTCTCGCTGGCCAGGATAAACGATACAAAGAGCATCCCGAACCTTGTGGCCATGTCTGCCATTCTCAATGAGTACAATACATGCGACATCCATACGATATTCGATGAGAAGAGGAATGCCTCGAAATATATACTATACAACATATCCAGCCGGTACAACAAGTCAATCGCATCATTGATACTCGACTTCGGAGTGAATGAGAGTGGATGCTGGACAAATGAGACAATAAACAATGCGATCAGTGCTTTATATGACGAGATAATACCGCAGATCGCCGGCAGCGGGATAGTGGGCCTTGCAGCCAGCTGCTTAAAGGATCCGTGCCCCGCAGGAGATTACGGGTTCCTGGACAGGTCTGGCAGGAATAAGAATCTCTCAAGGGAATGGTTCGTGGAAGGCTGCGGCAAGTATTATTACTATGCAGAAGGCCTGACGCTGACAACGTTCTCTTCGCAGGACAGGGCATCGTCCATGTGCGACCCGTCAAGGATGTTCATGATGATGCAGCAGATGAGATGCCTGCTCGAGCAGGTATCGGCAGCGAACAAATGATCGGCAGAGGATTATACTATTTAAAAGATATGATAATATGAAGGGAAAACAATGAAATCCGGGAATCATAGGCTTGAACTGGCATTTGCATTATCTCTCCTGCTCGTGCTGTCACTCATTAGCATCTCCACAGCAGTCAACATATGCCCTGTAGAGAAGAAGCCCACAGAGATGTCAATCACTCATTCGCAGCTGCCAAAGAACGAGCCCCTCGGGGTATTCAACAACAAAATAAAATTCGAGATACTGCTCGAATGGATGGATAAGGCCACTGGCGAGAGAGGTCCGCTGCCAGGAAAGAATGTGACTGTCACCATGATGATCCTTGACAAGTACCTGAAGATGCGGGCAGACGGAACCTTCCAGCTAGTGAGCGAGGAATCGAATTTTGTTCTGCAGACCGATACAAACGGAAAAATAGCCAGGGAGGTGGTAGTGGATCCATTCAATCCCAAGAAGATATCCTATTCAATAACAGCTGATTTCATCCCCGTCACAAAAGATGCTTACATAGGGAGCACAGCCAACGCCAAGTACACCCCGACCTCAATGCCCTTGTTCAGCCTTGCAGCCTGCCTCCCCTTGGTGCTTGTACTTGGCATGCTGATGGCAGCCATGTATGTGTCGGGAAGGAATCCATTGGGCGCTCTTGACTTATCAAGGGCAGCGTTCAGGGTGCCCGGAGTAGAGAGGAGGGCAGTCAAGCAAACAATAAAGGCTATGGGATCCGGCATAGCCCAGGGGGTTGGCGGTAAGCTCGGAGAGATTGCAGGCAGGCAGCTCACTAGGGTCGCCACAAGTAGACTGAGGATATTGAGCGGTGCAGCGCTCAATGTAGCTTTGAAACCAAAGACGATATGGGCAGTCGGCAAGGGCGCAGCGAAGACAGTATATGCTGTAGGGAAGTTCATTGTGAAGGCTCCGATTGAGGCTTACAAGAATGTGACTAAAGAAGTACCTAAAGTCAAGAAATCCACAGATGCCAAGCAAGTGCAACCAGCAAAGAAAGAGGCGACATTGCAAAGTAAAGAACAAACAGCGCAAATGATGAAAAATCTTGGACTTCCTACCAATGAGAAGCTCAAGGCCGGGCAGAGGGAGCAAGCAGCAAAAGAAAGGATCCAAGGGACCGAGGCGGCTGGAGTGCTTCCAGTCAATCTTATAAGTTTAAAGTTCAGCGTAGCGAAGAGCGGAAAAGAATTAGTCGACAACTTGCGAAATATCGGACTTGGAATAAGCGAGGAAACAGCGGCCGCACGTGATGAACTAAAACAAATATACCTAGTCCAAATTAAAGATTATTTCAATAGGCTATTCACTGGAGATTTATCTGTCCTTGGCAACCTCACTGCTGGAGAGAGGTCCACGGCCCTGGGTGCCAAAGCCGGAGTACAGGCGAAATCGATGAGAGAACTAGCGGAATGGATCGCTAAGAATAACCCCTGGTCAACTACAGAAGTTCCTAGAGTCGAAACCGCCCGCCAAAAATTAGATAGGAAAGAGATAAGCAAATGGTCATTTAACATCGTTATGGATGAAGTTAATACCCAGGAAAAGTCTCGTGCAGGCGAGCATTACGATCCTTCGAGAAATAAGGTTCTTTCAGGGGGAGAGATTTATTCCAGGTCTGAAAATGTAAAACGCATAAAGAATGAGATGGAAGAGGCCGGAACCAAATGTTATGATCATATCAACGAAAACACGAAAAATATAGGGGAAAAATATGGGAAAGAGGCCATAGCAAGGCTGAAGGAGGAGATAGGGGAAAAGCGTGCAAACAAATTCATCTCAGGGAGCATTGAGGAGAGAAAGGAACTTGCGCATATATCCGAGATTAATTTGAAGAAAGTGACCGATCTAGTCACAGGGATATACACTAATGAGGAACGTATCAAGGGCATTCTTAAGGGGAAAGGATTCTCGCAAGATAAAATAGATAACATAGTCTCAGAGACCATTGTCAACAAGGCAACGGCCAAGCAGCTGATTGAGAAATTCCCAGAGCTTGCCAAAGATGAGAAGCTTGTGAACGGATTCGTCAAGGAGACAGCCAAAACCCTTGAGGCCTTCGAGAAATTCAAAGGTCTGCTAGATAAAGTTATTGAAATGAATAATTATTTTGTCAATGCAAAGGCAGAAGAGAAATTCGTGAGAGATATTTACACGGCAGCAAAGGATTTCACAAAAACATCGAATAAGAATCCCGGCAAGGCATACCAACAATCTAAAGGCACTGCGGTATCCCCTGCCGAGGCGATCGAATGGATCACGACCAATGAGAATAGGAAAATATACGCCAAATATACAGAAGCTGAGCGCGAAGTAGGGGCCGTATACGCCGCTGTCAGTCTGAAAAAAGATGAAATCTCCCTTAAACATATTCTCGAAGACAACAACCTCAGCCCCAAAGTCGACGTGGAAAGAGTCAAGGAGAAATCGACAAAGCTGCTCGGGGAAGATATCAACAAATACATAGATACTGGGGGGTCCTTCAACCTGATCGGGATAAATGCGGGGAGGATTAGCTGGACGGAACAGCAGGGCATAACTCCCAATGGGAATCCGATAATGGTAGAAATGAATCTGTCTAAAGCAGATGCTGAGAAATTCGCCAAAGGTCTGGAAAAGGTCAAATTCACAGATTATCTAGATAAGGACATGAAGCCGAAGGAAATGAAGCTGCAGGACATCAATGAAAAGATGCTCGGCAGTATGGGGATCTCGGACAAAGGCATTGAGAAAATATTAGGTGAATTGAAGAATGAGAAATCAGAGATCAGGGCGAATATAGCAAACTCCCTCAAGATAATCAATGACAATGCAGAGAACTACCTGGGCTATGACCTTGGCCAGCTCAATGGCGGGAAGATCACTGCCAGGATGCAACAGAAATTCAATGAATTAGGGTTTGATAGCAAGATCTCGGAGAATATGCGGGAATTCGTAGAGACGGGGAGCAGCGATTCCATAAGGAATGTGATACTTGCCCTTGACCCTTCTCTTGCCGAGCCCGACAAGCTAAAGGAGGCCGACAAGCTAGTGGCAGAGACTACAGCCTATGTCAGGATGACAAAGGAGAACGGGACTCTGCTCGCAGGATTCCTTGAAAGCTGGATGACTGGAGGAGAAAGGAATGCATATGAGCCGATGCTTGAAAAGTTGAGAGAAGGAAAGATTGAGGAAATGGGCAAAGCCCTCAAAGGTTTTGTAAGGGAGAAAGACATCACACCTGAAGATTTCGAAAAATATGCAGAAAAACTCACAGATTTCACACCAAAGGGACTCGGGTTTAGGATGATTGATAACCTGAGGAACCTATCGCTTTCTGCAGCGGAGGCAGGCCTTGATATACCCAAGATGAAATTGTTGACGGATTCTGAAAAGATAGCCGGTGCTGAACTCCCAAGCGTATTCGAGGAGCTACTATCGAATTTGAATAATGGCAAAATGAGCCCAATTTCGGCGAAGATAGGGGCAGAGGGAGCGATGGCAGACAGAAAGATACCGGCCATCCTTTCTTTAGTAGATGGCAAACCGATATCTTCTGATGAGGTCCAGGCATACAACACTGCCGCAAAACTCAACTACTATGCAGGGGCCAAACTAGAAGAAGAGATAAAGCAGACTGTCATCGCAACAAATAATCCGAAATCAAAGGAGCCGATAGAGAGTGCATATAAGGTCAGTAAGGATAATGAGCTGAAAGAATTGACGAATAATATAGCGGATGCAGCAAAAGACCTGAAGTCCGGAATAGAGATCACCAGAAAGGAGGAGATATACACATCTAAAGATAATCCTCTTGACAAGAGTGTTGTCGAAAAAAAAGAAATGGCCCTGGTCTACTATGAGAATGTGGATCAAACATCAGAACTTTTCAGGCGTACCGCCAATAATGATCTTGCAAGCTGGAAGCCCGATCCCAAAAATGAGTCATTTGTGCACAAAAACAGTGTGAATGATGGGGGATACATAGATTTCAAGAATGAGGAACTGGCCAAACAAAGGCTAAATGCACTGGTAATCAGCGCCATGGAGAACAAGGCTCCTTTCGAAAATATATCAAACAGCGAGATAACATTAAATGGTGTCAATATAAAAGTAGACAAGGACAAGCTCTACATAACCAGGAAGAGAACTATGATCGACAAAATATTCAGCAAATCCAGTTCCGACACATCTTCCTCAGCTTAGTTAGTATAATCATTTTAATCAAGTCTAATTCGGGGTGCATTCCCATATCCCGCCTGCGCAGCAGACTCCTATTCTTCCTACACCCCCTATGAGCTGACAGTTGAGATCGCAGCAGCACTGCGAACTGTTTGTGCATATGGACCCTGTCCCTTTGCAGGTGCCTGCTCCAAAACGAGGATCAGTGCATTTCGTACCATCCGCGACACAGTTGTTTGTGCAGAACGGATCAATCACATCTATGCACGGCTTCAGGGTTCCTGTGAAGCCGCAATCTATGGTCCCGCAATTCGGATTGCTCCCTATGCATGCTCCGAATGCCCCCGCCTGCGTGCATGTTTTTATCCCCGGGCATCCACCACCTATCTGGCAGGACTGTGTTGTCCCAGGTGAGCACGTCCCCATGCAAGCTCCTATCGAATTCACACAACACTCTCTGGCAGAGTCCCAGCAGCATCCGCTGACTGCATCCCAATTCGCTCCCGCGGGACAGCAGGCTCCTCCAGAGCATAAAGATGATGAGCAATTGGAATCCTCTGAGCATTCGAGACCCCTGCCGCCGCACTGTGAATTTGTTGATAGGCTGCAGATACTGCATTGGTCATTGTTAGTGCAGCCTCCAGGCTCCTCTCCACCACTGCAGCCACCTTTCGAGCATGTCGAGTCTCGACAGTCAGAATTCCCGTTCCCTGGGTTGCACCTCCCCGGGCCACTCCCACAAAAACCATCTTCGCTGCAGGTCTTGCATTCATTACTGCCTCTGCAGCACTCTGATCCCGAAGGACATTTCCCATCGCTGCTGCAATTGGTTTTGCACCCTCCCTCGCTGCATAGTTTAGGGCAGTAAGTGTCAAGCGGATTGCCGTTCTCATCGCAGCATTCCGAAACACCATCCAGGCATTCATAGCAACACAAATCAACCTGATTCCCTGCTACCACCAGCGATTTGCAGTTGTTTGAGCAGCATTCAGAGCTGTTGCTGCATGTCAGGAATGCGCTCTTGCATGGGGGATTAATGCCGCATTCATTGGTGTAAGGGTTGCACAGGAATCCACAGCAGCAGTCCCCATTGCTGCCACATAATTTTGGGTTTTTGCATGATGTGCATTTGCTTGAAGTGACATTGAATCCGCATCCTGTCGGGCACGAGCTGCAGTTTGTTCCTGAGAAATTGCTGCATGGCTCGCATCTCCCATTCAAGCAGCCATAGTTTAGACAGCACGATACTGCGGGACAATCTCCTATTGGGGGATTTTCACATTCCTCCCTCTTCGAAATAGGATCGCATTTGCTCGTAGATGTATTGCATTCGTATCCACAGCAGCATTTGTCTGCTCCGCAGGTGACTGGATTTATGCATGATGTGCATTTGCTTGAAGTGACATTGAATCCGCATCCCCTTGGGCATGAGCTGCAGTTTGTTCCTGAGAAATTGCTGCATGGCTTGCATTCTCCCGTG
>Ga0315275_10005866_pt1 | contig 11689 bp, 14 predicted proteins | sample YL17G03_0_MG_FD_205557 | JGI IMG/M metagenome (GOLD analysis project Ga0315275, IMG submission 205557) | Sediment microbial communities from Yellowstone Lake, YNP, Wyoming, USA - YL17G03_0 | ecosystem: Environmental > Aquatic > Freshwater > Lake > Sediment | place: USA: Wyoming | collected... | reverse complement strand
GTCCTTCATGAGAGGACAAAATCACAGAACAGTTAACCCGGACAAACTCTCAGACCATCTACACCATGAGCGGGAGGTGCTTGACAGGCCTCCCCTTCCGGCTCTATCATGCCGCCGAAAACGGGCGGGCCTCAGCTTTCGCAGGAGGAAAAAACGTGGGCCGAACGTACTGGAAGCTTCTCCTCCTCATCTTGACCACCTTCGCGGTCTCTCTTCTCTTCTCCGGCGGCTCTACTGCTGCCAGCACCAACCTCCGCTACCTCGCCATCAACGTCGGCAATGCCTCGCCCCAGTACGGCTGCTGGGAGTACAAGCTCTGCCGCGCCCAGGATGTCCAGAACCTCCGCAACTACATCGCCACCTGGAACCCGGACGTCATCATGCTCTCCGAGGTCTACCGGGCCGCCCAGCTTACCGGTACCGCCAACAACGGCCCAATCCTCCCCGCGGGCTACACCGGCATGTGCGGAGAGAGCCGCGACCGCAATACCGGCGCCCTCGTCTCCTGGGATGCCTCGAACGCCTCCCACGAGCACGAGTGCGTCGCCTGGAAGACCTCGCGCCTCACTTACGTCGAAGGCAGCGCCAAGTCCGCCTACGGCCGCAACGACTCCTACGGCAAGTCCAACTGCAACTACGACTTTACGGGCTTCCGCGTCAAGCTCGTCCTGGACGGCGGGTCCACGATGACCGCCGTCGCCGTCCATCCTGACTCCGGCAACTCCAGCTGCCGTACAGAGGAGATCGGCCGCTACTGGTCGACCCTGGCCGACGGCTCGTCCGTCATTATCGGCGGCGACTGGAACACCGATTCCGACAGCCAGATCCAGCGCCCCGGGTCCTTCAACATCAACTACCTCCGCGGCCAGCACTGGAACATCGCCAATCACTCCAACGAGTACAGCGCCGTCTACCTCGGGGGCCTGCTCAAGTACAAGTACGACCATACCTTCTCCAACTTCGGCAGCGGCTGCACCACCTGTGGCGGCGCCTACGGCACCGCCAACCTTACCTACGGCTCCGCACTGGGCAGCTACGACGGCCACCCCCGCGCCGACGCGGGCGAGGGCATGGACCACCGCCAAATCCTGGTGGACCTGACCTTCCCCTAGACCGCCCTGGACCCGCCGGGAAGCCGTTCCCCACCCGCCGCGGGTGGGAAGCGCACACCCGCTTGACAGCCTTAGGAACGAATGGTATCGTTTTGCCGCTGCAGGGGGGCCTCTCCTCCAGGGCATTAAGTCCTCCGTGACGAGGCCCTCTATTCTTAACGGCGGGGGGAAATGCGCCAACCAGCCCGCGCTGGCAATCTCTGGCTCGCCAAGACCCTGTGGGACCTGGGGGCAGTGCAGTTTGGCGACTTCACCCTGGGCCGCAGCACCTTCCACTCGCCCATCTACATCAACCTCCGCCTGCTCATCAGCAAGCCGCGCGCCCTCAGGCGGGCCGCTCGCCTCATGCACGATGAGGTGCGCAGCCTCCAGAGCATGCGCCGCCCTCACGTTGCGCCCTTCGACCGGGTGGCAGGCATCCCCTTCGGTGGGCTCCACCTGGCCACCGCCTTCTCCCTCATCTCCAACACCCCTATGGTCTACATCCACCCCGCCAAGGAACGTGATGCCGCCACGCCCTTCCTGGAGGGCATCTACAACCGCGGCGAGACCGTCCTCCTCCTTGACGACCTCACCACCAGCGGCGGCAACGTCATCGAGGCGGCGGCCTTCCTTGGCCTCTCCGGTCTGAAGGTAAAGGACATCGTCGTGCTGCTGGACCGGCAAGAGGGGGCCAAGGAGCGGCTCAAGCTCAACGGCTACAACCTGATCTCGATCCTCGGCCTGGAGTCACTGCTCAACTACCTCATGGCCAGCGGCAAGATCGAGGAAGACTGGTACCGCAAGACCATCGACTACATGAGCTCCCGCCGCGCCGACTAGCGCGATACGGGCCCGCCACCGCCTCCGGAAGCTATCGCTGTAACGACCGGCGTGATCACGGCGTCTCCCCTCTTGGAGCGCCTGCCTGGATAGGGGTGCGTCTTTGACGCTCCCCAATACAGGTGCTAGCCTAAACGCGACAGCCTGCCCACGAGCAGAACCCGGCCCGCGACCGTGGGCAGCAGGAAGGAGCACGATATGAGGATCTTCCCCGTGGCCCTGGCCGTCATCCTGGGGGTGGCCCTCTTGGCTGCCTGCGGCGGCGGGGAGGACGAGGAGACTGAGGATGAGGGCGCCACTGCCACGGCGGCCGCCCCGGCCTCTGGCGACGTCAGCGCCACAGGCACCCCGCAAGTCGGCGCCACCGGCACCCCGCGGGAGGGATCGCCCTCCGCCAGCCCCAGCGGGAGCAGCAGCAGCGCTCAGACCGTGGGCTGCGACTTCCCTTCGGATATCGAGAGCTTCCGCTTCGAAATGACCATGAAGGCCAACCTGCCCACGACACCTGAGGCCGAGACGCCGGAGTCCGAAGAGCCCCTGGGCGATTTCCTGGGAGCGCTGAGCGGCCTCATGGGCGACATGAAGATGGAGGGCGCCGTCATAGCCCCCGACCGCAGCTCCATGGAGATGACCGTCGGCGGCCACGAGTTCGGCTCCTTCGTGCAGATCGGATCTAAGTCATGGATGAAGGTGGCCGGACTGACGGACTGGACGGAGGAGCCGGCTTCCGAAGGGTCGGAGCTCCTCTTCTCTCCGATGGACTTCTGTGAGACCGCCGAGGAGGACCTCTCCTCCGCCCTGTCTGGACTGGAGGGCGAAAAGGAGACTGTGAACGGAATCGAGACCGCCCACTACCATCTCGACCAGGCCGACCTGACGTTCTTCCAGGAGTTCCTGGGTGGCTCAGAGGACCTCCCCGACGAGTTCAATATGGATGTCTGGCTGGCCGAAGACGGCGACTGGCCCGTGCGCATGAACTTCGCGGCCAGCGGTAAGGACGACAACGGCCAGCCGCTTAGCTTCGACATATCCATCGAGTTCAAGGACTTCAACGACAGCAGCATCAAGATCGAGCCACCCACATAGGACGATCGCCGCTATGGCTGAAGGCCGTCCTTCCGGGGAAGGACGGCCTTTCCTTTGTCGCCGCTGGTATCTACAGGAGGCGTCGGAGCGGCTTGCGACCGGGACGGGGGTCGTAGTTGGCCTTGAACATTTCCAGCTTGTCCCGCTGGATGAGGTACTTCCCTGCGAAGAGGATGGCCGGGACCTTCTTTTGCTTGATCAGACGGCGCAGGCTCTGGGGATGGATGTTCAGGGCTCGCGCCGCTTCCACCAGGTCCAAGTAGTCGTCAAAAGGAGTGTTCACCATCGCGTCCCTTCACTTCAGCATGTGTGGAGAAGCGCTAACACGCGTGAGTAATTTTACCATGCCTGTCAAGAGCGCGGCTAGTTGTGGCCCTACTCGTAGGTGGTTTGTAGTGGGTAAGGTGAATTCTTGAAGCCATCCCGCGGGTTGAAACCCGCGGCTTCCAAACCGAGAAAGGGTGCCGCGGGATTTATCCCGCGGGGTTGTGAACCTTCATCCACCACCAGTGAACCCACTTCTGCTACTCCTTCCAGAAACCGTAGAAGTGGTGTACGGGCCCGTGCCCGCCGCCGATGGGCTTAGCGTTGCGCAGGGCCGCCGTCACGTACTCCTTGGCCCGGGCTACCGCCTCCTCCACGCTGAGCCCCTGCGCCAGCCCGGCGGCGATGGCCGACGCGAAGGTGCAGCCAGTGCCATGCGTACTGCTGGTGTCGATGCGCGGAGCAGTGTACTCGCGAAAGGTGGCCCCATCGAACAAGATGTCGACGACAACGCCACCGCCGGCGTGGCCCCCCTTCATGACCACTGCCTTCGGGCCCATCGCTACGATCTCGCGGGCGGCGCGGCGCACAGCGTCCCCATCCGGAAGAGAACGGCCCACCAGGATCTCCGCTTCGGGCAGGTTAGGGGTGACGACGGTGGCCAGCGGCAGCAACAGGTCGCGCAGCACAGTGACCGCCTCCTGCCGCAGCAGAGCGTCGCCGCTCTTGGCCACCATCACGGGATCGACCACCAGGTTGGGCAGGCGATATTCACGCAGCTTGGCCGCCACGACCTCGATGATGGGAGCACTGGCCAGCATGCCGGTCTTCACCGCGTCGGCCCCGATATCCGAGACGACGGCCTCGATCTGGGCGGCGACGACGTCTGGTGGGATCTCGTGAACCGCCGTCACCGCCAGCGTGTTCTGGGCGGTGATAGCGGTGAGCACGCTCGTGCCGTAGACGCCCAGGGCGGCGAAGGTCTTGAGATCAGCCTGGATGCCCGCGCCGCCGCCGGAGTCCGAGCCAGCGATTGTCATCACCGTCTTCATGGTGTCAACGTAGCAAAGGCCCGTAGGGGGGTCAAGGAAGGGCGGGGGAACATCCGGCCGAGTAGGGGCGCCGCTCGCTGCGCCCCATTCGGCCGCGCCTTCTTGGGCGAGGCAAGCCTCGCCCAACGCTCCTTTGGGGCCTTGCACCACTTCAGTCTTCCCCCTCCTTCCCCCACCCGCGCCTCACGCTATAATTGGGGCGAACCGTTGGAAAGGAGCTTGGCCTATGATCTCCCGCATCAGCGTCTTCACCCGTAGCAGGGAGGCCCTGGAGGAGATCACCCATCGCGTGAGCGAGGCTGTCCGTCGCAGCGGTGTGGACAACGGCATGTGCTACCTCTTCGTCCCCCACACGACGGCAGGCGTTGTCATCAACGAGAACGCCGACCCTTCGGTGGCGCGGGACATCCTCTCTCAATTCGAGTCGATGGTACCCAGCAAGGGCCACTATCAGCACCTGGAGGGCAACTCCCCCGCCCACATCAAGGCCAGCATGGTCGGTACCTCGGCGGCGGTGCCGGTGGCGAAAGGTCGTCTGGCCCTGGGGCGCTGGCAGGGCATCTTCTTGGCCGAATTCGATGGGCCGCGCGAGCGGGACGTCGTCGTGCAGGTGATGGGCGCGCCCCCCGTCAAGCGCGGCGAGGCGCCGGAGCGAGAGGCCGGCCAGCCCTGAGGAGTGAACCATGACCAGCGAACCGCAACTGGAGCAGGCCCTAGACGCGGCGGCCCGCGCCATCGTCGCCGCGCGACACGTGGTGGCCCTGGTGGGAGCAGGGATATCCGTGGAGAGCGGCATCCCACCCTTCCGCGGGCCGGGCGGCCTCTGGACCAAGTTCGGCGAGCCGGACATGCTGGACTACGAGCGCTTCAGGGAAGACCCCAAGAAGTGGTGGGAGGAGCGCATCGCCCGTACGGGCGCCATCCAGGAACTCATCGATGCGCTGTCCCAGGCCAAACCGAACCAGGCCCACTTTGCCCTGGCAGAGCTGGAGCGCCTGGGCCAGCTCCAGCACATCATCACCCAGAACATCGACAACCTGCACCAAGAGGCGGGCAGTTTCGCCATCACCGAGATCCACGGCAACCGCCTGAAGCTGCGCTGCATCGCCTGCAGCACCCGCTGGCCGCTGGATCAGTTTCCCATCGAGGAGCTGCCGCCCAAGTGCCCGCAGTGCGGCGGCCTGATAAAGAGCGATACGGTGATGTTCGGCGAGGCCATCCCCAGCGACGCCTTGGACGAATGCACCAAACAGACGCGCATGTGCGACTGCATGCTGCTGGTGGGCACGTCGGCGGTGGTCTATCCAGCAGCGGGCTTCCCTGTGGACGCCAAGATGAGCGGCGCCCGCCTGATCGAGCTCAATCCCAACGAGACGGCCCTCACTCCTCTGAGCGACATCATCCTGCGCGCGCCGGCGGGCACCTCGCTGCCGCAGTTGGTGGAGCGCGTTCGCCAGCTTGCCGCCGCCTAGACGCCCGGAACGGCAGGAAAGCGTGGAGTTCCGCTTCGACCCGCCCGAGGAAGCCTTTCGTCAGGAAGTGCGCGCCTTCCTGAAGGAGGATCTGCCCTCCGACGAGGCCGAGGAGAACAGCGAGGAGCAGTGGCAATCCTCGCGGCGGTTCATTAAGAAGCTGGCCGCCCGAAAGTGGCTGGCCATGGCCTGGCCGGTGGAGTACGGCGGCCTCAGCGCCCCCCACTGGCGCCAGCTAGTCTACAACGAGGAGATGGCCTACCACCGCGCGCCCATCGGTCTGAACCAGATGGGTGTGCTCTGGGTGGGACCGGCCATCATGCTCTACGGCAGCGAGGAGCAGAAGCGGCGCTACCTGCCCGCCATCTGCTCCGGCGACGAGATCTGGTGCACCTTGTACTCGGAGCCCCAGGCCGGCTCCGACATGGCCAACATCCAGACACGGGCAGTGGCCGATGGCGACGACTACGTCATCGACGGCAGCAAGGTCTTCGTCACCCTGGCCCATCGGGCGGAGTTCGGCTGGCTGATCGCCCGCACCGACCCTGAGGCTCCCAAGCACAAGGGGCTCAGCACCTTCATCGTCGATATGAAGGCGCCGGGCATCACCATCATCCCCATGCACAACCTGGCCGGCGTCCACTCCTTCAACCAGGTCTTCTTGGACAACGTGCGTATCCCTAAGGAGAACCTGGTTGGCGTGGAGAACCGCGGCTGGTACCAGGTGGCTGTTGCCCTGGACTTCGAGCGGTCGGGCGTGGCCCTGCCCGCCCACGCGCGCCGCAACCTGGAGGAGCTAACAGAGTACGTGAAGGAGGCCCGGGACCGCGGCCTGACCGACCGGGAGCTGGCCGTCGTTCGCCGGAAGCTGGCGGACATGGCCGTGGAGATCGAAGTGGGGAGGATGCTGGCCTACCGCATCGTCTCCCTCCAGAGCCGGGGCATCATCCCCAACTACGAGGCGTCGGCCTCCAAGCTTTACGGAACAGAGATGATGCGGCGCTTCTTCGACGCCGGCCTGAGCATCTTGGGCCTGTACGGCCAGCTCAAGCGGGACTCGCGCTGGTCGCGCGTGCAAGGACGTTGGGAGCGGGGCTACCTGGCCTCCCTGGGCGGCACAGTCGGCGGCGGCACCAGCGAGATCCAAAGGAACGTCATCGCCATCCGAGGGCTCGGCCTGCCGCGCGGATAGACGGCACGACACGCACCGGGTTCCGGCAGCATACAGACGACGTGCTGCGGGAGCACAGCCCTGACTGGCCGGAGATCGAAGAGCTACGGCGCGAGACGCACGCCAGACAGCGGCGGCGCAGGCAGGCTAGGCTTCGTGCTGGAGCTGCTTCCGCAGCTTCTGCAACGTGCGGCACAAGATCACGCGCACGTTGCTTTCCGTCAGGCCCATGACCTCGCCGATCTGAAGGTTAGTGAGCTCGGCGTCGAACTTCAGCGCCACAATGTCCTGCTCGCGACGAGGGAAGCCGCGGAGATGCTTCATGATCTTCGCCACTTCCTCTCGCTCCAGGATCTCGTCCTCGGGGGCGCCTTCGCTGGACAACGAGTTCACCAGATCGTAGTCCACCCGATTACCGAAACGGCTCTGCCTGCGGCAATGGGAGATGATGATGTTCCTGGCAATAGTAAAAAGCCAGGTGCCGAAGGCTTCCTCGTGACGGAGGGTGTGGGCCTTGACAAAAGCCCGCTCGAATACCTCCGATACTAGGTCCTCAGCCGCCTGGACGTTGCGGACACGTCCGTAGACGTAGGCGAACACGCGGGGGAAGTACTGCCGGTAGCGCTCTGCGAAGTCCTGGAATGCGCGGTCACCGACCCCCACGAGCCCCGGCCGACTGGAAGGCCCGTGTACTTCCAGGGTCCTCAAATTACCTCCTTGCTACCTTTCCATGGTCAATCCCGATTGGGTTACCTAGAACTCCCCGTATAGAACTTTCCCACTAGACACCGTTGCCTTGACGATCCATAATGACGACGGAGCCACCGCCAGTTCGGGAATTCTTATTGCTCCGCTAATATCTGAGTTTTACAGTATCAATATAGAATCGAGATTCTATATTGACCATGCAAACACTATCAACAATTGGCGGTATTGTCAACAGCTATGATGGGGAAAGTTCGGTCAAAGAATGCCGAGGCGGACGAGTTCAGCTTCCTGACCAACCACGCCTTCGTCCTCATCCAAATCGCTCGTAACCCCCGCGCCACCCTGCGGGAGATCGCGCGCGAGACCACGCTTACCGAGCGGACGGTCTATAAGATCGTCCGCGATTTGGAGAGAGCGGACTACATCGTCAAGCACCGGGATGGCAGGCGCAATTCCTACTCTCTAAACGAGAACGTTATCTTGGGCCACCGCGTCTTCGGCGAACTGACGGTGGCTCTGCTAGCCGACCGCCTGGGGAGCCTGGCAACGGCGCCGCAAAGCAACGAGCATTAGCGGAGGTAGTGGGAGGCTTCGCCTCCCGGCAAAGGTGGTGTTCTAGGGACCATGCCCAGGCAATGGAACTTCCTCAGCAATCATGGCCTGATCATTCTCCACCTCGTCTCGAACCCGCGCGCGACACTGCGCGAGATCGCCTTGGCCACGGGCCTGACGGAGCGGGCGGTCTATCAAATCGTGCGGGAGTTGGAGGAAGGGGACTTCATCGACAAGCGCAAGGTGGGGCGGCGTAACGCCTACACCATCAACCGCCGCAACATCCTCGAACACCCAGCCTACGGCAGCTTGACCATCGCTGACGTCGGCAAGACCATCATGGGCCTGGCCTAACCAGCGGCTCGTGGCCCCACACGCCGACCGGAGATAGACCCTTCGCTTCGCTCAGGGGTGACAGCATCGGCTACTGTCATTCTTGAGCGAAGCGAAGAATCTCGTGGTAGCCCTGCCAACTCGGATCATCAGAGGCCACCCTGAACCGGGTGGCCTCTCTTCGGTGGACAAGATACCGTCCGTACGGCCGGTCGGCGGGCCTAGCCTTCCCGGGATTTCTCCCCGAAGCTGATACGCAGCTGGTTGCCCTCGAACTTGGCCCCCAGTGCGGGCAGGCTCTGGAGAAGGTGAGGCAGGATGATGTTCCGCTTGAAGTTACCGGCGTGCACCACCAGCTCATCGGCGTTGCGCACCAGGGACAGCTCCTCCTTGGTCACGAAGGGCAGGGCGATGGTGAGGATGTAGCGGCCGTCCTCGTTCACCACCTCCTGCACCGGCCCGCGCACGAAGAGCCGGGTAGGGTCTTCGCCTCCGTAGAGCGCGGCCGCCACCTTCTCCAACATCTCGGTGCCCACTACCTCCTGCTCCATGAGGGGCAAAGAGAAGATGTGGAGAGGCGAGAAGCTCTCCTGGATAACGCGGAAGTGCTCCTGCTGGGTGACCTTCCAGGTCCGGAAGTACCCGTCCTGCACCTCCTCGGGCAGAAGGCGGTTGCATACCACGGCATCGGTGGCGTAGCCGTAGAGGTTGAGGTAGGTGAAGGTGCGCTGCGCCTCCTTGATGACCATCTTCTCGGCGTTGACCACCAGCCGCACGGAAGAGACACCGGGGTCGGCCAGCAGCGCGTGCAGCTCCTCCAGGCGCCGGAAGAGGTCCTCGCCAGCGGCGTAGACGTCGTCGCCGGGGAGGGGGAGGTCGGTGAAGGGGCGGATGACCGGCCGCAGCACACCCACCACCCGCCGGTGGATGGGGAGCATCTTCTCCACCCACCAGCCGGCCACGTCCGGGAAGCTCAGCAGCTTCAGAGTCTCGCCGGTGGGAGCGCAGTCGACGATGATGACATCGTAGTCGCCGCTGTCGCAGTGCTGGTTGATCCAGAGCAGGGCGGAGAGCTCGTCCATGCCGGGGAGGATGGCGATCTCGTCGGCTACCAACTCGTCCAGTCCCCGCCACTGGAGGAGCGCGCGCAACCACTCCTCCACCGTCCCCCAGTGCTTCCGGAGGTTGTACTCGACGTCTGTCTCCTGCGCCCAGAGCTTGTCGCCGATCAGCTTGGGCTCCGGCCCCAGGGGAAGGTCGAAGGAGTCGCCCAGGCTGTGGGCGGCATCGGTGCTGAGGACGACGGTGCGATAGCCCAGCCGGGCCGAGTGCAAGGCGGTGGCTGCCGCCACCGTCGTCTTGCCAACACCGCCCTTGCCGGTGAAAAGGATCACTCGCATGCTGAACCTATCATATCACACCCGAGAGGAAGGCCCGCCACCAAACGTAGGGGCGACCTTCAGGTCGCCAGCTGGAGGCCTAAAGGCCTCCCCTACATTCGAGAGTAGGCCTGCGTATGTCGGTCTATTCTCTCAGTGACCTTCAGACCCCGATGGATCCCGCGAGGGTCTGAAGGCCCTCGCCCACATTGTCCGGCGGCCCGCCCGAGTTTCCCCCGCACGCCCGCCCGCGATATACTTAGTCGATGCGAAACCACCACGGCCCCGGCCGCCCGGCCGCTTTGCTCCTGATGAGGAAGGTCCAATGATGAACCAGCTTCCTTCCCTGAGCCTGCCCTGGCAGCTCCCCCGCATCGGCGTGGTGGAGATCTTCGGCGTGTTGGGCACTACCGTCCGCGGCGCCGAGTACGGCCGCATGTTCTCCGCCCTCCGCGACGACCCACGCATCCGAGCGGTGGTGGTGGACGTGGACTCGCCCGGAGGCTCCGCCAGCACCTCCGAGCACCTCCACCGGGCGGTGGCGAAGGTGGCAGCCCGCAAGCCGGTCATCGCCTTCGTGCGGGGGGCCGGCCTCTCCGGCGGCTATCTGGTGAGCTGCGCCGCCACCAAGATCGTCGCCATCCCCACCGCCGTCGTCGGCTCCATCGGCGTCATCTCCATCCGGCCGGTGGTGGCCGAGCTCCTGCAGCGGCTAGGCGTGAAGGTCTTCGTCACCAAGTCCGGCGCCTTCAAGGACATGTTCCAGCCCTTCCGCGAGCCCACGGACGAAGAGCAGAAGATGCTACAGGGCCTGGTGGACGAAGACTACGACTGGTTCGTGGAGACGGTGGCCCGCAGCCGCGGCCTGGAGGTGGAGCGGGTGCGCGCCATGGCCACGGGCGAGCTGTTCACCGCCCGCAGGGGCAAAGAGCTGGGCTTGGTGGATGAGCTGGGCGACCTGGACATGGCGGTGGACATGGCCACGGAGCTGGGCAAGGTGCCCCGCCGCCTGGCTTACCTCCGTCCGCGACGGCCCATTCTGGAGCGGCTCCTGGGACGCACAGCCCAAACCCTGGTGCAGGAGGTCGCGAACGAGGTGGAGGGTCGCCTCTACACCCGCGTCGAGTTCCGCGGGCCCTAGTTTAGGGCCCGGGAGGTGGCGATGTGACGGAGCCCATCGAGGTCTGGCCGGAGCCCACCCCCAACCCCAACGCCCTCAAGTTCACCCTCAACCGCAGCGTGGCCGAGGGACGGAGCAAGACCTACGCCAGCCCCGAAGCCGCCGAAGCCTCGCCCCTGGCCAAGCAACTGTTCGAGATCGCCGGGGTGAAGAGCCTCTTCTTCTTGAACAACTTCATCACCGTGACCCGCCAGCCCGGCGGCGACTGGGCCGCCATCTCCCGCCAGGTGGAGGAGCGGATCAAGGCGTACTACGCTCAAGGGCCGTAGGACGACAAAGCGCACCTCGCCCTGCGGAGCGAGTCTAGGAGAGGTCGCCGCTCATGCTAATGGCGCAGCTCCGAGGCAAGTTGCCGACCGACGTCTGGGTAGGATCCGAGGACCTGCTCACTAGCGCGGTCTTCGGGACTCTTAAGAACTTACCGTCTTCGATAACTGCCGAACTGCTGTCCAGGGCTCAGCCTCTAGCAGGGTGCTGAAGAAATGGTGTTGAGAGGCTGTTCGATCCAACTCGTGTCGATGGTGGGCTCCCCGTCTCGTCTCTTTCCTCTCGCCCAGG